>WNFC01001648.1_pt1 | contig 37726 bp, 35 predicted proteins | sample 5400541 | NCBI WGS metagenome assembly WNFC01 (sample SAMN13153342, study PRJNA577476) | soil metagenome | isolation source: 120 cm saprolite under Douglas fir tree site 2 hole 2 replicate 1 | place: USA:California | collected 2015-04-18
GCTGGGAAAAGCAGAGAGTGATATTGATTCTCATGCCTTGCCGGACTGACATCTGCGCCGCACCGAGGCCTTCTGCAGTGCATGGATACTTGATGTAAGCGTTGGGAATCCACGAAAACATTTCCCGGCCTTGGTCGAACATCTCTTGCGCCGTTGTCCTCTCATCCGAGAAGACTTCGATAGACACTCCCGCATTGCCGACCAATGGAGAAATTGTCTGCACGATTTTCTTATATTCGTCCATTTCTTCCCGAGTTGAAAGTTTGTGCCCCGACGCGATTAGTTCTCTGATGTGCGGGTTCTTGGCAATCAAAGATGGGTTGGTCGTCTGTCCATCGACAAATCCCAACAATTCCTTGACCCGTTGGGTCTCCTGCGGGTCACCACCATCCACCAGTATTCTTGTCTTCGGTCTTGTCTGCGGTCGAATCATTTGAACCTCCAGCTGGTGAAACTCATGCCAATTCGGCGTACACGGACAAGTGTACATTCGATGCAACGCTGAGTCGGCAGGATGTCGAGGCTTTGCTCGGCCGGACAATTGGGCGCCCCGCTCCTACATGAGCGAATTTATCCGCTATCATTTCCTATTACGACGAGGTGGACAATGTCGCTGCAAGGCCAGGCCGCTCTGGTGACCGGAGCCAGCCGGGGAATCGGCAAAGAAATTGCGGTCGAGCTGGCGCGGCGCGGTTGGCGGGTGGCGGTGAATTACTACAACGATCCGCAGCCCATGGTGGACGCAACCGTCGCCGAAATTCGCGCCCTCGGAAGGGAAGTCCTCCCGGTTCAGGCCGACATCCGTTCCAGCAGCCAGGTCGCGGCCATGTTCGAGCAGGTCATCGCCAGCTTCGGACGCCTCGACCTCCTGGTGAACAACGCCGGAGTCCAGACCTGGAAGCCGCTGCTCGACGTCACCGAAGAAGAATGGGACCTGGTGATCGACACCAACCTAAAAGGATGCTTCCTCTGCACCCAGCAGGCCGCCCGCTACATGAAAGACCACGGCGGAGGCGCGATCGTAAACCTGGGATCGGGATGCAACAAGCTGGCGTTTCCGCGTCTGGTGGCCTACACCGCGAGCAAAGGCGGAATTGAAATGTTCACCAAAGAGGCCGCCGTGGAGTTGGGGCCTTACGGGATTCGGGTGAACTGCATCGCTCCCGGATCTATCGAATCCGAGCGCACCCGCACCGAAGACCCCGACTACGCCGGAACCTGGTCGAAGTTGACGCCGCTGGGCAGAGTAGGCACCGCCGCCGACATCGCCCCCACGGTAGCTTTCCTAGCCAGCAAGGATGCAGCCTTCATCAGCGGCCAAACCATCTGGATAGACGGCGCGCTGTTCACCCAGGCCCAATGGCCGTATAAGAAGTGAGGACTGCTACAGCCGTCACCTTGTCATTGCCAAAAATTAAATTGTCATCCCGAGCGAATGATCTTCGCAGTCGAGGGACCTGCTGTTTGCTTGCGCCGCCCTGAAAACCGTCGCGACTATCTATCACTCGCTCTGAAAGGGCACGGCTGAAGCCGTGCCGTAAAGGAGGCCTGAAGAGGAGGGATAGGGCCGAAGGCCGACAGAGCGAGCAACGCATCAGGGGTTTAGGTGACTTTACATAATACTTGTTATCGGACATTACACGCCACGCTAGGACTGGGGCTCGCCAGCCCCTAACGAACACCCGAGGACTAAGAACTCCCCAGCAATTCCCTCTGCAGATAAATCATCTGCCCCACATGATGATAAGCATGCCCCGCGCAGGCCAAAAACGCACTAAACCGCGTCTTCGATTCGCTTTCGAGCTCGCCGTAAAATGGCGCCGCCCAGTCGTCGTCCGTCTGCTTGGCCATCGTCGCGATCACGATCTCAATCACCTTATCGAACTCGCGCAGCACGTCATCCTTGGGAATACCGGTGTTGCTGAACTCGAGCGGCCGCTGCCGGACATACCCCGTATCGGCAATCTGCGCTCCGATGTAGTAGTTGAGGTTCCCGGTGAGATGAAGAATCAGGTTTCCGATGCTGTTGCCGTACGAATACGGTCGCGTCCAAAGCTGTTCGGTTGACAACGGTTCGGTCAACTCACGAACCCTGCGATGAATCATCCGGTAGTAATTCGCTAGGCTGGAAGCTACCACCGAAGAGTCAGCCATCAGTCAGCGCCCTGCGCGATCCGCAAATCCTCGCGCACTCCATGTTCAGAAGAGACTCCGCTCGGCTTATGTTTAACGGGATTTTCCGCCGCGGACTTAAGGTTCGTGATGAGCTCTTCCACCGAAACGGCCTGCGCGGAACGCAGAGAGACCGCCAGTAGTCGCCTGTGGTCGTTGCCAAACGACAAAGAGTATTCACGTCCGCCGAACAGTCTCTCTGAAAACGTTCGAAATTCCGCATTCAGGGCTTCCCTTGTAGTTTCGCTATTGGGAGCCAAAAGCCGGTCGTTGATGAATACCTCTATATCGTGACCATTAAAGTGAAGCTTCCCATTAAGCCGCGTATCTCCTTGACTACGCTCACACGCCGTCAGTGCCGCCAGGGTAGCTTGCGCCAGTCGCTCCTGATTATTCCCATCCAGCGGAGCCTTACGGTTGTAGCGAAATCCCAGCCGATTGTCGGTATTGTCGATGCTGTAATCCGCTTCATGTCCGATAAGTAACACTCCCGGGCCGCCTTGAACGTGGCGATAATCCGCGACGTCAAGCAGGAGCTCGTCGAAGACCTGCCGCTGAATCCAGCTATGAAAGACAGGGATCACGGGATCCAGGTGACCGTGGTTCAGCGCCTCGGAATCCTTCAACAAAAGCTTCACGTTAATGTGTTGTAGCTCGATGGAGTGTGTGCGGTTCATTACGCCGTCACCAAACTTCCCAGCCGGTTGTAGCAGCTGTGCGCCGCGTCAATGAAAAGCTGCGCCTCATCCATCAGATACCGGCTGGATTCTGACGTATGCGGTTGACCAGCTTTGCGGTGTGCGTCAAAAAGATAGTTGGCAAACTTCCCGCCAGCGAACGGATCAAAGAATTTCTGCGTGTCAAAATACCGCGCGCGGAACTCGGAAACGATCTGCTCCGGATCGTTGGAAATATCCGAATACTCAATCTCAACCAGCGCCTTCGCGGCGTTCAGCATCGCCTGATAGGCCTTCTCCCCAGCCTGCTCCGCCAGCCCGCTCTCATGCGCCAGTTGCGCTTCGAACAATTCCCTTTCGGCCGCAGCGAGCCCAAACTCCACCGACGACACGACTTCTCCCGCGCACTCGCCGACGCCCATATCACCCAGCGTGTACTCTCGCGGATCTCCCCAATCGCTGAAGAACGATCGGTCGGCAGTCGGCGGCTTGGTCAGATCCTCCAACATCTTCTTCAGTTCCGCTTTGCCGACCCGCTTGATGAAGTCCTTGAAACTCTCCCCGTTGTTACGTCCCGCCACATAGCGGTCGGTCAGCCGCGTAACCACCTGCGGAATGCTCTTGGACGGAATCGCCACCACCGGCAGCCCATACGACCCGGCATTGTGTTCCCACTCTCCACCGAGGACAACCTGGAAGTGCGGCACGGCGTAGCCCGAGATCTTGCGGCTGACGCCGTAGAAGCCCAGGTCGGCCGTGTGATGCTGTCCGCAACTGTTGAAGCATCCGCTGATCTTGATATGCAGATTCTGCACCGCTTCGTCCTGCTGAAAACTTTTCTCGCTGACGTGTTTGCGCAGTTCAGCTGCAAGGCCGCGTGACGACGAAATCCCCAGTTTGCAGGTATCCGTTCCCGGGCACGAAGTAATATCCACGAGCGCTCCCGCGCCGGGATCGCCCAGACCCACGGCTTGCAACGCGGTGAATAGTTCGCGCACATCGCTCTCGCTAACCCAGCGAATCACGAAGTTTTGTTCAACCGTGGTGCGGATCGTCTCTTTGGTAAACCGCCGGACGATGTCAGCCAACGACCGCAGCTGGTTCGCCGTAATGTCTCCAAGAGGCACAGCCACCGTAACAGTCACGTATCCCGGCTGCCTTTGCGGACGCGTATTAAACTTCAACCACTTCTTGAACTTATCGGAATTGCCGTTCAGTCCTTCGATCGCCACCAGAGAAGGCAGCTCCCCGCTAGGCTTCAGCGGCGTTTCCGCAAATTCCGCCCGGGCTTCCTTTATATATTCCCTCCAGCGAGGATCGAAGGGCAGGATCTTGCGCTCTTCTCGGACCAGCTCCCTGAACTTCTCAATCCCCAAATCCTGAATCAGAAACTTGATGCGAGCCCGGTTGCGATTCTTCTTTTCTCCATGCCGCGCAAACACTCGCGCAATCGCTTGCGCCAACGGCAACAACTCTTCCGGCGGGACAAACGCATCGAACAACTTCGCCTGATACGGCACCGCCCCCAGTCCGCCGCCCACATACATTTCGAAACCGAGCTCTTCCCTGCCGGTTTCGGCGTTCACTCGCTTCGCCGCGATCAGGCCCAGGTCGTGCATGCTGGTGAGTCCGCAGGCATGTTGCGCGCAGCCGCTGAACGCCGGCTTAAACTTGCGACCAAAATTCTGGCAATCGGGATGGCCGAGCAAGAACTTCGCCAGCGCCCGCGAATACGGCGTGACGTCAAACGCCTCGTCCTGGCAAACTCCCGCATACGGACAAGCCGTCACGTTGCGCACTGAGTTGCCGCAAGCCTCGCGCGTCGTAATGCTCGCCGCCGCCAGCCGCCGCATCAGCGCCGGCGTGTCGTCGATGTTCACATAATGCAGCTGAAAATCCTGCCGCGTGGTCACGTGCGCGATGCCGTCGGAGTACTCCTCAGCCAGCTCCGCCATGGTCTCAAGCTGCGCCGCATTTAGCCCGCCCGCGGGAATCTTGATACGCTGCATCCCCGGCGCGTCCCACATGGTATTGGGGCCTTTGGTCAGATCGCCGGAAGGAAAGTTTAGGCGCTGGACCTTTTGGCCGTCGCTGCGCTGGCCATTGTCATAGCGCTGGCCGTAAGCGCCGCGGCGCAGGCGCGTCTCAGCGAAAAGACGCTCGTCCAACTTGCCCTGCTTTCTAAGCGCGATGTCGGTTTCGAAGGCGTCAATTTCGCGGGACAAATTGTCCGCGATCTGTCCGGCGAGCCGTTCTTTCCAAAGTGTGTTCGAAGCTTTCATAAAAGGTTCTTGGCTCTTGGTTCTAGGCTGTTCGCCAAATCTGCTCGGCTTAGCCGATGGCGAAGAGCCAAGAGCCATCAGCCAAGATCTGCCCTCAAAAACCAAAACCCACCAGCCAGTCCTTCTGGCGGTGGGCGTGAGCTTTAAGAATCTTGTCTAGAACTTAGTTAGCTCGGCACCCCATCTCCAGAAGAGACACGACAGGTACAACAACAACACATAGCCATCTTCTGGACACAGGTATGGAGCATCGCCTAAATAGTATCTACCACAGGAGCGGGATGACGCAATTCATAATTTCGATTAGGATGTTTCGAAAAACAGATTCGGTCCCTCGATATACAGCATCTAACTTCCGGCCTCAATCTAGCACGAGGAGCAAGACCATGCGAACTATCCCTTACCTTCGTTGCTTGATACTTGCGCTGCTGCTGACGCTATGCACGCCGGTGTCATCGGCCGCACAAGTCAGCGTGGGCATCGCGGTCGCGTTCGCGCCGCCCGATCTGCCCGTGTACGAACAACCTATCTGCCCCGCCGAGGGCTATATCTGGACGCCCGGTTACTGGGCCTACGATCCCAACTACGGCGATTACTACTGGGTGCCGGGAACCTGGGTGCTGGCTCCCGAAGTCGGTTTCCTGTGGACTCCAGGATATTGGGGTTGGGGAGGCAGCGGATTCGTCTTCTATGAAGGCTTCTGGGGACCGGTCGTGGGTTTCTATGGCGGAATCAACTATGGGTACGGCTACTTCGGCCACGGCTATGAAGGTGGCCGTTGGGACGGCGGACGCTTTTTCTACAATCGTTCCGTGAACAACGTCAACGTCACCATCATTCACAACGTGTACAACACGACGGTGATCAATAACACCAACGTCACCCGCGTCAGCTACAACGGCGGAAACGGCGGCATCAACGAGCGCCCTCGGCCCGAAGAGGAGGCCGCCGCCCACGCCAGGCACATTCCCCCCGTACCAGTTCAAACGCAGCACGTGCAGGCTGCCCGCTCCAATCCAGAACTTCGGGCTTCCGTAAACCGTGGCAAGCCGCCAGTCGCTGCTACTCCCAAACCTGGAGCGTTTAACGAGCACGGAGTCGTGCCTGCTCGCGAGGCAGGTGCGATTCATAATGCCGCGCCCGTGAACAAAGTCCCTCGGCCCACTACCGCAGTGCATCCTAGCGACCTTCCGCCTCTCGAACACCCCAGTCCTTCAAACACCGGCAACCCCAAGGTGGACCAGAAATACCAGCAGCAGCAGCAAAAGCTGTACGCGCAGCAAGAGAAAGACCGACAAAAACTTCAACAGCAGCAGGATAAGCAACACCAGCAACTCGTAAAACAAAATGCGGACCAAGCCAGGCAGCAGCAGACCGAACAGCGCCACCAGCAACAGACACAGCAAATGGTGCAAAAACACACTCAGCAACAGCAGAGCTTGCAGCAAAGACAGCCGCCGCCACCACACCCTGCGCCGCCGAACGAAAAGCATTAATCAAGCATCACGGGCGAGGCATCTACCAACCGGGTTGGCCTCGTCTGTGGGCAAGCCCGCCACGCCTACGGCTGAGCAATCCCAATCAGCGCCGCAAGCTTTGCCCGCGCCGCTTTCACCACTTCCGCGGGCGCCTTGTCAAAATACCGGGCTTGGCGATGCCGCCAGTCAATGCTCCTCACCGCATCGGACAGGACCGTCCCCGTAATCTTTAGTCCGGCAGGCAAGTCAACTTCAAACGGATACCCCTTAATCGCATTCGTGACGGGGACGACGATCGCCAATCCGCTTCTATTGTTGTATGCCTTCGGCGATAGCACGACGGCGGGACGCCATCCAGCCTGCTCGTGCCCTACCTGCTGCCCGCTGAACTCAACTTTGATCAGGTCGCCGGTATCTGGAACGTACTGGGCGGCTACCATACTTCGTTACCAACCGGCCTTCCCCAGTCTTGGTCGCGATGGCGGTTTCGCGGCGTGATGCCCGCCACCAATTTTTCCAATGTGATTTCAGGCGTCGCCGCTTCCAATGCGATTCGCCCATTCTCAACCCGGACGGTGAGTTCGTCCCCCTCGCGCAGGCGGGCCAGCTTAAGCACATCTTTAGGTAAACGCACCGCTTGGCTGTTCCCCCACTTCACAACCTTCACGCGCGCTGCTGCGGTTGACGGCACCATCGAAAGCCTCCAAAATTGTGAGTATATACACGTGTATATACATTGTCAATTCAGGGTGGGAATGTCTCACTAAGGTGCCGGGAAAAGCGCTTCAGCAACGTGCTGGCCAACTGCGAGGAGAGAATGATGATTCCGACAAGAATGAACAGCAGGCCTTGCAGGAAAGGCAGAAACAGTCCTGCAATTCCCAGGAGGATGAAAGTCCAACCTGCAATTAGTACCACAACACGGTTGCTGCCAGGCCGCATGCAAACAAGTCTCTATGACCAATGTATCAGGATGCCGGGAGCACATTTCTCACGCGGCTTCCACCTGGGCTGTGAATGCTCCGATAAGAAAGGACCCAGCCCTAATGGGAGAGACACGGGGTTGTGTCAGGGCATGGCTTTAGCCGTGCGGTAAGGCGCGGGGAACAGACAAAGCGCGACCCGAAGGGGGAGCGACAGGGGCTCCCATCGTCAAATCCTGTCGCTCCTGCGTCGCGCTTTATCTTCAGGCTGGCCCAGGCGGCACGGCTAAAGCCCTGCCCTTTCACGAACCTCAAGGGTGCCGCCGGCTTGACATCCAACCCGCCGCCAGAGCAACATCCTCGATCATGAAACTCGCGTTCAAAGCTGGACTTCTCTTCCTTCTGGCGACGCCTTCCCTTTTCGTCGTCCCGGCTCATGCCCAAGCTGCCGCTGACAAGGAGAAAGAAATCAAGCGGCCGCCGATTGTCGGCGTCTCGCATATTGCGCTGAATACCGACAACATGGACGCGTCCCGCAAGTTCTATAGCGGGATGCTGGGATTTGAAGAAGCTTTCAGCATGAACAAACCCGACGGCAGCCTGATGCTCACTAATTTCAAAGTGAACGACCACCAGTTCATTCAAGTGTTCCCGGAGCTGAAATCGCCGACGCAGGACCGCTTGAACCATATTTGTTTTGAAACCACCGACGCCGAGCAGCTTCGCGCTTACCTGGCGAGCAAGGGCGTCGCGGAAGTGCCCGCAGCGAAACTCGAACCCGGAAAGAACGGAAGCCTGGCATTTGAAGTCCACGATCCGGACGGGCATCTGGTGGAGTTCGTCCAGTACTTGCCGGGGTCAATGTACGCGAATGATTTTGGCAAGCATCTGGGCGCACGGCGCATTTCCGAAAGAATCATTCACGTGGGCGTGACGGTGAAAGACCGCGAAGCCGCCGACCATTTTTATAGAGACATTCTCGGATTCAAGCTTCAGTGGTACGGCGGAATGAAAGACACCGACACCGATTGGGTGGCGATGCGCGTCCCGGATGGCACGGACTGGCTGGAGTACATGTTGAACGTGCACGATCCTAGTCCGCGGACGCTGGGAGTGATGCATCATTTTTCGCTGGGAACGCCGAGCGTGAAGGATGCTTATGCGGAAATACTGAAGCGCGGAATGAAAAATGTTGAGCCGCCGCAGATTGGACGCGACGGCAAGTGGCAGCTCAATCTGTATGATCCGAACTTGACACGGGCAGAGTTGATGGAGCCAAAGCCGGTCGAGAAGCCGTGCTGCTCGCCGATTCTGCCGTAGGTTTTGCCGTTCGTGTCAGGCACGCCTTTAAGAGATCCCTAACCGCCTGTCATTCCGAGTGCAGCCCAATGATTCGCAAAGCGAATCATTGAGCGGAGTCGAGGAACCTGCTTTTGCTGGCAGCGAACACCCAGCCGTCCTACGACGCTCTTTTTCTCACCACCGTCACACCAAAACAATTCTTGGATGAAACAGCGTCCCGGCGACCCGGGTGGTAATCGCGATCAACTGCCGCTGGCCGGAGAACACCTTGACTTCGCGGGCGCGGGAAAATTCGGCCAGATTCACAGCCATGCCGTGACGGATTTTGGCGGCAATCTCATCCGTGGCGGTGACCGACGGCAGCGAAGGCAGGAGTTTGCGCGGATGGACCAGGATATTCTCCACTTCCCCGCCCTGAACCGCCTGCTCCACGTCGGCCAGAGTGTGCGCGTCGTTCAATTCAAACTCGGCAACGGAAGTCCGGCGAAGAGATTCCAAATGCGCGCCGCAGCCGGCGAGTTGTCCCATCTCGTGCGCAATCGAGCGCAAGTAAGTGCCGGAGGCGACTCTTGCTGCAAAGTGCGCGCGCGAATCCTCCAGCTTGGAAATATCGAACTGCTGGATCTCCACCTGCACGGGGTGGAGGGAGACATCCTTCTTCTTGCGCGCCAGCTTGTATGCCGGGACGCCGTTGATTTTCTTCGCGGAAAACGGCGGCGGAATTTGGTCAATCGTGCCGAGGAATTTTCCTGCCAAATCGCGGACCCGTTCCGTAGTCAGCGACGGCTCTTGCTTTTCCCCGACCATCTCGCCGTCCGCATCGTAAGTATCCGTGGCAAAGCCGAAGCGGATAACGCCCTCATAACTCTTCTCCGAGGCCAGATAAAACTGCGCCAGCCTGGTCATGTTGCCGATCACGAGCGGCAGCACGCCCGTAGCCAAGGGATCGAGCGTGCCCAGATGTCCGACCGCGCGCTGTCCGAGAATGCGACGCACCCGCGCGACCACGTCGTGCGAGGTGAACCCCGCGGGCTTGTCGATGATGAGGACGCCATTCATAGGAATTGAATAATCCGAACTCAGCTATTAGCCTTAGCCATTAGCTCTTAGCCAGGAGCTCTAACGATTTGGCTAAAAGCCAAGAGCTAACAGCTAAGAGCCTAACGTATGTTCCCCATCCGCGACGACCAACCCAGCTTCAGCACGCCCTTCGTGAACTACTTTATTATCGGGCTGAACGTGATCGTGTTTCTGTTTGAGCAGTCGATCGAGTACCAGGATCCGCGCAGCTACCTTGCGCTGATGTTTGAATTCGGAGTTGTGCCGAGCCACATCACGCATGCGCTCGCGGGAACGGGACACGTCAGCCTGGCCGGCGCATTCCTTCCCATTCTAACTTCCATGTTCCTGCACGGCGGCTGGCTGCACATCATCGGCAATATGTGGTTCTTGTGGATCTTTGGGGACAACATTGAGGATCAGCTTGGGCATTTTCAGTATTTGGTTTTTTATTTGCTTTGCGGATTTGCGGCGGCGTTGGCGCACATCGTGCTGAATGCGGGATCGAATCTGCCCACGGTGGGCGCTAGTGGGGCGATCTCTGGAGTGATGGGAGCGTACTTGCTGCTTTTTCCCCGCGCCAAGGTGCTGACCCTGGTGGTGCTGATCGTTTTCTTTACCTTCTGGTGGCTGCCGGCGTGGGTTTTTCTTCTGTACTGGTTCGCGCTGCAGATTCTGAGTGGGGCGCAGACCGTGGGCCATGTCGGCCAGGAAACGGGCGGCGTCGCAGTGTGGGCTCACGTCGGAGGATTCGTCGCGGGCTTGATTTTGATCAAAGTCTTTCCGCAGCGGGCGAGACGTCAGCGCTACGCAAGCTGGTGAAAGCAATGGCTAGTCCTGGTGATTGTCGCTGAGTGGCCGGTCCCCATCAATGCTGACCATCCGCCACCCGTTAGCCACTCCTTCTATAATGACCCCGTGACTTCTCGCGCCAAACAACTTGCCTCGGCCGACTTCCCTACCCGTTGGGGGCGATTCCGCATCCACGGATTTCGACTGGAACCTGACGACGGAGCCAAGCCGGAAGAAGCAGTGGCCCTGGTGATGGCTGACATTCATTCCTCGCCGCCCTTAGTGCGCATTCATTCGCAATGCCTGACCGGAGACGTTTTTGGCTCCCTGCGGTGCGATTGCCGACAACAGTTGGAACTGGCGCTCGAGTTGATCGCCAGTGAAGGCGCGGGCATTCTGATTTATGAGCAACAGGAAGGACGCGGTATTGGACTGATGCCGAAGCTGCAGGCCTACGAGTTGCAGGATTCGGGGCTGGATACGGTCGAGGCCAACGAACGGCTGGGGTTTAAGGCGGACCATCGAGAATTTGGATTACCGGCGGAGATCCTGAAAGCGCTCGGGGTTGGAAAGGTGCGGTTGCTTTCGAATAATCCAGACAAAGTTGCCGCGCTGGAGGGGGCCGGAATTGAAGTTGTGGAACGGGTGCCGTGCGAGGTGACTCCCAGCGTGCATGCGGAGGAGTATCTGCGGACTAAGCGGGAGAAGCTGGGACATTTGTTGACGGAAGAGTAGAAGCTTTTGATCGAAGGAACAATTCGCGACCGATGAAACAGTTCGCAGAAATCGCGTTCGCGCTCTTCTGCCTCGCCTTGATTCATTGGGCATTCAGCGCAGCGGTGAGGAGAACCCGCCAAAGGGGTCGGCAGAGTGGCATCGGCTGCGTTGCGCCTAGCTCTTCGACGCTCGTTGACCGCCTATTGAAGGGACTCAGTGCAGATTTCCTGCACCTCCATGCCGGGCTGCCACATTCCACCACTGCGTCACCGGAGCACGGCTAAAACTGCGACCGGGTTTTAGTGCCTGTCTCTATCTCTTTCCTCGCGTGACTCATGCGTGTTGTCGTATTGAATGCCAGCCTCCACCTCGCCGATGGCCTGGTCGATTAACTGCAGGGCCGTCACCCGGTGGCCACCTTTGTCGGCCGTTGCTGCCTGCAAGTTCTGTTGTGCTTCACGCAAGTGCTGGATGGCTGCGGTCATCTCGGGTTGTAGGTGTGGTTGATAGCCGTGGCCTTCCCATCCACCTTTCCACTCGCCATTGCCCCAGTCGCCGCGGCCCCAGGCGCGGAACAACGAGCCGTCTACGGTGCCGTATTCGGGATACTCAAAAACGCGTTCCTGTCCGTCCGGGCCGCGGGCAAAGATGCGGAGCGACTTCACGCGTCCGCGGTCGGGATCCACGCCAAAGGTGTCGTTGTCGATGCGGAAGACCCGATCTTGGCGGGCAATTTCCTTCAGGCGGTTGGTGACATCCACGTGGTGGTTGGGGGTGCCGTATTGAGCGCTCAGGATGACGTACTCGCCGGAATCGCGGTCTTGGGCCGCGAGCGTTGCTGGCAGAAATGCCACTGTCAAAAATAAAGTGATGATAAGCCGGGCCTGAAACATGGGAATCTCCTGTCTTGCCGAAATCAACGTGCCGGGGACCCATTTTGCAACGTGAATCATACGATGCAGGCTAGCCATTGGACAAGGCCAGCACTGCCCTCTTGGTAAAAACCCGAATCATCTCCCGGCGGTACTCGGGAGTCAGAGCGGAAGTCGTCAGCGGCTTCGCGGTGCGGGCGGCTTGTTCGGCAATGGCTTCGGCGGTGACTTCGTTGAAATTGCCATTCAGGATCGAGTCCACTCCCTTGACCAGGAGCGGCGCGGGATTGACCGCAGTGATGCCGATGCGAAGATCTTCGACGTGGCCGTTGGATTTCTTCACGACAACAGCGACTCCGGCCAGCGGGTAATCAATCGAGCCGCGAATGCGGAGCTTACGATAGGTTCCAAGATATCCGGCTGAGGCGCGCGGGAGAAAGATGCGGGTCAGGAGTTCGTTGGGTTGCAGGCGGCGGTGATCAGCGCCATCACCGGAGTAGAAGTCACTGAGCGTTATTGTTCGTGCTCCGGCGGCGCTGACGATTTCGATTTCTGCGTCCAGGCACAAAAGCGCGGGAGGGGTGTCGGCGGAGAAGGCGGCCCAGCACTTGGTTCCACCGGGGGCGACGTGGCAGAGGTCGCCGTCTTTTTTGATGCAGAAACCACAGGATTTTCTCCACGTCAGCGACTGGTTGTACCACAGGCAGCGAGTGTCAAGGCAGATGTTGCCGCCGATTGTGCCCATGTTGCGAAGAACGGGAGAGGCGACGGTCTTCGCGGCTTCGACGAGGACGGGATAATGCTGGCGCAGCAAACTGGAGTGCTCGATTTCTCCGAGGGTGGTCAGGGCGCCGATTTCAGTTCCCTGCCCGGTTTCGCGGATTCCTTTCAGCTCAGGCAAGTGGCGAATGTCGAGGACGTGGTCGGGCTCGAAAAGCTTTTGGCGCATGGAGGGGAGGAGGTCGGTGCCTCCGGCCAAGATGCGGATGTTGTGGTGCTCGCGTAGGAATCCCATGGCCTCGGGAAGGGTGCGCGGCCTGACGAGTTGGAAGTCGGGGAGGCTCATGCGAAAGTCTGTACCACAGAGGAGCACAGAGGAATACACAGAGAAAATATCCTCCGTGAACCTCTGTGTTCTCTGTGGTTAAAGGTTTTCATTCTGTCCGCACCAAATCTGCCGGATGTCTATCCGGGCCCTTGCCCTTGAAACGCAACGCGCCTCCGTGCTCGCGGAAATGCGTGGGCGACGCCGGATCAACACCCTCGGTTAGATTCAACGCCTTCGCGTTTTTCTTTGCGCGCAATGCGGCCAACACGCGCTCTGGAGTGAACGGACACTCGTGCAGTCGGATTCCGACGGCGTCGTAAATTGCGTTGGCGATCGCCGGAATCGTCGCGGCCAGCGATCCTTCGCTACATTCTTTGGCGCCGAAGGGGCCTTCGGGATCGATGCTTTCGACGATGATCGGCTCGACTTCTGGCGACTCAACGGACGACGGGCTGCGGTATTCGAGCAGGCCGGGGTTCATCAAAAGACCGTCTTTCCAGATCATTTCTTCGGTGAGCGCCTGGCCCATGCCCATCCAAACGGAGCCGATGATTTGACCTTCGACGGAGACGGGGTTGAGGGCGCGTCCGCAATCGTGCGCGGCCCAGACTTTGTGGACGGTGACTTCGCCGGTGTCTTCGTCCACGGTGACTTCGGCGACCTGCGCGGAATAAGAATATGCAGGGGACGGGCCAACGCCTCCGCCTTTGTGTTTGCCGCCGCGGGCTTCGGGAGGAGGCGCGTAGGAGCCGGTGCCGGTGAGGGTGCCGTGGAAATCTATGGCGGCGACTACGGCTTCTTCGAAGGTTAAGGAATCTTTGGGGCCTTCGTCTTTTCGTTTTTGTTGGAGAGATCCGCGGAGGATTTGGTTTTCGACGCGGCCGGAGACAGAAGTGATAGCCGGCGCAGGCGGAGCCCCCGCAGAAGTCGCGGGGGCCGGACGGGCGAGAGCGCCCGTCCCTATGTGGCCGTTTCTGGAAACCTTGTCATTGCTAAAGATTAGATCGTCTGGAGCACAGTTCATTCTCTTGGCTGCGGCTAGAGCGATCTGCTCTTTTACCTCTTGGGCGGCGCGGAGGGTGGCGTTGCCGGCCATGAAAGTCACCCGGCTGGAGTACGAACCGATGTCGATTGGCGTGAGGTCGGTGTCGGCGGCGACGATTTTCACGCGCGCGAGCGAGCAGCCGAGGACCTCGGCGGCGATTTGAGCAGTCATGGTGTCGGATCCTTGGCCGATTTCGGACGCACCGGTATAGACCACGACTCCGCCATCACGATCAATTTTGATGTTGACGGTCGAATGCGGCATGTCGGAACGGATGATGGAGTTGGCCGCGCCACTTACATAGTGGCTGCAGGCGATGCCGAGGCCGCGTGATTTCGGGAGGTTGCGCTTGCGATTGTTCCATCCCGACCGCTCAACAACTTTGTCTATGCACTCGGGCAATCCGTAGCTCTGCACGCGCAGGCCATTCACTGTGACGCAGGGTGGCTGCAGCAGATTGCGACGGCGAATTTCGGCGGTGTCCATCTTTAGCTTCGCGGCAAGTTCGTCGAGTTGGGACTCGAAGGCGAAGCGGACATTGACGGTGCCATGGCCGCGCATGGCTCCGCAGGCGGGCTTGTTGGTGAGGACGCGGTAGCCGTCGTACTGAATGTTGGGGATGTCGTAGAGAGCGCCGAGCAGTGCGCCGGAATAAAGAATGGTGACGACGCCGTAGGAGCAGTAGCCGCCGCCGTCCTGGACGACGCGGGCCTTGACGGCGGTGATGCGGCCGTCGTTGGTGACGCCGGTTTTCAGGTCGATGATGGTGCGGGGGCGTCCGCGATGCGCCCAGAAGACCTCTTCGCGGGTGTAGGTGATCTTTACCGGAGCTTTGGCTTTGCGGGCGGCGATGGCGGCGATGATTTCCAGCGGGATGACTTCGCTCTTGCCGCCGAAGCCTCCGCCGACCAGCGGCTTGATGACGCGGATTTGCGACATCGGCATTTCGAGCACGAGCGAAAGTTTGTGTTGCAGGTAATACGGTACCTGGGTTGATGACCAGACGGTGAGGCGGCCGAGTCGTCCGGTTTGCGAGTCGAGTTCGAACGACGCCAACGTGGAGTGCGGCTCCATGGCGGCGTGGGTGACTTCGTTGGCAATGAAGCGGGCTTCGGCGATGTGATCGGCGGAGGCGAATCCCTGGTCGGGATCGCCGAAGACGTGGTGATAATCCTTCTCGATGTTGTGCGGCTTGTTGTCGTGGATGAGGTCACGCTCGGCTTTCATGGACTCTTCGGGATCGAAGTGCGCGGGCAGGATTTCGTACTCGACGTCGATGAGTTCGAGAGCTTTTTCCGCAGTCGCTTCGTCGATGGTGGCGACGCAGGCAACGTTATCGCCCACGTAGCGGACTTTATCGAGAGCGAGGGCGTGCTCGTCGTGGCCAACGGGTAGGATGCCGTAGGGATTGGGTGCGTCTTTGCCGGTGACGACGGCGATGACGCCTTCGAGTTGCTCGGCGCGGGTGGAGTCAATGCGCTTGATGCGGGCGTGCGGATGCGGCGAATGCAGGATTTTGCCGATCAGCATTCCGGGGACGGAGAGGTCGTCGGTGTACTTGCCGGCGCCGGTGGTCTTGCCCGCGGCGTCGATCATGGCGATGGGGTGGCCGATGATGGAGAAGTCAGTCATTGGTCTTTGCCCGGTACGAGTTCAATCGTTTGAGCCAGAATCAGACACGTACCACCATAAGAAGAGCTCACTCCCAACATCTGTAAACCCTCTGTCATTACCCTGTCCATGAGTTTGTGCTCCCAAGCCGCTGGTTCATGGCCGGGATCCAACTCGTATAGGTCGGCTACATCCGCTAACGTAATTTCTTCACAAGCCCACGTTGACACCTCGAAAATAATGTTGCCTTCTCTGAATCCGCCTGCCTTCAATATCACCACTCCGCTCAGCACAGCAGTGGTTCGCTCTTTTTCCAAGGTGCTCAAATACACCTCAACGACCTTCCCGTCTTTATCGATCCTTAGGCCTTCGAGAAACCCATCGTGAAATTGAGAATAGGTTTTCATTGAGCCGCCGCCATTCCCTTTTGTTCGGCCTCAATTGCTGCCTTGATCGCTTCGTACATCTGACTGTAGCCGGTACAGCGGCAGAGATTACTGCTCAAAGCGGCGCGGACATCTTCTTCACTCGGATTTGGGTTTGTGGCCAGCAGATGTTTTACCGTCATCATGAAGCCGGGGGTGCAGAAGCCGCACTGGGCGCCTCCCCAATCGCCGTAGGCTTTTTGGATTGCGGCGAGGGCTCCGTGCTCGCTCACGCCTTCGACGGTGGTGATCTCCTGGCCTTCGCAACTGGCGGCGAGCATGGTGCAAGAGAGCATGGGAGTGCCGTCAACCAAGACGGTGCAGGCGCCGCAGGAGGAGTCGTCGCATCCGCGCTTGGAGCCGGTGAGATCGAGTTCCAGACGCAGCGCGTCGAGCAGAAGCTGGTTCGGCTCGATGGCGATCTCGTACGAACGGCCGTTGACGCGGAGGTTGAGAAGTTGCTTTTTCATGGAACTAAGCTTTTAGCTGCTAGCTGCTAGCTCCTAGCAAGAATCTGGTTGCTAGAAGCTAGTAGCTAGCGGCTGGTAGCTCCTTTAGTACACCGGCACCTTTCCATCCACCCTTCGCGACCAGGCGTCGATTCCGCCGGCCATCGATTGCGTCTTTTCGAATCCCTGCTGGCGGAGCCACCCGGTTACATTCATGGAGCGCACACCGTGATGACAATAGACGATGATGTGGGCTTCGGGATCGAGTTCCTGATGGGCACGGCTCGGAATGTCGCCCATCGGGATCAGAGTTGCGCCTTCGATCCGGGCGGTTTCGAATTCCCAGGGCTCGCGGACATCGACAAGATGGAAGGAATCGCCACGATCGGCGGCGATCTTTACGTCTTCTGGCGTGATTTCGTAATCCATCACGTGTTTTCTTTCGTCCCTACGGGACTCGCGACGTTTTTCTGAGCCGACCCAGGGCACGCACTGGGTTGAGCTATTTCACGCCTTCGGGGCTGTCGCGCTGGGCATCCCCGGTTTTTGAACCAAATGTTGTGGTAAAACTCGCTATTGCGGCCAGGGCCCACAGTACAGTCGAAGCCATCCTGAGCTGGCGCACGGCATGTTCCGGGGCGCTGGACCAGGCAGAAAAGAGGAAGCCGAGCAAAAAAATAAGCATTACCAAACCGAAGAAGATGCGCTCGCGCCAGCACAGCGTCTCGGTCAACAGGCCAGTGATCAATACAACCCACACGGCATAGGTGAGCACCGTCCACCAGCTATGTACCCAGGAGTAATCTCCCGTGCTCAGGTGCGCGTAAGAAAGATAGGCGAAGTATGCCGACACGACGGCACCGGCAAGTCCCCACAAACTGGTCCCGCACATCAAGTGGAGAGACTTCCTGCGGGGGCCTCTGGCGGGCGGGTCTCTTCTCGGGGTGCCTTGTTCCAGGGCTACCTTCCCTTCCAGGCTGGGTTTCGTTTCTCCAGGAACGCTCGTATGCCCTCCTCCGCATCTTCCGTCTTCATCAACTCTTCCACATAGATTTTCTCAGACCGCGCCAGGCCTTTATCGAAATGGATTGAGTCCCAGGCATAGATGGCTTTCTTGGCGATGGGAAGCACGGCTGAGCTTAGTTTCTGCAATCGCGCCAGTATCTCTGAGACCGCCGGCTCCAGCACGTCTGGCGCAACGGCGCGAGTCGCCAGTCCGATCTCAGACGCCTCAGTTCCCAGAATCGTGGTTCCAGTGAGGATCAAATCCGCTGCTCGTTTTTGACCTATCAGGGCGCTGAGTGCGGTTGCGGCAACTGGCGGATAACATCCCACTGTGATCTCGGGAAATCCCCAGGTTGCGTCGGCAGCGGTGATTACGACGTCGCACATCATGGCCAGTTCAGCTCCGCCTCCTAGGCAAGTACCGTGCACCGCCGCAATTGTAATTTTGCTGGTGGCAAGCAGGGCGCGGATCACGCCATGAAATTTCTCCAACATCTCGGTGACTTTGTCCGGAGTGTGCGCGGCGACGTCAACTCCAGCGGAAAAACACTTCCCCTCTCCGCGAAAGACGATCGTGGAAATCTCCGAGTGGGTATCCATTTCCGCCAGCGCCGCCGACAGCTCGTCCATCATCGGGATATCAATGACGTTCAGGGATGGGTTACTCAGCGTTATTTGCGCGACTGGACCCTCACACTTGAGGCCGATGCGGGTTTGAACCGTGATTTCTATTGGCATCGAACGCTCTGCCTGCCGGCCTGACCGGACCACACGGTCAGCGCCACTCAAAGATTAATTGCCGACTTCCGTGGCTCGTTGATCGTTTCCAGGGGATCGCGCCCGCCGGTTTTAGGCACAATCCAATTCTTCTCATTGCCGATGATTTCGAGCAGCAACTTTTTGTCGGCGGCGCTCGGCAGGAACTCGCCTAACTGCTGCTCGTACGCTTTGTCGTCCAGCGGCTCGCCGGTTTGAGGATGGAACTTCTGTGCCGCCCAGCGGCCAATGGCGCGATTGAATTTGATGTCGGGAGCATAGAGCTTGGGCTCGCCAGCTTTCAATACGTTGTTCAGGCGTTCGATTAACCCGGCAACTTCGTCGCGATATAACTGCCGGTTGTAATCGTTTAAGTCGTCGAGATCGGCGGTCTTGTCGTTGGCGGGCTCGTCGTAACGTCCCTTGATTCCCCACACGTAGGCCCAGTGCGCGGAAGACGAGTGATCGGTACCGAAGAGGTCGTAGGAGCTGGAAATCCACTTGTTCAGGTATTTCTGGATCAGCCACGCGGGGATGATCCCGGCCTGCACGATACGACGCAGGCCGTCGTTGCCAGTGCCCATGTGGAAGGCTTCTTCGCGCAGCATGTACGACATGGACCGGCCGAGGGGAGCGAAGGCTGAGTATTTCAACATCTGTAACTGGAACTTCCCGTCGCGATCCACGAAATCGGTGTAGGTGAAGAAGTCCATCCAATTATCAACATCGACGTTGAAAGCGCCAAGCAACCGTTTATTTTCAAATGCCCGGCGCTCGAGCATCTTTTGCGCTTCGACTTTACCGGAGTATCCGAAATGATCGACCAGCAGAGCACACATCTGCCAGCCGTGACGCATTTCTTCGATCATGACGCGGGTGATGGCCTTACGGTCATAATCTGTGGGAGCGCTCTCAAACAAATGACGCTGCTGCTCGACGCTGGCGAATTCGGTGTCGCCTTGATAGACGATCATGTTCAGCAGGGCGTCGCGCATTTGCTGAGTAGGGATTTGGCGGAGGTTCTCCCACTTGCGTTTGCCTCTGAAGTGGCCAAACTGGATTTCGTCGGTCTCGATGGCGCCGTAGAGCGTGTCGAAATTGAAGCTGGCGATCTCGTCGCGGTTGACGCCGATTTCTTTGCGCCAGTCGTCGAAGAGTCCGACCCAGTCACTGAAGGTTCCGAATTTTGTCACTTTGCCGGGCATAAGACAAACCTCTTTACTACAGAGGACGCAGAGGATCACAGAGAAACTAAGTGCTAATTGCCAAAGCCGATTTACTTCGCTTTAAACTCCGCCGGCCGCTTCTCCACGTACGCGGCCAGGCCTTCTTTCGCGTCTTCACTCTGAAAAAGTAATTGCTGATTCTCGCGTTCGACGGCCAGGGCGGACTCCATGGGAATCTCCCAGCCGGTTTGCACTGCGCGCTTGATCCGGCCCACAGCCTTCGCGGCCTTGTTCGGCGGACAGAATTGGCGGGCGTATTCCATGATGTTCTCCATGAAGCCATCGCGCTCGTAGATGTCGTTGATGATGCCAAGTTCGAGGGCTTCCTCAAAGGAGAAGGTGTTGCCGGTGACCATCAGCTCGATAGCTTTGCTCTTACCAACCAAACGCGAAAGGCGCTGGGTTCCGCCAGTGCCTGGTAGAACGCCCAGGTTCACCTCGGGCAGGCCGATCTTGCCGGCATCTTTGCGGGCGATGCGGAGGTCGGCGGCCATGGCGATTTCGAGTCCGCCGCCGACGCAGTGTCCATTGATCGCGGCGATCACCAGCTTGGGCGTGTGTTCGAGGCGGAGCAGCATTTCGTTGGCGTGCAGGCAGAAGTAATACTTGAAGGTCGGATCGACGCTGGCCAGCATTTTGATGTTGGCGCCGGCGGAGAAAAACTTGTCCCCAGCCCCAGTGAGCAGGATCACGTAAGCATCGTTGTCCATGCGTGCTTTGAGAATGGCTTCGTCGAGCTGGCGATTCATCTCGTAGGTGTAGGTGTTGGCCGGGGGATCGTTCATCTCGATCACCGCTACGCCGCTTTTGAGACGGTAGTTAACGAGCGGCTTGGTGGCTTCGACGGGTGGGTTTAGTGTGGTCGCCATGTTTGTTCTCCTATTGCGCTGTGCGGAGTGAGTTGCGAGTGCAGCGAACAGCAGGTTCCTCGACTCCGATAAATCATTCGCGAGCGAATGATTTATCTCCGCTCGGAATGACAGAATTTAATTAGTACCAAGTCCTTGAAAGAAAATGTTTCCCATCTCTCGCGCTAAGCGTTCGGCCCCGCCATCCTGGCGCGGGTTATACCAGGTATAGATCCAGTTCATCATGCCGAATAGCGAGAGCACGGCGATGCGACTGTCAAATTGTAGTCCCTTTTCTTTGCGGTAGCGGTTCAACAGATCGAGGCAGATGCGGTAATACTCACGTTTGATTTCGGCGACCTCGCGACCGTACTCGCCGTCCAGCCCTTCGTCTTCGTGCGACAGGACTTTCATGGCCTGCTGGTGCTCGAGGAAATATTCCAGGTGATTCAGAATGAATGCGCGGATTCCCTGCTCAGGATCGGCGATGCCATCGAGCCCATCGCGCAGCCGCTCAAGAATGGTTGAGAAGGTGTGCTTCTGGATCAAATACAGAAGGCGCTCTTTGGATCCCAGATAGTGATACATCCCCGCCAGCGACATACCCGTAGCTCGCGCGATGTCGCGCATGGAAGCGCCTTCGTATCCCTTGTCGCAAAAGACCTCGGTGGCGCGGTCGAGAATCTTGCTGAGTTGGGGGCTGGAGTCGGGCTGGTTGGCACGAGTTCTTGGGCTCGGGCGGAGAGCGCTGCGCCGAAGACGGGCAGGAACAGTCATAGCCGGTTCGAACGTTCGTTCTAACGATAGACGAGAATGACGCTCAACACAAGGCACAAATCCTGTAATTTAGCCTCGAGCTTGTTGCTCAGGCCAGGCAGGTCAGATGTCAGACGTGTTAGGACATGTTCACACCTTCCGGGTTGCGCGTCAGCCGCCCACAATGCGGCCGCAAGAACTCTGGGGCTTCCACCTTCCCGCACGCAGACTTCAGCGGAATTGCACACTTCTCTGGATCGCCTGTCCTACCGCCAAGTATCAAAGGCTGGTGGTAGGATCGTGTGGTCATTCGTGAGCCCGCATGCGTTGGCGAGCTGCGTAGGCCGCGACCTTGAGGCGGTTCCCGCATAGTTGCATGCTGCACCAGCGTCGCGTCCCCTTCTTGCTGGTGTCGTGAAAGTGCAGCACACATTGATCACACTTGCGGACGCGGTTGCGATCCTCATTGGCGAACAGTGCCGCCGCGCTGTGCGCCAGCGGGGCGAACAAGTCTTCGGGTTGGCACGGTTCGAACCACAACTCCGTCGCGGACACGCTTCCACTCGTCTTCAACCTGGTACGCATGGGATAGTCCGCCATGAGTCTATTTAGTTCGTCTACGGTGGAGTGATGAACTGCACCACCACCCTCCCAGGGGAGGATCTCCTTCCTCATTTTCTCCCGCAGTTCGCGCACAGCTTCCAGGGTGCGCTGAGCTCGGGCCGATTGTGCCCACCCTTGCTGAAGTTTCGCTACGTCGCGAGCACTGAGCAGCTTAGCTGCCTGAAACCAGCGCAAGAGCGCGCTGAAGTCAGGCAGCAACTCCATGGGCTCGCCGTTCTGGACAGGACGGGTGTTCAGGAAATCCAGAGCCAGCTGGTTGCCAACGAAGAGGAACCCGTCTCTCAAGTCGGAATTGTGAATTGTCCCAGCCCGGCCCATATCTCGACCTCTATTAATTATAACACCGATAATGAATCATTTCATCGGTTAGTTAATCTGATGATATGTACGCGCAAAACGTTGCTGAAAACGGCGTCCTCGTCGGGCGCCGCTCGACCAAATCTTCTGAGGAGACACATTATGACTAGCTATCAACATGCCATCGTCGACGGCTCCAAGATTTTTTATCGTGAAGCGGGTCCGAAAACCGCCCCAACCATACTCCTATTGCACGGCTTCCCCACGTCGTCGCACATGTTCCGCGACCTCATTCCGGCGCTGGCCGACCGCTATCATGTGGTGGCACCCGATCTGCCGGGCTTCGGCTTCTCGGACGCACCTGACCGCGCGCGGTTCCGCTACACGTTTGAGAACCTGGCCAAGGTCATCGACCGCTTCACCCAGACAATCGGCCTGGAGCGCTACGCGATTTACGTCTTCGATTACGGCGCGCCGGTGGGGTTCCGTCTCGCTTTGGCTCATCCCGAGCGGATCATCGCTATCATTTCGCAGAACGGCAATGCTTATGAGGAAGGCCTAAGCCAAGGCTGGAAGCCGATCCAGAAATACTGGAAGGAGCCAACCGCGGAGAATCGCGCTGCGCTGCGCGACTTCCTCACACCGGAGGCGACCAAGTCTCAATACCTCTACGGCGTCCAGGACGAGACGCTGGTGGCGCCGGAGGCGTACACCCTCGACTCCGCGCTGCTCGCCAGGCCCGGCAACGATGAGATCCAGCTCGACCTGTCTCTGGATTATGCCAGCAATGTCGCGCTCTATCCCGAGTTCCAGGAATATTTCCGCACAAAACGGCCGCCGTTGCTCGCCGTCTGGGGCGAGAGCGATCCGTTCTTCCTGCCTCCCGGCGCGGAAGCGTTCAAGCGTGACATTCCGAGCGCCGAGGTGCGCTTCTACGACACCGGCCATTTTGCGCTCGAAACCCATGCTCAGGACATTGCGAGTGCGATTCACGACTTCCTGGGCCGCAAGTTGACAATACCAGCAAGCGCGGCATAGCGAGCTTTGGCTCAACCAGGGCCACATGCAGTAACTTACGAAGACCGAAGCCATCGAGCTCGAAACGGGGTCGTGGAGCTGCCAGCGCAGCCACGACCCCCGAGCCCGCATGTGGGCAACGCAGTTCCAGGCGCTCTTTGGTGCGCGGTGGAATCCGACGATTGTCGACGGATGGTCGGCCAGTACTAAGCCGCTGGCGCGGCGGACGCTACGCGTGTTGCTGGCTCGAAGTTGGTCTTCGAATAAGTCTTGTCGCTCAACTCGAAGCGCCGTATGATTAGCTGCCATGGCAAATGTAGACTACCCGGTGCCGAGGCGTTTCCGATCAAGGCTAGCGACAAATCGGAAGTTGGGGACTTCGTTGAGTAATGCTGCTCGGTGCCTGACCAGAAAGATCCTAATTCCGAATATCAGCCAGGAGGCGCTCAACTTCGGTTTTCAGGTCTGCCGTTAGCGGCAGCAGCGGCAGGCGAGGCGGACCTCCGTAGTAACCGTTGAAGTCCATGGCGTACTTGAGGCCGGGGACACTCAATCCACTGGCCACGCGTTGCGCGGGCTGCACGATTCGATCCTGCTTCACAATCGCGAGATTTTCGTCGCCTTCTTTCCAGGCTGCATAGACCTCGTAACAGGAGGTTGGAGCGGGGCAGGCGAAGGCGAGAACCGCGCCAACTGCACCGGCCTCCAGCGAAGGATGGAGCTTTGGGGCTGCGCCTACCAGGATCTGGAATCCGACTTCTTTCTGACGGGTTTTCAGGCTGGAAGTTGTAGCGGACTTGGGGGGTGGGGAGCTTTGCTCCGCAGGACGGACGAGGGCGTCCGTCTCCACGTGGTCGCGTTTGGCTCCGATCAGTGCCGCGACGGAAACCAGTTCCCCGCTGCCATTTGCAGATTCCGATTCCGCCGCCCTCATCATGCGCGGGGTGACGGCGTCGAACGTTGCAGTCACGGTGGCGCTGCGCTTGATGTGTTTGGTGGCCTGGGCCATGCGACGAACTTTTTCAACATCGCCGCTGGATTCCTTGATGCCAATGATATTCGGATGTTGGGACAGTTCCGTCACCAGGTCTGTGGGAATGTCGTAATTCGTAAACGGCGGAACACTGTAGATCATCACCGGAAGCGGCGAGCGGTCGGCGACGGTGCGATAAAACGCAAGCATGTTGGGGGGTTGCATCTGCGAGCGATAGAAAAAAGGCGTGCGCACCAGCGCTACGTCGTAGCCGAGTTCGGCTGCGTACTCAGTCAAGTGCAGGGTTTCGAGCGCCGACTCCGCGCCTGTGCCCGCGATGAGAACCTTGTGAGGAGCGCAGGCTTGCCGGGCGGTCTTCAGTACCTCGCGGCGTTCTTCATCGGAAAGCATGATTGCTTCTCCAGTCGAGCCGAGGACCACGATGCCCGCGACTGGGGTCTTTGAATAGCGCTCGACGTTGTGCTCGAGCTTCTTGAAATACACGCGTCCGTCGGGATAAAAGGGGGTGGTAAGGGGGGGGAAGATGCCATGGAGAAGCATTTAGCTATTAGCCCTGAGCTCTTAGATTAGCAGTTCCGCCGCATCGGCATGTGGCTACTGCGTGACGACCTGTTTGCGTTTGTCTCCAGATTGTAAACAAATTCAACCAAGAGCGCGGCGCGCGAGACTTGAGCCCTATTAAGGTTGCTCGGATTACCGAAGGGGATGAACCTGGGAAATTTGGTTGACAGTACTCGAAATCGGGAAGAATCTTAACGACAGCGTTAATATCAGCTTAAGTATCAGTTCAAGGGGAGTAGGTTTTGAAGCTCCAGCCGAAATTGCGCCTGGCCTTGGCCGTGGGCTTCGGGTTGTTGTCCTTTGCCACTCCGCCCGCCGGTCGGGACGTCATTACCGACATTATCTGGGCGCCGGCCGGAATTGGCCTGGCGGCATTCCTGCTGATCGGAAACTGGGCTATTCTGCCGATTGCGATCCCCGCTTTCTTGTTGTCGGGCAATTTCCCTACTTCAATTCCTGCCGCGCTGGCCACTGCCTTCGCATCGGTAGTAGAGGCCGCGTTGGGTGCCTACCTGCTGCGCAGAGTTCTGGAGCCGAACCTGCTGTTGCGCCGGCTCCGTGGAGTGATCGCGTTCTTCTTCTTAGGGGCGACGCTGTCCACGGTGGTTGCAGGAACAGTCAGTGAGGTAATCCACACTCTGCTGGGCCTTCACCGCTGGAGCGAACTGCCTACTCGAATTTATCAATGGGGACGAGCCGATTTTCTGGGAATCCTGATTGTGACCCCGCTGATTCTGGCGTGGGCACAAAAGATCGAGTGGAAACTGAACTGGGGTCGGCTGGCGGAGTCGCTGCTTTTGTTCGCGGGCCTCGCGGTCGTCTGCTTCAGCGGTTTCATGAGTTGGGCTGGGCTGGTGAATTGGCCAACCATCTACGTTTATTGCGTCGTGCCATTCCTTCTGTGGGCGACCATCCGCCTGGGCCAAAAAGCGTCATTTACCGCGGCCGCAGTGGTGGCGATCTTTGCAGTGTGGGGCGTGCACCTGCCAGGGACCTGGCTAACTCCTACCTGGGTGTGGGGAAGCCTGATTATGGTTGCAGGCTTACAGTTGTTCCACTCGGCCTCAGTGGAGGAGCAGAAAGATTCGAACCTGGAACAGAAACGGTTGGCATCGGTGCTGGCGCAAACCTCTGACCTGGTTGCGATCAGCGACCCTAGCGGCCGAGTTCAGTACATGAACACCGCGGGCCGGGAGTTACTCGGCATCGGTCAGGACGAGGACCTTAGCGGAGTGAAAATCGCGGACGCTCACCCTCCCGACGTTTACGCTCGGATCGAGCGCGACTACATTCCAGCGGCGGTGCGTGACGGAATCTGGAACGGAGAAAATACGTTTTGGTCGCGTGACGGCCGAGTGATACCGGTGCTTCAGGTAATCCTGGCGCACAAAAACGGCAATGGAAATGTCGAGTTTCTTTCCACCATTGCCCGCGATCTCACCGAGCTTAAAAATGCACAAAATGCATTGCACGATTCGGAGAAGAGATTCCTGCAAGCTCAAAAGATGGAGTCCATCGCACTCCTGGCCGGCGGCATTGCCCACGACTTCAACAATATGTTGAGCGTGATTCTAGGACACGCGCAGTTGCTTGTGGATGAGTCAGGTGCGGATACCCCGGCCGGACGCAGAGTGAGAGGGATTTCCGATGCGGCGCTTCGCGCGGCCAGTCTTACCCGGCAGCTGCTCGCCTTCAGCCGGCGGCAGGTGCTGCAGCCGCGGGTGGTGAACCTGAATAGCACGGTCCGCGACATGGCAAACATGTTGAAGCACGTGATCGGCACGAACATTCACATCCAATTACGGCTCGATGACCACCTGGGGAACGTCAATATTGATCCAGGACAATTGGAACAGATCATCATGAATCTGGCGGTGAATGCGCGCGATGCCATGCCTGCGGGCGGCACCCTGGTGGTACAGACTGCGAACCGCGAGCTGGATGCCTCCTCGACGGTGGCGGGGGAGGACGTTCGTCCCGGGCAATATGTGATGCTGGCGGTCAGCGACACGGGAATCGGCATGGACGCGGAAACGCAGTCCAGAATCTTCGAACCTTTTTTCACCACCAAGCCCTTGGGACAAGGCACCGGCCTGGGCTTGGCCACAGTGTACGGAATCACCAAACAGAGCGGCGGACAAGTCTGGGTTTACAGTGAGCCGGGAAAAGGCACGACATTTGGAGTCTATCTTCCACGGGTGGACCAGGAAGTTCGTCCCGTGGTTGAGACCCACCCCCGCGACCTGCGCGGGCATGAAGCCATCCTATTGGTTGAAGATGAAGTAGCGCTCCGCTCTCTGATTGCAGACATTTTGAGCCGCGCGGGTTACACGGTGATGGCGGCGTCCCCGGAAGACGCACTAAATATCGCCGGACGTAACGATCTGCGAATTGATTTGCTGCTGACCGATATGGTGATGCCAAAGATCAGCGGTCAGGCCCTGGCCGCGCGTTGTTTGGAGTTACGGCCGGAGTTGAAGGTACTTTATATGTCCGGTTACGCTCCGGAAGTGCTGGAGCAGGGCGAGGCCTTGCAGCAATCCGCTTTCGTACAGAAGCCCTTCACCGCACGGTTGTTGCTCGAGAAACTCCGGCTGGTACTGGAGACGGCGCCGGTCGCGGCCAAGAGATAGCGCGTGCGGCGGGCTGCTCCCAACATGGGGTTAGGTCTTTCAATTTGAGAGACACGGTATGTAGATGCGCCCCCCGGGGTCGACCTGCTGCCGGTACTCTGCCTCGGAGCCAACGAAGAACCATTCCATGTAAGCGTGGTTGGGGCCAAGATCACTCCCAATGGCCACGCCCCAGATGCTTCCGCCCTGACAAGACTCGGTTTTCCGCAGCGGAGTCCGGCGACCGTCTGAAAGGTAGAAGAAATCATCCGCGGCAAATCCGCCTTCCAGACGGTTCGAAGTCCAAAGGCGGCCATCCTTGTTCAGGTTGAAGAGCCAGTGATTGTCTTCAACCGGAAGTGGTCTGGCATTCGTGGCTTGGAAATTGATCTTTACCCATCCCTTGAAGCCCTGCGGGATGAGGAAACGAGCGGGTCGGCGAGTGTTGCAGGAAGTGAGTGCGATAGCGACCATGGCGGCAACGGTCAAGGTGCGCGGACAACTCATTTTCCTGCGGTCACTTTCGCAAATATCGTGTCCTGCGAGCGGCGTTACGCGCGCTTGGGCAGGGTTTTGTGCATTCTCTTCAACTGCAATATGAGCTCGGTGATAAACAGAGGCACCACCCAGGAAGCCCAGGTCAGAGTTATCGACAAATCGTTAGTCGGTTTTAAACGGGATGTGAAACCGTAGTCGCTAAAGACGCGAAACGTGACAAATGCGAAAGTTACGACGTAGGCGCGGACCATCCATTCTTTGTGTATTTCGACTTGGCCTCTGCGGATGGCGTAGTAGGCCATCGCTGTGGTTGAGGCCCAGGCCGCGGCCAGGCCGAGGATTCCGAAACCGAATGCCCATCCGAAAGTTGTGGTGAAGGCCAGGTACGTCGCGCCGATTACGCCTGCGGTCACCCCTCCTAGAAAGATGCGTCCGGTGTAACGGTGGACGTTCATGCGCTTTCCGGTCAGTCCGGTGAAGAATTGCCAGGGGGCGGTGAGCAGAGCAACCATGCCTCCGGTGATGTGGAGCAGGAGGCCGCCGCGCCGCGGCCAGTACGGGTCGAAGGCTGCGGCGTTGTAGTGCAGGTAATAGTGGAAGACGTATTTCAGGATGAACGCGACCGCGATGATGACAAGCGCCGTCCACGCGAGGATGGTGAAGGTTTTGCCTACCTTGCTCTTCCCTGCTGATGCCGGTGCGAGATTGGTCGCGGCTGCGTGTGCCATTCGGGGCCCCTGGAGAATGAAGGTGAATGCGGAAAGCGGAGGGAATGGTAGCACAGTTCTTTCGTAGGGAGCGTGTTTCCTACATTCATTGTTTGTCAATCCTGAGTGCAGCGGCGGCAGAAACTCCAAAACGGGCCCGGGGAAAATCCTGCTTCAATTCATCCGTACCGGATTCTAAAGCCCGATTTTCTCCTCCACCAGGGTGAGCAATAACTGGAACCCGGCCGGCTTTTTACAAGGGTTGCCATTCAAACGGAAACAACTTCCCTGCTGCAACGGGATCCATAGGCAAACCTGCCAACCCCGCCGCCCGCGCCATAGCGGGATCGCGGCCCTCGGCCAGGTCTTTTGCCGTGGGAAGCACAATCTCATCGGGCGTCACCCCGGTGTGCTCCAGACTCTTCCCGTCGGCCATAATCAAATCGGCATCAGTAATAGAGAATCCGTAGAAAATTTGCGTATCCCCGGAATAGGCGCTTGTACCACGCGTTTTGGCTAATTGCGGCTTATGCTCCTTGCGGCCCACACGGTCAGAGATCTTTACATCGTGATCGCATACATTCCCAACCACACGCTCCAGGGTTGTTGTCAGCCCGCCGGGGCTCCCCCGCAGGTCAAGAATTAGCGCCTCATGTTTCTTCGCGATTCCAAACATGTGGTCCACTTCCCCTTCCGACTTCCGACATGAAAAATTCTGGCATTTTCCAGATCATAACGTCGCCGGATTCGTAGAAACGCTGCCGCAGCAACTCATCGGAGCGCTGTTCGTCGCGGATTAGCTGCCAAAAGTCCGTATCTCCGGCTCCGTGCGATACATCCATTACGCGCTTTAACTGGCGTACTGTGGCGTCCGCGATCACTTCGCGTTGTTGGCCATCAGGGTCGCGTAGCGCCAGTTTTGATGCCATCTGCGGAGATAGGTAATTGTAGTAGTACTCCATGGAATGAAGGACGGAGCGGTTCACTGTAAACCGGTTGTACAGGAGCACTTCGTCGCCCGGGTGCAGCTTAGATCCCGCATCCGTCCCGGGCCGCACCCGAGTAATGAACGGTGTTTCGCCAATGACTTGTATCCGGAAGCCGTAGTCCATTCGCATGGGCCTCGAGGGGGTCGGAAAACGTGTGTGAATCGTTCAGCCCATCCAGAAAAGCGGCGATCTCGGCAAATCCCTGCCCCAGGGAATTCGCCTTTTTCACTCGCTCTTGGTATTCGTGGTATCTCGCGTCCCAATCCAACCCGTGAAACTTTGGATCGTAGTAATTCTTCTTTACGTCTTCGTAGGCGCTCCGCAGCATCTCGTTAACGCGGCCTTGGTTTTCGCTGTCCATCTTTTGCTGCGCGGAAGCTGCTGCACTCGCGAAGGTGAAGAGTATGGGCAGCAGGACAACAAAACCGAATACCGGGCGATTTGCATTCATGGATGTCCCCAAGGCGGCGTAGCGCCGAAGTATTATTGGCGTCACTGTGAATAGAAACCGTTGATTTTGCAAAGAGAATCTTTGGCGGAAGCGTATGGAGCGTATCCTCGATTTGCTGCCTTGGCTATCTCTTCGGCGAGAAGATAATAGGAGGGTCTAGATTGAAAGTATTCGGTTGCCGAAAGCAGTAAGTCCTACTTCCTTGCCATTCGCTCCGCGTGCAGGTGCTGCAGCGCCTTCACATTCACTTCCCCACGCTGTAAAGCGGCAATCCCTTCAGCGGCGGCGCGGGCGGCGGCTAGCGTCGTGATCGTCGGAATGCGCGCGGTGACGGCGGCGCGGCGGATGGCTTTTTCGTCGAAGAACGGATCCGGCCCCTGCGGGGTGTTGACGATCAGCTGGATGCGGTCGCCTTTGATTAGATCGACCACGTTGGGGCGACCTTCTTTTACTTTGTACACGCGCTCGCACGCCATTCCGGCTTCTTCGATTACGTCGGCGGTGCCGGCGGTGGCGACCAGCTTGAATCCCATGTCCGCGAATTTGCGGGCGACGTCGGCGACGTGCGGCTTGTCGTGGTCGGTGACGCTGACGAAGATAGTGCCTTGGGTGGGCAGCTTTTGTCCGGCGGCGATTTGGGCTTTGGCGAAGGCCTCGCCGAAATTGTCGGCCACGCCCATGACTTCTCCGGTGGACTTCATCTCGGGGCCGAGGACGGTGTCCACGCCGGGGAATTTATTCCACGGGAAAACCGGGGACTTTACGTAGTACCAGGACCCGGTGTCGAGATCTTTTTTCTGCTCGACGTTTTCAGGGAGGAATTCGCGGAGCTTCCGTCCGGTCATGAGGCGTGCGGCGATTTTCGCCATGGGGATTCCGGTGGCTTTGGAAACGTAGGGGACGGTGCGCGAGGCGCGCGGGTTGACTTCGAGAACGTAAACTTTGCCGCCGTCATGTCCGTTGCCGGAGGTGTACCCCGAGCGCGGGATGGCAAACTGGATATTCATCAGCCCAATAACTTTCAATGCCCGCGCAAGCTTGAAGGTGTATTCCCTCATGCGGTCGAGCAAGTGCGCGGGAATATCCACCGCCGGCAGCACACAAGACGAATCGCCGGAGTGGATTCCGGCTTCTTCGATGTGCTGCATGATTCCGCCGATGACCACGTCTTCCCCGTCGGAGAGCGCGTCCACGTCAACTTCGATGGCGTCTTCAAGGAAGTGGTCAATGAGGACGGGGCGGTCCTGGGAATATTCGACGGCTTCTTTCATGTAACGGACGACGGTTTCTTCGTCGTAGGCGATGACCATGGCGCGTCCGCCGAGCACATAAGAAGGACGCACTAGCACCGGATAGCCGATCTTGGCGGCTCCGGCGACGGCTTCTTCGAGCGACGCTGCCATTGCGCCGGGGGCTTGCGGGATGCCGAGTTCGTCGAGCAACTTGCCGAAACGTTTGCGGTCTTCGGCGAGGTCAATGTATTCGGGCGCGGTGCCGATGATCTTGACGCCCGCAGACTTCAGAGGGAGAGCGAGATTCAGGGGAGTCTGTCCACCGAACTGGACGATGACGCCGACCTCAGCGCCGGAAGAAGACTCGTGCTGGCAGATGGCCAGAACGTCTTCGATAGTGAGCGGCTCGAAGTAGAGGCGGTCGCTCGTGTCGTAGTCGGTTGAAACCGTCTCCGGATTGCAGTTGACCATGATGGTCTCGTAGCCATCTTCGTGCAGCGCGAACGAGGCGTGGCAGCAGCAGTAGTCGAACTCAATGCCCTGCCCGATACGGTTCGGCCCACTGCCCAGGATGATGACTTTTTTTTTGTCGGTGGGCGCGGCCTCGTCCTCTTCTTCGTAGGTCGAGTAAAGATAGGGCGTGTAGCTCTCGAATTCGGCGGCGCAGGTGTCAACGCGCTTGTACACCGGTTGCAGGCGATGCTTCTTGCGCAGATGGCGGATTTTTTCCTGGTCACCTTTGCCGCTCAGGCGCCAGGTTCCGGCAAGTCGCCCGTCCGAGAAGCCCATGCGCTTGGCATCGCGCAAAACTTCCGTCGGGACGGATTCGATCGGGTGCTTCTCCACCTCGAGCTGCATGTCGTTAATTTCTTTGAGCTGGTAGAGGAACCAGGGGTCGATGCCGGTCATTTTGGCGACTTGCTTGACGGTATGCCCCTGCCGAATCGCGTACCGAATGTAGGAAAGGCGTTCCGGATGCGGCGTGACCAGGCGCTGAGTCAGAATCTTGGGCTCAATTTTTTCGGAGCCGACGCGTTTGCCGGTATCGAGTGCGCGAATGGCCTTCATCAACGCTTCTTTGAATGTGCGGCCGATGGCCATCACTTCGCCGACGGATTTCATTTGCGGGCCGAGGCTTTCGTCGGCGCCGGGAAATTTTTCGAATTGCCACTTGGGAATTTTTACGACTACGTAGTCGAGAGTCGGCTCGAAGCAGGCTGGCGTTTTGCGAGTGATGTCGTTGGGGATTTCGTCGAGCGTGTAGCCGACGGCGAGCTTGGCGGCGATTTTCGCGATCGGAAATCCGGTGGCTTTCGATGCCAATGCCGACGACCGCGAAACGCGCGGGTTCATCTCAATGACGACCATCCGTCCGGTCGTCGGATGCACGCCGAACTGAATATTTGATCCGCCGGTTTCGACGCCGATCTCGCGGATGACGGCGATGGCTGCGTCGCGCATGGCCTGATATTCGCGGTCGGTGAGCGTTTGCGCCGGGGCGACGGTGATGGAGTCGCCGGTGTGCACGCCCATGGGATCGAAATTTTCGATCGAGCAGATGATGATGACGTTGTCTTTCAGGTCACGCATTACTTCGAGTTCATATTCTTTCCATCCCAGAACAGACTCTTCGATCAGCGCCTGATGGACGGGAGAGAAGTCGAGTCCGCGGGCGAGGACTTCAAGTAATTCTTCGCGGTTATAGGCCATGCCTCCGCCGGAGCCACCGAGGGTGAATGACGGGCGCACGATCACCGGGAAGCCGATTTTTCCGGCGAACTCGAGGCCGTCTTTCAAGTTGGTTACCAGCGCGGATTTCGGGACGTCGAGGCCGATGCGCTGCATGGCGTCTTTGAAGACGAGGCGGTCTTCGGCTTTGTTGATGGCGTCGATGTTGGCGCCGATCAGCTTGACGTTGTACTTCTCAAGCACGCCACTTTCAGAAAGTTCAATAGCGAGATTGAGCGCGGTCTGTCCGCCGACGGTGGGCAGAATGGCGAATCCGGCGCCGGGAGAAAGCTCGCGCTCGACGCGAATAATTTCTTCCAGAAATTCGCGGGTAAGCGGCTCAATGTAAGTGCGGTCGGCAAACTCGGGGTCGGTCATGATGGTGGCCGGGTTCGAGTTGGCGAGCACGACTTCGTACCCCTCGGCCTTGAGCGCCTTGCAGGCCTGGGTGCCGGAGTAGTCGAACTCGGCCGACTGCCCGATGATGATGGGCCCGGAGCCGAGGATGAGGATTTTCGAGATGTCAGTTCGTTTCGGCATTTATCTTCTTTTTTTAGCTCTGTCATCCCGACCAAGTCAGTTGATTGGCTTTGCCAATCAACTGGCGCGGGGAGGGACCTGCTGTTTCTCTGGCGTAAATCGATGCCGTGTGTACCACCCACCCGCAAGGTCTTCCCAAGTCGGGTTCTTCAGTGATATCAGCCAATCTTTCTTCACGCGATTCCATCGCTTCAGCTGCTTTTCACGATCGATTGCATTTGCAACGTCATCGTACGACTCATACCAAACCAGCCGATGGCACCTGTACGTTTTCGCGAAACCATCGATCAGGTCGTTCTTGTGCTCCCAAACGCGGTGGCGTAGGTTGTTGGTCATTCCGATGTACAAGACGCGTGACTTGCTCGCGATCATGTAAACGAAGTAGGTGTGGTCTGTCATCCTTATTAATCACCAACTGTCATCCCGACCAAGTGCAATGATCGGCTTTGCCGATCATTGCGCGCGTGGAGGGACCTGCTTTTCGCCGGCAGTTCCGGCGCCGCAAGCAAACAGCAGGTCCCTCGACTGCGAAGCCCGTCCGCTTCGCGGACAATCTTCTTCGCTCGGGATGACAGAGTTATTTTCATTTCGTGTCACGGCACGCCTGAAGGCGTGCCCTCTCAAAGCTCATTTCTTCATCTGTTCGATCACTAGCTTCTTATCGCAATACCCCGAAGGAGTGTCACTCACGCCGATAGGAAGAGCGATCTTGATGCCGGGCTGGCCTTTTGCCGAGACTTTGATGAGAATCGTGGCTTCACAAAATCCGCGTGCGCTCACGCTAAGGCGATAGATTCCCGGTGACCTCTTGCCGAAATCGAAGTTACCCTCTTGATCTGTTTCAAGCCACGCGGTGTCTCGAAAACTGTCGCGCTCTCGTTTTTGCAAAATTACCTTCGCTTTCGCAATTCTTGCCCAAGTTGGGTCGGCGACGATCGCGCGACTACTTGCAAGCTCAATGGCTGGCCCAGTCGAGGTATAAGATTGCACAGGCACCTCGACTCTTTGCCCGTATGCTTCCATCAGTGCGCAGAGCACGAAAAGAATCAGCCAGATCCTCACCCTTTCCACTCCTCCATCATCTTCACAAAATCCTTGAACAGATAATGCGAATCATGCGGCCCCGGCGATGCCTCGGGGTGGTACTGGACGCTGAACAGCGGGAGGTTGCGGTGGCGCTGGCCTTCGAGGGTTTGGTCGTTCAGGTCCATGTGAGTTAGTTCGACTTCGGATTGGGGAAGCGAGTCGGGATCGACGGCGAAATTGTGGTTGTGGGCGGTGATTTCAATTTTGCCAGTGTTCAGTTGCTTGACGGGATGATTGCCGCCGTGGTGTCCGAATTTGAGTTTGAAAGTTTTGCCGCCGAGCGCGATCCCGGTCAGCTGGTGGCCCAGACAAATTCCAAAGATAGGCTGGCGGCCCATGAGGCGGCGGATGTTGTCCACGGCGTAGCTGCAAGGCTCGGGGTCGCCGGGGCCGTTGGAGAGGAAGACGCCGTCGGGCTTGAGGGCGAGAACATCTTCGGCGGGGGTCTGCGCGGGGACGACCGTGACCTTGCAGGCCTCGCTGCGTAACTTACGCAGAATGTTGTGCTTGATGCCAAAATCATAAGCCACTACATGAAAGCGTGGCGGCTCGTCCTTTACCCCAACAACTTCGATTGGTTCGTGCGAGCGCTCGCCGACTTCCCAGACGTAGGGGCGATTCGTGGTCACTACTTTCGCTAGATCCAGGCCATCCATCTTCGGAATGGAGTTGGCTTTGGCGACGAGCTTTTCGGCGTCGGTCTCGATGGTCGAGACTACGCCGCGCATTACGCCGTGGTCGCGCAGATGGCGGACCAGTGCACGCGTGTCAATGTCGGCAAGGACGGGGATCTTGAACTGTTCGAGAAATTCTTCGGTCACCTGCTGCGAGCGCCAGTTGGAGCTGACGCGGGAGAACTCGCGCACGATCAGTCCTTCTATATAAGGACGGGTGGCTTCGTTGTCTTCAGCGTTGGTGCCGTAGTTGCCGATTTCGGGATTGGTTAAAACGACAATCTGTCCGGCGTAAGAGGGGTCGGTGAAAATTTCCTGATACCCGGTAATGGAAGTATTAAAAACGACTTCGCCGTAGCATTCGCCCTTGGCGCCGTAACCTTTGCCTCGAAAGACGCGGCCGTCTTCGAGCGCAAGGATAGCTTGCATTCGAACTCCAGGGAGTGGATTTTATAGATTTTAGCAGGGATGCGAGTACAGCGGAAGGAAGAGTTTTTGTGGAAATTCGTGATTGATGGGCGAGTGCGGATCTTAATCTTGTGCAGGCGTACTGGCGGATAAGCGTATGGCCCGAAATCGCGCGGCTCAGGTGGCCGATGGGATTGTGACTGTGACGGTGATTTATCGTCGTTTGCTTTTGCATAACTCTCGCCGCCTCCGTGTCGCACAGCGGTTGAGCAATCGCCAAAGACCTGGGGAGTGAATCTCCTTGTTCTTGCCTCAGAACTAGTGCACAATTTGCATTGCTTTCCTTCGCGTTAGGAGGTTTTTTGCGTCAACGTAACCGAGCCCTTACACTCATTGCTGCAGTTTGCATGGCGTTCACTCTTCGAGGGTGGACCCAAGGCCAACAAGCTCCTGCGGCCTCCGCTTCGCCCAGCCAAGCGAGTGAGCCGATCACCACTTTCAAAGTTGCAACACGCATGGTTACGATTGATGTGGTCGCGAGAGACGGCAAAGGCAACAGTTTTCGGGACCTGAAACCCGATGACTTCGAGGCATCTGAGCAAATCGAGCCCAAGCGAGATAAGTACCCACAAAAAATCAAAGCATTTCGCACGACGAGTGTTGCTGAACTTGCGGCCATGGATCCAGGCAGACCGAAAATGGCCCCTGGCGTGTACACCAACCTCGTGACGATGAACAGGGTGCCCGTCCCACCGACAATCATCTTGCTCGACGCGCTAAACACCGATCGAATCACGATGATGCAAGTTCGGCAGCAACTGGTCAAAATGCTTTCTTCCATACCAGACGATGTTCCGACCGCTGTGTACCTACTGGGCCGGCGCCTGGAAATGCTTCAGAGTTTTACTACGGATCCAAAACTTTTACGTGCCACTCTGGAGAAAATTCCTGCCGCTTCCCAGCCAACCGGGCCCGAGTCGGCGCCTAGCGATCCCGACGCTGCCTCGATGTTTCCCGAGCAAAGCGCACTTGATCGCAGTCCTGACTCCCCTGATGGATACGGTTCGGAACTTTCAGCGCGATACATTTTTTCTAGTGGGGTGGACACGCACTCAGAACACAATAGAAGCGGTGCGCGCAATCGCTCGCCATGCTGCGGGTTATCCCGGGCGCAAGAACCTGTTGTGGGTGGCTTCCAGTTTTCCTACGTGGTTCAATCGAGACGCTGCTACAAGCGACATTCGATTCTCGTCACCCGGCATTGATTGGAAGAACATCAATGATTTGACTAGCGCATTAGCAGACGCAAGGATTGCGGTTTATCCGACGGATCCTGGGGGGTTGAAGGACATTAATTTCACCAACCAAGTAGCTATGCAGGTACTAGCCGACCAAACAGGCGGAGAGATTTGTCCCTACAAAAATTTTCTGAGCGATTGCGTAAAGAGGTCTCGACCACGGAACCCGGATTCGACCTACGCGACCAAAGGCGGTCCCGCACGGCTCGGCTATTACGACAACTATCTGGTGGATAAGCCAGTTGCGTCATCGTGGGCGTGCAAGCCACCCCGGCACGATTGAGTCAGGAGAGCGTAGCGGCCCGCGACATGATCGAACGCTATCGCGAACGTTACGGCGATCTTCCGCAGACGCTGGCAGCGGACACCACCTACGGCAACGGCGAACTGCTGCAATGTGGATAGCTTGATCCGCATCTCTTCCAACAAACATTTCGATCTGGTTCTGCAGTCGTACCCGATCGCGCGTGAGCTGCAGTTTCATCCGGGTCATGTTGCGCCAGCTACGCTGCTCCCCACCCGGGACAAAGCTTAAGATCATTGTGGTCAGCGATCTACTAGGTGCCA
>WNFC01000601.1_pt1 | contig 37701 bp, 42 predicted proteins | sample 5400541 | NCBI WGS metagenome assembly WNFC01 (sample SAMN13153342, study PRJNA577476) | soil metagenome | isolation source: 120 cm saprolite under Douglas fir tree site 2 hole 2 replicate 1 | place: USA:California | collected 2015-04-18
GCCTTCAACGGCCGCTTCAACCAGCAGCGCTATGTCAACATCTGGCCGCGCCCGGTGCAGAAGCCGCACCCGCCGGTGTGGATCCCGGGCGGCGGCTCGGTCGAGACCTGGCAGTGGTGCGCCCAGATGGACTACGTCTACGCCTACCTCTCCTATTTCGGCTACAAGGACGGCCAAGCCACGATGACCGGCTTCTGGGACGAGATGGCGCGGCTCGGCAAGGACCGGAACCCGTATCGCGCCGGCTTCCTGCAATTCGTCGGGGTCGCCGAGAGCCGCGCCCAGGCGATGGAGCTTTACCGCGAGCCGGCCGAATATTTCTATGGCCGCTGCCTGCGCGTCGACCCTCGCTGGGCGGTGCCGCCCGGCTACATCACCGAGGCGACGCAGCGCGCCGGAATCGTCGGCCAGATCGGCCGCGCCGCCAGCCTCGACGCGCGGCAGAAGGCGCGCGCGACGACCCAGATGGAAGACATTGTCGACCGTGGCTATGTCATCATCGGCTCGCCCGACGAAGTCGCCGAGCAGCTGAAGGAGGTGGCCACCAGCCTCAATGTCGGCCACCTGATGATGCTCTTGCAATTTGGCAGCATGGGCAAGGACCTGGCCAAGTACAACACCAAGCTCTTTGCCGACAAGGTCATGCCGCAGCTGACCGGCCTCTTCCCCGAGTGGGAGGACCGCTGGTGGCCGGCGCCGATGCCCAAAATCGAGCGCGCCGAGCCGGCGGCCTTCGCCGCGACGCTGGCGGCGGAGTAGGCACAAGTAGCCCCTCTCCCCCATCGGGGGAGAGGGTCGGGGTGAGGGGACGATCCGCGGCGCGATGACCCTCACCCACCGCTCGCTCCGCGAGCGGTCCCCCCTCTCCCGCGGTGCGGGCGAGGATTGTTACCGCGGCGCCGCCTCGAACTCGCGGTCCTTGCTCGGGATCAAATCGTAGGGGAGCGCAAATCCCGGCATCGCCTTGAGGCGGTGCGACCAGGCTTCGAGATGCGGCCATTGGCCGATCTCGAAGCCGCCCTCGGCCATGAAGACCATGCGGCCCCAGCAGCCGATATCGGCGATCGTGCAGCGGTCGCCGACAAGGAACGGCCGGCCCTTGACCGTGCGGTCGACAAAGGACAGCGCCGCCTCGGCCTTCGGGCGGAACTCGGCGATGACCTCGTCGTGCATCTTGCGGAACCGGGCCGAGTGGCGCACCCGGGCGACGGCGGTGATGTGGTCGGCTTCCCAGGACAGCCATTCCCTCCCCTGCCAGCGCTCCTGCTCGCCCTGCCCCTCGAAATGCCCGGTCGTCCGGGCGAGGTAATCGAGGATCACATTCGATTGCAGGATTGTGAGGCCGCGATGGCGCAGCGACGGCACGACGCCCCAGCGATTGACCGCGAGATATTCCGCGGTGTTTTGCACCCCGGTCTTGAGATTGACCGTGCGAAACGAAAACGGCAGCCCGGCCAAGGCCAGATACAGCATCGGCTTGTAGCTCGAGCTCGAGGTAAAGCTGCCGTAGAGCGTCAGCCGGTCGTCGCTGAGTGGTGATCCGATCATTCTTCGTCCTCGAAGCCGAGCTGGTCGGCCAGACCATAGCCCTCGGCCAGGGCGCGCAGCTTGTACCAGGTCGTGTCCTCGACCTCGATGCCGTTGGCGCGGCGGTCCTGCTCGCGGCGGTGCTCGATCTCGCCGGGATAAAGGACGCCCGACGATCCCTCGGCCGGCGGGGTCTCCTTCAGATAGCGGATGAACTCGCCGACCTCTTTCTTGAATTCGCCGAGCGGGCGGAACGCATCGACCTTGAACACCGCCATGAAGCAGCCGTCATTGTGCCGCCCGGTCGGCTCGACACCAAAGCCGAGCCCGGTCAGCAGGCCGCACAGGATCTCGACCATGACGGCGAGCCCGGTTCCCTTGTAGCCGCCCTCCGGGCCGCCCAGCGGCAACAGCGCGCCGCCCTGGCGCAGCTGGGAGGGATCGTTGGTCGGCTTGCCGTCGCTGCCGATGACCCAATTGTCCGGCACCCGCTCGTTGCGCGCCACGGCGAGCGCGATCTTGCCGGCAGCGGCGGCCGAGGTCGCCATGTCGAGATAGAGCGGGCCCTCGAGGTCGGAGGGGATCGCCATCGAGATCGGGTTGGTGCCGAGCCGCGCCTCTCTCCCGCCGAACGGCGCCACGGCCTTTGGCGAGCGCCCGGAATCGGCGGTAATGAGACCGATCATCCCGGCCCGCGCCGCCATCTGGGTATAGCTCGACAGCCGGCCGATATGGCCCTGGCGAAACACCGTCGCGGCCGCGACGCCGCCCTTCTCGGCCTTGTCGATGGTCAGCCGCATCGCCCGCTCATTGACCGAATAGCCAAACCCCCAATGCCCGTCGACGACGGTCGTGGTCGGCGATTCCTTGACGATGACCCAGGGCGCGCCGGGCACGATGTGCCCCACTTTGATGCGCTCGATATAGGTCGGGATCTGGATCACCCCGTGCGAATCGTGGCCCACTAGATTGGCGCCGACGATATGGCGCATGACGAGCGCCGCCTCGTCGGCCTGCGTTCCCGCCGCGACAAACAGGGCGCGACCAATCTCTTCCAGGCGTTCGGCGGGAATTTTCGGCATTTTTCGCTCCTCCGTCTAGGCTGCCGCGGACGATACTCCGGCGCGCCCCGGCCCGGCAACGCGCGAGGATTTGACACGCGGTCCGATCGACGCCCTATGGCAAGATGCTAGAATGGGCCCCGTGGATGGGTGGCCGAGCGGTTGAAGGCACCGGTCTTGAAAACCCGTGAAAGCCATTCCACCGCGTATCAACCTATCCCATTTAGTCTTGATTTCTGCCGCTCTCGGGCTGCGGATAGCCGGGCGCCATCCCTAACAATCCCGCTCTATAATTACCCGTCCGGTGGCAATTCCGGTGGCAATTTTTTGGACCCTGACAGCGCCCGATCGAGAGCCCGGCGAGCTGCGCGGAGATGCCGACCGCACCCGCGCACGAGCCTCAGCGGTGGCCGCACAGGCGCGGAAGCCTGGACCCCTCCTGCAACACCTCCGAAGCCGAATGCCCCATCCGGCGCACGCCGCCGGCGACGCGGCTACCGATTCGTTCGCTGCAGCGAGTCGCGCGGGTGCCCCGGCCGCATAAATTGCCCAGCTTTGCCGCCAGTGCCCGCGACCGCCGATGGCGCCGCCGAGGGGCGTGACATAATTCGGGGGAATCGGGACTGCCATCCCACCCCCAACACGCCCCGCGCGCCGTCAGAGCCGACGCGAGCGAGACGCACCCCACCTTAAAAAGGCGATCGGCTCCGCACCGGATAAACTGCCATGGTTCAACAGGATGAAGAGATCGACCTCGCGCTCGCGGAGCTGTTTTTCGTATCGCGCGGGGTGGTCGCTGAGCGCATTCAGGTGGGGAAGACCAAGACGCCGGATTTTCGGCTCCATCGGGGTGACGAAGTGGTCGGGTTTTGCGAGGTGAAATCGCCGCAGGACATTTTTGCAGAGCGTACGCTTCGCGCCATCGCGGAAGCGCCCGAGGGACAACTCGGCGGCATAATAGAGCGAGGGCATACCTCTCGGCAGTATCGGTGTCTTGAGCGGTTCGCAAGGACGGCATCGGGTCAGCTACAGGCAGCAAATCCTACGCATTCCGTGCCCAATATATTGATGATCGTTAATCGCGATACCCACTCGCAACACGATGATTTTGTTGAGGCGGTAACCGGATATTTCGGCGCGCACCGCGTCGTCGAAAAAACACTGCGGGACGCATTTCCAGAAATCGACGCCTACGTATGGGCGGATTGGAGCCCGGGCGGAGAGGAAATCGAACGCATTGAGGGACTTTTCCGGCACGAGAGTCCGCTCAAGCAGAGTGCTCGCGATTTGCTGAAACTCGGGTAAGTCGGCAGACCAGTTTCGCCGCGGGCCGCGACGAACTGTGATGATCGGCCGGGGCGAGCCATAAACCCGCATGACCGTCGTCTTCGCGATCATCGCCCTTGCGGTGGCGCTGCATCTGTTCGCGCGCGCGGCGCCGTTGCTGGCGCTGTTGGCGTTGATCGGCTCGCTCTCCGGCGCCGGCCACTGAGCCAAGGCCCGGACGCCCAGCTTGGTGAGGGCGAAGAAGCGCCGGCAGTAAAGGGCGCCTCACGCTAACCAGTCGATCCGGTTGAAGTCCACGTAAAGCCTGTGAGCGTAGGCGGAATCGACCTGATTGGCGAACGCGATTAGCCCTTCGACGTGCCGCTTCATGCCGATCGTCGAGGCGAAGCCTCGCGCTTTACGGTGAGCCGCCGGGCCAATCTTCGGGTGCGTCAGAGCGTAGAGGTGAGTTTCGATATTGTTCCGGAAGGCGCGGGTGGGGCGGGGCGGGGCTCGATCAACCGACACACCGAGCAGGATTTTGCGAGCGCCCGGCGGCAGGATGGTGGTTTTCTGTCCGTTCGCGATGAGGCCAATCGCCCACAGCTCGCGCTCGGCGAGTGTGACCATCGCCATCGCACGCCCCCGCGTACATGGTTGTGTCGTAGAGAAAGCAAGATCGTCAGCATAACGAGTATAGGTCCAGCCCCGCGCCCGCGCGAGGGCATCGAGCCGTTCGTCCAATTTTCGAACCGCTAGGTTGGCCAGCATAGGGCTGGTCGGTGCGCCCTGCGGTAGATGCCCGGCGACGCGCTTTCGATAGGGAGCGGTCGGCTGAGCCTCCTCCGGCGACCTCGCGATGAACGGGTATTGCGCGGAATCCAGACGAGTGCACAGCCGCGTCATCTCGAACGCGACCAGGGCGCCATAGCCGAGCGTGCGGAAGATCCGATAGATAGCAGCCTCTCCGATGGACTCGAAGAAGTGCCGAACGTCCATCTTCACCAGCCAGCGACAACCGGCATGACGCTCCGCGGCGCCGACAAGGTCTCGACGGGGCGCGAACGCAAAGCTCGCAGGGTGAGGTTCGACCGCGTTCAAGATGTTTTGAGCGATCCAACGCTGCGCCCGCATCAACGGCGGATCAGGTACGCAAATCGTACGATAACGACGCGGCGGAGCCCCGCCCTTTCCGGGGCGCGCACGCTTCTTCAGTCGAAAGACACGGTACGGATCTACTCTACGGTCGATTATTTGTCTCAGCGTCTCCGGTGCTATGTCGACCAGGTGGCCGAGGTGGGTGAGCGTCAGGATGACAGGTAAATCCGGATGGGCTCGCTTGATGCGTCTGGCAGCGACCTCCGCGGCGACGACGATGTCGCGGTCGCGTCCGGCCGCGCGGGCGCCTTCTGCAAAGGCCTGAGAGTTCCACGGATGCTTCATCTACATTGCACCCGGAACGGGTTTCGATCCTGCGGTCTCAAGCGGAGCCCACGACCGGGTCCGAAGGACTGAGGGCGCAGGACCGATACCTGCAATCAAAAGCTCCGACAACGGCGACCAGAAACCCGGCCGCCCAAGACGACGAGACGCGGCCCGCCGTCACGGCCGCCCCAAAGGACGGCGAACGCTAGATCGCGCCCGTGGGACTCTCAGGCTTGTAGGATAGTACGGTTCGACAGCGGTTGGAATATCGGGCCGTTGCCGCTCTGATAGGGTTCCCGCTCGCATGGCGGTATGCCCGGCGTCCGTTACCCGGCCGTGGGCGGTCAGCAGACCCGCTTTCGTTGCCCGGCGACGGATGATGATTATTTCGGGTACCGTCAGGCCGGTCATCTCGGCGATTGCGGTTTCCGCGCCGTCACGCCACCGGCCACGAATTGCGCTAAGTGCGAGAACAATTTGTGCGTCATCGACCGAAAGACGCGTCGCCAGTTCGACGCCGATCGCGGTCGCGGCGTGCTCGATGCGCTGTTCCGGCGCTTCCTGACCGAAGGCGAGCCTCAAATCTTCCGGAGCATGGCCGGTGTATAGCGCGTGCCATCCCCCACCGCTTTTGTGGAGGAGGAGAGGCGTGTTGTTCGGAATTCGGTAGCTGAACTCCATAAGCGCGGCGTTGCCGCCAAACCCCTCCCGCGCGTCACCAGTATTTTCTGGCCCATACGCCCGAAGCATCTCGCGCCACCGCGTCTCCGTTTTTTCGTCGTCAGGGTTGAACTCGTCGCTAGCGTTGAACCCGTGTTCAGCGTTGAACATTGTCGGCGCCACGTGTGCCGCGAGCACGCGTGGTTTCAACCGGTGCGCGCGCACGCTCTCCATTCCCGCGGATGTGCCTGCGGCCGTCACGATCATGAACTCTACCCACCGGCGGGACACCCACGCACGCACGCTCGGTACGTTCCAGAACTTATCCAAGATCGTGTTGACCCGCGTTCCCGAGCCAACGAAATCCGTGACGATGACGAGCGCCCCGATCGGGTTTCGGGCGCTTCGGATGCGGTCGGGACCGGGCTGGTTCGCATAAATACTCGGCCAGGCCGCAACCACTTGTGAGATTATGAAGGCGATCGGACCCTCGCTCCCGACCCGCGGCGATCCGCGCTTCGGCTTTACCGCCGCCGGCCCCGCTCGACCGACAGCGCGACGTCGAACGATTCCTCCTGCGTCTGGAATGCTTCGCACTTCGAACGCGCTTCGTTCGGGGAATTCCCGTTCCACATAAAGTGCGACGCGTCTCCGGCGGCCCGATCGTTCGGCTGCGAGACCCTGAAGCAAGCCGAGAATGGCGAACGCGACCTGTTCTTCGTTCAACAGCAATAAGGCGTTGAGCATCGCTGCCGCGGCTGGGCGGTCCTCCGCCCTGAACTGCGCAAGCCAATTCCTGCCGCTTGTGGTGTTCGCCAGCTTCGGTCGCCGCATCACAACGCTCGTTCTACTTCAAAAAAAAGCGTTTCGCATTGGCGCGTGGCCGCGGCCCGGGGTGTGATGACCGGCGTGTCCGCGCTAGCACCATGAGCGTCGTTTTCGCAATCATTGCCGACTCCTTGGGGTTTTTTCTATCTCGGCGAAGGGATTTTTGCCCATGTCTGTTGACGCGGCAACGCGCGACCGGCTCGCCGGATCGAGGCCGAACTTCGACAGCCACATTGCAAATCGCCGATCGGCGTCAGCCGCGATGGCAACCTCGGGGTACGCCCGGATCATGATGTCACCGGCCTTCGTCGTCACCTCGTATGTCAACGACCCATCTTCCGGCAGCTGCGCCCGGGCTCGGATCAAATCGGCGTAGCTCTCGGCGAGCCCTTCGAGTGCGAATCCGTCCATCTCGGTCAGCACGCCCGCTCGATCGAGGACCACCGAAAACGCCCGCCAGGCCTTTTTCGCCTCCGGACTGAGGTGCGCCGGCGGCCTCGGCCTTGAGATCCGGGCCGGTTTGGGCTCGTTGAGCACCGCTCGATCGCGCCGAAACGTGCCGGAGACGACCTTGAGGTGGCTCGGCTTTCGGGGATTTGGCATTTACTGACGGTCCTTTGCGATTTACTTGGGGAGCAGAATCCCTTTTACCCGCCAACTGGCGACGTGGAAAAAGGGCTGGCAACCGGTCGTGGGCCGCAGTCCATAAGGGATTTTGCCCCACTCTCCCCTTGGCCCGCCAGACACCCCCCATCGGCGAAAACCGCGCAACCGGACGGCCAGTAACGGGCGATTGGCGGCGGCGCGCGCCGGGCCAGGCCAGAGGCCGAGGGGCGTATCCTCAAGCGTGGGCGAAACCGCGCGCCGGCCATCATCGCCCAAAGTAGGCGATGGTCCGATCACCGATCCCCGCGAGCATTTCGCGCAGATCTATGTCGCCAGCAAGGATTAGGTCGAAATGGCGCGCGCGCCGTGCTGGCAGTGCAGAACCGCGCCCCAGCAACGAGGCGATCGGCGAACCACCCTCATAAATTCGCCACTCCTTTTTCCCGAACCGTCGGCTAGGCCCGCCGAGCGCGGCGCAGGCCGGCCCGCGACGGCCCGAAAGCGACCATATCTTGCGGCCGCGCCCGCTTTTTGGCACCGTAGATAGCACCAGGTCAGGCGGTCGGCGAAGCGAGGCCCTATGCCTGACGGGGTTGCGCTGCCCTGGTTGGTGGCGATGACGCGGGCGCAGAGCGAGGACAGCGCCGAGCTCGCGCTGATTCGAGCCGGCTATGTGACCTATCTCGCGCGCTTCAAACGTCAGTTGCGCGGCGTCAAAATTGCCGCGGACGGCCGGCGCGTCAGGACGCGCGGCGCCGGCGCGATGGTCGAGAGAGCGCTGTGGCCGTATATCTTCATTCGGGACGCGCCGGGGCAGGACAGCTATCCGATCACTCTCATTGCCGGCATCGCCAAACTCCTGCGAAAGCCGCCGATTGACGGTGTTGCCTCTCCGGCGCTGCTCGACGATGCGGTCGTCGCCCAGATCCGGCAGCACTGCATCGGCGGCAAATTTGACGAGCTTGCGGCCGCGCCCGAAAGGCCGCCGCGGCGGGATCTCGCGCCGGGCGACCTTGTGAGGGTCAACGCTGGCGATCTCGCCGGCATGATTGGTGAACTCGTAATGCTCGATCAGGCGGGGCGCGCCCGTCTGCTGATCGCCGAGCTGCTCGGCCGGAGCAATGTGCCGGCGAATGTCGACGCCTTTTCGCTCGTGCGCGCCTAGTCGATCAACGCGATGGGAGAGAGAGAAAGCGGCGGCGGGCCTGGCGGTGACCGCCCGCCGCCGTCTCCTCGGCGCGCCACCGTGCCGCGGAGCACTGGCGCGCGAAGCTGAAGGATTGGCGGTGCCGCTTTTCGCCCCATGGAAAAAAGCGTCTTGCGGCACCGCCGCGGTCGGGACCACCAGGTCAAGAGCAAGCACCGACCGATCTCGTTGTTCATCGCGCTGAATATTTAAAATTGAGCCGCGCCTTCGTGACCGACCCGTCGACAGCTTGATGTTCGACGTCGCCCTCGAACGAGAGATCTTGTGATCCTCTGCCCGCATAGGGGATTGCGCCGCCCACGACCGCGGCGACCGCCGTGGCGATGCCCCCGGCGATCGTTTCGGCCGGATTGGGGATTTCGGCCAGTTGACCGCCCTTGCTCGTCGTCAATGACCTCGAAGGGCCGGTCGAGTCTACCGCCTCGATGGGCGCGCGACGGTGGTCGATCCGCGCGACTTGTCGGGTTTTCTCCGCCATCATGATCGCTCCGCCAGCATCGCCTTGAGCATATGCCGACCGACGCCGATCGGCCGACCTGGCTTAAGCCCCATCGCCCGAAGCGCTTGGAAGTCGCGCAGGGTCCAGCGGATTGGCCGCGCAGCCGCTGCCCGGGCCTCGGCCTGCGCCTCTCGGCGTCGAGCTGCCGCGGGACCGAGCGTGGAACATCCCACGATTTCGGTCAAAAAGCCGAGTTCGAGCGCTCGCAAAGTGTCGAGTGTGGTGTCGCCGGCTTCGAGCCGGGCAAGCTGTTCGACATCACAGCCGATCGCCGCGGCGATCCGATGCCGAAATCGGCTATCGAGCGTGTCCAGCTCGCCGGCGAGCTGGCGCATTCGCGCTGCCGTCAACCGGCCCTCTGGCGGCCGCAGAGGGGCGGTCGCGTGCAGCTTGAACCGCGTGCCCAATCGAGCGGCGCGCCTCTCGCAGACGGCCAGCGCCAGGACGGCGCCGCTGTCGCAACGTCGGACGGCGCGGCCGATCGTCGGGCCGGGGTGGAGAGAGATCGCGTCGGCGAGGGCGAGGCAAGCCCCGGTCTGGCCGCCTAGGCTGTCGAGGATGATGGTAAGTGGATCTTGGGGCGCGGCTTCGGTGGCGGCGCGAACGGCCGCGACATGGCTGTACGAGATCTCGCCGGTGATCGCGACGATTGACATCAGCCGAGCCCTGCGAGCCGCGAGAGGCGGGCGACGAGCGACCGAAGGTCGGCGTAAGGGATGAAATAAGGCTCGCCGTGCGTCCGCAGCAGCTGGTCATTGACTTGGTCCAGCACCGCGACCGCTTGTTGCAACGCGAGCGAGGCCTCGTAAGCGCGTGTTGCTGCCGCGATGGTTATCGGGCGCAATGCCGCGCGCACCGCAGTGGCGTGCACGACGCGGCCGCTTGCGACCTTCTCGCGGAGCGCGTGCATCGAGTCGACGATCTTGGTGCTTTCCTGATCAAGCTCCACAAGCTGCGCGTTGATCCGACTGTTGCCGCCAGGGGCATCGGGCAGCCCGGTCAATTTGCGCATTTCGGCGGCGATCTCGTCGCGTCGCCGCCGGGCCGTAGCAAGGTTGGTTTCGGCATTCTGGTGAGCCATCCCGCGCCGAACGCCGGCCGCGATCGTCGCCGGGGAGGGGAGGTCGGGATTGCCGTCGAACATGCAGGAACTCCGAAAAGTCCGCCTGGCTTCTACACCTCATCCCGGCTTTCGCCGCGTCACGGCGTGACGGAAAATCATGCCGGCCACCATTTTTTCGAGACCACGTCCGATGTTGTGACGATCCTTTGCTTCCTCCTTGGTGATTTCCCCGGTATCGACCAAGAACAACGCGAGGTCGTCGGCGTCGAGGACGAGCGCGAAGTGCGCCAGGCCCTTGCGGCCCCGATATAACTTCGATCGCTGGGCGGTCGTCAGGGGCATCGTTTACCGGCGCTGCCCTCGCCCAGCCTTCGCGACGCGGGCATCAGAGGCAGCTTTCGGCCATTTCGACCAGGTCGAGATCATCGGGCGGTCGCGGCAATCCCATCGCGGCGCAGACGCCGGCAAGGCGGTCGACCAGCGGCTGCATCCCGGGCGATTTCTCCCGACGAGTTTCGGCGAGCACCTGTTCGAGGAACTCGAACAGCAAGTCCTCGTCCAAGCCCTCCAACGCCTCGAAGAACTGCGCCGCCTTGAATTTGGAGTAGGCCCTTTGTTGCTTCCACGCCTTGGCGTCGTCACGGCTGTACACGAATTTCCTTCGGGTCTTTCCGTTGCTGACCGCGAATTGCTTGGCAAGCCAGGGCCAATCTACCCACGGGAAAAACCGCGGCAGCCTATTGCGACATAAGTCCACCGGGTCTTTGAAGAGCCCGAGCGCTCGGCCGAGCGCTTCATAGTCCGGGGCTTGTCCGTTGCCTCCCGCCGCAAACCCAATTTCTTTAACGAGCAATTTCCGCTCGTTCCGCTCGTCGAGCTCGGGAAACGCTGCTCCGAACTCCTCCAGGGTCAATTTCGGGAAACGGCCGCGGATCTCACGGACCAATTTTCGGGTATCGAATTTGGGATCGTCGATCAGCTTCGCAATGGTGGCGCTGACCATGTTCACGACCTTCGGTTCCGGTGTCGGCGTCGTCATGTGTGGTCTCCTTTCTCCGTTTGCTCGGCGAGGTGGTAACGGGCCATGCGACGCCTGCCAACCGCGCCAACCCGTGCCAGCCCCCTCTCCCCCCTTTAGGGGGGAGGGGCACACGGTTGGCTGCGAGCTGTGACCCGCGAAAGCAAAACGGTTGGCAGCGAGTTTTTGGCAGTTGGCAAGGTGGTTGGCAGAGGCTCATTCCTGTCGACTCCTTGTCGACCATAGAAAGCCGCTGTTGGCGGCGATCCAGTCCGCGGCGATCAGCTCCGTGCGGTATTTCGAGATCAGTGCAATGCGCCGGTTCTGAATTTGACGAGCGGCACCTTCGGGCGGGAGCGTGGGCAACAGGTCGAGCCGGGCGAGTTCGCTTTCCCATTGCGCAGCCGTCACCGAAGGCATGCCGGCAGCCTCTTGACGGCGCTCGCTGCCGTGCGCGAGGGCATCAAGCAACGCAGAGTGGAATTTCACAGCTAATGGCGACGGCGGCTTAGGCTTTTGCGGTTTGGCGGGCTGGGCGGCCTTGTTCGCTGTCTCCACCGCCTCGGCGGTCCACTCGTCGTGTTCGAGGGTGATGGTCATAGGCGCGAAGTCGGCCCGGTTGTGGGGCGCTCGTTCGCGCGCCTTGGTGAATTCGAGTTCGAACGCGATATCGGCTCCCGGGCGGTCGATCGGCTTGAGAAGCATCACCGTGTCGAGCTGCCACTCCCGCGTCTTCGTGCCGTACCCGCGGCTCTCGTCGTGGCCGGTATGGTGAGCCCAAAACTGGCCGATCCGGCGCCGGGTGAGGCCGTAGACCCACGGCAACGTTTCCTGCCACGGTTCCTCATCCTTCATGTCGCCGACGAGCAAGGCCTGCACGTTGTCGAGGATCGCCAGGTCCGGGAGACCCCACTCCTCTGCGAAGTGCTCGATCACCTGGTCGATATATCGTTGGCCCGCCTCGGTGTTGAGCGGCGGCGGTCGTATCGACAACTGATTGAGGCAGACGAAATGCGCGTTGTTGGGGTGGTCGATCCCGCCGGCGCGACGCACGCTATCCTCGACGCGTCGCTGCATCAGGTTCGGTGACATCTCGCCGTCGAGGTAGAGCACGCGGGCGGGCCGAACGGCGCGCCAATGCAAGAAGTCTCGGCCTTCCGATAAAGCCATCGTGATCGCCATGAGAAACATCGTTTTGCCGCGGCCGGTCGGGCCGTTGAGCAGCAATCGCGAAGTCGTTGATAGTAATTCTCCCATCAGGAAATCTTGAGGTGGAATATTGGCGGTCCTCCATTGATAGAGCGAGGTGCAAAGGGGCATCGGGAGCGGAGCAACAATAGGCGCTCTGCCACCCCGGGCGTCGCCGTTGGGCTTCACGCCGCACGCTCCCGTCCCGTCGCGGCTCGGTACAGCTTCCGAGCGACACGATCGAGTACCGCGCGCTGCTTAGCCGAAAGAGGCTCAGGCCAAGTGGCGAGGCTATCGACGAATTGCCGTTCCCAGGCCGAAAGCGCCCGTCGCCCGTAGATCCCGCTCAATTCGACGACGGCGCCGATATCGATCGCCTCGCGATGCGGCACCTCCGGCGACTTTGGCGTGATGACCTCGGCCCAGCTCAGGCCGGCCTGGCGGACCAAACGATCGGCGGCTCGCGCGGCGGCAAGGGCCTCGCCGTCAAAGCTCGATCCCATCATGCCGAGCGTGCGCGCCAGCAGCTCGCGATCGAGCGCAGCGGCGATGATCACCGGCCGGACGCCGGGCGCAGTGCCGCTCACGGCTCGCCGTCCTCGTCGTCGAGCGAGTCTGACGATGCACGACAGCGCCGCATCCCAGGACAGCTCCGGGTCACGCTGCAGTACCTCCCGAAGCCGGTCTTTCAGATCATCGGGGAGCCGAACCGATTTGGCCTTCGCGGTGATCTCCTCGCGGATCTTGTCGAGCGCCAGCTCGCCGAGGTGCTGCTCGATCAGCCGGCGCGCATGGGCTTCGATGATGTCCGTCGCCGGCACAACCTTCTCGACGCCGTGCTCCGCGAGCTTCTGCTCGATGAAGCTGACGAGCCGGCCCGAGGGCAGCGCGTTCAGCTCGACGCGCCGATCGCGCAGGAAGGCGATCTCGTTGTGCGTGGCGCGGTGCTTGGCCAAGGTGACGCGGCGTTTTGGCCAATCCTTCACCTGAACTGGCTCGCTCTGTAACGCCATCCTTTCGACGTCGGCGAGGCGAAGGCCGAGGTCGATCATGTTGACCGCATTCTTGTAGACGTACCGGCGGCCATCGGTGGCGAGGGTGCCGAAGATCGAGAACCCGGCGATGTCAAAATCATGGAGGATAAAAATGCGGTCGATCAGCGGTGCCAGCCGGTCGAGTAGCAGGCGCGCCGCGGTGACTGACATCCCTTTGGTCGACATGACCGCGAGGTCGTAGCGCTCGGCGATCTGTGCCCGATCGAGCAATGCGTCGAAACCTTCCTTCTCGATGAAGAGGATGTTGCGAAAGCGGTTCCGCGGACCCGAGGTCGGGTAGAGGATGTTGCCGTTCAGCGTTACGGCTGGCCCCGGCCGTGACCGCCGGTCGCCGACGTATTCGCGAACCGCGAGGGTGCCGATCGGGATCGAGCGCCCGGTGTGGGGCTCGACGAAGTGCCCGCGGGCGTCGAACACGACATCCCAGTCTGCGCACTGATAGGGGTTCGCTGCGATGTAATCGGGCAGCAAAACCTGCGTGAAATATTTGTCGTCGAGCCGGTCCTTGCCGATCTGAGCCAGGATCGAGGGCCTCGCCGCGTACATCACCTGTCGAGCATTTGCCGGCAGGCTGCCGCCGTCGCCGTCGTCGCTGGCCTCGGCATAGGCACGCTCCATCGCCGCCCATGCCGCCTCTTTGATCGAGACGGTAGTCGGCGGGCGAGCCATCGCTCGATGCGCCGCTTTGGCGGCCCTGCCGACGACCTCGCAGATCGTCCTGCGGAAGGGAGACAGCGCCGGTGCCTTGCCGTCGCCGGCGAGCTCGACGAAGGGTACGATGATGCTGACGATGATGCTGTAGCTGCCGGCGCCGACGCCTTCAACGCACTCGCGGATCCCGTAGCCCTTGAGAACGAGGTCGCCGCCGTAAATGAAGCCGGCTATCTCCGCAAAATTCGGGGATCGGTTCACCCATAGAGCGATTTCGGCCTCACCCTGGCCGCGCTCCTCGCTGCGGCTGCACTTCGCCCATGCCTCGATCACGAACGGGATGTGAGCGCCGCCGATCGTGGCCACGCCGGTCTTGATCGCATAGCTGTTGCCGAAGGCATTGGGGCCGATATAGCCGAGCAACTCGGCCGCTACAGGCGGCGTCGCGCTCTGGAGGTGCGCCAGCACCTTGGCGGCATCGTCGCGGCTCAGGTCGCGCGCGCGGCGATCATCGTCGAGAATGAAACCAAGATCGGCGACGACCGCGCGCACCGTCGTCGTCTCGGGCTTGACGCACTGGAATAGCCGGTGAAGCCCTTTGTCCGAATACCAATGCGGTGCCGACGGGCCGTCGTAGGATTTGCCCAAGCGCGCGATGTTGATCGCTGCACGACTGCGTTCACTCTCGTCGTGGCCGGGGTCAATGGGAAGCCTGCCGCCTAGCATCACGCGCACGACGGTCCCGGGGATGAGCGGGATCGGCTCGTCAGCCTCGATGCTTGTCAGCCCGGTGGCATCGTCGACGTGAAGCACCAGGCGATGCCCGCGGGTCTCGACGACAAGCGACCCCTCCGACGCCGCTACAGCTCCGGCGACGACGCGCAGACCGTTTCCGAGCATCCCGCGGAGAGGCAGCCGGCGGAGCTTGCTCGACAGCAGCGGCCGGTTCACCAAGAACAGCCTCGGCACGATCGCCGGCGCGATGCCGGTGCCATCGTCGGCGATGACATACTCGCGGCCGCCCTCGCGCCGGATATAGTTCAGGGTGACCTCGCTGGCGCCTGAATCCAACGCGTTGTCGGTCAGCTCTTTCAAAACGAGGGCGCGTACCTGCCCCGGCTGCACACCGGCTTTTTGGGGCAGGGTGCCGATATCGAGAAAGAGCTGCCAGTCGTCGCGGCTGTAAAGCAAAGCCGTCGATCAATCGCGCTCTCGCTGGCGGCGTTTGCGCTCGGCAGCCGACAAGGGAGGTGTCACGTTTCGGCGAGGCGCTTCACCCTGCTGAACGCGGCGCTGGACCGTGACCGGGGCGACGCTCATGGCCGCCGCCTTGGCGCGAGGAAATCGCGCGCGGTCCTCAGCCGCGCCGGGCTCGGGCGGCCTTGTCGCCGGCGCACAGCCGGTTTAATCTGCGGCTCTCCTGTTGCCGTTTCGAGAGCGCCGCTACCTTGCCCGGGGCGGCGTTTCTCGTTGCCGGGCGGTGGCCGCCATCGGCGCGGTGACATAACGCGGCGCCCCGTCAGGCAGACTCGCCACTCAGCATGCGATCGATTGCGGCTCTCGGCACCACGAGCCGGTGGCCGATTTTGATCGTCACGAAATCGCCGCGGCGAGCAGCTTCGTAGCAACTATTTCTGCCGATCCCGAGCATTTTGGCCACTTCGTCGATCGAATAGGTCTGACGAACGATCGGGCGTGTGTCCTTCCCCAGCCCCGTGCTCATGGTGCTCATTCGCGGGCTCCGTCCTAATATGTCTTGTTAAACACGATACATATCAGAGCGCCCTTGCGGGTGCTATCGGGTCCGCCTAGATTGATCTCACTTTGCTAAGACAAATTCGGAGCGCGGGAATGGCGCGAGGCCGCAGGCCACAGGGCCACTACAAGGGCAAGGGCTCGGTTTTGAGCACGCGAATAACCGCTGAGCTTCGCGAGGCTATAGAAGCGGCGGCGACGGCCAAAGGACACAGCCTTTCGCAGGAAATAGAGCATCGGCTTCGTCGCTCCTTTGACGAAGACACTGCTTTAAACGAGAGATTAGGAGGACGCAGAAATTACGCAGCTCTCCGGCTGATAGCGGCCTTGATGGGCACTTTTGGCGACCCGCAGGCTTGGCTTGACGATCGCCGACTCTTCGACCGGTTAGTAAGGATGACGGGCACGGTGCTCGCCGAGCTTCGTCCGCCCGGGAGCACGACGCCCGAGGATGACATCGAGCGTGCGATCCGCGATGTCCAAAGCGCGGAAAGGGTCGCCTTCACATTACTCGCCGTGCGCACTGCTCCAGCGGATCTACCAATCGACGCGAGCGACCTGGCCGCGCACATCCGGGCGGACCTCGGTGAGGTGGCGGAGCGGATCGGGCGACAAAAAGACAGCATGTTCGCTGTGGGCACCTCTCAGGACGTGCAACGCGCTTCTGAAAAGCTGAATGCCGAAAAAGACGAAGCGAGCGATACATGACCGGACATATTCGACGCCGCGGTGAGCGTTCATGGGAACTGAAATTCGACCTTGGCACCGCCCCGACGACGGGCGAGCGGCTCACCCGATATCACTCCTTCAAGGGCACGAAGCGCGAGGCTCAGGCTGAGCTTACCCGCCTGATGGCGGCGGCGGGTGATGGCAACTACGTCGACGCATCAAAGGCCACCGTCGCGGAATACCTCGATCGCTGGGAGCAAGATTGGGCCGCGATCAATGTGAGCCCCAAGACCCTTGAACGATACCGCGAGCTGCTGCGCAACCACGTCCGGCCGAACCTCGGCGCGATCCGGCTCCAAAAACTGCGTCCCGTCGATCTCAGCGAGCTTTACGCGAAGCTGTTGCGAGAGCGGCCAGGCGCCAGCAGCCTTGCCCCGCGGACGGTAGGACACGTCCATCGCGTGCTTCACAAGGCGCTCGTTGTCGCTGTCGAATGGGGCTTGATCCAACAGAACCCGGCCGTTCTGACCAAGGCGCCCTCGGTCACCTCGCCGGAGATCGAGATCCTCAGCGAGGCCGAGACGATGACGGTCCTCCGCAAACTGCGAGGGCGATCCCTCTATCCCATCATCGCGCTGGCCATCGCGAGCGGCATGCGGCGGGGCGAGCTGTTGGCCTTGATGTGGAAAAACGTCGATCTCGACGGCGCGCGGCTGCGCGTCGAGCATTCCCTTGAACAGACCAAAGCCGGGCTCCGCGTCAAACCACCGAAGACCCGTCACGGGCGACGCACGATCTCCCTGCCCGCCTGGGTCGTTTCTGACCTCCGAGAACATTGGCGGGCGCAGCAAGAGCTTCGGCTCAAGCTCGGCCTCGGGAAGGCACCGGAGAACGCACTCGTTTTCCCCAATCTCGACGGCGATCCGCGGAGCCCGAATGCCATCACGAAGGAATGGACGGTCGCGGCGGCAAAGCTCGGCTTCCGGCGCGTCACCCTGCATGCGCTTCGCCATACGCATGCGAGCCAGCTTATCGCCTCGGGGCTCGACGTGCTGACGATCAGCCGCCGGCTTGGCCACGGCTCACCGACAATCACGCTCGGGGTCTACGGGCACCTGTTTACGAACACCGACGACCGTGCGGCGCAGATCATGGAAGCGGCGTTCGCCAGGGCGACAACGGAATAGGAACATGGGATGCGCGTTTGCTATGCTCCCGGTGGCAATCCGGTGGCAAACGCGCTTTCGAGCCTTGCCGTCGTCGCATTAAGTAACTGATTATACTTCATGGATGGGTGGCCGAGCGGTTGAAGGCACCGGTCTTGAAAACCGGCAGGGGTGCAAGCTCCTCGTGGGTTCGAATCCCACCCCATCCGCCAGCTCGCTATTCGCCGTCATCCGTACCCATACGCATAAGATGGCAGATTTAAAGGGCCATTAGGCGAAACTGAGCTTGAACTGTCCGCCATCATCCGCTATTATCCGTCTTACGTGTATGGGTATACGTATGGGGACCGCGGGGGACCGGCAGTATGGGTACGCAGCTTGGAAAGTTGACGGCGTTGACCGTGAGGGCGGCTGAGAAGAGCAAGACCCGCGGCTATTACGGTGACGGCGGGGGCCTCTATTTGCAGGTGACGCCGGGCGGCGCGAGTTGGGTGTTCCGCTACCGGGCGACCGGCAAGCTGCGTGAAATGGGGCTCGGGCCGCTGCATACGATCGGCCTGGCCGATGCGCGGGCGAAGGCGATGGAGGCGCGGCGCCAACGCTTGGACGGGCTCGACCCGATCGAAGCCCGCCGCAGCATCCGTCTCGCGGCGCAGATCGAGGTTGCCAAGGCGATCACCTTTAAGGAGTCCGCCAAGCGCTATATCGCGGCGCATCAACCGACCTGGCGGAACGGCAAGCATGCGGCGCAGTGGGGCTCGACGCTCGACGCCTACGTTTACCCGGTGATGGGCTCGCTGCCCGTACAAGCGGTCGATGTCGGGTTGGTGATGAAGGCGATCGAGCCGATCTGGCACGAGAAGCCTGAAACCGCGAGCCGGGTGCGCGGCCGGATCGAAAGCATCCTCGATTGGGCGACGGCGCGCGGCTTGCGCCAGGGCGAAAACCCGGCACGCTGGCGGGGGCACCTCGAAAACCTGTTGCCCGCGCCGTCAAAGGCCAAGAGCGCGGTACGTCGGACGAAGGGCCGGGATGAACACCATGCGGCGCTGCCCTATGCCGAGACCGGCGCTTTTCTCGCCGAGCTGCGCGGCCAACAGGGGATCGGCGCCCGCGCGCTCGAATTCGCGATCCTGACGGCGGCGCGCACTGGGGAGGTCATTGGCGCCCGTTGGGATGAGATCAACGTTGTCGAGCGGCTATGGACGGTTCGGGCCGAGCGGATGAAGGGTGGCAGGGAACACCGGGTGCCGCTGTCTGATGCCGCGCTCGCCATCCTTGAGAAGATGCAGGCGATTCGCACGGGCGATTTCGTCTTTCCCGGCGCCAATCCCGGTAGGCCGCTCAGCAACATGGCGCTACTGATGACGCTGCGCCGGATGGGGCGGCCCGACCTGACGGCCCATGGCTTCCGGTCGAGCTTTCGTGATTGGGCGGCCGAACGCACGAATTTCCCGGCCGAGGTCGCCGAAATGGCGCTGGCCCATGCCGTCGCCGACAAGGTCGAAGCGGCCTATCGGCGCGGCGACCTGTTCCAGAAGCGCCGCCAACTCGCCGATGCCTGGGCGAAATTCTGCGCGCTACCGCCGGCCGCCGGCGAAGTCGTACCGATTCGGTCGGTGGCCCAAGGCGACAAACGATGATCCCAGACTGGCTTCCGGACTGGAAGGATGCGGGCGCCTATCCGTATGGGAAGGTGGTCGCACGCTTGGACAGCAAACCCCCGGATCCGCGCATCAGGAATTACCGCGGCTGGGCTTGGGAATATTTGCGTCGGAGCCCTGACTATCAGCGGGATTGGGCGACGCTGGCGTTGCCACATTATGACGACGATCGCTCCTTTGGTGACGGAGTGCCGATTAAGCATTTTCAGCAGCAATACGGAATTTTGCTGCCGATTGATCCAGCTCGCGGCGCCGAGGTAGACCCCTCCTTTGTTATGAACATGCTCGCGGACGGCCGCTTCCTGCCAAATGACAGGGACGAGCGCACGGCGAATCCGGCGCGCGAGGTCCTCGTCTTCCGCAAGGATTGGCCCTTAGCCTCACAGCTTGAGCGAGCTCGCCGATATCTGGAGAGCACACAGAGCACTTCTGACAGGAAAGTCGCGACCGCTCGTAACCATGTCGAGAAATGGCCGTTCTACTTGCGTATTCTCGACGCGGAGGCGGCCGGCGCCGCCGACCGCGAGATCGCGTCCGCCCTCTTTCCTGAGACGAAAGACGAATACCCCGACCATAGCGCTAGACAGCAGGTTAAAAACGATCGGCGGGCGGCTCATCGTCTTCGCGACGGCGAGTATCGTTATATCGTCTTTGGAGAGATGCGCCGCGCCGAAGGGGGGCCGGTTAAATAGAGCGCCGGCATTAAATAACGGCGCGGCATAACCTACCCTATTCGCGGCCTTCGCGCTGTCGTCACCATCCTCGCTCATTCACCGCCGTCGCGGCGAATGACAGCGGGGGCAACCAATGAGCGACAGTCCTTTGAAGCCGATCCTGGTGACCGTGGCGCAGGCCCGCCAGATCATCAATGTCGGCAATACCAAGCTGTATGAGCTGATCAAGGAAGGCCGGATCAACACCGTGAACGTTGGGCGCCGCACCCTAGTGCGCTATGCCGACTTGGAAGCATTGGCGGCGGGCAAGAACGACAAGGAATGACACCCTCGCGGGGGGGGGGCGTCATGCCGACCGATCCAATATCGCGATCGTGCGTGTCCCGCATTGTAGGGGAGGCGATAGCCGAAAATTCGGCTGGCAAAATCCCGTTATTAGTGACGCGCGCTCCCGGTCGGCTCAGCGGCAAGCCCGGTACAGATCCCGACAAAAGAAGGCGGGGTTTACCGAGATCGCCCTGTTCGTGCCGCCGCATGCGGCTCCGGATCTACAGCTTGCCGCCGAGGCCTTACGACAAGCGCCGCACCTCGAAATTGGCCCGTTGCGCGATCCCATATCCGGGAAGTTGGTCTCGGTGAAATCGGTGTTGCGCCGACCGCGCCGAGACGCGCCATGACCGTCATGCCAGCAGGCTCCTCCCCGATAGAAGCGGCATTGATGTACGCGGGGCATCAGACTTGGCCGGTGTTCCCGTGCCAATGGGGAGGCCTCGGGCGCAAGCGGCCGTTGATCGCCGGCGGTTTCCGCGAAGCGTCAACCGATCGAGGCCAGATCGAGCGATGGTGGCGGCGCTGGCCGGAGGCGCTGATCGGCCTTGCCACCGGGCAGACATCGGGCGTCGTCGTCGTCGACATTGACCGCAAGGGCGGCGTCGACGGTTTCGACACGCTCGACCAGCTCGGCGCAGCGATACTCCCGGACACGCCGTTGGTGCATACCGCAAGTCGCGGGATACACCTCTATTTCCGCGCGCCCGAATCCGAGATCAGGAACACTGCGGGGGCGCGCGGGCGAGGGCTCGGTCCAGGGCTCGATATTCGGGGCGATGGCGGTTACGTCATCGTCCCGGCTCCGGGCTCCGGCTACTGCTGGGATCCCGTGTGGAACGTCGGAAGCATACCGATCGCGCCCTTACCGCTTTGGGCGCTGCCGCGCGAGATCGCCGCGTCGATGCCGCCATCAGGGGCAGCTCCGCGCCGGCCGGTGACGGGGCTCTCGCCTTATGCTGAGGCGGCGCTTGACAGCGCCGCGCGCCGGATCATTGGGGCTGGCAGCGGCGAACAGGAAGCGACGCTGAACGGCGAGGCCTTCGCGATCGGCACGCTCGCCGGTGCCGGTGGTATCCCCGCCAGCTTCGCCCGCGATGTTCTGATCTGGGCCGCTGGGCAGCTCGTCTCCTACGATCCGCGGCGACCGTGGCGTTCGGGGGAGGCGCGGGAGAAGATCGAGCGCGCCTTCGCCGCCGGGCTACGCTCGCCGCGCCGAACCGCGGGTTGAGCCCATGGCAAAGGACCGCCGCCCTATTTGGGCCGATGACCCGGATTTGAGCCAGCGAGACGGCTCCCTAAAGGCGGCGCATGCTAAGGAGCAACGGCGGTTTCCGCTGACCCGGTTTCGCGACATCCAGGTCGGCCAGGGGCGCAATTATCTCGTCAAAGGGCTGATCCCGCGGGTCGGCCTAGTCATCGTCTACGGCGCGCCGAAATGCGGCAAGACGTTTTGGGTGACCGATGCCGTGCTGCACGTCGCCCTCGGCCGCGAATACCGCGGACACCGGGTCGAGCAGGGCGCCGTCGTCTACATCGCCTGCGAGGGCGAGCGCGGCCTCGCAGGCCGGCTCGAAGCGTTCCGCCGCCGGTGTTTGATCGAGGACGATGCGGACCCGCCTTTCTTCCTCCTGCCGACACGGCTCGACCTAGTGGGCGAAGTGGGGCCGCTGGTAAGCGAGATCGCCAGCCAAATAGGCGACAAGCAGCCCGTGGCGATCGTCGTCGACACTCTCAACCGATCATTGCGCGGCAGTGAGAGTTCCGACGAAGACATGGGCGCCTACGTCCAGGCCGCCGATCGGTTGCGCGAGGAATTCGAGTGCGCCGTGATCATCATCCACCACTGCGGCATCGATGACCGACGGCCGCGCGGGCACACCTCGCTCGCCGGCGCTGCGGACGCGCAGCTCGCGGTCAAGCGCGAGCCGAACGGCGACGTGGTGGTCCGGGTCGAATGGATGAAAGACGGTGCGCAGGGCGAGGAGATCATCAGCAAGCTTGAGGTCGTCGAGATCGGCCTCGATGAGGACGGCGAGCCGATGACCTCATGCGTCGTCGTCCCGAGCGCAGACGAGCGCATGGCAAGGCGCGCGGCGATCATGCTGAGTCCGCGGCTGCGTCGTGCCCGCGACCTGCTGGAAGGCACGATCGTGCGTGACGGTGTGGTGATGTCGGAGCCAGGCGACCAGAGCTTGGTGCCAAAGCGTGTCACCTGCGCCAAGATCGATGCCTGGCGCGAGGAGTGCTACCGCAGTCTGCCAGTGGATAGCGTCAGCGTCAGTGGTAGCGAGGCCAAGCGCAAGGCCTTCCTGCGTGTGCGCCAGGACCTAGCCAACCGGGGCATCATCAAGGAAAGCGGTGGCTGGGTCTGGATCGTCGCCTAGCGGCGCGCGCTTTCCTGAGAAGTGACAGAAGCCGGGACCCGCGCCGGCGGGACACCGGACAGCCCTCTATAGAGGGCTGTCCCGTCCCGTCCCGGCCACCCGGTGTGGTCCTTTGTAGGCGGGACAGTCGCGGGACACGTCCCTTTGTCCCGCTTGCGTATCCCCCGCGGATCCCTCTAAATCGCTGTAAAACCTTGAATAAATATCAAGTTTATTCAAAGACCAATCGGGCCGGGACAGTCGCGGGACAATTTTCTGTGCGGAAATATTCGCTGCGGAACCGGTGTGCGCGGAGCCTCGTTGTCTGTCCCGCTTTGTCCCGCGAGCCGTACCCGGGGCCTGACCCCCGTCCGGCGAGCCGCCGGTGCCAGGCGGAAGGTGGAAAGAATTAAATACGGGATTTTATTAGCTCGACCGCGCGGGCGAGGAGCACCCGCCGCGAAAAAGCCCCCCCAGCCGGCGCGCCGGGAACGCAGGGCGCGGAAAAGGTGACGGGCGCGCGCCGGGCGGTGCGGGCGAAAATCGCGAGGAGGCGGAGAAACCATCCGCCGGTAACATAATGTAATCAGCATCTTACCGAAAAATTCTGTTGATACCCATTGATGTACCCATTTGCTCGCCGGCTGTTGCGGGCCGAATCGCTTGTGCGTGCCTCCCCTTTCGGCGCCGCTTCGGGGCAGCGAGATCGGGCTTCATCCGAATGCCAGCGGTCTATTGCGGCCGTCCACGAGTACTGTTGATTTGTGAAAATTTATTTGAGTTGACTTGTATACCAAAGGACATGACCGTCTTTGGGTATCGGTTTTATCAGTGCTCAAAGGTCAAATGTCGTCAAGCTCTTCCCGTCGAACTTCTGGGCCGCTGGTGGTGGCGCCGCGTGCCGCCTGCCGGATGCTCGATTGCAGCCACGGTCATCTCTATCACCTCCTCGCCGATGGCGCTCTGGAAAGCTTCCAATCGGGCCGGGCGCGCAAGATTACGGTTGCCTCGATCAACCGCTACATCGCCCGGCGCATCAAGGAGGACCGGCGGCGGCGCGCTGAGCCGACTGTCGGCGCCGCCGCATGCGCGGACGGAGCCTAAAGGCCGATGTCCGCCCGACAAGCATCATCCGACGAATGGGAGGCGGGGGTCCTTCGGCTGCATGCAGAGGCGGCCGGCGCTTATACGTTGTTGCTCGTATCGCCCGCAGGGGCACTTGATCTGTCTTCCCGCGCCGCCGCCGGTGACGCCAAGGCGTTCGCCTATATCGGTGCTCTCGAAATCTTCGGGAAACGATTGCTGGGCGCGCGGCGCGATGCGCCGATGTGTTTGTGCTGCGATCAGATCCTCTCGCGGCGGACTCCGCCTTACCTGATCGGCCTGTTTCACGCTCTAAGCGATAGGCCGAGCGACTGTCTGACGGTGGGGCTCTGCCGGAGCTGCGCCAAGGGCGCGCCTGATCTGCCGGCTCTGAGAAACGCGGTCATCGGCGCGCTGCGCCAAGTCTTTCCCGATCTGACCGCATGCGATGGCGTCATGGCGCCAGCCGGGCATGCGTAGGGTCTTGACGGTTTCGGGCCGGGGTGCATCGCCGTCCCCCGGCCCGGAATGGCGGCGCCGGTCGAGCCGGCGTACCAGCAATCCGCTGCGTTCCCGGCGCCGCCGCCTTTTTTTTCACAGGGGGATGATCGAAAATGACAGAGACAGCAACAGCGAAGGCCGCAGCGCCGGCGAGATCGCCGGCACGGGCCAGCCTCGCCAGCACCATCGCGCGCCTCAAAGCGGCGACCGCGGCTTATGCGCCAGTTGCCGAGGGGAATAACCGGCTGGCGGCCGTCGAGAGCCGCGGGAGGGAGCTTCAAGAGAAGCTGAAGCTGCTGACTGCGAAGGAGAATGAAAGGCTGGGTGCGTGGTATCTGGCGGGGTGCGAAGGCCCGCGGCCGGAACCAACGCAAGAGCGGTTGGCCGTCGAAATCGAGCTCGGCCAAATCGCCGCTGATGTCATGGCCGTGCAAAAAATTCGGCCCGCGCATGACATCGAGGCCAATCGCCTTGCCGCGGTCGTGCGAGCCGCGCAAACCGAGCGGGATGCGGCGCTCTACGCGACGGTCATCGAGATAGCAGGGGCTTGGCTCGCCGGGCCGTATCGCGAAGCGCTGATCGCGATGTTTCGGGTCGAGGCGGTCATGCAGGGGCTCGTCGAGGAGCTGACCGAACGGGCTGTCGGTCAAATGCCCGCACCTTCCCTGGTCGTGGTCGCCGAGATCCGAGAAGCGTTCAAGGCAATCTGGGCAGCGACCAGCGTCGATCCCAACCGCGCGCCCGGGCGCCGCCTGCTTGCGGCTCTGGTCGACGATCCGAATGCAACACTCTAGGGAGGTGGTTTATGGAACCCAATTCGCCCGCCGAGTCGCCGATCCCGGCGCCCGGCACTCCGCGCGGCCCCGAAGAGCGACCGGCGCCGCTCGATCCCGACGGCCGACCGGCCATACGCGATTACCCGCCGCATGATCCGCGCGAAACCGGCGCGTCGGCGGCCGAGCCGTCCTGCCAAATGGCAGGAACGCCGTCGTGAATTTGTATTTGCCGCTCAACACGATCGCGCCGGTGCCGGGCGGCCTGATCGTCTCGGGCATCCTCGCCCGGCGCGATGCCGCGGTCGAGCGCGTCGAGCTGGCCGATCGCGCCGTCGCCGAAATGACCGCAGTCGAGCCGGTCGGCAGTGTCGCCGATCTCAAGCTGCTCGCCGACGGCACACTGTTCTGCCGGGCGCGGATTACGGCGCCGAACGCCATCCTGAAGGTCTCCGAAGGCGTCTACCGCGGCTTTGCGCTGGTCATTAGCCGTGACGGCCTGGTCGAGCGCATTGCGCTTGTCGATCGACCCGACGCGTTCCAAAAGCGCACCGGCCATCATCCCGCGGCAGCGCCGCTGCCGCTCACATTCAGAGCGGAGGTCAAACCACCCATGGACATGCTCGGTATCTTTACAGCGATCGTCGCTGCCGATCCGCGGCGCCGCGGCGAAGTCGCGAAGGTTTTGCTCGACGATTATGACCGGCGCCGGGCTCCCCGGGGCAATGTGCTGCGCAAGAGCGCCGCGCCGACGACGCTGCCATCGGTCGTCGATCGCGCGGTGCGCGACCGCGAGGAGCATGCCCAGCGCATCGCCAAGGGCATCGGCGTCCGGCCCGATGTCGCGGAACGTGCCGCCGCCACGGTCGGCGGCTTCGAGCTGTTCAAGGCCTCGCGGCGCCCGCAGATCGAGCTGCCAGGCATCACCGATTATGGGAGGCGGTAGATGGCCACCTATCGCCTGATCGCGCCGCGCCATCTAGCCCCGAGCGTAGTCGAGTTGTCGGGTGGCACGCAGTTGCATTTGCCGCCGAGCGGCGTCGTCGAGATCCCCGACGTAGACGATTATCCCGGGTCATGCATGCAGCCGATCGAAAATGTCGATGGGCCGCCGATGCGGATAAACCGGACGTACCTCCGTGAGCTGCTCGCGCTCGGCTTTCAGCATGTCCCGGCTGCCGGCGGCGTCGCCGAGCGGCCGGCAGGGAGGTACGCCGGGGAAATGTGGTTTTGCACCTTCACGGGCCGCCAGCTCTGGTGGTCAAACGGGGCCTGGCGCGACGCCGCCGGCCGCGGCGCCTGATCTTTATAGGGGAGCATTTGAAATGGCACTTGTGCATCGATTTATTCCGGTAAATGGCCGGGCCGAGATCACCGCAAATGGCCGCCGCTTTCCGGTGAGCGGCGCGACGGTTGATGTCCCGGCCGGGGACGCCGCCGCTATCCACTCCGACCAGGCGGTGCGGGTAATGATCGTTGGGGCGACCGCCGATCGGCCAACCTATAACCCCGGGATGATCAATGGCGGTGTGCCGCCGTCGATGTATGACACCACTCTCGGGAAGCCGATTTTCAGCGTGCCTAATACCAGCCCGGTGCGCTGGGTGGACATTACCGGCGCCGTGGTCTGATCGACCCGGCAGGGGTTTAGGCCATGTCGGATCTTCGCGCCGGCGTTGAGATCACCGCCGATGTCAGCGATCTCAACACCAAGCTGACGCAGGCCAAGGCGACCCTCCAGGGTTACGAAGCGCAATTGCGCTCGACCGCGGCGGCGCTCGCCAAGGCCGGGGTCGAGGAAGGCGCCGCCGCGCGCGCGATGGCCGATCTCGCGGCCAAGACGACGAGCGCGCGCAATTCGGTCCAGCAGATCGAGACGCAGCTGCGCGCGATGACCGGCGCCGCGAAAGACGCGGCGCAGGCCGGCGCGGACGCCGGGCAGAAGATCGGCCAGGGCATGGACCATGCCCGGGTCATGACGGCCGGCGCGTCACGCGAGATCATCGTCATCGCGCACGAAATGCTCCAGGGCCGGTTCAGCCGGATCCCCGGCTCGGTCATGGTGCTCTCCGAGCGGATGGGCAATCTGCACGGCATCATCGCCGGGCTCGCCGGGCCGACCGGGGTGATGATCGGGCTGGCCGGCGGGCTGGCGGCCGGCTTCTACCTGATCGCGAAAAACGCCTACGAGGCCGAAAAGGCGATGCGCGGCGTCTACAACGCGCAGCTTTTGGGCGGCGGCGGCAGCGCGGCCGGCGCCGAGGCCGGCGCCCGCGCCGGTGGGGCGGCGCTCGCCCGCTCCGGGGTCATGGGCACCTCGGCAGCGAACGACTATGCCGCCGCGGTCTACAAGATGCGTGACCTCACAGATCTGCAAAAGCAGCAACTGATCTCGATGGGCGCGGCGATCTACATCGCGTCGGACAAATCCGACAAGGCGGCGATCGCCTTTGCCGAGAATTTCGGCAAAGAAGCTTCGCACCTGAAGCACTTCATCGAGGAATACGGCTTGGCGACGGCGGAACAGGCCAAGACCGTCGACAAGGCGACGAGCGCCGACGAATTGCGGGCAATCGCGCTCGGCACCTTGCAGACCCGGCTCTCCGGCGCCAGCGCGGCGCTTAAAGACGTAGCCAAAATGCAGAGCGAAGCGCAGATCGGCGCCGCGGTCGGCGGCTTCGGCAGCTTCATGCCAGCGGGGACGTTGGTGCCGTCGCGCCTCCCGGAGGTTCCGGCCGGCGCGCGGCCGTCGGCGATCGCCGAGGAGATGCGGCTGGCGCGCGAGCAGCCGTCGAAAATGCAACAGATCCACGAGCGCGTCGCTGAAGCTGAATACGCTGCGGTGGCGAAAGGTGGCGCCAACCAGAAAGCGCTGCTCGAGGCGCAGCGCCAGGCCGGGATCGCGGTGCTGCGTGAAGCGCTCAACGATGACAAGCTGAACGCGAAGGAAAGACTCCAGGTCCAGGCCGAACTGAACCTCAAACTGACCCGGGAGGCCATCGCCACGGCCGGCGCCGGCGCCGCGGCATCGCACAAGGATTACGAGGCCTTCGCCGCCAAGGAGCGCGAGAAGATCGCCGAGGCGAAAGGCAGCGCCGACCGCATCATGGCGATCTACGAGGAATGGCTCGGGCGGGCGAAAAAGCAGTTCGGCGAGGAGAGCGCCGAATACCAGCGGGTCAAGACCGAAGAGGTGAAGGCCGCGCAGCACGCCGCGGAACAGAAGCTGGCGATCGAGGCAGCCTTCGATCACCTGCAGAAGGCGCGCTTCCCCGGGGCGGCGCAGACCCTCCAGGCCGAGCGCCACGCCGCCCGCGCGGCCGAGCAATTCGCCAAGCCGTTCCGCACGATGTTCGATCAGCTCGGCAATGATCTCGAAACCGCGCTGACCAGCGCCGTGACAGGCAGCAGCACGATGGCCCAGATCGAGACAACGCTCTACCGCTCGCTGATGTCGGGGGTCATCAAGGGCGGGATCGGCATCCTGTCGCGGGTCGGCGGCGGCCTCTTAGGCGGCGGCCCCAACGAGGGGGTGGGCGACGTTACCGGCAACGCCGCCTCGAGCTGGCTCGGCCGGCAATTGGGTTCGCTCCTCCCCGATATCGGGGCCAAGGCGGCCGAGGACGCGCCGCTGGTCGGGGCCTTGGCCGCCAACACCGGCGCGGTCCTCGCCAACACCGCCGCGCTCGGCGGGGGCGCCGCGGCGAGCCTCGGCGGGCTCTTGGCGTTTTCGAAGGGCGGCATCGTGCCGTCGATCCCCTCGGCGGCCGGCGGGATGATGGTGCCGGGGAATACGCTGGCGCTCTTACATGCCCGCGAGATGGTGTTGCCGGCGGGGATCGCCGACGGGGTCAAGAACATGACCGAGGGTGGCGGCCGCGGCGGCGGCGAGACGCACCTGCATTTTCACGGGCCGGCCGACGGCCCGGCGATCGAGCGCTTCTTGACGCCGTACATTCGCCGGAATTTGCCCGGCGCGATGGCGCAGGCTTTCCCTTACCAGCCGGTTTAGCACTGTGGCCGAGATCCCCGACCAGCTCCATTTCGAGTCGATGGTGACCGGACTCGTCGAGTCGATGGTTGCCTTCGGCGTCGCGCTGGCGAACCGAGGACTGATCGGGCGCGAGGAGATCGCCGGCACGATGGAGGAGCTGATCGAACAGCAGCGCCGCCACGGCGCCGGCGACCTCGCAGCGCGCGCGATGGTTCCGACGATGCTGGCGCAAATGTTTCGGATGCCGGTCGCGCCGGGGCTGCAGGTCATCGAGGGCGGCAAGGCGCCCAGCTCGGCGCCGGCGCCGGACGATCCCGACCCACCGCGAGCGGCATGAGCACGTCATGGCCGCCGATGACACGATCCCCGTCACGGCGACGGTGCTCCGCATCGAGCGCGCCGATTCGGGTCGGCTGCTGGCGCTCGCCGAGGTCGAGATCGAGATCGCCAGCATCGCCTTCATCCTGCATGGCGTGCGCGTCGTCAAGACCGGGCCACGCTCGCGGGGGATAGCCGCGCCCTGCTACCGGGTCGCCAACGGCCGCTTCGCCGACGCGATCTCGCTGCCGCGTGAGCTGACCGCGGCCGTCGCCAGCGTTGTTCTCGACGAATACGACGCGCTGCGGCCGGGCGCCCCACCCGGGCCGCGCGGGATGGCCGAAGGCACGATCGCCGCTACCTTTGGAGCCTCGGCGCCAAACGCGCGCCAGCGGGCTTCGTAGGCGATTTCTCGGCGAGGCACCGATCGGATATTGCGCCGGCATCGCGACCGGGTGCAGAATCCGCGGCGGCGCTAGAAACGCCTTGTACCCGGACCCGCCCCGGTGATTGGCGGTTTACCCGAACTCCGGGTCGCTCCTTTGCTCGGGAGTGCGGCGAACTAAGGCCGGGAAACCGGCACGAATAAGCCCGCCCGTGTACACGGGTTTCTAGCTCCCGGGCGCCAGCCCGCCCGCTGGCGATGGCCGAATCGCCGGCCAGGAAAAGGGGAGCTGCCCCATGTTTGGTGACATCGATCTGAACGACCGCGCCGGTGACGACGTGATCCGCGAGCTTTTCGGCGAATGGCAAGCGGCCATGCAGCCGCCCGGCGGATGGCCCGAAGACAACGACGGTAGTGACAGGGCCGCTGATCGTGTCAGCGAAGTCCGGAATCGCATCTTTGCCGCGCCTGCCTCTGGAACCGTCGGACTGGCAATCAAGGCCTATCTGGCGGCGTGCGAGCAGATCGGCAGCTCCAACACGGACCCATGCGCGCTTTCGGTTCGCCGCACCGAAACCGGCTGGCTTATCGGCGCCGATCTGAAGGGGTTGGTCGCAGATGCGGCGCGGTTCGCCCCGGAGCTGGAACCGCTCGTGGCCGCATTTATCGCGGCGCCGGACGGGCTGCACGAAGCGGCCGGCGACGATGCAACCGGCGAGGAGACGGGCGACGAGGAAAAGCGAGAAAGCGTGGGCCGCGCTAATTGGACCGCAGCTCGCGAATGGTTGGTGGCGCGCTTTGGAACCGACCCGTGGGAGCCGCGGGAATTGCAATTGCCTTTTGTGGTCGACCGGAAAGCGCCGGATTGCCGCCGCCGGTTGACGGTCAGTTTCCGCTCTGCTTCTGGCACATGCCCGGCACCGGCGACTATGGCGTCGATATCGAAATCGGCGACAATCTCGGTGCGCTCTATCTCGGCTGCCTCGATCAGCGATTCCGTGATGACGGCGGCCCGCTCTCGCCGCCGCTACAATGGATCGTTGCCGACATGCCCCGCAAATTGACCGGTGTCGAGATCGGTTTTCTGCGCCGCATCTGCATCGCCGCCGTCGACGCCGCCGGCAACCGACTGGTCGCGATCCCGGTGCTGTAGATCAGGGGCGAGAACGCCGAGAGCCTTGCGGTGCCGGCTGCCGATGATCTGGATATCGGTGATGGCGCGGCGCTCGCTCTTTCGCCCGGCCCCTGCCATTTAGCAGTAAAGGGAGCCCCGCCTTCGGGGTGGGGCTTTCCGCTTACCTGGTCGTTGAACGGAGGGGGTTGATATCCTCGGATTCTGGGCTAGTTCAGAAAGATGCGGAAGGTGATCGGTCTTGAACGGGCCGGTGAGCTTGCCGCTTCAACTCATTCGAGGACTTACGACGCAAATGCCTAGTATTGATGACTATTTGTTCGAGCCTGTCGGGAACGTCACCTATTGTCGGAATTGCCCCGAACCCGGATGTTCCGACTACCAAAAAATCTACCAGCCGGTTGACGGCGATCACCGCATCAATCAGCGTCACATTGAGGAGCGTTGCAGCAATTGCGGGTGCGTTATCCTCGGGGCGGCCCTTCCCCGGATGTAGTCCCGTCTGCGCGGGGCCTCTTTTCCCTTTCGCTGTCATTCGCTATCCGCCGCGTCAAGCCGGGCGGGACAGGTGGGTTCTTGTATGGGTACGGAAAATAAAGTTATCGTAAGACGTTGAGTTATAGAGCAAATTCTTCGGACACCCCATCCGCCACTTCGCCTTTGCCCATTGCGTCCTATGCCAGGCTCTGACGGAAAGGATCGGGGAGCTGCCATTTTGCTCGGCTGCGATGGGTTGACCCTGCATTGCGCCCGTCACCGCCATCACAAGAGTATATGTCCATATTGGCTATATACGTCAAAGTCTCGAATGTCTGGATTGGCTACGGCGGATTATGTCCGATCGGGACATACTCGAGGATGGCAAGGACGCACCGTTTCCCACCGAATCGCATTCGTGAGCTGCGCGAGGAGCGCGGCTGGTCGGAAGCCAAGCTCGGCGCGCTTTGCATGCCGCCAATGACTGCAACGCAAATCGACAAGCGCGAAAAAGGCCTGACCGCGGTCACGATGGAAGACATGCACCGCATTGCCCGCGCGCTCGAATGCCATCCGGGCGATTTGTTGCCGTTGCCGCCGGTCAGCGCCGAGGAACGCGCGCTGGTCGAGCGCTATCGCGAGTTGGCCGAGCCGGAACGGCGAACGGTGTTTCGGATGGTCGATAAGCTCGCCTCCGCGCCTGACTGACCCTCTGGTGCTCGGGTCGATGTGCTGCCTTGACCAGTTCGATTTTCGAAAGGCTGGGCCTGCGCGGTTACTCCCATGGTATATCTTATCTAGACATAACCTTGCGCCGGGCGCATATCCCTATTGGATATTTCGAGAGGCTTTGTTATCCCGGCGCTTGCTTATATCGGGGTGCGTCGGGACACCGGCTGCACGGTTCTGGCGATTGACGATTTCGCCGGGGCCGGCCGTTTGCTCGCGCCGCGGCTCGACCTGGCGAGCCAGAGTCCGAACGGGTTCGAGTGGGGCGACGGTGGTTCCGGGCCGGCGCAATTAGCGCTCGCCCTGCTCGCCGATCATCTCGCCGACGACGACGCGGCACTGCAGCTTTACCAGAGTTTCAAATGGTCGGTGATCGCGCCGTTGCGCGAGCCGAGGTGGGCGTTACGCGCCGAGGATCTCGAAATGGCCGTCGCGTAGCTGCGCCGTTTTCCGCTCGCCGTCTCATGAGCAGGCGCGTGGGCCACCTGCTGTTGCGCCGTCGACCGCGTGGGCTAGCCGATCGGGAGACCCCATCTGCCACTTATCCCCTGATGAAAATTTCTGATGAAACCCCAATTACCGGAACATCCTCCCTTCCGGCGGCAGGCCCATCAGCATCTGGCCGACCGTCTCGAAATGGATCGGGCGGCCCTGGCCCTGCTGGGTTCCGGCGTGGATGTCGCGCATCCGCCGTTCGAGCGCGTTGTTTTCGAAGATCGCCGACGCGCCGGCCGCGTGATAGACGATCGCGACGACGTCCCGCGCCTGATGGATCGCCCAAGTCGCCGAGAGGCGCAGCTGCGGGTGGTGCTCCGGGCTGATCCGGCCGGTCTCCCGCGCCTCGTCCCACATCTCGCCGATCACGCCGCGCAGATAGGCGCGAGCCGATTTGAGCCGCGCCTCGCATTGCGAGACCTGCGACTGGACGACGTTGTTCTCGCGCAGCGTGCCCTTGGCGCCGCGCGCCACCTTGTCGCGCGCGAGCTCGATAAAGGCGTCGAACGCGCCCCTCGCGATCCCCAGCGAGACATGCGCAAAGCTCATCGCGTAGATCATCCCTGAGGTGAACTGGTAGAGCGGGCCGGGCTCGCGCCGCTCCGCTTCGTTGTCGCGCCCGGCGCTATAGGCGTGCGGCACGAAATGGTCGTCGAGCGCGTAGCTGTCGCTGCCGGTGCCACGCAGCCCCAGCACGTGCCAGTTGTCGATGATCCGCGCCTCGGATTTCGGCAGCACCATCGTGCGCACGGTGGGCCGGCCCTGCGGGTTGAGACGCGGGCTGCCGTCGGGCGCGAAGATCGGGATGTGGCAGCCGAGCCAGCTGGCGTGCCGGCTGCCGGTCGCGAAACCCCACTGCCCGGTGACCCGGTAGCCGCCCTCGACCGTGACGCCGCGCCCGGCATTGGGCAGCTCCGGCCCCCAGGCGAGGATGCCGCGCGGCCCGCCGAAGACTTCCCGGGCGGTCTCCGCCGGCAAATACGGCGCGATCATCGAACAGCCCGAATTCTGGCCGAGGCACCACGCGGTGCTGCCGTCGCCCTGCGCCAGGCTTTCGAGGACGGCGGTGTAGGTCAAGGGGTCGAGCTCGGCGCCGCCCAATGAGCGCGGCAGCAGCATGCGGAAGATGCCGCGTTCGATCATCGCGTCGACGATCTCCGGCGTCACCCCCCGATCCCGCTCGATCGCATCCCCGGCGACGGCGAGCATCGGCCGCAATTCGCGCGCGCGTTCGAGATAGGTCTGCGCCAGCTTGCCGTCGTCGCGCGCCTCGCTCACATCCATCACCGTCTCCTCCACACCGGGCGCCAATTGCGGCCAAAACCGCCGACCCGCATTGTGCCGGCATTACGACGCGATGGGAAATGCCGATCCGTTATTCCCGGGCATACATCCCAGTCATCACGGTCATACATCCCAGTCATCACGGTTAGGAATCAACAGGCCCGCTTAGAGTGGCTGGAGGGTTGCTCCCGCGGTGTCGGCCCGTCGAAAGCGGGGACCCAATTGTCGACCGCCGTGGCGACCGCACCATGGATCCCGGCCTTCGCCGGGATGACAACTGACTAATGCCGCAGCAGAATAAAGATGACGCCGACGGTGGCCGCTAGATTGAACCCGACCATCCAGGTCAGAGGCTTGAGATCACCTTCGATCTTCGCAAAACGCTGATCCATCGCGGTGAAGCGGTTCTCAAAAGCCGCAATCGCCTCGGCGGCCTTGCGCGCCTTGTCCTCCGGCGAACCAGCCGCGGTCATGGGCGGAATGTCGGATGCCAACAAGGCCAACGCAATGATGATTACACCATGCGTAGCCGGTCGAGGCCCTGTGCCAGGTCGCCGATCAGATCCTGGGGGTCTTCGAGGCCGATGTGGAGGCGCACCAGCGGGCCCTCGGCCTGCCACTCGGTCGCGGTGCGGGCGCGATCGGGGAAGGCGGGCTGGATGAGGCTCTCGAAGCCGCCCCAACTGGCGCCGATGCCGAACAGGTCGAGCGCATCGATAAAGGCGTTGACCGCCTCTTTCGGCACCGCCTTCAGTACCACGCCGAAGAGCCCGCTGGCGCCGAGAAAATCGCGTTTCCAGGTCGCGTGGCCGGGATCCTCGGGCAAGGCCGGATAGAGCACGCGCGCGACCTCCGGCCGGGTCTGCAGCCAGCGCGCGACTTCGAGCGCGTTCCTCTGGTGGCGTTCGAGCCGCGCGCTCAATGTCCGCATGCCACGAAGCGCGAAGAACACGTCATCCGGGCCGGCGCAGTGGCCGATCTGAGCGGCCGCCGAGCGCACCGTCAGAAAATTCTCCTCGTTGGTGATGACCGCGCCGAGCATCGCGTCGGAATGGCCGCAGATGTATTTGGTGGCGGCGTGGATCGATACGTCGACCCCGTGCTCGAACGAGCGGAAGAGGTAGGGTGTGCCCCAGGTGTTGTCCATAAGCACTTTGGCGCCGTGGCGGTGGGCGACAGCGGCGATCGCCGGAATGTCCTGCACCTCGAAGGTCAGGGAGCCCGGCGACTCGCAATAGACGACCTTGGTATTCGGCCGCATCAGCCCGGCGATGCCCTCGCCGATCAGCGGGTCGTAATAGGTCGTCTCGACGCCGCAGCGCTTGAGGATGCCCTCGCAAAAATTGCGCGCCGGGCCATAGGCTGAGTCGACCATCAGGCAATGGTCGCCGGTGCCGAGCAGCGCCTGCAGCGGCGCCGTGACCGCCGCCAAGCCCGACGACATCAGCATGCCGCGATAACCGCCCTCGATCTTGGCCAACAGCTCCTCGAGCGCGAATGTCCCGGGCGTGCCGTGCAGCCCGTAGCGCACGCCGGTAAAGGGCGGCGCGGCGCGCTTGGCTTCCCACTCCGCCATGTTCTTCGAGAGGATCGTCGAGGCGTGGTAGACGGGCGGGTTGACGACGCCGTGATTGGCATCCGGATTACGGCCGACATGGGTGAGGAGGGTGTCCTTGCGATAATTGCGCGGCCGATCGTCGGTTTTCATGTGCGGATGGCTTTCTGCTGAAGGGGACCGCTTGGAGTTATCACAGCTTGGCGGCGGGCTCGACGAAATCGCGCGCCATCTGCTCGAGCCCGGCGATGATCTCCGCCTCGCTCCGCGGCCTGCCGCGCAGCAGCAACGCGACCTCCTCGACGCCGGCGTCGAGGTAGCGCGTGAGGTCGTCCGGGGTGATCGGATCGGTATAGGGCGAAACCGCGAGCGTGACGTCCGAGCGCCGGCGCCGATTGGCCACGAGCAGCTCCTCGATCCGCCGGATCTTCGCGCCGGCCTCGGCCGGCGGCACCTTGAAGCCAATCCAGCCGTCACCATACTCGGCGACCCGCCGCAACGCCGCGTTGCTCTCGCCGCCGAACCACACCGGCACTCCCGTTGCGCCGACCGGCTTTGGATAACTCGTGACGCCAGTGAAGTTGACGAACTCGCCGGCATGCGAACTCGTCTTCTCGGTCCACAGCTGGCGCATCACGTCGATGTATTCGCGGGTCCGCGCGCCGCGTCGGTCGAACGGAATCCCCAGCGCGGCGAATTCCTCGGCGAGCCAGCCGACCCCGGCACCGAGAATGAACCGGCCGCCCGAGAGTCGGTCGAGCGTCGCCGCGGTCTTGGCCAGAACCAGGGGGTTGTGCTCGGGGACGAGGCAGATCCCGCTGCCGAGCCGGATCGTGCTGGTGCATGCCGCCGCGTAGGCGAGCGTGGTGAACGGGTCGGCGATCGGAATGTCGGGCGGGCCCGGAAACTTTGCTCGACCAAGACGACGTGCTCGGGCGCCCACAGCGTCGCAAAGCCGAGGCGCTCGGCCGCCACCGCCACCGCCCGCACCGCCTGCGGCTCGACCGTCGCGCCGATGCCGACAGCGAAAAATCCGATCTTCATTCCCTTCTCCGTAGGAGTGCGGCTACGAGAGTGCTTCGCTTCGCTCGCAATGACAAATCCTGGTTGTCATTGCGAGGAGCGCGCCAGCGCGACGACGCAATCTCGGGCTGGCGTGACACCAACCCCGACGTGCTACAATCGCGCAAATTCGCCGAGCAGGAGGCCGCCATGCCCGACACCATCACCATCATCCGCGAAGAGGGGAGCGCCCGGTCGTCGATTTCCGGGGCGGGGCGACCTACCGGACGATCATCGGCGACGATACCGGCGACGGACTGCCGATCCGCACCGGGATCCAAACCTCCGAGCCGGGGTATCAGACGCGGGTCCATTCGCACCCGTATGTCGAGACCTTGACGGTGATCGCCGGGCGCGGCGAAGCCTGGCTCGACGGCGAGCCGGGAGTCGTTGCCCTTGAACCCGGCGTCACTGTCGTATTGCCGGCAAACCGGCCGCACGCCTTCCGCGTCGTCGGCGACCAGCCACTTGTCACCTTCGGCATCCATACCTTCGGCAAGCGCATCGTCAATTATAAGGACGCCTCGGCTTCCTGAGGGCATTGTCGGCTTCCCTTCCCGGCGACGCCGGGCCACACTGCGCCGATCTTGCGATAAGCCGACGAGGGAGGAACCTCCATGCCAGACATCCGCCGCATCGACGTCACCCAGCCGCCGGGGCCGCGCATGAGCCGCTGCGTCGTGTGCGGCGACACGGTCTATCTGTGCGGCCTGACCGCCAGCGATACCAGCCAGGACATCAAGGGCCAGACCCGGCAGATCCTGGAGCGCATCGATTCCTATCTGAGCCAAGCCGGCACCAGCAAATCGAACCTCTTGATCGCCAATCTGTGGATCAAGGACATGGCGATGTTCCGCGACATGAACTCGGTGTGGAACGATTGGGTCGATCCGGCCAACCCGCCGGCGCGGGCCTGCGTCAAGGCCGATCTGGCGCGCCCCGAGGTGCTGGTCGAGATCATGGTCAGCGCCGCGAAGTAGCGGCCGCAGAGGGCACCACCACTAATCCAATCCCCCTTGGCCGGGCTTGACCCGGCCACCCACGTCTTTGCTACGGCGGCGCATCTCTGTCAGCTTCAAGACGTGGATGGCCGGGACACGCCCACGGCTGTCCGGTTGAGTTCTGCTAGACAAAGCGCATGGCATTGATTCCACTCGGTTCGGGACGTTTTGGCGACGATCCGGACATGAGCGGGGGACAATGCCATGCAGCATCACAATAGCGTCTTTCACGGTCTG
>WNFC01000584.1_pt1 | contig 37680 bp, 35 predicted proteins | sample 5400541 | NCBI WGS metagenome assembly WNFC01 (sample SAMN13153342, study PRJNA577476) | soil metagenome | isolation source: 120 cm saprolite under Douglas fir tree site 2 hole 2 replicate 1 | place: USA:California | collected 2015-04-18
CCGTTTCTATTCGGCGGTTGGAAACAGATCGGTGCCATTCAAGATTTGAGGTGTCCACATGCATCAGCAATGGTCTCGCTGCGAATTGGGATTCTTGAACTCCGCGAACTGGAGAACAGCAAAGTGGGGACTGCCGAGCGTCGCAATCCAAGCGTTATTTATGTTGTCAGTCTTGATGATCGCGAGCGTCGCGCAGGCCCAGACGAATCCAAAACACTTTTTCTGGGCGCCGGGGCAGCCCAACACGCCTAACCCTTCTTCACTGGCAAACGATCTGATCTATCACGGCGGCAATGCCGGCTTGGGCGCGATTGGTGTGGAGAACAAACCGGCCACGTACTTGATTTTCTGGGGACCTGACTGGGCCAATGGATTTACCACCACCGATGCGAAGGGTCAGGTGTTTACCAGCCAACAGTTGCAAAATTATGTGACTTCATTCCTCACAAACCTTGGTGGAACATCGTGGGCTGCAATTCAGACGGAGTACTGCAATAACGTTCCGGTCGGAACTACAAGCTGCGCCAGCGCCTCGGGCGCCACCTATATAACCAATCCGCGCAAACAACTCAAGGGAGTTTGGACCGACTCTACCGCAGTGCCTAGCGACATCGTTGCCTCGGGCCTGGCACAGAATTTAGCCGACGATCCCATTGCCCAGGAAGCGATTCGTGCTTCTGCCCATTTCAATTACGATCCGCAGGCGACGTACATAGTTTTGACGCCGCCAACAACCATTGCCACCGGACAGCCGGTCTATTGCGGCTACCATACCCAAACCAGCAGTGTGGACGGTCTCGGGAATCCTTACCGTTTGCAGTACGCCTTCATTCCATTTCTAAACGCCAGCTGGCCGGGACTAGGTACTGGAGGTTGTGGGATGAACTCGGTGAATGTGGTCAGCGATTCCTTCGGCCACGGCGTGTTTGATGGCTACAGCATTGTTGTTGGACATGAGTACGCCGAGGCGATCACTGATCCCGACAACTTGCCAACGTTTCTATGAATTCCAACACTAAGTTCGCCGTGCAGCCGCTATGGAGCAACAGGTCATTCGACGCGAATGGGCAAGGCTGCGTACGGTCGGCTCCGACGCATCCCCATGTACTGCCGCCCACCGGAGTCGAACCTCCCACGGTAGATATTTGCATGACGATCGGGATTTGTCCGCCCGGCGTAGCCGCGGGGCAGCCGATGCCCGTCAATATGGCTTACTTTGGCGGCAAGGTGCAGGTTACTCCCAAGATCTACCTGGTCCTGTGGGGCTGGGGAGAAGCCGGAGCCTTTAACCACACAACCGCCGGAGCACCGGCGAACGATCCTGACGGGGTCGCGGCGCTCATGACGAGGTTCATCGCCGCGATCGGCGGGACGTCATGGGGAAATATCTCGACTCAGTACTATCAATCGAATTACAACGGCACGTTTTCCAACGTCGGCAATCCCAAGCAGGAACTCGCGGGTGTTTGGCATGACGACACGACTCCAATCCACAACAACCTGAGCCCCCTCGAACTGGCACAAGAGGCAGGCAGAGCAGCGCAGCATTTCGGTGTCACCAATCTGGTCAACGCCAACTTAGTAGTGGCTACGCCCCAGATGTATAACGATGCCGGATTCAACCAAGGGTCGTACTGCGCCTGGCACGATTACGTCACGCCAATTTCATATCCCGGCGTGACCACGGGCATTGCATTTACCAACATGCCCTACGTACTGAACGCTGGGGGAGGCTGCGGGCAGGATTTCGTAAACCCCGCGCCCGCAGGAAATGTGGACGGCGTCACCATTGTACTCGGACACGAGATCGCTGAAACCCTGACCGACCCGGGCGCTGAGGAGTCTGCCGGGCAAGTCCAGAACGGTGCATGGTTTGACTATCAGGGTTGGGAGATTGGCGACAAGTGCGCGTGGGTGGGCGACGGACTACAGATCCCAGGTTCGCCATTCAATATGGTGGGCAACGACGGCCGCACCTATCCAGTGCAAACGCTGTGGAACAATCAGGCGTTGAGCGGCGCGGGATATTGTACGCAAAACTAAAGCTTGTTCTCGCGAGACCGCGGTCCCGTGAGAACGGGCGTAATACCTGGTATTCCGTGTCGTGGGACCTCAGTTTTCCGTGAAGAACTGCGCCATCTTCCGGAACTTGTCGTACCGCGAGGCAACCAGCTCTTTCACCGGCAGACTCTTCAGCTCCGAGAAGTGATTTTGCAGTGCGGTGTCGAGAAGTTTTGCAGCGCCATCGGGATCGGTATGCGCGCCGCCTTCTGGCTCGGGGACGACGCCATCAATGCAGCCGAGTTCTTGCAGGTCGGAAGAAGTAATGCGCAGGGCCTCGGCGGCAAGTTCTTTTTTCGCGGAGTCGCGCCACATGATGGACGCGCATCCTTCCGGCGAGATGACTGAGTAAATCGCGTTCTCCATCATCAGCACGCGGTCACTGACGGCGATGGCCAGCGCGCCGCCGCTGCCGCCTTCGCCGGTAATCACGGTAATGATCGGCACCTGCAGGCGCGCCATTTCCCGAAGATTGCGCGCAATGGCTTCGGCCTGTCCGCGCTCTTCCGCGCCCAGTCCGGGATTGGCGCCGGTTACATCCACAAACGTAAATATCGGACGCGAAAATTTCTCCGCAACCTGCATTGCCCGCAGCGCCTTGCGATAGCCTTCTGGATTCGGCAGCCCGAAGTTGCGATAGACCTTCTGCTTCATGTCCCGGCCCTTTTGCGTTCCCAGGACCAGCACTTCCTCGCCATGAAACCGGGCGATGCCACAGACCATGGCCGGATCGTCGGCAAAGTGGCGGTCGCCGTGGATCTCGCTCCAGTCGGTGAAAATCTTTTCTACGTAGTCGAGGAAATAAGGCCGTTGCGGATGGCGGGCAAGTTCAGTCTTGATCCAGGCCTCACGGTGCGAGATTTCTTTGCGGAGCGCTTCGATCCGCTCGCGCAAGTCCTCGATCTGGAGACGGGTCTCTTCGTCCTGCCCCTCCAAAGCCTCGAGGTGGACAACCTGCTGCTCGATTCTTTCCAGCTCCTGGGGGGCGGAGAGATCAGGCTTGGCGTCGCCGTTGCGCGCAGCCCGCCGCGTTTCAACCATGCCAAGTAGAAATTGCGTGCCGCTCAACGCGGCGGTGATTTCGGCTGGCTTCATGGTGTGTAGTTTAGCGATTGCAGCCGCTCCTTTGAAACGACTCTTTCATCCTCTCGGGCAAAGAGAATTCAGATGGCAAGCCTAATCAATCACTCGGACCGCGCCGCGTCCGCAGAGTTCTTCCACGCGGCCTATGAAGTTCCGGTCTGGAAGCACATTATAGCCTGACGCCTCCATCACTACCATGAAATCCCCTTCCCGCTCCACGTCGAACAACACCTTGGCCTCGCCTTTTCGTTGAGAGAAAAGGAGATGCAGATCGTCCACGGTAGTTTCCGAGGCCTTCTCCAGAGGAATGCGAATGCGCAGCGAACGGGGAAGCGGGACCTTAGCTTCTTCGAGCGGCGTGATGTCGTTGACCGTCAGCTTGGGATTCGTACCTTCTTCAATACGCACACCGCCGCGGATGAGAACGGGCACTTCCATCTTCACTTTGTCCTGAAGCTTGCGGTAGGCGTCGGGGAAGACAAGCATTTCAATCGAACCCGCAAGGTCTTCGAGCGCTGCTTGCGCGTAGAAATCGCCCTTCTTCGACTTCAGCACGCGGAGGTTAGTGATGATGCCGGCGGTACACAGGTTCTCGTCCTTGCCCGTGGAAGACTTCATTGCCGCGAGTTCGGCGGTTGACAGCGCGCGCAAGTCCTCCAGCTTTTCGCGATATTTATCCAGCGGGTGTCCGGTGATGAAGAAGCCGAGAATTTCTTTTTCCGCCGCCAGCCGAGTGTGCTCATCCCAATCCGGAGTGTCCGGCAGACGATCTTCCTGCGGCTGCTCTTCTTCCTGCTGAAACACGCCGAAAAGGCCGTGCTGGCCGGATTCGGCATCGCGCTGCGTCTTCTGCGCGTGGTCCATGGCTTTATCCAGCACCGCCATGAGTTGCGCCCGGCGGCCGAGAGAATCCATGGCGCCACTCTTGATCAGCGATTCCAGCACCCGTTTGTTCAGCAGGCGGAGATCAACTTTTTCGCAGAACTCGTAAATGGATGTGAAACGCCCAGCCTGTGTGGGGCGGGCGCCCTCGCCCGCCTGTGCGAGTTCTTTCCGGGCCGCCACAATAGACTCAATCGCATTATGCCCGACGTTTTTTACCGCCGCCAAGCCAAAGCGGATCGCCTGACCGTGCGGCGTGAAATTCGCATCGCTGACGTTGATGTCCGGTGGCTCGACAGCAAGGCCCATCTCACGGCATTCGTTGATGTACTTCACCACGTCATCGGTGCTGCCGGTGACGGACGTCAGCAGCGCGGCCATGAACTCGACTGGATAGTGCGTCTTCAAATAAGCCGTCTGATATGCCAGCAGCGCATATGCTGCCGAGTGCGCCTTGGGGAAGCCGTACTCGGCAAACTTAGCCAGCAAGTCGAAAATCTTTTCGATCTTTCTCGGAGGATATCCGCGCTGCACCGCGCCTTCGACGAAGCGCTCGCGCTGCTTGGCCATCTCCTCGGGCTTCTTCTTCCCCATGGCGCGCCGCAGCAGATCAGCTTCGCCCAAGGAGTAGCCCGCCAGGCGGTGCGCGATCTGCATCACGTGCTCCTGATAGACGATCACGCCGAATGTCTCTCGCAGGATTTCTTCCAGCTCCGGCAACTCATATTCGATTTTCTTGCGGCCATGTTTGCGATCGATAAAGTAATCAATCATGCCGCCCTGGATTGGGCCCGGGCGGTACAGCGCGTTCAGCGCAGTTAGATCTTCGATGGTGTTGGGCTGATAGCGGCGGAGCACATCACGCATGCCGTGCGATTCAAACTGGAAGACGCCGGAAGTTAGGGCGCTGTGAAAGACCTTCACGTAAGTTTCGTGATCAGTGAGGGGAAGTTCTTCGAGTTTCAGCTGCTCGCCACGCGTTTGTGCAATCAGCTTCAGCGTGTCATCGAGAATGGTTAGCGTGGTTAGCCCGAGAAAATCCATCTTCAGGAGGCCCATCTTTTCGATGGCCACCATGTCAAAGGCAGTGACGATTTCGTCGTTCTTGGTCCGGAACAACGGCACAAGTTCGGTGAGGGGACGCGGCGAAATCACGACTCCTGCAGCGTGAACTCCAGCGTTGCGCACCAGCCCTTCCAACTTTTTCGCGGTGTTAAGCAACTCTCGGATTTGCGTATCACTTTCGTAGGCTTGGGCCAACGCCGGAGATTCCTTGATCGCATCTTCTAGTTTGATGTTCAGCGTGGTCGGAACCATTTTGGCGATGCGATCCACGTCGCTGTAAGGCACATCCATCGCCCGTCCCACGTCTTTGATCGCCGCCTTCGCCGCCATGGTGCCGAAGGTGATGATCTGCGCGACATTCTCCCGCCCGTATTTGCGCGTGACGTAATCAATGACTTCATTGCGGCGATTCATGCAGAAGTCCATGTCAATGTCAGGCATGGAGATGCGTTCAGGATTCAGAAAGCGTTCGAAAAACAGTTCGTGTTCGAGCGGATCAAGATCCGTAATTCGTAGAGAGTATGAGACCAGCGATCCAGCAGCCGAGCCGCGGCCCGGTCCGACGGGAATACTGTTCTCCCGAGCGTAGCGCACAAAGTCCCATACAATCATGAAGTAGCCGGAAAACTTCATCTGTTGGATGATAGCTATTTCGCGCGCCAGCCGCTGCTCATATTCAGCGATTCCGTGCTTCAGTTTGCCGGCCGCTGACAGTCCACGAATCGCATTCATCCGCTGCGCAAACCCTTCGCGCGTCACATGCTCGAAGTAGCTGTCGAGCGTGTATCCATCGGGCACATCGAAATGCGGGAAGGGGTTGCTGACTTTGTCGAGACGCAGATTGCAGCGTTCTGCGATCGACAGCGTGCGTCCGAGAACGTCAGGAGCATCTTTGAATACCTGGTACATCTCGTCATGACTCTTGACGTAGAACTCGCTGCCTTGGAACTTCATCCGGTTCGGGTCCTGGATGCTTTTGCCGGTCTGAATGCAGACCATCACGTCCTGCGCATGGGCGTCGTCTTCGCAGAGATAATGACTGTCGTTGGTGGCAACCATCGGAATCCCGAGGTCTTTCTCCAGCCGGAAAAGATTGACATGGATGCGGTGCTCCATCTCCAGACCCTGGTCCTGGATCTCCAGAAAGAAGTTATGTTCGCCGAAGATGTCGCGATACTCGGCCGCCGCGGCGCGAGCAGCCTCATACTTTTCTTCCATGAGGAATTCGGCGACCGAGCCCTTGAGGCAGCCGGAGAGAGCAATCAAACCCTTCGAATGTTCGGCCAAGAATCTCTTGCTGACGCGCGGCTTGTAGTAGAAGCCGTGCAGCGAAGCTTCAGACGTGATCTTGACCAGGTTGCGATAGCCTTCTTCATTTTCAGCAAGAACCAAGAGGTGGTTGTAGGTATCGCCGTCAGGTGGAGTGCGCTCGATGCGGTGGTCATCTTTCTTGCAAATGTAAAGCTCGCAGCCGACGATGGGTTTGACTCCGGCATTCCTGGCGGCGTTAACGAAATGCACCGCGCCAAAAATATTGCCGTGGTCGGTCATCGCCACGGCGGGCATGCCTAGTTCTTTCACCCGGTGACACAATTTCTCCACGTCGCAAGCGCCGTCGAGCATGGAGTAGTCGGTATGGAGATGGAGGTGGACGAATTGGGACATTCGGGTGATTTGATTTTACTGTGGCATTCGTGCCCAGCGAAAGAGGAAAAGCAGGTCGCGCCTTGGATTACTTGGGATGGGAAGTGCTGAGCGAAAACTTGCTCATTAGGAGTTGGGCTTCATCGCTGTCCAGGGCCCCGAACTCGATATCGGCCGGATACTCGCGGCTCCAGCTGTTCTTCACTCGAAAGTAGTAGACGCCGCCATCTTCCGCCCTGAAATGGGCGGCTGCGCCCTGGTGGCCAGCACCTAAAATGACTGCCGATTGCCAACTGGCACACAGATGATGTTCCCCGGGAGCGACAGCGAAATACAAGTAGGAATCACCATGCGTTGCCCCCACCCACACGCCGTCCACGCCCACCCTTGTCGTTGGGTTGGGTCTGGACAAGAACTTTGTATCGTCTTCGATGAAATAGACGAGGGCCTTTCCGCCTTCCGGTCGCGTCATCGGGTGTTGGTGTTTGTCCGTCTTCACATCGAATTGACCGTTGGACTGGCCGCAACCCGGAGCTACCGCGGTACCGGGTGCTTTCTCCTGCGCAACAGCAATTGAGGAAGTGAGAATAAGGATCGCAAGAATCGCTTTCATATTTTTCCCTTCCTACACTGATTGCCGCGACTTCCAACCGAATCGAACACAGTATAATCCCGGAAACCGAAAAAGGGGCGGCTCATCATCGCCGCCCCTGCATTCGACCCTAGGGTCTGAAGCCAGCGCGTTTTACTTCGCGTACACGAAATGCCCGCGCCTGTTTTGTTGCCAGCAAGCCTCATTCGACTCGGTGCAGAACGGACGCTCCTTCCCCAAGCTCGCCGTCTTGATGCGGTCAGCCGCGATTCCCGCTCCCACCAGCGCATTTTTCACAGCGCTGGCCCGGTTGTCGCCGAGGGCCAAGTTGTATTCGGTGGATCCGCGCTCGTCGCAGTGTCCCTCAACCGTGACGTTGATACTCGAATGTTGTTGAAGGAACGCAGCATCGGCTTGAATAGAGGACTGCTCGCTCGCGCGAACGTCCGACTTGTCATAGTCGAAGTAAATGTCCTTCACATTCTGTGCAAACAGCTGCTCTTCGGTAAGAGACGGTGCGGTGGTCGGTGGTGGCGCGGGTGCATTCACTGTGACGGTCGCGGTCGCCGTTTGGGTGCCGCCGGGGCCCTTCGCGGTAAGGGTGTAGGTCGTGGTGGCTGCCGGAGTTACCTGCTGGGTTCCGGACGGCTGCACCGCGCCGATTCCGTCAATGCCGACGTCAGTGGCATTGCTGACTTGCCAGGTCAGAGTGGAGGATTGACCCTTGTCAATGGTGTCGGGGCTGGCCGTCAACGTCGCGGTGGGTGCGGATGCAGGCGGCGGAGGCGGCGGTGGCGGAGGCGGCGCAGTTTTTTTGTGGCACGCGCCAAGGAACAGAATCGCACTCAATGCGAAGGCCAGGACGGCCCATCGCAACGTTAGTTGTTTCATCTTTACTCTCTCCTATGCATCGCACGCCCTGGGACGCGCGGTTCATTCTGGCCGGGTCGAATCTCCGCCCTTCCAGAGATATCAAGAACTCCCATCCGAGTACAACAAAAAATCTATTTCCAACTCCAGTCCGGCTCTGAGTTGTTACCTGAAGTCGTGACCTGCTTCTGATTGCTGCCGTCGGCAAGCATCTCCCAGATCTGTAGCGACCCAGAACGGTTGGACTGAAAAACTATGTGCCTGCCATCCGGCGCCCATGCTGGAAAGTCGTTTCGTCCGCCATCATGCGTCAACTGTACCCACTGCTTGCTGACCACATCCATGATGTAGATGTCTTGTGCTCCGGGAGCCCCCGGACCGTAATGGCGCATCCATGAGAAAACCAGGAATTGGCCATTCGGCGACCAGGAAGGCGAAACCGCATAGCCCTGATCGGTGTATTGCTGAACGTTAGTTCCATCCGAGCCCATGGTGTAAATCTGAGGCAGCCCCGTGCGGCCGCTGACCCATGCAATCTGGGAACCCGTTTTCCGGTTCCACGCCGGAGAGACATCCGGCCCTTTAGAGTTGGTGACGCGATGCAGGTTCGCGCCCGACTGGTCGACGACGTAGAGTTCAGGATCGCCGGAGCGAGAGGATGAGATCGCCAGCTTGCTGCCGTCCGGAGACCATGCCGGAGAAAGATTCGTGCCGCCGAGCCTCGGGAACGAAACCACCCGGTTGAGGTCGAAGGAGAACATGCGAATTTCCCATCCGGCGCCGGTGAAGGAACTGAACGAGAGGCGTGATCCGTCAGGCGAAACGTGCGGCGAGAGGGAAATGGTTCCCAGTGCGGTTACCGCGTGCTGGTTGGCTCCGTCGTAATCCATCGCCCAGATTTCTTTGTGTCCGCCGCGTGCGCTCACATAGTAAATCTGCGTTTCTGCGATGCCGTTGATCCCGCCGCCCAGCCGCAGAATGATTTCGTCGGCGAACTTGTGGGCGATCACTCGCACGGCCTGGGTGTTGGCTACATCGGTGTACTGTTTTCCCAGCACTTGCGGAGAAGCGATGTTTTTCACATCGTAGAGCCAGCCCTGAACGGTGGCGTTATTGCCTGCCGTCGCCAGATTTCCAAACACCAGCATGGCCGCGCTCGGCGGCGGTGCGCTCCAGGACTCAAACTTCACATCGCCGGGAACGCCGATCTGTCCCAGAGGATAAAAGCTCTTCGATACCATCTCGAAGATGCCGGCGTTGTTGAGGTCGTTCCACAGCGTGTCGTTGAACGTCTTGAGCAGATCGGTGTTTCGCGGGTCTTGGTTCGTGGCTTTGAAATCGGGCACGGCGATGCGAACTTTTTCCACGCCCAGGCCCGTGCCAGTCTTGATCCAGTCCTGCGCAGAAGCAGTGGCGACTAGGATTAGAGGAAAAAACCAATAAAAAATTCGCGTCTCGAAATTTAGTCTCATCATTAATTCCAGCTAGGAGCTATCTTTTGTAATCGAACCAAAATTCCACGCTCACTCTGCTTCCGGAATAGTCCGGAGGCAACGGTCCAAAACTGTCAATGCGCTGCAAAGCCCTCACCGCCGACTGGTCCAGCGAGGGCACACCGCTCGATTGCTCGACCTGCACGTTCGTCGGACGGCCACTTCTTTCTATATCAAAAGTCAGATACACGCGGTTTGCATTCTGAATTCGCGGATCAATTTCGTACTTGAGCCAGTTTTCTGATACTTTCTGGTTCACGACCCGCACATACCAAGCGTAACGCGCTCCGAAATCGCCACCGCCTCCAGTAAAACCAAATCCGCCCTTCGCCCCGCCGATGTTGAACATCGAATACGGCCCGCTGACCGGCCCACCTTCGCCAAACGGAACAACGTTGCTGGCTTGTTCGACCGGTGGCGGCTGCGGCTTGCGCTGGGTTGCCGTCGGCTGCGGAACGGGTTTCTTCTTAGCATTCTTCTCCGCAATCGGAATCGCTTCCTTGTCTTCCACTATCGGCTGCGGCTGCGATTTCGATAATCCCTTGGACTCCGTTGCCAGCACATTCTGCGTCTGCACCGGATTCGCCGGCAGCGGCACATTGCTGACCAGCGAAACTCCCATGGCGCTTCCGCCTCCGCCTTCACCCCAATTCGATCCATGGCGTCCGGTCGCTATCCACGCGTAGGCGACGATGGCCATGGTCACGCCCACATGCAGCGCCGCCGACCACGCCAGGTTGTGTCCCCAGCGGTCGTGCTCAAAAAAGATTTCAGTGCTTGCCATTGGACTCAAGCGGCTGGGTCACGATGCTGACATTCGTTATCCCCGAGGACTTCACCGCGTCCATCACCGTGGCGAAGGCACCGAATGGCACATCTTCGTCAGCCCGCAAGAAAATTGATTGATGCTGCGGATCGCGCACCTTCTGCCGCAACTTGGCTCCAATTTCGTTAATGTTGACGGGATCGTTTCCCAGAAACACGCGCTGTTGCTTGTCAATGCTGATGACCATCCGCTCCTCGGTGATCTCCTTCACAGTGCGCGTTTTGGGCACGCTGACTTCAATTCCCGATTGCAGCACCGGAGCCGTCACCATAAAGATGATCAGCAGCACCAGCACGACATCCACCAACGGGGTGATGTTGATGTCGGAAAGGGAAAGTTGGGTCCGCCCGTTGGCAGCCGTGAAAGCCATTACCGCCTCACCTCTTCGGGAGCCCGCGCTACTGGAGCCTGGCGCTCGACCGCATTGAGCATCTCCAGCGAGAAATCGTCACAGCGCGCGGCAAAGTCGCGAATCGAGCCACCGATCAGGTTGTAAGCGATCACTGCCGGAATCGCCGTAACAAGGCCTGCCGCAGTGGTAATCAAAGCCTCTGAGATCCCAGGTGCCACCGCCCGCAACGTCGCCTGGCCACTGGTTCCGAGACCATGGAAAGCGTCAATAATTCCCCAAACCGTTCCGAATAATCCGATGAAAGGCGTTACCGCGCCGGTAATCGCCAGCCAGGGCAGATTTCTCTCAAAGCGAGTCATCTGCTCCGAGGATGCGATCTGCATAGCCCGCTGAATCGAAAGCGGATTCCGTAACGTGCCTGACGAGCTAACTTGCCGCTCGAACTCTTTGAATCCGGACTGAAATACCCCCACTAGCGGGCTGGGAAGAAACTGCTCAGAGACGGCGGCAACGTCCTGGAGCCTTTGCGCGCGGCGAAATGCTCGCAAAAACCGTCCGCTTTGCACCCGGGCGCGCCGGATAGCACTCCACTTGGAAAGAATAATGGACCAGGAAATCAGGCTGAAGACCAGCAAAAACAACAGCACGGCCTGCGCAACCGCGCCTGTTTCCTTGACGAGATCAACAATATCGCCGCCGATTAGAAGAAAAGTAGAGAAGGAATAAAAATGCATGTCGTTGGGGAGAGCCAGCAATTCATTATAGACCAATGACTTCCACACTCTAGTGGGTGGTATTCAATCCATTACTGTGGAAAGTGCATGTGTTCGCCATTGCAGCGGCCAGCATCTTAAGGCGGTGGTAGCAAGCACACAATTTTCAGGAACTCGGACGCGAGTTCCGCGCGGGGGGATGTATGGCACACTACGGTCTATTGCGGGATTACCAATTTGACGATCCCGGGACAGCCGGGGACATTCGGGGGTCTCATGTCTATGGTCGAAATGACGAAAAACTCGGAAAAATCGACGACGTGATCTTTGACCATTCTACTGGCGCCATGAAATACGTCGTCGTGGACACTAGAGGTTGGTTTTCGAACAAAAAGTTCCTGGTTCCGCCACACCGGCTGCACACATCGGCTGGACATGACAACGATTTTGCGGTCAATCTAGACAAGGAACAGATCGAAAGTCTCCCTCCTTACAACGAATCGGACGTTGAATCCGGCGGCAAATGGCAGGAATACGATAAGCGTTATGAAGATGCTTGGCATTTCGGGCCAGTACAGCATCGCAAGGGTTCCGACCACGATGTCACCCCAACCCCGGACGAGATGCCGGCCGAACCGGGATCGATCGGCGAGCAACTCACGCCCGGCGAAACAGCAGAACTGGGTACGCGAGTCTTCCCGCCGACTGCGGATGAAGTAACCGTTCAATCCAATGCGGTAGGAATCGGTTCGCGCTGGCTGACATTCGAGAATCAGCTCAGACAACGTCGGCATGACCTCACTCGGGGTTGTACTACTTGCGCGCTCGATCCAGCTTCAGAGCAGTCGGCACTGAGCCTAGAACAAGAGCGCAAAGCCAGCTAAGCGAGTGCAGCTAAAGTTGAACTGGCCGCTTTGAGCCACGACCCCTGGTCGTGGCTTTTTTGTGGCCTGTTAGCGCGGTTTCGCGTCCCATGCGGGCTGGAACTGAAGATGCCCCTTCCCGCGTAGCTGATTTACTGGCATTATGCTTATACCGCAAGCAGCGCGCCATGTCCGCCCAAACTATCATCGGCCCCATTTCCGGCATCGGTTCCGGCGTGTTCCCCAGCCTGATTTTTGTGCATGGGACCGAGCAGCGAACTCTTTACCTCGACCACACTCCCTTCAGCATAGGGCGCAAAATGGAAAAAGACCTGGCGATAGCCGATCCCCGGGTTTCGCGCGACCACGCCCTCATCCTTTCCGAGAGCGGGAAGTTCTTTGTGCAAGACCAGGGCAGCAAGCATGGAACTTTCGTCAATGGCGAGAAAGTGGAGCGCCGGCAGCTGGAGCGCAACGACCGTATCGAGTTCGGCGCCCGCGATACCATTTACGCGGTATTCCATCCTCAGCACGTCACTACCAACACGGCGCGCGATTTCCTGAGCCAGATTTCCGGCATCCAGATTTCCAACGAAGTCACCGATCTGGAAAAGCTAACTATCTTCCTGGAAGCGGCGCGCAAACTGAACACTACGGGCGTACTGGATGAAATCCTGCTGACGCTTCTAGACGTGACCCTGAAGCTCACCGGCTCCGAGCGCGGATACGTCTTCCTGAAGAACCTGGACGGCAAGCTTCGTCTGGCCGCCGGGCGGAACTCCAAGGGCGAGTTGCTCCTCGACGACACTACGATTTCGCACTCGATCCTGGAAGATGCGTTGCGCTCGAATTCGGAATTCCTGCTGACCGACACCAGCCAGTCGCTAGACCTTTCGGGACGCCAGAGCATCGTCGCCTACGATCTGCGCACCGTGATTTGCATTCCGCTGCGCAAGATGCAAGTGCAAACCCGGGCTCGTGCCACATCCGAGCCGGTGCCATCGGGCGATGCCATGGGCGCGCTGTACGTGGATTCGCGCTTTGCTTCTCGCGACATTTCAAAAGTCAGTGGAGACATTCTGCACCTGGTCGCAACCGAAGCCGCCTCGCTCATCGAAAACGCCCGACTCGTGCAGGCAGAGGAAGAATCGCGGCGCTATCAGCAGGAGCTTAGCATCGCGGCCACAATTCAGCAGCGGCTTATGGCGGTGACGATCCCTGAAGTGCCGTTCGCGCGCCTCGGCGGAAAGAACCTCTCTTGCAAAGAAATTGGCGGCGATTTCTTCGACGCCGTGAATACCGAAGACGGCCTCGCCGTGGTGCTGGCCGACGTTGCCGGCAAGGGAGTTTCAGCGGCGCTACTGGCTTCGACTCTACAAGGCATGATTTATTCGCAGCTGGTCGCTCGCATGCCCTTGACCGAGATCGTTGCGTCGGCTAACCGCTTCCTAACCAGCAAACGCATCGGCGAAAAATATGCAACCGTAGTCATCGCCCGCCTGCGTCGCGATGGCGAACTGGAATATGTAAACTGCGGCCACGTTCCGCCGCTACTGGTCTGCGGCGGTGAGGTGATTCGTCCGACACATGGAAACTTGCCGGTAGGGCTGCTGCCGGACGCGGTTTATGAGAGCGACCGCTACAGCCTGCATGCAGGAGACCGCCTGGTCCTGGTCACCGATGGCGTGACCGAAGCTGAGAATGCCGAAGGCGAGTTCTTCGACAACGAGCGCCTGGAAGTGGCGGCCCGAAAGGGAAACATGCACGATGTGTTTGCCGCTGTGTCTGAATTCTGCGGCAGCACTCCCTTGAGCGACGACTGCACGGTCGTGGAGATGGTTTTCTTGGGCAGTGACTAGGTCAGTTGGTGCGGCGCGTCCAGGGGCACTAAAACAAGTTTCGTTCAGCATGCCAACCACTGCTCCCACCCTGTCTACCCCCGGCCGCAGCCAGCGTGCCTGGCTTACCTCCGGCCTGGCCCTCATTTGGGCAATTGCGCTGGCGAAATTCCTTTTTCATATTTATTTCAACAACCGCTACGGATATTTCCGCGACGAATTCAATTACATCGCCTGCGGCGATCACCTGGGCTGGGGATACGTGGACCAGCCGCCGCTCATTCCGTTTCTGATCCACGTTTGTCGCGCCGTGCTGGGAGATTCCCTCCGCAGCATTCGTTTCATACCGGCGCTGGCGTCGTCTTTGTTGGTGGTACAGGCGGCCCTCATCAGTCGTGAACTCGGAGGCAAGCGGTTTGCGCTGCTTCTAACTGCGGTCACGGTCGCAATCGCGCCGCAGTACCTGTCGAACGGCAGTTTGCTAGGCACCAATTGTCTCGAACCCAACCTGTGGATGGGCTGCGCCCACTTCGTCATTCTCGCCATCAAGCGTGAGGATCCGCGCTACTGGCTCTGGTTCGGAGTGATCGCTGGGCTTGGCATGGAAGAGAAGTATTCCATTGCGCTTTTCGGCTTCGGCATTGTGGTCGGCCTGCTGCTTACTGAGCAGCGCCGCGCCTTCCTGAACCAATGGATCTGGCTGGGCGGAGCGGCTGCATTCCTCATTTTTTTGCCGAACTTGCTTTGGAACATTCACTACCGATGGCCGTTCATCCAACTGATGCACGGCATCAGAGCCGAAGGCCGTGACGTTGTGCTTCCTGTTGGACAATACTTCTTTCAGCAGACACTGCTGGTCAATCCCCTCACTGCGCCCATTTGGATTGCAGGCCTGATTGCATTTTGTTTTTCTTCGCGCTTGAAGCCTTATCGCGTGCTGGGCTGGAGCTATCTGGTCTGCTACGCCGTATTTTTCGTCCTGCATGGGAAGAACTACTATCTAGCGCCCATCTATCCAATGCTGCTGGCCGCAGGCGCGGTCGTCCTTGAGTCGGCTCTCGATCGTCCGCGGCGCGCATGGCTAAAGCCTGCGATCGTGGTTGTGCTGCTCGCCAGCGGAGCGCATTTGCTTCCCATCGTCGTTCCGGTGCTGTCTCCGGATGCATTCATCCGTTACACCAAGTATCTTCCATTCAAAGTCCCGCATATGGAGCATGCTCACGCCAGGGCGATTCTGCCGCAGTGGTACGCCGACCAGTTCGGGTGGGAAGAGATCGTCGCCGAAAGTGCCATGGCCTGGAATCGCCTCAGTCCAGAAGATCGTGGCGACTGCGGCATCTTCGCTCAGGACTACGGCCAGGCGGGGGCGATAGATTTTCTGGGACTGCGTTACGGGCTGCCGCCATCGTTGAGCGGCCACCAGACTTGGTTCTTATGGGGTCCGCGTGGTTATTCCGGCAAGTGCATGATCGTTCTCGACGATACCCGCGAAAACCTCGAACAACTTTGGAGCAGTGTGGAGTACGTCGGCACCTCGGCGGACAATCCCTACGCTCTGGAGAAGCAGATCGACGTCTTCATTTGTCGCGGACCAAAGTTCGGCACCATGACCGAGCTCTGGCCACATGTGAAGCGCTGGCGCTGATTCCGGTCAGCGATACCAATCTTCCCTGGTCAAGGGCATTCCGCTTCGGCCATTGCGATTCTTGACTAGCAGCGACTGATATACGTTCAGCTTTCCCGATTGGAAGTAGTACGCCGACCCGGCCAGGTACAGACGCCAGATCCGATATCTGAGCTCGCCCACCAGGCTGCGGACCTGCTCTGCGCTCGCCTCCAGCTTACGTAGCCAATGGCAAAGGGTCAGGAAGTAATGCTCGCGGATGCTCTCCAGGTCGCGCACTTCGAAGCCAGCCCCTTCAGCGCAGGCCAAGGTGCCTGAGATCGGAATCAACTCGCCGTCCGGGAAAACGTACACGTCGGTAAATGTGGGTTGGGCGGAGGCCGCGCGTTGCCCGGAACTCACTATCCCGTGATTGAGAAAAACTCCGCCTGGCTTCAACAACCGGAAAGCCGCCTGAAAGTATGCCGGCAACTGTCCTTCGCCAACGTGCTCCACCATGCCGACGCTTACCAGTTTGTCGAATTCGCCGAGTTGTCCCGCATCACGATAATCCAGCAGCCGGACTTCGCAGCACGCGTCCAGGCCGGCTTCCTTGATCCGTTCTTGAGCAAGCGTCAATTGCTGCTGGCTGAGCGTGATGCCGGTCGCATGAACTCCATAATTTCGAGCGGCATGAAGGATGAGGCCGCCCCAACCGCATCCGATGTCGAGTAAGCGCTCGCCGGGACGAAGCCGCAGCTTGCGGCAGATGTAATCGAGCTTCTGTTCTTGCGCGGATTCCAAATTATCTTCCGGGGATTTGAAGTACGCGCAGGAGTACACCATCGCCTGATCCAGCCACAGCCTGTAGAAATCGTTCGAAACATCGTAGTGAAAACTGACCGCCTGCCGGTCGCGTGCCCGGGAGTGTAGCCCGCCGCGCAGCCTGGCCGCTTCGGTTCCGTCGTGGCTCCGGGAAGGGAGGCCCAGTAACAAAGCGGCCAGACGTAGTTTTTCTTTTGCGCTCCAGTTTCTTTCAGCAAGATGGTCGGCAAGCGGAAATATCGCTAGGATGTCTCCGGAGATATCGAATTCGTTGCGGATGTAAGCTTCGCCCAGGGCTACCTGTTTGGCGGAGGCGAATGCGGCGCGCAGAGCGCCAAGGTGGTTAATGCGCCAAGTAAAACGGCAGAACTGTCCGGGCTCGGGATCCAAACGAGTTCCATCCCAGAACTCGACTGCGAAATCGCCCGAGGGATACTCTCGCAGCAACTCCTGAACAATCGCCAACGCCCTAGGGGCCGATGGGTCTCTTCCGACGACAGTTTGTGCGTGACCTGCCATCGCTCATAATTATGCGCTTATTCCGCCTCCATGGTGACCGAAAAGTTCGTGCCTTCCCAGCGCTGCCCTTGCGGCCAAAAGAATGTGAACACGATGCACCGTCCCGAAACTAACTGGCTAGCCGGCAGGTCAGCGACAAAAATACCGGTCCCGGTGTCGCGAGTTGTGACGTCGGTTGCGGTCTTCCAGTCGTCGTCGCTCCAATGCACCATGGCGGGCGCCATCACTGCGATGCGCAGGTCTTTTCCCAGTGGCATGGTGCGGCATTTATTGTTAAAGCGCCATTCGTAATAAACCGACCTGCGTTGTTCCACCAGGTACCTCTTCACGGTCTGCGGCGGCTGATCAAAAATCTTGCCGTCTTTGAGCGAACGGACCAGCTTGACGTATTCCGAATGCGCCCATACCAGTGGACACGCAGAGCCGGTTGGCTTGCCCAGAAATAGCTCGCGCTCCGGAATATCGGCGCAGTCCCACACCTGTTCGGGCAAAAGGCGGCTACCATTGGTAGAAAATTCCATTACCCGAAGCAGTTCTTGCGCAAAGCTGGGGTTGTCGGCAGCCAGTTCGTAGTGCGCACGCTCTCCCGCCAAAAGCGGCCATGGCCTACCGATTCCAGTACCGTCGAACGGGCCGCCGGCCGCATGTTCGCCGTAACCATCATCGTTGTAGCGGTACCAGGACGGGCCCTGCGGAAGCGTCACCCTCAGCAACGCGTCAATCACCTTGATGGTATTCAGGATTCGCGGATCATCCGGAGCGCGTAGGCCGAACCGAACCAGGGCAAGGGAATCCGGGCTGATGATGTGAGACGCTGACTCGTTGGCCTCCCCGGGAGGGCGGTTCTTGATGGGCACGAAACCTTCGGTGGGAGAAGCCGCGCAATCAGCTTCCGGAGGCGCGATGCGAACATAGTACCCGTCCACGCCGATCTGCCGCGCGAGGTCACCGTTGCTGGAGTAAGTCCAGCGCTCGATGCTTTCGTTCCAGGTGTCGGCCAGATCGCGAAGGTAGGAAGCGATGTCGGATTCACCAACTGCATCGGCCATATCCGCTGCGGCGAGCAACCCTGCAACCTCCACCGCCAGAGTGAACGGTGAATAGCCTGCGTCTTCCTCCCAGCGATCCTGCTGCGTTACTGGCCCGTTGCAGACGATAAAGCTGGCGGCGCGATTCACCATCGGCCACCAGAGCCTGAGGTCTCCGAGAGCCCGCGACGCTTCTCGATGGAGCAAATCCACCAGCAGAATTGGAAACGCGGCTTCGTCCATCTGCAGACCGTTCCAGTACGGACGCCCGTCCAGCCACATGTTTTGCGGCCACCGTCCGTCCGCCTCCTGGGTGACCTTCAAATAGTGCAGCACTCGCACGGCGTCTCCGGTTGCGCCCGCGGCCACAAACCCGGCGGCCGTCTCCACCAGATCGCGCGGCCACACCAGGTGATATCCGCCAAGATCCTCATCGCCTTTGTTGAAGCCCCAGGGAATGGAAAGGCTTGCGATGACTCCACCGCTGAAGTCTTTTGATTCATGGGCGCGCAGCATGGCGGTGCTGGCTCGATAGAGGTCACGCTCAACCGGCCGATCCAGCGGCAGCAAGGTTTTTTGCCAGCCCTTCCACTGGGCCACGTAATCGCGCAAAAGAGCAGCGTAGTCATCAAGCAGGCAAGCACGCACTTGTTCACCAGCCTCCGCCCAATTGCCGCCAAAGCCGAGCGCCAGAACGAACTCCCCTCCTCCCGCCACCAGGTCGATCTCGCCGGTAAGGGCGACGTTGCCGTTCTCTGCCCGCTGGTAGATATCCGTCAACTGAAAATTGCGCGATAGATCCTGCCAGCCGTCCGAGGATCCGGCGAATCCGACCGACATTTTCTTCCACGGCACCGAGCAGGCAAACGCCAACGCAAGTCCACTCGCGCTCTCGGCGAAAAGCATCGGCACCCCTTTGTAGTCACCTACCCAGCCCGTGTTGTTGCTTCCGACATTGCCTAAATGGGGAGCCAGCAGCGCATACAGATGGGAGTTGGCAAGCGTGGGCATAGCCGTCCCCGGCTGTCCGCTCGATCGAAGATCGAGGAACCGGATTTTCTGGAGGACTACATTCCGGTGGGGGTCGGCAAAAATTTCTTTCTCAATGCGATATCGATTGCCGAGTTCAGTATTTACTAACCGGTATGCCGGCACTCCCGGCTCTACCGGAGCAATCTCGAAACTGCAATGCCGTTTTTCCTCGGAGAAAAAGCTGGAACCGTCGGTTACGAGCAGGCCCAGATCGCGAGTGCAAGCCATATCCACTCGCGGAAAATAAATCTCGTTCAAGATTCCGTGGCTAAGGGTGAACCACACGCGGCTGCTGCGGTTGAGCGCCGTGCCCACGCCAGTCTTGGCGCTCGAAGTCCAGCGCGGGGGAATGCCCGGCCATCCGGGCGCGTGTTCGCTTGAATCACTCACCGATGAGTTCCTGGCCCCGGCATCTAGGCCGGAAAAATCATTTGGAGATGCTTGAAATAGTATCAGGCAAGCTCAAACGCCCGGAATAAAGCGCCATGCCAACCACGGCGTCGACTCCGATGCGCTGCAACTGGTCGATTTCTTCCTGCGTCGTGATGCCTCCGGCAGCGATGAGTTGCCGGGTGGTGGCTTGGCGCAATTCCCGCACCGGATCAAGTGGAAGTCCAGCCATCAGGCCCTCGGTGTCGATGTGGGTGTATAGAAATGCGCAACAAAATGGATCGAGAGCCCGGACCATCTCGAGCGGCGAAATGGATGTAATTTCACGCCAACCGCGAATCGCAACTTTGCCCCCCCGGGCATCAATGGCGAAGACCAGCTTGTCCGGACCAAACTCGGCGGCAAGTCGTTTCGCGAAGCCGACGTTCACGCTACCGTTCTGAAACAGGCTCGAGCCGAAAATCACCCGTCGCGCACCGGCATCGAGCATCTTGAGTGCGCATTCGATGGATCGTATCCCGCCGCCGACCTGGCAGGGAAGCCGCTTCACAAAAAACTCGATCAGACTCGCATTGGCTTCGCGGCCCATCGCCGCATCCAGATCAATCAGTTGCACCATTGAAAAAGAAGAAAACCGCTTGATCCATTCCTCGAAGTTGTCAAACTCCAGCGCTTTCTTCTCGCCCTGGACCAGTTGCACGATTTTGCCGCCCATGAGGTCAATCGAAGGAATCAACACGGAAACCTCACGGGAATTCCAGCCATCTGTAAGTGCCTTTTCAGCTCCGAGATCGAACTCAATCCGAAATGGAAGATAGACGCAGCCAACGCCGCGTCCGCCGCCCCTTCGCGGAACACCCGCACAAAATGTTCGGCTCCACCCGCGCCTCCGGAAGCGATCACTGGAATGCGAACCGCTTGCGCAATCGATCGGGTCAGATCGCAATCGAATCCTACTCCGGTGCCGTCCCGATCCATGGAAGTCAGCAGAATTTCTCCTGCGCCGCGGCCTTCAGCTTCTTTGGCCCATGCGATCGCGTCCTTGCCGGTGGCTACGCGCCCGCCGCAAACAAACGCTTGGAAGCCGGCTTCGGAGCCCGCTTTGGAATCGGCGCCGTTACGTTTGGCGTCAATCGCAACAATCACTGCCTGCGATCCAAAGCGCTGCGCAATGCAAGTTATCAGCGACGCGTCGGCGATGGCACCGGAGTTAATGCTGATCTTGTCCGCTCCCGCGTCGAAGATTGCAGAGGCATCGTCGAGCGTGCGAACTCCCCCTCCGACCGTGAACGGGACGAAGAGCTCTCGCGCGGTGCGGCGAACGGTTTCCAGCAGCGTCGCTCGCTTTTCGTGCGTCGCCGTGATATCGAGCAGTACGACCTCATCTGCTCCAGCCTTGCTGTGAGCAGCGGCAAGCGCGGCGGGATCTCCGGCATCGCGCAAATCAAGAAACTGTGTGCCCTTGACCACGCGGCCGGCGTCCACGTCTAAACAAGCGATGATGCGTTTGGTCAGCATTTATTAGTTGTTAAAGTCCGCAGAAATTCTCCAGGATCGTAAGCCCAACAGCACCGGATTTCTCCGGATGAAACTGAACTCCGAACATATTCTCCTGCTCAACTGCAGCCGAAAAGCCACCGCCGTATTCGCATTCCGCGGATGTCGCTGTGAGCAGGGGGACCCGATATGAATGTGTGAAATAAACAAATGATCCTGAAGGCACGCTCCGCAAGAGACGCGACCCCCCGTTTCGAATCTGCAGGCTGTTCCATCCCACGTGAGGAGATTTCACCGCCGCAGGAAATCGGCTGCACTCCCCCGGCCAGAGCGCAAGACCTGAAATCTCCGGAGCCTCCTCGCTCGAAGCCAGCATCCACTGCATACCCACGCAAATCCCGAGGAAGGCAACTCCCCGCTCAATGCTTTCGAGAATGACCTCGCGCAGGCCAGAGTCATCCAACGTCTTGGTCGCAGCGAAGTGTCCTACGCCAGGCAGAACAATCTTGTCAGCCTTCGCTACCTGCTCAGGATTGGAGGTCACCACCGTTTCAGCGCCCAGATGATCAAATGCTTTTTTCACCGAGGTGAGATTCCCGGCGCGAAAGTCAACGATTGCTATCACAGCAATCCTTTGGTGCTGGGCAGCAGCCGCGCCATCTGTTTATCGTGCCAGCAAGCAGCCCGCAAAGCTCGCGCGAAGGCCTTGAACAGCGCTTCGATTTTGTGGTGGTTTGAGCGTCCGTAAAGGACTCGGGCATGCACGTTGGCGTGTGCCCCGCGAGCGAAGCCGTCAAAAAAATCGTGCACCAATTCGGATTGCAGATCGCCGACCAGCCGCGTTCGGACTTTTGTATCTACGATTGCTGCTGCCCTCCCCGAAAAATCTACCGCCGCTAGTCCCAGGGTTTCATCCATCGGCATGACAAAGTATCCAGCTCGCAGAATGCCGCGCTTGTTGCCCAGCGCCTGCGCAAATGCTTGTCCAAGAGCGATCCCCACATCTTCTACTGTGTGGTGCTGATCCACATCGAGGTCTCCAGTAGCGGCTAGCGCAAGATCGAATCCACCATGGTGCGCGAACAGTTCGAGCATGTGATCAAAGAACCGGATGCCGGTCGAAATCTTGTATCGCCCTCGACCCTCAATGGTGAGCCTAAGCCGTATGCTGGTTTCTTTCGTGGTGCGATCAAGTGCGGCTTTCCTCATCGCGCTACCTTCTGCCGCAGGCCAAGCCCAGCCAAGATCTCACGGAGATTCGTGAGCATCTGCTGATTGTGCTCGCGAAGCCCTACCGTGATGCGGACACAATCCTGGCAGCCTGGGTCACTTGACCGGTCGCGCACCAGGATGCCGCGCTCGCGCATCCTGCCGATGAATGTCCTGCAATCTCCACCTAGATGAAACAGCACAAAATTCGCGCGGCTAGGATAGAAGCGAATGCTCCACGCGGCTAGTTCGCTCTCCAATTCGCGACGGCCGTCAACGGCTTGAGCCACATAATCGCGAACGAACTCCTGATCGGCAAGAGCGTCCGGCAAGCAGGCCAGGGCCACCGAATTCAAATTGTACGGAGAACTCGCGCGCCTGATCACCGACATCTGCTCTGGATTCCCCATGAGTACTCCGATTCGGAGACCAGCCATACCATAAGCTTTCGAAAACGTGCGTGACACGAAAAGATTAGGAAGCTGGCTCCAGTTCGGCGCCATGCTCTCACCCCAGAATTCAAAATAGGCTTCGTCCACAAGTAGCGCGGCGTCCGGCGCGGTTTTGGCAATCTGCTTGAGATCGGCAGGGGGCGCAAAAGCCCCGGTTGGATTATTCGGATTCGCCACTGCAATCAGCCGGGTCCGTTCGTTGATGTGATCAAGCACAGCCTGAGTGGGGAATGAAAAATCAGGGCCAGCCGGAATGGAGATCATCGTTGCTCCGGTCGCCGCTGCATAAATCTCAAACATGGCAAATGTCGGCACGACAATCAGCACTTCGTCCCCTGGCTCGAGATAAGTTTCGCAAATCAGATGTATGGCTTCGTCGGTGCCGTTGGTGAGCAGCAGCTCTTCTGGTGAAATACCAAGGTGAGCCGCAACCACAGCCTCGCCTTTCTCGCGCTCTGGATAACGGGCAAGGGTTTCGCCATCCAGTTGGCGCAATCGTATCAGCACCCGGGGCGAGCATCCTGACGTGTTCTCGTTGAAATCCAGCCGCAGGCCTTCGCGATTCCCCAGCGGCGGATGGTACTCCTTCAAAGTGCGGATTGAATCTCTCGCCTTAAGCATTAGTGCACCTCACGCGGACGGAGTCGGCGTGCGCACGCAGCCCCTCCATCTCGGCAAGGGTCACGATGGCCGGCGCAATTCGCTCCAATCCCTTCCGCGAAAGTTCCTGCACCGTGATCAGCTTCACAAAGTCCATCACGCTCAAACCCCCGCGAAATCGGGCAGCGCCAGCCGTGGGAAGAACGTGATTCGGGCCGGAAGCATAGTCTCCCGCCGCTTGCGCCGAGTAATCGCCGACGAACACCGATCCAGCATTCTGTACCAAAGGAAGATCTGTTTTCCCAACCCTAATGTGTTCCGGCGCGATGCGATTCGCCCAATCAAACGCCTGCTGGCGCGAACTGGCAATCAACACAGCACCCCGCGCCTTGAGCGACTGGGTGGCAATTGTATTGTCGCCTGAATGTTGTTCTGTTTCGTTTGCTACAGAGGCCGCAACCTTTTTCGAGGTCGTGACAAACACCGCCAGGGTCTCCGGATCATGCTCGGCCTGCGCAACTAGATCAGCCGCAATGTACGCTGGATTCCCGGAGGCGCTCAAGATCACAACTTCCGTCGGCCCCGCGAGCATGTCAATCGCGCAATCGAACGAGACCAGTTTCTTGGCAGTCGTGACATACAAGTTTCCCGGCCCCACGATCTTGTCCACCCGTGCAATTGTCTCAGTGCCGTATGCGAGTGCCGCAATCGCCTGCGCGCCGCCCACTCGGTAGAATTGGGACACACCGAGCATGTCCGCCGCCGCCAGCACTTGGGAGCTCGGATGCGGCGAAACCACGCGGATGTTTTTGACGCCTGCAACCTGCGCCGGAATGACAGTCATTAACAACGTCGAAACCAGAGGGAATCTTCCGCCCGGTACATAGCAGCCGCACGAATCCAGCGGCCGGACCAGCTGGCCCAGTGAAATGCCATGGCTCGACCGCGTCCATTCTTTTGGTTTTTGCCATTCGCAAAAACGGCGAATATTCCTCTCCGCGACCCGGAGTGCTTTTCGCAACGACGCGGGGGCGCTTTTCCATGCCGCGCGCAATTCAGAATTCGTTACGCGCAGACCCTCCTTCGGCGCAAGCCCGTCAAACCGCCGCGCATACCTCAGCAGCGCCCGGTCGCCATTTCGTCGCACGTCTTCGACAATCCGCCGCACCGCCGGCTCAATCTCTTCCAGCCGCGAGCCTCGTTGCTCGATCTCGCGCACGTAAGCCGCGGCTGATTTCCCAGACAGAATCCGCATTACACAACCACCTTGTTCAGCGGATACTCCACAATCCCTTGCGCGTTTGCTTCTTTCAGCCGTGGAATTACGTCCCAGGCCAGCGATTCTTCTATCACCGTATTCACCGCCAGCCATTCGGGATCGCTGAGCGTCGAGATGGTCGGACGCTTGAGCGCGGGCAGAACGGCAAGCACCCGCTCCAAGTCTTCCTTCTTCACGTTGAGCATCAGGCCGACGCGGTCTTTTGCCTCCATCGCGCCGCGCAACATCAGCGCCAGGTTTTCAATCTTGCGACGCTTGGCGCCATCCGTCCACGCGGTCTTGTTGGCGATGATCTGGGTATTGCTTTCGAGCACCGTGTCCACAATGCGCAGACGGTTGGCCCGCAGCGAGCTGCCGGTTTCGGTCACCTCCACAATCGCATCTGCCAGCATGGGAGGCTTCACTTCGGTTGCGCCCCAGGAAAACTCCACTCGCACATCCACGCCGCGACCGGAGAAGTAATTCTTTGTGACATTCACCAGTTCGGTAGCAATGATCTTTCCCCCAAGATCTTCTGGTTTCTCGAACGACGAACTCTCCGGTACGGCCAGCACCCATCGCACTTTACCTCGACTTTGCTTCGCATAGATCAAATCCGAGACAGTGACGACTTCAAGCCCACTCTCGACGACCCAGTCGTACCCCGTCAACCCGGCGTCCAGCGCGCCATGCTCGACATAGCGCGCCATCTCTTGCGCGCGAATCAGCATGCATTCGATTTCCGCATCTCCCGTGGAGGCGAAATACGAGCGAGAATTGGTATGAATCTGCAATCCGGCTTGACCAAAGAGTTGCAGCGTGGCTTCCTGCAAGCTGCCTTTAGGTATCCCCAGCCGGATTTTCATAGCGCGCTCTCCGCGGTTGTGGCTGAGGTAACGACGATCGGCTTCGTAAAGCACGACCGAGTGCCTTCATGACAGACCACTCCTGCGCCCTCGACTTCAACCTGGATCAGCAGGGAATCGAAATCGCAATCCGTCGAAGCGGAAATCACTTTCAGGCGGTTGCCGGAGGTTTCCCCTTTCGTCCAAAGTTCATTTCGCGTACGGCTGTAGAACGTGACGTATCCGATCGCGCGAGTTTTCTCGAACGCGTCGCGGTTCATGAAGCCAAGCATGAGGACGTCGCCTGTCGCATCCTGAACGATTGCCGGCACCAAGCCTTGCATTTTGTCGAAATCAATATCCATATCGCTTCCTGTTCCAAAGAAAAATCAATTCACCACGGAGACACGAGAAAACTTGACCACGGATTTACGCGGATCCACACGGATCAAAAACACAAAAAGGTGTATCCGTGTTGATCCGCTTAGATCGGTGGCTTGAAGGTTTTGCATTTGCCGATTTCTCCCTGGTAAAGACAAACAAAAAGCCCGCTGAACTTTACGCTTCAGCGGGCCTTGAATCTTGTGCTTGCTGTCTTAACTCAGCCCCACACACCCGCCGCCGCGCTATGCGCGTGATGATGGTGGTGATGGTGCTGAGTCAGCATGAAAAAGTAGATTACGTGAGGGTTGTTCCTGAGTCAATTCGGAAAATTGGATGGAAGTGATCGAATTTCCGAATAGCATTCAGCACTCAGTACTCAGCATTTAGCCACGGAAATCTCCGGCTGAGTTCTGGCTGCTGAGTGCTGAATGCTGCTGTGTAAGGTAAAATAACTCCACACCACAAAAACTGGGAGAACTAATGGCCAAGATCGCCAAGACTGCTGACCGTAAGAAAGTAATGGACACCACCAAGAGCACCGACTGCCCCAAGTGCGGCAAGCCTACGCGCATCGTAAAGCGGGTCAAGGACCGCGAACGCGGCGTCCCCGGCGGCATCTTCATTTCCTGTTCGGCATGCGAATTCCACGAGAAGCTCTAACCGGCGCCGGTCAGAAGTGCTTCGTTTTTCACGAGACAGTTCGAAGAGAATTTCGCGTCAACGTTTCTCGACCTTGGTGATCGCGAACACGGCAAAGCAAAGGGCGAGAACCAGATGATTGAGCGAAGCCCCGAAGTATTGCCAAAAAGCTGCGTGAGGACCGGGATAGTTAGAGGAGAAGAATAGTGTGGCCATGTAAACCAGGCCACACACGCTGGCCGGACGCACCAAACGCCCGAGTACTAAGGCGACTCCGATTGCGAGCTCACCGTAAGCCGCCAGGAATGCAATAGGCGTGGCGTGGGGCAGAACGAAATTCTTCAACACCGGCGCCATGAACGGATAGACCCCATCTTCGAGGAAGCGATTAATCCAGAATTGAAATCCCCCGCCTAAGGTGAATTTGGTCCCCAAGACTTTGTATTCGGCGAGTATCAGAAACAGAACCCCAATCGAGATGCGAAGGGTTGCAAGCGCCCGGGCGCTGGAAATTCCGATGCCAGCTACGCGTGTTGAGTCTGCAAGGCGGATGGATGCGTCCCCAATTCCTGCAAAATCTTTGCCGCCGCTTCCGCTGGATTCGCCGCCTCAGTGATTGGCCTGCCTACGACGATGTGAGTTGCGCCAGCTGCGATGGCCTCGGCTGGGGTCGTTACCCGCGCCTGATCTCCGTGCGCGGTGCCCGCAGGTCTCACGCCTGGAGTGATCGCGAGGAAATCGGTTCCCAATTTCTCCCGCAAAGTTTTCACTTCCCGCGCTGAACTCACGACCCCGGAGCATCCGGCTTCGAGCGCTAGTGAGGCTAGCCATACCACTTGATCGACCACTTGCCCATGCACTCCAATTTCGTTCAAGTCCTGGTCGTCCATGCTGGTGAGTACGGAAACTGCGAGAATCTGCGGACCCGAGTCTTTCTCCCGCGCTGCCTCGACCGCCGCCTGCAGCATCTTGGTACCGCCCGAAGCATGCACTGTCAGCATGCTCACTCCAAGCTTCGCCGCTTCGCGGACCGCCGCCGCCACGGTATTTGGAATGTCATGGTATTTGAGGTCAAGGAAGACCTTTCGACCAGACCCGACCAGGTCGCGAACCATCTGCGGCCCTTCGGCGGTATAGAGCTGCATGCCAACTTTGTAGGTCTGTACGGAGTCCACTAAACTGGCAACCATTTTCAGTGCTTCTCGGGCAGAGGAGACATCGAGCGCGACAATCAATCGCTCACGTGGAGGGATCATTTCTTAATGAGTTTAAGGCAGATGGGGGAATTTAGTAATTCAAATTTCCCGAAACTCGATCCGATTACCGGGGAAGATCCGGTTCCCGAAGCAGCGCCATCGTCGCTGCTGGTTTTCGTGCCGGCACCACGTCCAGCCGAACTCGCTGGATTCCCTGACCCTGGAACTTCAACATTTTGGCCGCACTGTAAGAGACGTCAATAATCCGCCCGGGTACGAGTGGCCCACGGTCGTTAATTCGGACGACAACCGCCCGGCGGTTCCGCAGATTGGTGACTTTGACCAGCGTCCCTAATGGCAGCGTGGGATGGGCCGCCGTCAGTTCGTACATATTGAAAGGCTCGCCGCTCGCGGTAGTCTTGCCCTCGAAATCCTCGCCATACCATGAGGCCGTGCCGACCTGGTAGGGACGGGCATTCGACCGGATGACAGCACCCGCCACTCCTGCCGTTGCTGCCGTCTTGTAGTTAGGCGACCATGAGCTGGTTGGCCCCTGAGCCGCTCCCAATCCGACGAGCAAAGCCATCGCCAGACCTTGAGCTACACGTCTTCGCATCAGATCCCCTCCATCGTAAAAGTCGTCCTCTAGAAGAACAAGTCTCGTAAGGCTAGAGGGCGGGGAACCGCCTGTCAATGCAGGATTCTTTGTACAAGTCCTTTATAATAGTTATAGATAGGTGAAGTAACATGGTGCCAAAAACTAACCTCACGGGCTATGTGGCTGTGTGATAACGACATTTCTAGTAACCTATCGGTCAATAACCGGCTGAAATCCGTCGAGTGCAATATTTGCGTAATTGTTTTTTCATCGACTTACAGCGAATAGCACATAAACAGCTTGCTATCATATATATACAAGCGAATGCTAGCAGGATTCTGTCTATTGGGCTTCGGAAAAACCGGGTCGCTAGGCCGGCTCAGTCCGCCCATTTGGACGTTCAGCCCCTTGGCCATTAGGACGAGCGCTCGGCTGTCTATTATTCTTTGTCGCCTTGGTACTAAAAAGTTTTGCAAGTGTCGTGGTTTCCGATAGATTCCCTCTATGTCCCAAACTCCGCCCGTGGTGCTGACAATTGCGGGATTTGACCCCTCGTCAGGCGCCGGGGTTACAGCCGACATAAAGACGATTGCTGCCCACGGCTGCTATGGGATAGCTGCAATCACGGCCATGACCGTTCAATCCACGGCTGGGGTGCGGCAGGTATCCCCGATTGATCCCGATCTACTTGCAGATACGCTGGATGAGCTAATCGCTGACGTCAAGGTTTCCGCGGTGCATATCGGAATGCTGGGGTCGGGCGAGGTGGCCTCACGGGTAGCGCGGTTCCTGGAGAAGACCAAACCTGCTAACGTTGTTCTGGACCCCATCCTGAAGTCTTCTACGGGAGCCAGTCTGCTCGACGACGCCGGGATCGATGTCCTGAGGGAAAGACTGCTGCCCCTTTCGACCGTCATAACCCCGAACATCCACGAAGCGACAGTGCTAGCCAGAGTGTCCATCCAAAACGTGGAAGACATGAAGCTGGCTGCCCAGCGATTGCAAGAGATGGGCGCCCAAGGCGTCGTAGTCACCGGCGGTCACTTGGAGAGAGCAATTGATCTGTTGAGCGTGAAAGATCAGTATGTTCAGATCTTCAAGTCAGACCTCTTACCCTCCACCAATACTCACGGCAGCGGTTGCGCGTTTTCCACTACCGTCGCATGCCACCTGGCCCAGGAGAGGGCCCTCTCCACGGCCGTGCTATTGGCCAAGTCATATGTAACGGCGGCTATTGCCAATGGTTATCCGGTAGGCAAAGGCGAAGGCCCAGTCAATCACATGTATCAGATGAGAAACCATCCCCGGGCGCAGGGAATGGTAAAGAAACTTGCTTCCGGGAAGGACTAGTTCTCAGGCTTGCGGCTCTTCAAGAGAATTCCTGCCAGAAAGGCCGCGCAGGTCCCCATCAACCACTGAATGCGCCAGAGCTGGATGGCTTCAAAATCTGAGTAGTCATGAACGCTCATCAGCCCCATGGTCAGAGCGATAATCAGGAATACGATTCCAATCAGAAACGCGCATAGCGAAGGCAGCGGCAGACCGAACCACCCCCTAATTTTGGCAAAGTCGAGCGTACGCACATGTTCAAAATACTTAGTCCAGTTCTGGGTCGGAGGCGCGTCGGCGCGGTGCCGGTTGGTGCCGCAAAGGTGGCAGAACGCCGCCCCCACCATAAACTCGGTGCCACATCGGCGACAGGCGTCCGCGAGGACCGGTTCTGCCGCCGGTTGGTTTGCCGGTGGACGCCAGAACTCGTGTTGCAAGTCATGTAGCATGTCAGCCATGGAGGAATCCTTGAACTAGACAACGCAAGCCTATGACCAAATGTGGTGTGCGGCAACTGCCATGTTTCCATAGCCTTGAATCGCACGCTCCTGCTCCTGTCGCCGAATATACAGAGAAAGAATTACCCGCACCGTGCAAAGATTCTTGATCGTCGTTGGTGACGCAGCATCTATCAAAGCGTCTCGGGTACACTTGCTAGTCAACTTCTAAGAGCGCCCAGCCCTTGTTTCGGTCCATCACATTACGTTTGTGTCTGGCAGTTGCGCTGTTTCCTTTTCTCGGGCAACAACCCTCGTTGGGACAAGAACCCGCCGCCAAGCCGACGGTCAAACCTGCTGTCCAACCCGCCGTCATTCCGAGCGAGAAGCTTTTTTTTCGGCCTACCGACCCCCTGAATGCGGCCGCCTTCGATCACTTCTACGACATGGACTATGACAGCTCGATCCAGGAATTCACACAGATCCAGAAGCGCCATCCGAACGACCCCGATGCGGCGAATCATCTACTGACTGTAGTGTTGTTTCACGAGTTGTACCGCATTGGCGCTCTTAGCGCCGGGGAATACGCGAACGACAGCTTCCTGGATACCAAGCATCGCGCCGCTGATCCGCACACCTGTGACGAGATCAAGTCTCTGGTAGAGAAAGCTCTAGCGATGGAAGAGAAGCGGCTCGCCGCGAACCCCAAAGATGCTGGCGCATTCTATTCCCGCGGCGTCACGCGAGCCGAGTTCGCTACTTACACCGCGCTAATTGAGCACGCTTGGTTTTCCGCCTTGCGCAATGCGGTCGGCGCCCGGCACGATCACGAAAAAGTTTTGGAACTCAATCCCCACAACGTGGACGCCAAGCTTATCGTAGGTGCGCACAATTACGTCGTCGGTAGCCTGCCGTGGGGCGTGAAAGCTGCTTCTTCCATGGTCGGTCTTGGAGGTAGCAAAGAAAAAGGTCTGGAGTACCTGCACGACGCCGCAGCCGCCAACACCGAAACCAGCGTTGATGCAAAGATTCTGCTGGTAGTATTCCTGCGCCGCGAGCGCCGCTTCGACGAAGCCTTTCAGATCATCCATTCGCTGGAACCACAGTATCCTCATAATGTTCTATTTGCTCTGGAAGGTGGAAACCTGCTGCGTGCCAAGGGGCAAGATCGCGAGGCGGAAGCGGTCTATCGTCGCGTGTGGCAGGACGGGCGCAACGGAAAATATTCCGGCCTCCATTATGAAATCGCTGCCGTCGCTCTGGGAGATCTGTTGCGGAGCGAGAAGAACTACGACGGCGCAGCCGCTGCGTACGACCTCATGACTCAGGTGTCAAAGCCGGACCCGGAAGTGGCACAAAAGGCTGCCATCAATGCCGGCGAGATGTACGATCTCTTGCGAAAGCGTGATCTGGCGCTCAAGAGATACGAAGCCGCCGTCGCGGTTGACTCCGGCTCACCGCTTGCAGAGACCGCCCGCAAGCGAATGAAAGCGCCGTACAGCGGCAGCTAGCTTTAAGTCACCTTTTCGGAACATCAAATGACGGCGGAAAACTCGCTGGTTTCACCGCCCAGTCGTGATCCGGCTCGGCTCCGAGCTCAAACTCCACTCGATTCTGCGGTTGCGATAATGCAGAGAGTTCCAGCCAACTGCTCGCTTGTGGTTTGCCATTCACCACCACAGAATGCACATAAATTCCTTGTCCTCTTGAAACAATATCGAGCGTCCCGTTGCCCAGGTGCATGGAGACGCGCGGGAACATAGGCGTCCCCAGTGCGAATCCGCCAACGCCGGGGATCACCGGATACATCCCGATCGCATTCCAGACGTACACTCCGGAGGTCGCGCCTAGGTCGTCATTGCCCGGCAGGCCGTCCGCCTTGGTGGTAAACGTCTCGCGGCGGATGCGGTCTATTACCTGTTGCGTCTTCCACGGGTTTCCTGTCCACAAATATGCGTATGGAGCGCAGAAGTCCGGTTCATTGGCGACAGTGAAATTAGGCAACGCCCAGCCGCTGAGTTTCTCGAAGAATTTGTCCAGCTTGGGAACGACGCTAGCATTTCCGCCCATTGCTTGAAACACCCCAGCGTAGTTATGCGGGACCATGAAGCTGTATTGCCACGTCGAACCTTCCTCGAATCCCATCTGATTGTCTTTGTCCCAGTTCTTGTGGTGAGGCAGAAGATGATCGGGGTCCCAGCCTTCTAGAAATTTGCCATCGCCGTTGCGCGGCCGGATCCATCCGCCATCTTGATCAAACAGGCTTCGCCAATTCTGCGCGGAGCGCAGCAAGCTAGACTTGTGGGCATGATCTCCGATTGCAGCGGCGAAGCGCGAAACGGCAAAATCCGCGCTGGCATACTCCAGCGTGATCGAAGCCGCTGCCTCAGGGTCATCGGAGAGCGGAACGTAACCTTTGGTTAAGTAGTTGCTGAGTCCAGGGCGTTCGGCGTAATTGTGGGGCCCCTTTCCGGGCTCGGTGGCTCCTTTTAACATGAAATGCAGCGCGGTGTTGAGATCAAATCCCCGTGCGCCAAATGCGTAAGCTTCCGACAGGAGAACCGCCGAGGAGTCTCCGCCCATGATGTAGCTCACGTCATTGGCCACCGGCCAGCGCGGCAGCCACCCACTCTGTTCTGCATCGCGCACCAGCGACTCCATCATTTGGCTGGTCTGCTCGGGCAAGAGCAACGACTGGAATTGCACCACGTCACGGTAAATGTCCCAATCGGAAAAATTCGCAAATTGCTGCTGGCTTGCCGGCAGGCGGCGGACTTTCTGGTCGAAGCCGATGTAGTCTCCGTTATCATCGCTGAAGAGGTTGGGCGAGAGCAGCATGTGGTACAAGCCGGTGTAGAAGATGGTCCGCTGCTCCGAGGTTCCGCCTTCCGCCTGCACCAGGTCGAGCATTTTTGTCCATTCTGCTTTTGCGGACGCGTGCACGACGTCGAAGTCCCAGCCCGGAATCTCAGCGGTCAGATTGGCTTCCGCATTTTCTAGGCTGACGAATGAAATCCCAATTTTCATGACCACTGGTTCCATACCGCTTGGAAACGAGACGTAGGTGCCGGCTTGGTGCCCGGAAGCAGAGGTCGTATCCGCCGCGATCTTATCCGTCCAGGTACCGAAAGACTCGAACGGCTTCTCGAATTTTGCAGCGAAGTAAAGAACGTAATGAGTGGGTGAGCCGCAGAATCCGCCGCTGTGGACTGATCCGACGATGGTATTCCTACCGCGAATCTCGACCGAGCTGGTGTCTGTTTCCCGGTTCTTTGCATTGATGTTTGCGCTGGCCGCTGCTTTGAAAATCAACATTCGGCCTGCACCGGCGGGAAAAAAGAAGCGCCCCATGCCCGCGTGCTGTGTGACTGTAAGCTCGGTCTTTACCCCAGTATCCGACACTGTGTTTGACTCGACTGAATAGTAGCCAGGATGAGCGCTCTCGTGTTCGTGCGAAAAGATCAGGGCAGTGTCATCGAACGTACTACCTACCACCGGCCCCGAGCCACCCTCATAAATAGGCCACGGCAAAATCGGTAGGTCGGCGTAAACCGAACATCCAGCTCCACTGATGTGGGTGAGGCTGAAGCCGCGGATGGTCTTGTCACTGTAGTGGTACCAGCCGTCGGGACGCGTGTCCGGACTCCACTGAATCATGCCGAAAGGCAGGGTGGCGCCGGGAAAGGTGTTGCCGTCGGCCCCTGTCCCGATGAAGGGGTCCACGGAATCGTAGGCCAAATTCGGGAACGAAGAGCTGGTCTGAGCCACGACGACGCTGGATACGAATAGCAAGCAAATCAGAGTGTTACGCATGATGTGAACCTCCGCACGCCTTCCTGTCCGCCATGAATCGCAGGGTAGCAAAGAGGAGCATACCCAACCCCGTATGTATTGGGAAATGGATCCAGATCGCGCGTAGCTTGCGGCACTTCAATGGAACCTCTTCGACCTTTTCGGCGTATCCTATGCTTGGAGGCGTCTATGTACTGCAACTATTGCGGTAAGTCCATTCAGGACGATGCCAACGTATGTGCGTATTGTGGAACTCGCGTCGGTGGATCGATCGCGCGAAAGCGGCTGGTTCGTCCCCGCGAAGGACGCAAAGTCGCCGGCGTCTGCCTCGGCATGGCAGAGTACTTTGACCTGGACGTTACCCTCGTCCGCGTGGTCTGGCTGATTATGGCCTTCATGACCGGGGTCGGTTTCCTAGGATACATAGTCGCTTGGATCGTCATGCCCGAGGAGCCATATCTGCTTCCGGCGCAAGCTCCGACAGGGCAGCAGGTTACGAACCAGTAAGCGTGACGTGAGCGGTCCGGGGCTATCATGAGCCATGGCCAAGGCGAAGAAGTTCGACATCGAAAGTCCGAGTCCCGTCTTGGACGAGGAAGATGAGGAAACTCTCGCCGCCATCGACGAAGGCCTTGACGATGCCACACAGGGCCGAACCGTCCCGGCGACTGAAGTCCGCAATCGCTTGCCCCAGTGGACTGCCAACTCCTCTTCACGCAAAGAGCCCTGAACGATCTCGCTGAGATCATCGGCCGCATCGCCGAGGATGACGCCGAGGTGGCAACGCGCTTCGGGAACTCCTTGCTTGACCATTTGGATCTGCGGCGTCATTCGCAAACGTTCTCACGTACGCAAGCTGGTGCATAGCCCGATCCTGGTCTACCACACCGTCCAGGAACTTGAGCGCCGGATCGACATACTTCATTTTCGGCACGTGGCGCGGAAACCAGCAAGGTTTTGAGCGTCGCCGTTTCGTCCGATGTGATTAAATTCCACCATGTATCGCATCACCAGCGACGACGCCGAAATCTGCTACGGTGTGACCGGCAGCGGGCCGCCAGTCGTCCTTCTGCATCCGTTTCCCGCAAATCATGAACTCTGGCAGCCAATCGCGCGGATGCTGTCTTCGCGTTATCGCATGATCACGCCCGACCTGCGCGGGCACGGTGAATCGTCGCTCGGAACGGGGCCAGCGACTATTCAGAAGCACGCCTTTGATATTGCTCACATAATGGACGCCGCTGGAGCCGATCGTGCCGCACTGATCGGCGTCTCTATCGGCGGATACGCGATTTTTGAATTCTGGCGGCGCTTTCGCGATCGCGTGACCGCCCTCGTCCTCTGCAATACGAAAGCTCAGCCCGACACGCCCGAAGCTCGCGCCAACCGCCTGCAGACTGCCGACGACGTGCTCCAGCGCGGTACCGGGCCATTTTTCGAGAGCATGATCCCAAAACTCCTGGGTGAAGCCACGCGCCGCTCGCGTCCCGACTTGGTCGAAGGCGCGCTGCACATGATGCGCAAGATGTCCGCCGAGGGCGTCGCTGGAGTGCAACGCGGCATGGCCGAGCGTCCCGACTCCGTTCCCACGCTGAAGACCATCACCGTGCCCACCCTCATCCTCACCGGAGACGAGGACATCATGACTGGCCTCCCCGATGCCGAATTGATGAAACAGAACATCTCCGGAAGCCAGATGAAGGTGGTCGCCAAAGCGGGTCACTATTCGCCCTGGGAGCAGCCACAGGAAGTGGGGAGATTGTTGCGAGGGTTCCTCGATAGTACCTACCGCGTGTGATTGTAATGCGGATTGCAGCGGATACTGCTGTAGTAGGGTTTTACTGAACAGCTATGAAATCACCAAAACGGTGGATTTTCGTTGGCGAGGGTGCCCCATCTTTTCGCGCACTTTGCGAAAAGGTGGGAACTACGGACACGTGCGCCATGCGGGGAGAGAAACTAGTTTTAAACTTCCTAGACGAGGTCCTTGCGCGTAACGTTGTCTTCTTCGACCGTGAAAAACATCCTTAGCCAGCATTTTACAATCGCATGCTTAAGCGCCGCTCTGTGCACAAGCGCTGGCTGCAACAAGAAAGAGGAAGTGCCGCCTGATCATCCCCGGCTAACCCCGAAGCTGACGATGCGTGACGTTATCTTTCACAGCGCGGCTCTCAGCCGTGACATGCCATACCGCGTGGTGCTACCCGCGAACATCGCGCCGCCGGGACAAAAGCTGCCTGTCGTGTACCTGCTGCATGGCGGGGGTGGAGGCTTTCGCGACTGGACAAATGATTCCGATGTTGCGCGTTCTCCCGAGCAAGAATTGATCCTCGTCATGCCAGAGGGCAATTCCTCCTACTACGTTAATTCTGCCGAGCGACCGCAGGATCGGTACGAAGACTACATCGTCAAAGATCTAATCGCGGACGTCGAAAGCAGGTTTCCCGCCGCAGTAGGCAGATCGAACCGAGCCATTATCGGCATTTCCATGGGAGGGTTTGGCGCCCTTAATCTCTCACTTAGGCACCCCGATCTATTCGTGTTTGCAGGCGCACTCAGCCCCGCGATTGACGTTCCCAGCCGGCCATTCTCCATCAAACGGATCGGGCAGTGGCGCGAGCATAGCTCGATTTTTGGACCATGGGGAAGCAAGACGAGGCACGACAACGATCCCTACGTGCTGGTCGGATCCGTCGATTCCACAGAAGCTCCGTATATTTTCCTCACATGCGGCGAACAAGAAGGCCTGTTCCCTGCGAACCGCAAATTCGCCACGCTGCTCGGCCAGCATCATTTTCGATATGAGTACCATCCCGGACCGGGAGGCCACGATTGGAATCAATGGAATCAGAGGTTGCCCAGCGTTTTTCAAGGCCTGTCGGAACACCTCGGTCGCTAGAGCCGCAGAATCCTTCAATCGCTCACACAAACCGATTCCTTTATATTGAAAGAGGAATGTCCCCAAACAAGTCCGTCGTCATCCGTCCCGCCAAAACCCTCGTCGGCTCCGTCCGCCTGCCGGGCGACAAATCCATCTCGCATCGCTATGCCATGCTCGGCGGGATCGCTGAAGGCGAAACCAAGCTGGAGAACTTCTCGACCGGCGCCGATTGTGCCAGCACCTTGGGATGCTTGCGCACGTTGGGCGTGAAGTGGGAACGCAACGGTGGCTCGGTGTCAATCCATGGACGCGGCGCGAAGTTGCAAGCGCCCAGCTCGCCTCTGGATTGCGGAAACTCAGGTTCGACCATCCGCATGTTGAGCGGGATTCTAGCGGGACAGGAATTTACGAGTGAATTGGCAGGAGACGAGTCGCTCTCCCGCCGGCCCATGGCGAGAATCATCCAGCCGCTCGAAATGATGGGCGCCAAGATCCAAGCGGGGAATGGGGGACGACCGCCGCTGCGACTCACAGGAGCTCAGCTCAAGGCGATTGACTACCAGCTGCCCGTCGCCAGCGCGCAGGTGAAAACATCCCTGCTATTCGCCGGGCTCTACGCCGATGGTACCACCCGTATCGAGGAGCCAATTCAGACTCGCGATCACGGCGAGCTGGCCCTGCAGGCTTTCGGCGCCCAAATTGACCGCCGCATGCGAGAGGTCAGCATTGACGGTGGCCAGAAGCTGCATTCGATCGAAGCGACAGTTCCCGGCGACATCTCCAGCGCGGCATTTTTTCTTTGTGCAGTTGGATTGTTTCCAAGCTCGCAGCTCTCCGTCCCTGGTCTGTTGCTCAATCCCACACGCGCGCGGCTACTGGACGTC
>WNFC01000553.1_pt1 | contig 37661 bp, 29 predicted proteins | sample 5400541 | NCBI WGS metagenome assembly WNFC01 (sample SAMN13153342, study PRJNA577476) | soil metagenome | isolation source: 120 cm saprolite under Douglas fir tree site 2 hole 2 replicate 1 | place: USA:California | collected 2015-04-18
TTCAGCCCCAGGCTCACGCCGGACGGCAAGACCGTTGTCTACGCGCGCGGATCAGAGGTCAGCCGTGAAGGCCACGTCGCCAATCCCACCACCGATACCAAGGAGCCCAAGCAACAGGTCTGGGCCGCCGATGTGGAAACAGGGAAGCCGCGTCTTCTGGGTGACATGGGTTGCGACGAAGAGGATTGTGAAGACATTGAGCTCTCGCCCGACGGCGCGTTGGCGGTGTGGGGTGGCGCCAAGCATCATCTGTGGATTGCCGCCGTGGCCGGTGACAAACCCGCGCATCAACTCACTGAGCTGCGCGGCAGTGAATCCGAGCAGCAGTGGTCGCCTGATGGCACGCGTATCGCGTTTCGATCCAATCGCGGCGATCACAGCTTCATCGCGGTCTACAACCTCGCCGAAGATAAAGTGCATTACATTGCACCCACTGTGGACCGTGATTCTGCGCCGCGTTGGTCCAACGATGGTCACCAGATCGCGTATCTGAAGACGGCCGGTGCTGAGGCCCATCAACCTTTGATCCCGCAACCGCCCGTGCCGTGGTCCATATGGCTGGCCAACGCCGACGCCGGCATCTCCCGCCGCCTTTGGAAGAGTGGCAACACCATGAATGATTCACTGCCGCCTTACGCCGGGCCATCTTTTAAATTCGCACTCGGCGGAAGAATTGTTTTTTGCTCTGAGCGCGATGGCCGCAACCATCTTTACGCCATCAGCGTGCAGGGTGGCGAGCCCATGTTGCTCACGCCCGGCGAGTTTGATGTTGAAGACGTGACTCTCTCACCTGATAAGAATTACGTTTTCTACACGTCCAATCAGAATGATGTTGACCGTCGCCATGTGTGGCAGGTGAACACGGCAGGCTGGGCGCCCAAGGCGATCACCAAAGGGTCCACCATTGAATGGTCGCCAGTGGCATTGTCTGACGGGATCATCGTGAGTCTTGGATCCAGCGCCACCACGCCTGCCATGCCCTATCGTCTGACTGAGAATGGTCGCGAGATGATCGCCAAGAGCGCTCTGCCCGCTGACTTTCCGTCAGATCAATTGGTGGAGCCCAGACAGGTGACCTTCAAGAGTGAAGACGGGCTGGAAATCCACGGACAGCTTTTTGTTCCACGCAACAAGCCGGCCAACGCCGGCCCTGCTTTGATCTTTGCTCACGGTGGCCCGCCGCGCCAGATGATGCTGGGCTTCCATTACATGTACTACTACCACAACGCGTACGCTGAAAATCAGTATCTGGCCAGCCTGGGATACACGGTGCTTTCCGTTAATTATCGTCTCGGCGTCATGTACGGCGCGGCATTCCGGCGTCCGGCGAGTGCGGCGTGGCGCGGTGCGTCTGAATATAAAGACGTGCTGGCCGCGGCAAAATATCTTCAGGGCCTTGATTCTGTCGATCGCAAACGCATTGGCATATGGGGCGGATCGTACGGCGGGTTGCTCACGGCGCTGGCGCTCGCCCGCAACTCTGACATTTTTGCCGCCGGTGTTGACTTCCATGGTGTGCATGACTGGTCAACGCTTCTGCGCTTGGACATGGCTGGCGCCGAGTCGGCCCCCGATTACAAAGAAGCCGTGAAGCTGGCCTACGAATCGTCGGCCGTGGCGTCGGTTGATAAGTGGAAGTCTCCCGTGTTACTCATTCATGGTGACGATGACCGCAACGTCCCCTTCCAGCAGACCACGGACCTGGTGCAGCGCCTGAGCAAACAGAACGTGCAATTTGAAGAGCTGATTATTCCCGATGAGATCCATGACTTTCTTCTCTGGAAGAGCTGGATCACGGGCTATCGCGCGACGGCGGAGTTCTTCGGGAAGCAGTTGGCGAAGTAGCAGTCATTAGCGTCTCTTTCAGGTTTTTGGTCATTGGTATTTGGTAGTTGGTGAAAAGCACTTAGCACTTAGCCATTAGCACAGCCTTTCATGCTGGATAGATTTGCGCGACTCACGATGATCGTGTGGCACAGCCGCCCCCCGGCTGTGCAGTTTGCTCTTGATTTTGTTTATCCCGAGCCTTGTGAGGGATACTTATACCCGGAGTTTTGTAATCGGGTAATTTCGTAATTGGGTAATTGAATTTGTGGTGGAGCACGGGCAATCCTGCCCGTGCATGTTTGAATCACGACGAGTAACGTGCGATAAATTCCGCCAGCGCTTGTCATTCTGAGCGGAGTCGGAGCGAATGCGACGGCGCAGTCGAAGAATCTATGTATTTGGTTTGTGTCGCCCCTGCGGGGCTCAATTTATCTGAACGCTTACCCAGGCCTCACGGCCTTCGTTTCGCTTCGCTCAGGCAGGGTTAAAACCCTGCCCTAAATTTCATAATTTCGCGCCTGCGGCGCTATGTTTTTGCTCAATTCGATCGAAATTAATACACCACTGCGAACGCGATGGATGATCTTGATGACATCCGCGCCGCGCTCGGTTACCACAAGATCAATCTGCATGCTTTATCTTATGGAACCATCGCCCCTCAAACATATATTCAACGCCACGGAGATCACGGTCGGGGTTAGGCTTGGGTTAGGCTGTGTCGCCCTTCCGGCTTTGAACGTCGCCACGCTCACTTTCTAACAATCCCATTTTCCCAGCTCCGCCCTCAATCCCCTCATTTTCCTAACTGCAACAAAGCAAAGCCTCACCCAAATTGGGGCGATGACCTTAGTAATGTCCGGCCAGTGTTCTACAGGACTATATTTCCCGCTACTTTAGTATGATTTTCCTCGCCTCCCCGGGTGCTTGCGCGGTGAAAACCTATGCAGGAAGAAACATTGACGACGACAGCCAGCACGCCTACCGCTCCGCGTACAGACCGCCTGGAACTGGTGAAAGAACTGGTCCGCGGAAGCATCGGTGTTGTCCATAAAGCCCGCAGTCCGCAACTGGATCGCGTGACTGCTCTGCGTCAGTTCCAGGTACCGCAGTGGCTGGACGACGTGAATGATCTGTTGCAGCGGATCCTGGCTGAAGCCCGCGCTGCCAGCATGCTGGACCATCCCAATATCGGACGGCTTTACACCTGTGGCTACAAAGACTTCAACGTCTTTGTAACCGCGGAATTTGTTGAAGGTCAGACGCTGCGTGAAATCATGTCCGCGCGCACGCCGGACCTGAATGAAGTCATGGCGATCACGCGCCAGCTCTGCGCAGCCATGGATTACGCCCATGATAAAGGCGTCTATCATCACTTTCTGAATGTCTTCAACATTAAGATCCTGCCCGGCAATGAGTTGAAGGTCCTCGATTTCGGCCTGATCAATGACAAGAACCTGCTCTCACAAACTGGGACCAAGAAGCTGGAAAATGAACCATATCTTTCACCTGAGCAGGTGAAGAACAAGATCCCGGACCGTGCGTCCAACATGTTCAGCATGGCCACCATCGTGTATGAACTGTTCACCACGCGCAATCCATTCGCCGGCAAACATCTGGGTGAAGTGGACCGTTCCATCACTGACGCGATGCCACATCCGTTGAACGTGGCCAATGGCCGCGTGCCGGAAGCGGTGTCTCGTGTGGTGCTCAAGGCCATGGCAAAGAATCCCGCGGACCGTTACCAGAGCGGCGCGCAATTTCTGGCCGAACTGGAACGAGCCATGCGTGAGCCACGTATGCCGTCCAGCCCTGCCACGGGAAAATTTCCCGCGGTCGGAAATACTACCGGATCATTCAAAGCCGTCGGCAACACCACGGCCAAGATCGCCGCTTCGCCGGGAACAACAAAGGTCAACGCTTCAACAAAGTTCAACGCTCCGCCGTCCGTACCAACCGGCACTGCAATGCGCAAGCCGGTAAGCGGCCCCTCCAATCAGTGGAAGCTTGTTGGCGGCATTGTTGCCGCGCTGGTTGTGCTGGCTGCACTGGCCATGGTTTTCCAGCGCAAGCCGAGCGAAACGCCGGCTGACGCGGAGACCACGGCAGCAGTTACGCCGGTTTCGTCCACCTCCACCTCAGCCTCAACCGATACATTCACCCAGCCAACTGCAAGTGGCGCAGTCACGGAACGCTCTGCGCGTCCTTCAAGCGCCAGATTCAGCCAGGGGAAACGCGCCGCTCAGTTCGTAAACGGAAGTTCGCCGGCAACACCGGTAGCAGCCGACGGCCAGATAACGGTTTCAGCTCTTCCAATGGGATCGATCATTGAAATTGAAGGCCGCTCCGGACAATGGAAGTCGCCGCAGACCATTGGCCCGCTTCCTCCTGGCACTTACAAGGTCACGGTGAGCAGTCCTGGATACGCTGCGGAAGCGCGTAACGTCCAGGTTGTTCCCGGCAGCCGCGCCGTCATGGAAGTGCGTCTGGCTGCTTCAAAGGGTTTTGTCACGGTCAGTGGTTCACCGATTGGCGCCACCATTCTGGTGGACGGCAAAGATACCGGCCGAACCACTCCCGCTGAGCTGGTGCTTGAGCCGGCCGCACACAACATTACCGTACACAAACAGGGATATCTTGACGCCAGCACCGATGTAAGGCTCGCCGCAGGGCAGGGCATCTCGTATTCGCCAACTCTGCTGGTGGCGGGACGCACGGACAACATCAAAATCGTGAGCGGTAACAAACTTTTTGGCGGCGGAAACGCCTCCTCTGGCATGGCCAGAATCGAGATCAAGAGTGAGCCCAAGGGCGCGCAGGTGATCGTGAATGGCACTCCGCTTCAGAAGCAGACACCGGTTGAGATCCAGGTGGAAGCCGGCAGTTATGACATTACCTTGCAGAAAGACGGCTTTCAGCCCATTCATGAAAGCGCGATTGTGGGCGCTGAAGACCGTGTGAAGATCGCGAGAACACTTTCACACTAGGTTTAGTACGACGGGAGAACTACAAGAGCTGCGGACGGCGGAACTTAGCCGTCCGCTTTTTTCATTTGCGCCTAAAGCGCACCGTACACCGGAAACCAAGTAGAATAGAAGCAGTACCCAACATTCTGATAGAGCAGGGAAAAAGAACAGTTTGAATTCAGCTATACGCAACATCGCCATTATTGCCCACGTTGATCACGGTAAAACCACACTGGTGGACGCCATGCTGCGCCAGAGCGGCGCCTTTCGCGCCAATGAGGCCATGGTGGACCGCGTGATGGACTCCAATGATCTTGAGCGCGAACGGGGCATCACCATTCTGGCGAAGAACACCGCCATCTGGTATCACGACGTAAAGATCAATATTGTGGATACGCCCGGCCACAGCGACTTCGGTGGCGAAGTGGAACGCGCACTCAAAATGGTGGACGGCGTCATGTTGCTGGTGGATGCCAGCGAAGGTCCTCTGCCCCAGACGCGTTACGTACTCAGCAAGGCCCTTGAAGCCGGACTGCCGCCCATTGTGGTGATCAACAAGATTGATCGCCCGGACGCTCGTTCCCAGGAAGTGGTCAATGAGCTGTTCGATCTTTTTATTGACCTTGATGCCCGCGAAGACCAGCTTGATTTCCCCATCCTTTATACGAATGCCAAGCTGGGTACTGCGACGACGGATCCAGCCCTGCCCGGTGAAAATCTTCAGCCTCTGTTTGAAGCCATCGTAAAGACCATTCCCGCTTCCGGCGGCGATCCTGAAAACATCTTGCAGATTCTGGTGGCCAACCTGGATTACAGTGACTATCTCGGCCGTCTCGCCATTGCCCGCGTTTTCAATGGCACGCTGCACGCCGGAGAAGATTGCGGCATCGCCAAGCTTGACGGCACAGTGCAAAAGGTAAAAATCACCAAGCTGTTTTCCTTCAGCGGCCTCAAGCGCGTGGACATCGACAAGACCGAATGTGGTGACATCGTCGCTATTGCCGGGGTGGAAGGCATCGCCATTGGTGAGACCATCACCAACATTGAAAATCCTGCGCCGCTGCCGCACATCGTCATTGATGAGCCGACCATCGCGATGCAGTTCTCGGTGAACACCTCGCCTTTTTCCGGCCGCGAAGGACAATACGTCACGTCGCGCAATCTGCGTGACCGTCTGCAAAAAGAATTGCTCACCAACGTCTCATTGCGGGTGGAAGACAGCGGCGCCACTGATTCATTCAAGGTTCTCGGCCGCGGTGAACTTCAGCTCTCGATTCTGATTGAAACCATGCGGCGTGAAGGCTTTGAGCTGGCCGTGGGCAAGCCGGAGATCGTGACCAAGCGCATTGATGGCAAGCTGATGGAGCCGCAGGAAAAGCTGATGGTGGATATACCGGACGCTTTTGTCGGCGTGATCATTGAAAAGCTGGGCCAGCGTAAAGGCCAGATGCTCAAAATGCACAACCATGGCTCCGGCCGCGTGCGCATTGAGTTCACCATCCCCAGCCGAGGCATGATTGGCCTGCGCTCAGAATTGCTCACTGACACGCGCGGTACTGTGATCATGAACTCGCTCTTTGACGGCTACACGGAATGGCTGGGCGAAATTCCTCATCGCATGACCGGTGCCCTGGTCTCCGACCGCAACGGCAGTTCAACCGCCTACGCGCTGTGGAGCCTCCAGGAACGTGGCGTCTTGTTCATCAACGCCGGTGTTGAGCTCTATGAAGGCCAGATTGTCGGCGAAAATGCCCGTGAAGTTGACCTTGACGTAAACGCCGTCCGCGAAAAGAAGCTGACCAACATGCGCTCATCCAGCGCCGATGAAGCCATCCGCCTGGTTCCTTTCAAGAACCTCACGCTGGAGCAGGCCATCGAATTCGTCGCCGACGATGAACTGGTGGAAGTCACGCCCAAGTCGCTACGTCTTCGCAAGAAGATCTTGCAGGCAAATCGCCGCCCCAAGAAGAATGCGGCTATGCCGGCGAATGCACCTGCTTTAACCTAGATTTTTAGCCGCGAAATAAACTTTTGGCCGCAGATCAGCCTTGATCTGCGGCTAAATTTTTGCTTTTGCCGTTAAATTGTTGTGATTCGCGTAATTCGCGGCTAGGTCAGCTCTTTCCCCTTCGTCTCCGGTAAAAACGTCGCCATGAACATCGCCAACAAAAACGCCACCGCGCAGAACGAGAAAGCCCACGACAAATCCCTGGCCTGGGCCAGCCTGCCAATCGTATAAGGCGCCAGCGCGCTCAGCGTGCGTGCTCCGTTATAGGTGAAGCCCAGCGCGCGTGAGCGTACGCGGGTAGGGAACAGCTCACTGCCAATCAATCCTGATCCGGAAAAGAATCCCGTGCCAAAGAATGCCACCATCGCGCCCAGCACCATGATGGTCCATTGCGATCGCGCGGCCGCGTAGATAGGAACCAGTATCGCCGCGCACAAAAGATAGAAGACAAACGACCGTTTTCGTCCGAAGCGTTCTGCTGCCCAGCCAAAGCTCAGATAACCGGGAAACATTCCCACCATGTTGAGTGTGACCAGAAGAGTGGTGGTCTGCATCAGACTGAAGCCGCGCCCGCCGCTGGTCACAGGCAATGCCAGGTAGGGCGGAATCCATGTGAACAGTCCCCACCATGCGAAGAGCCCAAAGAAGTTCAACAGGAAGAGGCAGATCGTATTCCTGCGCAACGATGCAGAAAAGATCTCACTCAGTGGCGTTGTCGTCTCCCGTGACGTTTGCTTCTGTTGCAACCACAGCTCAGATTCGGGAACGCTCCTGCGTATCCACAGCGTGACCAGCGCAGGCAACACTCCGATAAAGAAGACGTATCGCCAGTTCTGCGTCGCTTTCAGAACAAAGCCAGCGACGATCGCCGCAGCCGCATAGCCCCATGCCCACGAGCTTTGCACAATAGCAATAGCCTTGGCGCGCAGATGCGTTGGCCAGGTCTCAGCGACCAGCGTTGCTCCCGTATTCCATTCGCCGCCCATGCCAAGGCCAAGCACAAAGCGAAAGAATGCCAGCACCGGAATACTCGTCGCAAGACCCGACCCAAGCGAGCACACGGAATAAGTAAGAATGCTGAGCATGAGGGCCTTGGTGCGGCCAATGCGATCAGCAATGAATCCGAATAGCAGCCCGCCGATGCCCGATGCAAACAGAGTGAACGTGCTCAACCATCCAGCGCCGGCTTTGCTGATTCCAAACGCCGTCATGACATGCGCGATGACCAGGCTGTAGAGCATCACGTCGAACGCGTCCAGCGCCCAGCCCAGTGCCGCGGCGATCAGCGTCCGCTTCTGCGCCGACGAAACTTCTGACAGTCTGATTGTGCTGGCGGCCATTGCCGGTGGATTCTAACAGGTTTAGTCTTTGTTCTTTGCCCTGGGCTGTTTTGTTTTTAATCCCGAGCGAAGCGAGGGATCCCTACGGACGAAATTGCTGTCGCTTCGCTCCACCCCGCTGGAGCGCGTGTGTTGCGGCTGCAATTGAAGAGGCTCCTGTTGCTACGGCCCCGGCGCGTGGACGGCTCGCCCTTATGACGAAACATTCTCGTTCTTGTCATCCTGAGCGAAGTCGGAGCGAATGCGACGGCGCAGTCGAAGGATCCCGAGGACGCGAATCGTGACAATGCCGCTTCAGGGAATTCTCTCGATCATATGGCTGGTATCAGGGCACAGGCTTCAGCCGTGCCGAAACTGAAGATAAAAGGCGGGGGTGTTGTTCCAAATTTTGGCAATTATGGCAATGCCGGCGATTTTGGCAATCTCTCCGCTAGCCCAAAATACCTTCTCGCCCGGCCCACATCTTTGCCAATCTGCTCTTTCAGCGCATCCACTGACGGAAATTTCATCTCCGCTCGTCGCCATTGCAGAAATGAAATCTCCACTTCGGTCTGCGCCGTTACTTCCAGAGGATGGAAGTCCAGCAGATGCGTTTCAATGGCAAATGAATCTTCGCCAAACGTCGGACGATTACCGACATTCGTTACAGAATTAAACGTCTCGTCGCCGATGCGCGTACGCGTTAGATAAACGCCGTTGCCGGGGACAAGCTCGTCATAGCGGCTCAGATTAATGGTCGGCACGGTGTATTTGTGGCCAAAGCCGCGACCGCGTCCGGGTGCCGCCGTGATGCTGAAGATGCGTCCCAGCAGTCGCGCAGCCCGGCTGACTTTGCCCTCGGCGATCAGTCCACGAATCTGGCTGCTGGATACCGGGGTCCCCCGCATCATCATCACGGGATAAAGCTTCACGTTGAAGCCGAGCGTGTGTCCCAGTTCGGTGAGTGTCCTGGGCGTGCCTTCCGCTTTGTGGCCGAAGTGAAAATTATCGCCTTCATGCACTTCGCGCGCGTGCAGCTTCTCGACCAATGTGCGTCGGGCAAATTCTTCTGCCGTGGTCATGGAGAAATCGCGCGTGAAGGGCAGCACCAGGAGAGCGTCCAGGCCGTTTTGTTGCAGCAGCTTTTCCTTTGCTGACTGCGGCGTAATCATCTTGGGCGCAACTTCCGGACGCAGGATTCTTGCCGGATGCGGATTAAACGTGACGGCAACGGCCTTGCTCCCTGACTCCTTCGCCCTGCGCACCACTTCCCGGAGCACATGCTGATGTCCGCAATGAACGCCGTCGAAATTACCCACCGATACTATGGTTGCGCCCAGGTCTGCGGGCACTTCTTCCAGCCCACGAAAGATCTTCATGCGATGTCAAACTCCAACTTCAACCCATCATGGGCCAGTCGCACATTTGGTGGAAATGTCTTGTTTGTCTCTTCGTGCGGCAGATCGTGTGAGATATGCGTGAAGAACGCTCGCCGCGGCTTGAGTTCATCCACCAGGCGCAATGAGTTCGCGACCGTGGAATGCGTGGGATGTGGCTTGTGCCTGAGCGCATCAAGAAACAGAATGTCCAGCCCGCGCAAACGCTCGAGCGACGACTCAGGAATATCGCTGAAGTCAGTGAGGTACGCGGCCGAGCCAAAGCGGAAGCCATGAATCTCCGCTTCACCATGGATAACCTTCACCGGCTCAAACTCCACACCGAATAAGTTCACTGATCCGTTGATGCGGTTCATACTCACGCGCGCAATGCCGCCAAATTTATACGTGGGATCAAAAATGTAGCGGAAGATAGCCTCCATGGCCTCGGCCGTGCTGTCATCGGCATAGAGAGGAATTTTGTCCGGATGGCGAAAGCTCAAAGGCCGCACATCATCGAGACCCAGAATATGGTCAGCGTGGGCATGCGTATAAAGCACCGCGTCAATGCGGGTGATTTTCTCGCGGATGGCCTGTTGCCGGAAGTCAGGCGTGGTATCAATCAGCACGCAACGGCCGTCATACTCCACCATGATGGAAGGGCGCGTGCGCGCGTCATGCGGATCACTGGATGTGCATACGCGGCAATTACAGCCGATGGTAGGCACACCCATTGAGGTGCCGCTTCCTAGCACGGTGAGAGTTGCCTTCATTTTGCCCCGGGAATTACTCCAGAAGGTGGAACCACTCCGGACGGCGGATTCGCGGCGCGCGCGGCAATGGCATTGGTCAATTCAATCCATGCCATCCGCAACTCAAACAGCACATTCTGCAGCAGGGTGTTTTCGCGCTCGTTCAGGTTGCCTTTTGTCTTTTCCTGGAGCACGGTGACCGAATCAATGGTCTGTCGGGCGCCGATGATATCGATCTGCGGCTGGGTCTCGCCGTCCTGGCGGATTGCGCCCATCTGGATCAGCGCGCTCATGTAGAGCGATTCGATCACCTTCTCAAACGTCATCTCCGGATAAGCACCCTGAGCGCCCAGTTTCGATTGGAAAATGCTGTCCAGCGTTTTGCCCGACGCTTTGTACGCATCACGCTGCTCGCGTTGTTCCGTTTCGGTGGGAGGTTCGGGCATTTCATTTTCAGCAGCGGCTTCCGCGCTGGTTTCCACGCCATCCACAGGGGCTTCCGCTGTCGCTTTGGGGCTCTCAACCAGCCGTGCTGACGATCCCGTCTCATCGATCTTCACTGCTGGTGGCGTTGCGGCTGCCATGGGCGCGTCATCTTCGCGCGTGGCTACATCGGTTCGCAGGTCGCCTTCTGAACCAAATCGACGGCGGTCACTTACAACAAATTCCTGTTCCTGTTTTTTGCTCATTACGTCCTCAGTCAATAGATTCAAATGGCAAGTCAACGATTCTCACGCTTTTCCCGCCCAGTTCCACCGTTCCCTCATCTGACAGGGCTTCATGGCGAACATAGCCCAGTCCGATATTTTTTACGCTGCCATCCACGTTTACATGCAGGCTGGTTGTGACTTCAGCCAGAGTGCGACCGTCCGCTTCAAACTTTCCCGGCGCGACCAGAGAATCGCCAAAGTCAAAGCCAACAAATTTGCGATGCACCTGACCACGGGAACGGATGCGTTCCACGATCTCCTGGCCGATATAGCAACCCTTGGTGAAGTTGAGCGCTTGTGTCTGTCCGGTCTCCTGCGGCAGATCGCGATCGCGAATGTCCTGTCCGTATTGCGGGATACCGTGCAGAACGCGCCATTGCTCCAGAGCTTCCGTTCCGACTGACTTCGCGCCGGCCTGGTGAACTAAATCTGAGAGCCGCTCTGCATCGTGAGCGCTGCACCAGATCTCATACCATCCTGGCTTCTGCTCACCACCGCGGATAACCCGGCATGTGATGCCGCTAACATTCTGCTCGCGAAGTTCGAGCGGCTCCATGCCGCTGACATCGAAACCGGCTATGCTCAGCACGTCGGCCGACTTCGGCCCACACACGCCGATGGAGGGAAACTGCTCACGCGCATCCGCCAGCTCAACCTTATCCATGATGATGTAACGCTTCATGGCGGTGAGTAGCGGCTCAATCTGGCTGCGGTCGGTTTCCAGCAGCAATGATTCGCCCAGATTGTAGATGGTCATGTCACCCAGGATGCGTCCCTGATGGTTCAGCACAAACGCATAGACCCCGCGGTTAGGCGCCAGATCGCGAACGTTGTTCGTGGTCATGTTATGCAGCCATCGCACGCGATCTTTGCCGGCGGCGGTGATCAGGCCTCGCCAGCCAAGCTGAAAAACTCCACAGCCGGACCGCAGCTCAGCCAGTTCAGCCGCCGTGTCACCATAGCTGAGCGGGGCGTCCACGCCGTTGTAATGCCCAACCGTTATGCGAGCAGGAGCCCCGGTATTAAGGTCAATCTGTGCCATATGCCAACCTTTGATTATAGCCAAGAGTGCGGGTAGAGTGCCGGATGGGAAGATTGCCAAAATCGCCGGAATTGCCATAATTGCCAAAATTGAAAAGACTGCTGGGATTGGCGATACCTTAAAAATGGCGTCATCCCGACGTCCGTTAAGCGAACGCGTGCTGTCTTCTGCGCGTGAGTAGGACGGAGGGACCTTGTGCTTGACTTTCGTCGCCTCGTAAACAAACACAAGGTCCCTCACCCCTATTTCCACCCCAGCGCACGAAGCGCGCGCCGGGGACCCCGGTTCGGCAGCTGAAGAAAACGCTGCCTCGCGTTTTTAAGGGCGAGGCCGACTTGCGCGCCGAGCCCGACGTAACAGGAGCACGCCGATGCGCACCAACGAGAGTGCTCTCGAGCGGGGTGGAGCGAAGCGACAATAATGCTAAACTCACCTCATGGCGGACCTGCCTCCTGACAAACCGGACAACAACAAGCCGCAGCCCAACGTATGGCGACAAATCGGCCGCTACAGCCACCTTGGCTTCGTGCTCCCAGCCGCAATCGTGGTCGGACTGGTCATTGGCGCCGCGCTTGACCGCTATTTCCAGACCAAGTGGATTACGCTGGTGGGGCTTCTGGTGGGCTGCGTGGCGGGCTTCATTGAACTCATGCGCGGAATCATGGGCGCCAGCAAGGAATCATGACTGATTTGCAGCCTGAAGCCTCGCCTGAATCACAACCTGCCGAGCCTGTCGCGGACGACCCATTTCTCTCCGGCGCATATCGACGCATCTTGCGTATCACGATCGCGCTGAGCATTGCCGGCACCATCGTCGCAACGCTGATCAGTTGGCGAAGCGGCGTGGGCCTCGCCGCAGGATCGTTGATCGCCTGCCTGAGTTTTGTATGGCTGCATCAGGGCGCGGAAATGCTGGTTCGCCGCATGCTCCCTGGATCAGGGATTCCCTCTAAGTTCTGGCTACTATTGTCTTTTCCGGCCCGCTACTTCGTGGTAATCGCGGCGGCATATGTTATATTAAAAAGTTATCCGGGGATGCGTGTGGGCTTCATTGTCGGGCTGGTTTTGCCCGTCATGGCCATGATGTGTGAAGCGGTGTACGAAGCGTTCTCCAGCGGAAACAAAGTCCAATCCCCAAAATAATTTAGTTCAGACTGAATTGTTGATACTGACCAAACATGCCTGAGCAACTCATATTTACTGAATTCCTGAACCACTATTTCGGCGGCCTGGCCAACGCGCTCCTGCGTGCCGTGGGCGTCCATCCTGCTTATGCCAGCGCGCCAATCACCAATACCGTCGCCATGGAGATACTTGCCACGCTGCTGCTGATCGTGTTTTTCCTGGCCGTGCGCGCCACCCTGTCCGTGGAAAAGCCCGGAGGCTTACAGCATACGGCTGAAATGGTGGAAGAATTTGTCTCCGAGCAGGCCGAAGGAATCATTGGCCATGGCTATGAACGCTACCTTCCGTATGCCATTACCATTGGCTTCTTTATTCTCATATGCAATCTGCTGGGGCTGATACCCGGATTTGAATCGCCAACCGCCAACCCGTCGGTGCCGCTGGGCTGCGCCGTTCTTACGTTTCTCTATTACCACTTTCACGGCATACGGACGCACGGCTTCCATTACGTCAAGCAATTTGCCGGACCGGTATTGTTGCTCTCACCGCTCATGATTGTGATTGAATTGGTCAGCCACTTTGCGCGCATCCTCTCGCTCACCGTCCGTCTGTACGCCAACATGTTTGCCGGCGACCTGGTGACAATGGCGTTCTTCTCGCTGGTCCCGGTACTGGTCCCTGTGCTGTTTCTCAGCCTGCACCTGGGCGTGGCGCTGGTCCAGACATTCATTTTCGTCATGCTGACGCTGGTCTATCTCGGACTGGCGGTCAGTGAAGAGCACTAAGTTTTGACGTAGAGACGTAGCTTGCTACGTCTCCAAAGATCGCTTTTAGTACAAACCTTTGCAGTAACAAGCCGGCAGCGTGAGGGCGCCATCTCCCAAGGATGGACGTCAACCACCCACTGGGCGGCATTCATACAAGGAGAAACACCATGAGAAAGTTTGCCTTTTTGTTCCTGGTCGTGGCGATCCTGATGATCGCTTCACCGGTGTACGCACAAGCGCCCGGCGCAGCCGCCGGCGGTAACTGGTCAGTTCCAATCGGCGTCGGCATCGGCATGGGTCTGGCCGCCGGTCTCGCCGGTCTTGGTCAGGCAAAGGTCGCCGGATCAGTGGCGGAAGCCCTCGCTCGCAATCCCGGAGCGCGTCCTGGTATTCAGTTGGCACTATTCATCGGCCTGGCGTTTATCGAGTCGCTGGTGTTGTTCACCTTCGTGCTGCTCTTCATCCGCACGCAGTAATTACTGAGTTTTACGAAGAGCCTTCGCTGCCGGCGAAGGCTTTGTTTTTGTCGCTCCGCTCCAAACCGCCGCGCATTTTGAATCGTGGTTGGCGTCAGCGTGCTCCTGTTGCAGCGGCCTCGGCGCGCGTGGACGGCGCGAGGCCTTGTGGCGTTAATTGGTCGCTCCGCTCCAAACCGCCGGGCATTGTGAATCGTGGTGGCGGCAGCATGCTCCTGTTGCAGCGGCCTCGGCGCGCGAGCCGGCCTCGCCCTTATCGAAATCGTTTCGCATTCAGAGCCTCAAGCGCGACATGATTTAGTCAAGCCGTCATAACAAATCACAAATCGAAAATCACCAATCACGTCGGACTTTCAATTTTGGCAATATTGGCAATTCCGGCGATTCTGGCAATCTCGATGGGATTCCGGCGATTTTGGCAATCTTCTTCGAACCAGCTATCCTTAAAGCCTCATGCCCGGTCCGGCCCTTGAGTTCGACGGTATCACCAAACAATACCGCAGCTTTTTCCATACTGACCGGGTGACCGCGCTCAAGGACTTCTCGCTTCGCGTGGAACGTGGCGAAATCTTCGGCTTTCTTGGTCCCAACGGCGCCGGAAAGACCACGGCCATACACATCGCCATGGGACTGATGTTTCCCACCGCCGGCCACGGCAGGATGTTGGAGCAGCCCTTCGGCCATGTGCCCACGCGACGCCGCGTCGGATTCCTGGGTGAGAGCGTGGCCCTGTATCATCGCCCGGCAAAGAAACTGATTGATTTCTACGGCGCGTTGAATGGCATGCGCGATCCCCAGCTTCGTGCGCGCGTCCTCGAAATGTTACAGGCGTTTGATCTGGACGCGGTGGCCAATCGCAATGCGGGAAAGTTTTCTCGAGGCATGGTGCAGCGGGTGGGACTGGCGCAGGCGCTGTTGAATGATCCTGATCTGCTGATTCTCGATGAGCCCACGTCAGCCCTTGATCCCCTGGGCCGCGTGCAGGTAAGGGAAATCATGCTGCGCGCTCGCGATGCCGGCAAGACGGTCTTCATCAGTTCGCATCTTCTATCAGAGCTGGAACAAATCTGTGATCGCCTGGCCATTGTGATCAAAGGGCGGGTGGTGCGCGTGGGCACCATCACCGAGCTCATCGAGTCACAGGACAGGTTCGTGATCACCGCCAAAGGCATTGACGCGCTGCTGTTTGAAGGTTCACAGCAGAATGGCTACATCAAGGTGACGGTTCCGGCGCTGGAACAACGCCGCGCGCTGGAAAAAATATGGCTGGCTGGTGGCGAGGTGATTGCCGTGAATCCCATTCGCCGGTCGCTGGAAGACCTGTTTGTGGAACTGGCGCATCAGAACGGCGGGTCGCACAAAGAGTCGCAGCAAGAAAAGAAGAGGAGAGAAGGAGGGAAGCCATGAGAAAGTGTTCCCTCACAACAATCCTCTTGCGCTTGTCATGCTGAGAGTTTGTGGCTTTATTGGAACGAAATACATAGATCCTTCGACTCGAGCTCGCATTCGCTCGCGCTCGCTCAGGATGACAAAGTTTAAGTTATTGTTGCAAAAGCATGAGTCGATGGTATGACGATTAGCGGGGACAATCGCCGGGATGGATGATGGGACGAAGAAAGACTTTTAGCCTGGGCGTAAGCGTTAGTGAACGCGTGAGATCCGAGTTGTCATCCTGAGCGAAGTCGGAACGCATGCGAGGACGTAGTCGAAGGATCTATGTATTTAATAATGCCAGACATACAGCGACCACGATCCACAAGTAACGGGGCATGACTTTTAGGCGTGCCGAAATAAAGCACAAAGGTTTGGGCTTCAGCCCCTGAGGTTTTGTGCTTTCCTCAGACAGCAGGACTTATGAGATGGTTTGTACTAAGACTCGGTTTGATCATGACCCTCACCGGTCTTCTGGCAACGGCGATGAAGAAAGAAGCCCCGCTGTGGAGCGTTGACCTGCAAAAGCGTTTCCGTCTTGATACCTTTGGCCGCATCATATCCGCGCGATGGACCGGCGAGCAGGGAGTCTTATTTCTCTCTCCGGACAAGGTGCTGGTGTATCAGGTCAACCGGCTGCGGGAATCGCGTAAGCTCGCTCCGCGCAGCAAATCCGGCGGCGCCGGAAACTTCGCGCTCCAGATCCGCCTGATGGACGCACATGACGGCCACGATCTCAAGCAGCTTGATCTCACCACTGACGCCGCGCAATCCAGCGTTGCCGCGCTGAACGATGAACGCTTCCTGGTCCGCACCGGCGACCAGATGTTCCTCTACTCCGCGGATTTCCAGCGCCTGGCGCAAAGGGACCTGCCGCTCAAGCGCGAGGCTCCCACTGAGACGTGGACGATCGCCGTCTCGCCATCAGGCAGGGAACTGGCCCTGGTGCACGCGCAAATCTTTTATGAGCCGCAGTTGCTGATGGACGGCACGGTAATGAATGAAGGTAAGGCGCAGACGGACGTGGAGATTCTTGATCCGGCCAGCCTGCACACGCGCAAGCAATTCAGCCTGCAACATGCGCTGGCCTTCTGGTCATTGCTGGATGGCAAATTTGTCAGCAGCGATCCCGCACATTCCTACAGTCACGGTGATGTTGGCACGCTGGACTTTGACGGCCTTTGGAAGCCGATCATGACCGGCTTTAAGATCGAACACAATGCGTGCTCATACCATATGGCCGCCATCGCCCCCGACGCGGTGGCGCTCTTTGGTTGTGACAAGCTGATAGGCCTGACCGCGGAAGGCCAGAAACTTTTCTCGCGTGAGGATGTGCGGGCCAGCTTTAATTCCGCCGTGGCCAAAGGGGATTATATGGCCGTCGAATGCGGTCGCTACCGTGTGACACGCTCCGATCCTTCAGGACCAGGTTATTTTCAGACCGTACCGGACCGGATTGAAGTGGTGCTGATTCCAAAATCGGAAAAACTGTTTTCCGTCCCGTTGTCCAATGAGCGCACCTACTTCGCCATCTCGCAGCAGGGCTCGCTGGCCGTGGTGGAAGGAACCCGCTTGCGCCTTTACCCAGGTTTTTCTATGAACGGGCGGCCCATGAACGGAGCCCGCTAGAGCATGCGCGCCGTCTGGCTGATTGGCCTGAATTTTGTGCGCATGCAGTGGGTAACGATGCTCATCATGGGCTTCTATCTGGTCAGCATCGCGGCGGTATTTGCCTACAATGAGCAGCGCCAGGAGGTGTCGTTCTTCTTCCAGTCGCATGCCTTCTACGTGCTGTTTCTGGGCAGCATGCTGGCGGTTCCGGCGATCCAGGCGGAGCGCAAATCACGCCGCATTGTGGCCGTGCTGTCTAAGGGGATTTATCGCTGGCAGTATCTGACCGGGCTGTGGCTGGGTTGCAGCATCATCACCAGTTGCTTCAGCCTCATGCTGGCCGTGATTGCCTTGCTCTTGAGTCGCGCAGGAAACTATGCCACTGAAGGCCTTTGGCCCATGACGCTGGCGCTGCTCATGTGTTGTTCAATGGCGATAGCAGTCAGCATTCTTTATTCCGTGGCGCTGCATCCGCTGCTGGCCGTGGCCGCAACGACCATCACTCTTGTGTTGCCATATGTGGTGAGAATAGTTGAATGGCGACCGGTGGCGGGATTGTTTCCCGTGTGGTGGTTCTCTGAGGCGACGAGCGCATTTCACTTCAATGGCGCACCGCAGGCGCTCGGGATTACGTTCAGCGCGCTGCTACTCACTCCATGTTTTCTTGCCGCAGCCGCACTGGCCTTTTCCCACCGCGATGTGACTACTTCTCCGGAGTAGGTGTTTTTTTCTCCCGAGTCGCTTCTGTCTTTATCCCGAGCAAAGCGAGGGACCCCTACAGGTGGAAATTGCGTAATTGGGTAATTTGGTAATTGAGTAATTGATTTGCGACTGCGGAGGCGAAGCCGTCCCGTGAACGCAATTTGTGACCATGCTGCTTGAGGGAGTTCCAACCAAACAAACATAGATTCGTCATCCCGAATCCCCGTTCATGAGGCAGCGTTTTCTTCAGCTGCCGAACCGGGGCCCCCGGCGCGCGCTTCGTGCGCTGGGGTGGAAATAGGGGTGAGGGACCTTGAGTTTATTGGTTAATCGGAACAACAAGCACACGGTCCCTCCGTCCGGCTCACGCGCTGAAGAATACGCGCGTTCGCTTACGGCCGTCGGGATGACGATGTCTTAAAGGTTAGCCACGATCGACCTGCCTGATGAGCAAACTAAAGATTACTTGTTTCGCCAGACCAGATGATTCATAGTGAGGCAACCCTCAGGGGTCGATAGACAGATCTTTGAAAATTAGCGCATTGAAAAGTAAAGACTGGCGCCGGCAGATATGGCTCAGGCTGTTGGCTTTGTAGTAATTCATCCCGCGATGGGCGTGGGAAACGGCGCCCATCGCTGAGATGAAGGGAGCGCATGGCGCCAGCGCGAGCCAATGATTCCTTTTGGTACCGATGAACGCCGATAAGCGCTAAATAGGCTGGTGTTGGCGGCCGGTGAACACAATGCTTGTCGCGATCAGAGTGCAGTTGAATCGCAAAAGCATTCCTTGGGATGATTTGACTTAACTCCTTTAGACCTTGGGATGGCGGGGATGGGGTAGGGGGGCGGATAGGTGACGAGAGAGTAAACGCAGGATTCAGGCGAAGTCGAAGCGGCCACAAATATTAGCGACTCGATGTGAGGAAAGCGAATGAGAGTCGCCAGGAATTGATCGAGACAAGTGTCAGGGCACGACTTCAGTCGTGGAAAGCGTCTCCTCGCACAATTCTCTTTCCTTGGTCATCCCGAGCGAGCGCGAGGCGCCTTGCGGTGAGCGCGAAGAGAGGGACCCCGAGGATGCAAGCAGCATAAATGCAGACTCAAGGCATTTTCTATTGAATGTAGGTGCTGACACCTCTTGCGGTGCAATCTGCCCAGGTCGTACATGGAAGTTGCAAAAGGGAAGACCATCGAGGAAATTCCCTGAATCAGCATGGTTTGGTTAAGCATTCTCGGGGTTCCTCTCTCGGCGTCGTACCGCTTTGCGGAACTCCGACTCGCTCGGAATGACAGGACGAAAGATAATCGCTCACACGCCATGAGCGAAGCGAATGAGAGTCGCCAGGAGTGGAGCCGCCGCGATGTAACTACTTCGCCGGAGTAGGCGTAGCAGAAGGAACCTGGCGCGTGGCGTATGCCGGGTGAAAATCTGGGACTGGAGTAGCTTTCGGAACCTCACGTTTTTCGTACTCCAGTTGAACGCTTGCCGTGGGAGTTTGAACGGCTGGTGTTTCAACCATAGGAATCTGAGCTGTGGGAGAAAATGTGACTCTGATAGCAAACTTTCCCGCCGCCTGCACTTTGGGCTTCAGATCGAGTGCGCCCAGCGTTGCGTAATCAATCACCTTGCCGGGAATCACGCCAAGATAAATAGTCGCGATCGCGGTGAGCAGCAGAGCCAGCTTCATGGCCGGAGTGGCGGCTACGGGAGCTTCAGCAATCACCGGCTCGCGCATGTACATCACCACAATCAGGCGCAGGTAATAGTAGGAAGCCACGGCGCTGTTGATCACGCCGATAATCGCCAGCCAGATCAGTGATCCGGCATGTCCGGAAATAGCCGCGGTGAAGACGTAATACTTGCCCAGGAAGCCGGCCGTCGCCGGGATGCCGATGAGCGACAGCAGAAAGACCGTGAGGGTGAAAGCCAGCAACGGAGAGCGTCTGCCCAGTCCGGCATAGTCGTCCACCGTAACGTAGCGTTCGCCGGTGGAGCCGATGTGGCTGATCACGGCAAACGCGCCCACGTTCATGGCCGCGTAGGACGCGGTATAGAACATGGCGGCGGACATGCCAAGTTCATTTTGCGCGGCGAAGGCCACCAGCAGGTATCCAGCGTGCGCGATGGATGAGTAGGCCAGCATGCGCTTGACGTTATTTTGTATGAGCGCGCCAAAATTACCAATCGTCATGGACAGCGCGGCTGAGATCCAGATCAGCGGATACCATCCCGTGCTGGTGGTTGCAAAGAGGACGCGCAGCATCACGGCAAACGCCGCAGCCTTGGGCGCGGTGGACATCAAGGCCACAACCGGCGCCGGCGCGCCTTCATACACGTCAGGGGTCCATATGTGGAAGGGAGCCGATGCCACCTTGAAACCGAGACCTACAATCATCAGCGCCACGGCCATGAAAGCCAGAACGCCCGGGACGCGACCGGTGCCTACGGCAATGCTGATTTCGTCAATGCTGGTTGAGCCGGTGGCGCCGAACATGAGCGCCACGCCGTACAGAAAGAACGCGGTGGCAAACGACCCCAGCAGGAAATATTTGATCGACGACTCAGTGCCCGAGGCGGTGCGGCGGCGATAGCCGGCAAGAATGTACGTGGAGATCGAAGAAATTTCCAGCGCGATAAAGATCAGGACGAGTTCCACAGCGGACGACATCAGCACCATGCCTACGGTGCCAAACAGAATCAATCCGTAATATTCGCCGGTATTGATCTTCTGAATCTCAAGGTATTCGAGTGACGCCAGAATGCAGATGGCCGAGATGGCAGGAATCAGGATGTGAAAAAAGATGGCAAAGCTATCGGCACGGACCATGCCGAACCAGCCGGGTGCGCCGAACTGGGGATCGCGCGCCAGTTCCGCGGCCTGATAGAAGGCAGCGCCAATGGCGCAGAGCGTTCCTGCCAGTGAAAGATAGCCCAGGCCCTTGCGGCTTGCGCCCGGCTTGAGCAGCGGGTCAATCATCATCACGGCAACGCCAAAGGCCACCAGGATCAGCTCAGGCAGAATGCGTATGTAGTCAACTGAGGGAATCGGATTCATTTTCTATTCTTTTCAACCCTATTTCTTTACATCCACCGTGAGTAAAAGCTTTTGTAAGGCACGCGCCTGTTCGGCATTGAGCGAGTCCGATTGGACCGTAGCAGTGGCTGATCCGGTTTGCGTGCGCACCGCGGCCACTGATGGGTCAATCGATTTCATCCAGTAGGGTGATACCACGCCCATCACCAGCGCCATCACCGCCAGCGGCCAGAGCGATATCTGTTCGCGAGCGTCAATGTCAGGCAGCGTCTTGTTTTCGTCGTGATGAATGGGACCGTAGAAGACCTTCTGGTACATCCAGAGCAGGTACGCTGCGCCCCAGATCACACCACTGGCTCCCAGAATGCCGTAGATCATCTTGTTCTGGAAAGCGCCGCTCAGGACTAGAAATTCGCTCACAAAGCCATTCATCAGCGGTAAGCCAACGGACGACAACACTATGATCAGGAAAAATGTCGCATAGATCGGCATGGGTGTAGCGAGGCCGCCAAATTCTTTGAACTCGTATGTGTGCTTGCGTTCGTAGAGCATGCCCGCCAGCATGAAGAGCGCGCCGGTGGAGATGCCGTGGTTCAGCATCTGGTAAACCGCGCCGTCTGTGCCGACTTGGGTCAGCGTGAAGATGCCCAGCACAACAAAGCCCAGGTGACTCACGGACGAATAGGCAATCATCTTCTTCAGATTCGGCTGCACCAGTGCGACCAGCGCGCCATAAATGATGCCGATGATGGCCAGGATGTTAATCCACGGAGCATTGTGCAGAGATTCATTCGGGAACAGGCCAACGTTGAAGCGCAGCAAGCCGTATGTACCCATCTTCAGCAGCACTCCGGCCAGCAGGACGGACCCGGCAGTCGGCGCTTCCACGTGCGCGTCCGGCAGCCATGTGTGCAGAGGGAAGAGCGGTACCTTCACGGCGAAGGCGATGAAGAAGCCCAGGAACAGCCACTGCATCGCCGCGGGAGATACGCTGCCATGCAGGGTAGCCAGGCGCAGCCACTCGCGTATGACGAGATAATCAAAGCTCTGCGTGTGCGTATACAGCCAGATAATCGCCACCAGCATAAACACTGAAGCGACCATCGTATATAGGAAGAACTTTACTGCCGCGTATATGCGACGGCCATGTCCGTACATGCCAATCAGCAGCGCCATGGGAATCAGCGTGGCTTCCCAGTAAACGTAAAACAGGAACATGTCCAGGGCGAGGAAGACGCCGATCATCGCCGTCTCCAGCACCAGCAGGAGAACAAAGAATTCCTTCACTCGATCGTGAATCGATTTCCAGCTCACCAGCACGCTCAGGGGAACCAGAAACGTGGTGAGCAGGACCAGCCACATGGAGATGCCGTCGGCTCCCATGTGGTAGTGGATGGCCTTGCCGATCCAGGCATGGTTGGTCTCAAACTGAAATCCGCTCTGTCCGCTTAAGTGCTGGCCACTTACATAATGCAGCGGCAGGAAGAGCGAGAAGGCGAAAGTCACGATGGACGTGAGCAAGGCCATCATGCGCAGGGCACGATCATTGCGCGGCATCAACATCAGCAGCACTGCGCCGACGGTGGGAAGGAAGGTGACGAGTGTGAGAATCGAATCGTTCATTCCACCACCGTTCATTTTGCCACCCCGATCCAGATCATGTAGGCGATGACGGCCGCGCCGCCAATCGCGACCCACGCCGCGTAAGAGCGTATGTTGCCGGACTGGATGCGTCGCAATTCGCCGCCGATACCTTTGGACGCCGAACCCGCGCCGTTCACCAGTCCATCAATCACGCCCTGATCAACGCCTCGCCAGAAGACCACAGTGGAGAGCGCCAGCAGAGGTTTCACGATGAGCTGGCCGTAGCCTTCATCGACGTAATACTTGTGCAGGACCAGCAGGTAGATGCCGTGAATCTTTGCTGTGATGCGGTCGGGAAGTTCGGGCCGCTTGTAATAAAGAAGCCACGCGAAATAGAACCCGATGAGCGCAACCAGGACAGAAGTCCCCGCCAGCATTAGCTCTTCACTGCTATTTTCTTTTGGCTCTTCTGTCTGATGCCCAGCCGCTTCGCTCCCTCGCTCTACAGCGACGATCTTTGCGGTGGTAGACGCGTGCATCACCGGAGACAAGAAGTTGCCAATCTCGTTATGTCCACCCATCGATGCTGGAACGCCAACCCATCCGCCGACGATGGAGAACAACGCCAGCACCATCAGCGGAGCGATCATGATCCATGGCGATTCATGCACGCCACCGTGTCCGTGGCTCTGATCGTCTGCGTGGCCGTGTGCGTGGGACGCTGCGTCGTGCGCGGCATGTGCCGGAGCGCTGGCCTTATGCGCCTCTTCGCCCACGTCAACGCTGCCAAGTTTGAGCTCGCCAAAGAATGTCATGAACCAGAGCCGGAACATGTAGAACGATGTAAGCCCCGCGGTGAGCAGTCCCACGGCCCAAAGAATCTTTCCGCCGTGCGGACTGGCGAATACCTGGCCAAGAATTTCGTCCTTGGAGAAGAATCCAGCAAACGGCGGGATTCCGGCAATGGCAATGGTCGCGATCGTCACCACCCAGAACGTTCTCGGGATCAACTTGCGCAGTCCGCCCATGCGACGCATGTCCTGCTCGCCACCCACGGCGTGTATCACTGAGCCTGCGCCCAGGAAGAGCAGGGCCTTGAAGAATGCGTGGGTCATCAGATGGAAGATGGCAGCGGAGTATGCAGCAACACCGCAGGCCAGAAACATGTAGCCAAGCTGCGAAACGGTGGAGTAAGCCAGAACGCGCTTGATGTCCGTTTGCGCCATGCCCATGGTCGCGGCAAAGATCGCCGTGAGGCAGCCGATGATCGCAACCACTTCCAGCGCATGCGGTGCACGGCTGAAGATGGCATTCGAGCGGGCAATCATGTAAATGCCTGCGGTCACCATGGTCGCCGCATGGATCAACGCCGAGACGGGCGTCGGGCCTTCCATCGCATCCGGCAGCCATACATAAAGAGGGACCTGAGCTGATTTACCGGCCGCGCCAAACATCAGGCAAAGCGCGATCGCGGTGAGCAGTCCCCATCCGGCTTCGGGTGAAAGCTGAGACACGCCGTTGAAGACAACGTCGTAATTCAGCGATCCCCAGTGCTGGATGATGAGGAACATTCCGATCAGGAAAGCGAAGTCGCCAATACGGTTGACGATGAATGCTTTCTTGCCCGCGTCGGCGGCCGAGTCCTTAAGAAAGAAGAAGCCGATCAGCAGATAAGAGGCAAGACCCACGCCTTCCCAGCCAACGAACATCAGCAGATAGTTGTTGGCCAGCACCAGCGTCAGCATGAAGAACATGAACAGGTTCAGGTAGGCGAAGAAGCGGTAGTAGCCGCCCTCATGCGCCATGTAACCGACGGAATAAATATGAATCAGGAACCCGACGCCGGTTACCACCAGCACCATGATCATGGAAAGCTGATCGAGGTAAAAGCCGAAGGGCACGGTGAATTTTCCCGCCCATATCCATGTGCCCACGGTCTCCGTGTGGGGCAGTGCGATGTTGCCGCCCGGCCATGCGCTTTTCACGGCCCATGCCGCCCATCCAAAAGACATGGCGGTAAAGAACAGCGCTACCGTCGAGACTACGGCGTTCTTGAAATGGCGTCCGAGGAGGCCATTGATGGCCGCGCCGGCCAGCGGCAGTAGAGGAATCGCCCAGAGATGTAAGTTTTCCGTCATAGTTTCAGCAGGTTTACCCGGTCAACGTTCAAGGTTTCACGCGTGCGGAACACAGCAATAATGATGGCCAGTCCAACCGCGGCTTCCGCCGCCGCCACCACCATCACAAAGAACACAAAGACATGGCCGCTCAGTCCGACCACCGGTTTGCCGCTCGGCAGCAGGCCGCCGTGCGCGTTCCAGTAATTGGCGAAGGCAACAAACGTAAGGTTCACGGCGTTCAACATCAGCTCAATCGACATGAAGATGGTGATGATGTTGCGTTTGAGCAGAAAGCCCAGCACGCCCAGGCAGAACAGCACGGCGCTTAAAATCAGATACCAGGAAAGTGGGACCATTAGCTTTCCTTCCTTCCCAGCACCACCGCGCCCATGATCGCAATCAGGATCAGCACCGAGGTGACTTCAAAAGGCAGCAGAAAGTCGCGGAAGAGCAGGCGGGCAATGAAGTGTGTTTCGCCGAAGTCAGTGGGACTAATCGCCACTGAGCCAAGCAGCTTGTTATTGCTGATCATGATCCAGCCAACCAGCACGCCCAAAACCAGCGCGCCCGGTACGCCGACAATGAGCGCAATGCGGCTGCCGGTAGATCGTTCTTCCGCGCCGGCATTCAACAACATGATCACAAAGACGAACAGCACCATGATGGCGCCCGCATAAACGATCACCTGGATGGCGGCCAGAAACTCAGCGCCCAGCAGCAGGTAGATCAGCGCCAGCGATGCCATCACTACAACCAGTGACAGCGCGCTGTTGATGGGATGGCTTTGCCGCAGCAGGTTGACCGCGCCGGCCACACACATCAAGGCGAAGATGATGAACAGTATCTGATGAACCATCCGGTTACCCCAGTGCCACAATCAGGCCAGTGACAATAATGTTGGCAATGGCCAGTGGCAGAAGAAACTTCCAGCCAAACGCCATGAGCTGGTCATAACGGAAACGGGGCAGCGTGCCGCGTATCCATATATAGAGAAAGATAAAGAAGAAAACTTTGATCGCGAAATAGATCAGGGGCAGCAGCGCCTGCAGCAGTGGAGGCAGGAAGGGAAGCGCCGGCCCATGCCATCCGCCAAAGAACAGCAGCGTTGCCAGGCAACCCACGGTGAACATGTTCAGGTATTCCGCCATGAAAAACATGGCAAACTTCATTGAGCTGTATTCGGTGTGGTATCCGGCCACCAGTTCCGTTTCTGCTTCGGGCAAATCAAACGGGATGCGGTTCGTCTCCGCGTACGCGGCCATCAGATAAATGAAAAACGCAATGAATTGCGGAAAGATATACCAGTGTGGCAGATGCGTGTTGAACCCGCCGATGGTCCATGTGCTTTCCTGCGTTCGTACGATCTCGCGCAGGCTCAGGCTGCCGGACAGCAGCAGAATGCCCACCAGTGACAGGCCAAGCGCCAGTTCATAGCTGATCATCTGAGCGCTGGCACGTAACGAACCGAGCAGGGAATACTTGCTGTTGGATGACCACCCGGCCAGGGCAATTCCATACACGCCAATGGACGTTGCGCCCAGAATAATCAGCAGTCCAATGTTGATGTCACTGCGGGCGCCATTCGCGCCCGTCACGCCCGTGATCTGCAGTGGGATAGTGTAACCGGCAATCTTGATCGAGTCGCCAAACGGGATGATGGCGAACGAGATCAGTGACATGGCCAAGGCCAGCATCGGGGCCATGATGTACAGGCCTTTGTGGACACTGGCGGGCACCAGGTCTTCTTTCAGGATGAACTTGATGCCGTCAGCCAGCGGTTGCAGCAGGCCGAACGGGCCAACCCGTGTGGGTCCCCAGCGATTCTGTATGCGGGCCACCAGCTTGCGCTCGAGCAAAGTGGTATAGGCCACGCCCGTAAGCATGATGAACACGATCAGCACGATCTTGATGACAGCAGCGACAATAAAAAGTTTTATGTCCACGATTTTGGTTACGGTGATGCTCTTTCTTGTGTGTAAGCTACTAGCTGGTAGCCGCTGGCTCGTAGCTAAACCACACAATTGCCCCAATATTTCAGACAAGTGTCAGGCTTGTCTTTGCAAAATCTTCAGCCGTCCCTGCGGCGCTGGTTTGGTTTCCCGGCAGCTTGCTTCGCGGTGTGCCAGTTGCGCCCGCGGCGCTCAACCAACTACCAATTACCAAATACCGCTCTATCGGCTTCTTGCCAATCACGAATCGTAAATCACAAATCACAAATACAGACTAATCCGCCATCACTTCCGGCGTCGCCCGCTTATTCTCCAGCACGGAATTCAATGCCTTCGAATACCGTCCCATCGTCCCCGACGTAAACAGCGTGTCATTTGCGGGCACAATCTGCACCAGGCCTTCAGCGGCGCCGGCGGTGCTCAACTCAGCGGCGGTCACATGCTGCTCATTGCCGGCCAGCAGGTTGAGCCGTGAAAATTCATAGCCAGGAACCAGCCGCTGGATCTCATCCAGGATGGCCATATTGTCAAACGGGCTGAGGCGTGACTCCAGGTTGTTGGCGGCGAGCCAGACGGAATGCCGGTCGGCTTCACCCGATTGCGCGCCGCGTGTCTGTCCCATATCGGCGCGAACATCGCCGCCGAAGGGCACCAGCTTTTTTATGTCGGCGCCCATGCGCTCGGCCACGCGAACCATGATTTCAAAGTCACTGCGTACGCCGGCCAGGTCGCCTGCCTTCTTCAGCAGTTGCAGATCGCCCGTGGTGTTGGTAAAGGTGCCGGACTTTTCATACGCGGATGCGGCCGGGAACACGACGTCGGCTAGCGATGCAGTTTCTGTGAGGAACAGTTCCTGCGCCACGATGAATGTGTTCTTTAAGGCTGCGGGATCAAAGCTGTAATCGGTCACCGGGTTGGAGCCGACGACATAGAGTGCTGCCAGCTTGCCGTCTTTTGCGGCCTGCTTCATTTCTGATATGGAGAGGCCCTTGTTAGCGGGCAGCGTGCCCCACTCGGCTTTGAATTTTGCACCGGATGCCATCGCAGTGTAGCCGGGCAGCAGATCAGGCAGCACGCCCATGTCCGCCGCGCCGCGTGAGTTGGCGTAGTCACCCAGACAGATGAACTTTGCGCCTTGCGGGCCAAACTTCACCAGCGCCGCCACGTCTGTGCCGCGAATCTCCGAGCCAAAGATGATGATGAGGTCTTTCTGCGCTTTGAGATCGTCACGCAGCTTCTTCAACGCGTCGTTGGTCACGGATGCGCTGGTCAACGAACCGGCGGCCGCGTCGTCGTCGTTCAAGAAGGCAACGAACTTGGCTTCTTTGCCGGCAGCGACCTGCACGAAGCTCGTCGCCTGCCGCCGCAGTTTAATCGGCTGTGAGTTCACGACGTACAGTTTTGCCCGATTCAAACGTACGTTGGTGCGGATATTCCACGCCAGCAGCGGATGTTGTTCCGTGGGATCATTGCCGATCAGCAGGATGGCCGGCGCACTGGCCACGTCACGCATGGTGGCAGTGGCATTTTGCTTTCCGGCCATGGCCCGCGCAAAGGCCGAGTAATCTGCTGTCCGGTGATGATCAATGTTGTTGGTGCCCAGCACCACGCGGGCAAACTTCTGCAGCAGATAATTTTCTTCGTTCGTGGTGCGGTTGGAGCCGATCACGCCAATCGCCTGGCCGCCCTTGCTGTCACGGATCTCACGCAACTTCTTGCCGACGTAATCCACCGCTTCTTCCCACGAAGTCGGAACCAGCTTGCCATCGCGACGAACCAGCGGTTGGCGCAGACGGTCCGGATGGTCGAAGTAATCAAACGCGTAGCGGCCCTTGATGCACAGGAAGTCGCCGTTAATACCGCTCTTGTCGCGATTATCGCCACGGACAATTTCCATTCCAGTATCTGCCCGGCGAACGCCGAGCGTGGTCTTGCAGCCATCACCGCAGTGCGTGCAGACGGTGCCAACGTGCTTCATCTCCCACGGACGCGTCTTGTAACGATATGCGCCTGACGTCAGCGCGCCGACCGGGCAAATGTCAATGCACATGCCGCACTCTTCGCAATCCAGATGGTCGCCTTCATTTGGCGCGATGACCGAGCCGGCGCCGCGGTTCTGTATTCCGAGCGCCCACACGTCCATGCCTTCACCGCATACGCGCACGCAACGGTAACAAAGGATGCAACGCGGACGATCAAAGAACACCACCGGGGACCACTGCTGCTCTTCCTTGTGCAGCTTGCCTTCCATGTAGCGCGATTCCGCCGCGCCGTATTTGAAGGTCATGTCCTGCAATTCGCATTCGCCACCGGCATCGCACACCGGGCAATCCAGTGGATGGTTGCCCAGCAGCATCTCAATCATTGACTTGCGCGCCTGGCGCACTTCATCCGTGTCTGTGACCACGACCATGCCTTCGGTGATCGGCACCGTACAGGCGGTTTGCAGCTTGGGCATTTTCTCGATGCGCACCAGACACATGCGACAGGCAGCTTGCAGAGAGAGTCCGGGGTAATAGCAGAACGACGGCACTTCAATGCCGACAGCCTTGCAGGCCTCAATCAACAGCGTGCCTGCGGGTGCGGTAACTTTCTTTCCATCAACCGTAATTGTTACGTCTGGCATAGATAGTTTTTAATCCTGGCTCCGTGCGGCTGTAGCATCGGCATGGATCGCCAAATTATTTTTGATTTCGGTGTTCCGCAATTCGAGGACCTGCAATGCGTGGCGCTCCGCGTGCTGCGCCATGATGATGACCATTTCATGCGTGCTAACGGTCCCAACGGCGGGGTGCGGATGTGTGACTTCAGTTTCGCGCAGGTCTTCACCGCATTCTATACATTGTTCAACGAACTGGATGGTACGCTCACGCGACGTCTTGAACTGCGCCGCGGCTTCATCGAGTGAGGCAAAGCGTCCAGTGGGCTGGCTTGCTTCCGGGGCCCGCGATTTTCTTGATCGGTCAGGAACTACTTTCAAAAAAATCTGTTCGCGGTCCGGCAGATCGGGTGATTTGGGCCGACGCGTTTCCGTGATCAACCTCAACATCACACTTTCCGCCATGGTCAGGTGCTCAACCGTTTCCAGGATGCACCATGCGCCCTCCGCCGGCTTTCTCCGGCAGTCAGCGTCACTCACACCGGCAAAGCTGGCTAGAAAATGCTCACGGCTGGCGCGCAGAAGATCCAACTGCATTTCCTTTCCCGAAGGCAAATTTGTCTTTGCAGTAGCCACTGATGTTTCCTGTTTGCAAATGAAATGTCTGCGAATATCTGGTTGCGAACTTCCGTTAAGAATTTTTAGTGTGACGACAAAACCGGCAATTCCGTGATGCTGCCCGCCGGATCAAAGGGACAAGGTTTGCCTTCCAGGTGCGCTTCAAACTCGCCGCGCCACTTGTCCACAATGGACATGGTCGGGATCGCCGCTGCATCGCCCAAAGGACAGAACGTCCGCCCAAGCATGTTCTGCGCCAGGTACTTAATATTGTCGATGTCTTTTCTCAGTCCGCCGCCATTATGGAAGCGAGTGAGAGTTTTCTTCAGCCAGTCTGTGCCTTCACGGCAGGGAATACACCAGCCACAGCTTTCATGCTGGTAGAACTTCATCACGCGTAGCGCAAATTTCACCATGCAGGTCTGGTCGTCCAATATCACCACGCCGCCTGATCCCAGGAACTCACCACGCTTGGCGAACGAATCAAAATCCAGGTTGATGGCTTCCGCTTCTTCCGCGGTAAGAAGGTAAGTTGACGATCCGCCGGGGACCACGGCTTTCAGCTTGCGTCCGTTGGGGATGCCACCGCCAATGTCATAGATTAGCTTCTTCATCGGATAGCCAAGCGGAAGCTCATACACGCCGGGGTTCTTCACATGTCCGCTGAGACAGAAAAGGCGGGTGCCGCCATTCTTTGGCGGACCGTAGTCCGCAAACTTCTGCCCGCCCATAAGAATGATGTGCGGAACTGCCGCCAGCGACTCAACGTTATTGATGACCGTTGGTCCGCCCCAGAGTCCGACCACGGCAGGGAACGGGGGACGAATGCGGGGAATGCCGCGCTTGCCTTCCAGTGATTCCATCAGCGCCGATTCTTCGCCGACCTCATACGCTCCAGCGCCTGTGTGCCAGTAAACGTTGAATTCTTTACCGGTGCCAAAGATGTTTTTGCCCAGAAAGTTCTTGGCGTACGCGTCGGCAATGGCCTTACGCATAATGTCAACCAGGTAGCGGTATTCGCCACGAATATATACGTAGCCGATCTTGGCTCCCACGGCCAGTCCGGCAATCATCACGCCTTCAATGATGGCGTGCGGATCATGCTCCAGGATCAGGCGATCTTTGCAGGTGCCGGGCTCGGATTCATCGCCATTGACGAGAATATATTTGGGCGTGGCCGATTCCTTGGGGACAAAGCTCCACTTCATGCCGGTCGGGAATCCGGCGCCACCACGACCGCGGAGGTTGGACGTCTTGACTTCATTGATAATGGCGTCCGGCTCCATCTGGAGCGCCTTCTGGACGGCCTTGTAACCGTCAAGTTCCAGATACTTATTGATGTCAGCCGCGCCTTTGCCGAAGCGCTGGGAGACTACTCGGATTTCGTCGGGATGGGAAACCAGGTCTGCCATTAACTCTTTGCCTTCTTCCGGTAACCGTCAAGAATCGCGTCGATCTTCGCCGGCGTAAGGTTCTCGTGAAAGTCATAGTTCACCTGGACTGCAGGCGCCCAGCTGCATGCGCCAATGCACTCGACCTCTTCCAGAGAAAACATGCCGTCCGGCGTGGTCTGTTTGTGGCCGACGCCAAGAGTCTTCTTGCAGTGGTCATAAAGCTCGTCAGCTCCGCGCAGCATGCAGCAGATATTGGTGCAGACCTGGACGTTGTACTTTCCCGCCGGCTTGGTGCGCAGCATGGAGTAATAACTCACCACATTGCGGACTTCCAGCTCCGTCAGCTCAGTCTTCTTCGCCAGATGAGCTACGACCTCTTCCGTGATCGCTCCGACCTCATCCTGGCTATACAGCAACATAGGAACCAGGAACGATCGACGTGTTGGATACTCTTTCATCTTCTCGTCAAAGAACTTGTCGAGTTTTTCAGATATGACCATAAGAGATTGCCAGAATTGCCATAATCGGGTAATCGGGTAATTTTCAAAACCGGGGAAAACTCACCTACTCAATCTTGATTCACCCAATCGCCCATCACTACCAAATTGCAAGAACTGATCGCGGCCTACTTACGCGCCAACTGTCCATTCGCTAGCAGATTGCTAAAAATATTCCACTGAGCTTCCCTTGTTGAACAACACTGCTAAGCAATTTACCCGATCCTCAATCGTCAATCTTTTTACCCCTGCTTCGCCGTTCTTCTTGAAGCCGTAAATATCGCTGTCAATTGGCGAGATTCATTTAGTAATTCGTCCAGTCGCTCTTTCTTGAGAACACCCGAGTCAATCAACAATTCAATCCAGAGAACGCTCTCATCTACTTCTTCGAGCACGACGCCGATCTTTGCCACAAATTCAGCCTTCGATCTTGCTCTGCATGCGGCTCTGTAATTCGCAGCTACCGATGTTCCACTTCGCAAAAGCTGTTTGCCCATAACCTGGGCTTCGGTTCGCAAAGGCAATGACTGAAACAATTTTACAATCCGTAACGCAAATGCCTTGGTGCGATCGCGAAGTTGTTCGGACTGGCTGCTCAATCTTTATTCCTTGCAGATTGCCAGAATTGCCAAAATCGGGTAATCGCGAACCTTGATTTACTCAATTAACCGATTACCAATTGTCAATCTTTACCGGGTTGAACCGAACACCACGGGTTTATCAATTACCCGATTACTCAATTTGCAATCTTCTCTTTACCGATGCAATCCTGAGTCGCCCAACCTTGATTTACTCAAGTAACCGAACACCAATCGTCAATCTTTACCGGGTTTATCAATTACCCGATTACCCGATTACTCAATTTGCAATCTTCTACCTGTCTATCTCTCCCAACACAATATCAATGCTTCCAATCGCGGCGACCACGTCGGCAATCAGCTTGCCTTCGCACATCTGCGGAAGCGCTTGAAGATTCGCATATGATGGCGCTCGCATGTGAACGCGCATCGGCTTGGCCGTGCCATCGCTTACCACGTAGTAGCCCATCTCGCCGCGAGGCGATTCAACCGTCTGATAAACCTCGCCCGCTGGAACCGTAAAGCCTTCCGTGACGATCTTGAAGTGATAGATCAGGGCTTCCATCTGCGTCTTCATCTTTTCGCGATCAGGCAGGACCACTTTGGGCGCGTCTGCTTTGATCTCGCCTGTAGGCATGCCTTCCAGTGCCTGTTTGGCAATCTCACGCGACTGGCGCAGCTCCTGCACGCGACACACGTAACGCGCCCAGACGTCGCCATCTTGTGACACAGGGACTTTAAACTTGAAGTTCTCGTAGCCGCTGTAAGGAAAGTCGCGACGAATGTCGAAGTCCACGCCACTGGCGCGCAGGGACGGTCCACTGAGGCCGATCAGCTTCGCGGCTTCAGCATCAATCTTCGCCACGCCCTTGAGGCGATCAATAAAGATACGATTTCCGGTGAGCAGGTCTTCGTACTCGTCAATTTTGTCAGTAAAGGTGTCCAGAAACTTCTTCACTGCCTGGAAGAAGCCGATAGGCGACTCCATGGCCAGTCCGCCGATGCGAAAATACGAAGTCATCATGCGCTGGCCGGAGACCATTTCGTATATGCGCAGCAGGTCTTCACGCTCGCGGAAGCAATATAGGAACACTGACATGGCGCCAATGTCCATGGCGTGCGTTCCCAGCCAGACCAGGTGTGAGCTGATGCGTTGGAGTTCAGCCAGCATCACGCGCATCCACACGGCGCGCGGAGGAATCTCCAGTCCCAGCAGCTTCTCCACTGCCAGCACGTAGCATAGGTTGTTCACCATGGGGCAGAGATAGTCAATGCGGTCGGTAAGCGGTACCACCTGCTGGTAGAACTTGGCTTCGCAGGTTTTCTCAATGCCGGTATGCAGGAACCCGATGTCGGGGACCATGCGGACCACCGCTTCGCCGTCAATTTCCAGCAGCAGGCGGAGCACACCGTGCGTGGACGGGTGCTGCGGGCCCATGTTCAAAATCATGGTTCTGTCTTGAGTGGGGTCAATGACTGGCGTGGTACTCAGGTGGCCCATTAGCGGAAGCCCTCCACGGGATAATCCTTGCGTAGCGGGTGGCCTTCCCAGTCTTCGGGCATCATCAGCCGGCGCAGATACGGGTGGCCAAGAAAACGGATTCCGAACAGATCAAAGATCTCGCGCTCGCAGAAGTTGGCCGAAGGCCATACAGCGGTGATGGACTCCAGCACCGGATCGTCGCCTGAAATCTGCACCTTCAGCCTTAAACGCTCTTTGCGGGTTATCGAAAGAAGATGGTAGGCAAGCTCGAATCGAGGTTCGCGCGGATAATAGTCCGCACAGGTCAGGTCAGACATGTAGTCCGTCAGTCCCTGGGACTTAAGCTGGGCGCAGGCATCGCGTATATTTTCGCGGGCCACGTAGATGGAAAGCTCGTCGCGATCAAACTTGGCGCTTTGGACCGCCTTGGCGTTCCAGGCCAGCAGCGCCGCAAGCGCCGGGTTGCTTTTCAATTGTTCGATGTCGGTGATCGCCGGTGCAAATGCCATTAGCGGTCACTCCTCTCGGGCACGTTCCAGTCCAGAACGCCTTTCTTCCATATATAGAAGAAGCCGACCAGGACCAGGCCGATATAGAGCAGCATCTCCCAGAAGCCGAACATCTTCAACTCGCGGGCAATCACGGCCCACGGATAGAGGAACACGGCTTCCACGTCAAACAGGATGAACAGCATGGCCACCATGTAAAACTTCACGCTAAAGCGCTGCTGGGCGTCACCTGTGGGCTCAATGCCACACTCATAAGCGGTGTCTTTGGCGCGGGTCCGTTTGTGCTTGCCAACCAGTTGAGAGAGCGTGACCATGACGGCGGCCAGGCCAAGGGCGACCACCACCTGGATCAGGAGTGGAATATAGCGGGCGAAGTAATTATTGTCCGGCATGAATGGGCCTGTATATAATGCGCGACTGTAAGGGCTAAACACTCGAATGTAATTTCCATGCGCAGGGTGTGTCAAGCCCTTGATTCTGAATGGTGTTAATGTTTTTTAACAGGCGACGCTAAATAGCCAGCCATCGCATGCGGAATGTGATCGTTTTCCCCCCATGACCATTTTCGGATTCAATACTGACGTCAAATTTCAAGAAGCCGTCTATCACGTACAGAGTGAAGCCCGTCAAGCGGATCTGCTGCTGCAAACCATGGTCTTTGTAAAAGGACAATGCGTGGGCAAGCGAACCACGTCATACGCGCAGAAAACCATTCAGCCCGGATTCAGTGAAGAAGCCACCCATGAGATGCTCAAGGCCCAGCATAAGACCATGGTAGACACTATCCAGCAGGGCGACGTAGCCACCGCCCTTACGTTCACGGGCGACGTGGAAGATATTGCAGGGGACGGCCTGTCATTGAAGTGGATCGGCTCGCCGACATTTCAGGATGGATCGCTGGCTATGAAGCTCTTGGTCACCGACAAAGGCACACCTGTCCCCGCAGCCAATATCTCGGTGATGCGTTCCGTATCGGCTGACGTTTCCACGATTCTCCGCGCCGCGACGAACCCCGACGGTCACGCCGAGCTCTCCATCCCCATCGATGCCCAGATTGAAGCCGAACAGGCCGTAATGATCCAGGCCAGATACGGTGCGCGCTCCGCGACGCGTAAACTAAGGTTTAAGAAATGAGCATTGCGCTCCGACTGCGCTCAAGCTGACAGAGGTGGACGGCATTGCCGAAATGAGAAGCCTGAAGACTTTTGCATTGGCTATTCACTCAACCCCTGTCATGTTGAGCGTAGAGCCGCGCGGACAGTCGCGGCTCGGAGTCGAAACATCCCGAGAATGCCTGCGCCGCAATGCTGCGTCAGGGAGTTCTCCCCAACCGCTCTCCCCGGAAGCGCATTTCGCGGCTCCATTGCTCGGCAAGATCCTGCCAGCGCGGATTGGCTTTCTCGACCAGAGCAACCTTCTTCTGGCGACGCCATCCCTTTAGCTGCTTCTCCCGACTGATTGCCGTTAAAACGTGATCGTAAGTTTCGTAGTACACCAGACGGTGCACTTTATATTTCTGAGTGAAGCCTTCGATGGATTCGATCTTATGCTGATGGATCCGCCTAGTCAGGTAGCCAGTCACGCCGATGTAGAGCGTGCCAGTGCGGCTCACGATGATGTAGACCCAAAACCTGTAACGCGAACCGTCACGCATAGCGGGTGATGTTAGCACGGGCCGCATGGGAAGAACTCCCTGAGTCTGCATCGTCACAATCCGCACCTTCGGGATCTTTCGACTCCGGCGTCGCATGCGCTCCGACTGCGCTCAAGATGACAGCTGGTGAAAGTATCGCGGGTTCAAAAGCTGCGGCGTAACATTTCCAATGAAGTTCAAAATGATTTCGCCCGTCTCTCCGCCAAAAACGCCGCCACGTGCCCCCGCTCATCCGCATCCAGCACCCACAACCAGCTTGCCACCGCAAATCCCGCAATCGCCACCAACGCCGTCAACAATTTCACGATCATCCCATTTTCAAACTGAGCCAAGAACAGCGCCACCAGCGTCAACGCCAGAATTCCCATGAACCGCAACGTCAAGGCATGAGGCACCAGCGTCTTCCGCGCGAAGAACGCCAGGGCCGCAGCCTCTAAGATCAAACGCAAGGCCCATACAGCGGCAGCTCCGGGCAAGCCAAAATGCTTGATGGCCAGCACCGCGGCGCCCAGGTAGAGCGGAATTTCCGCCAGGTGAATTTTGCCCGGGATGTCCGGGCGATTCACGGCCTGCAACAGCACATAGGGAATCTGTCCCAGGCTGTTGATCAGGACGCCCACCGCCAGCCAGCGCAAGATCACAGTACTCTTCTGCGCGAAGACCGGCCCCAGCCATAAATGCAGCCCTTCCGGCGCAAAAAGAAAGATCAGAAAGATAACCGGAAACAGCAGCAGGAAACAGGCACGTACTCCGCGTGAATAAGTCCGTTCAAGTTTGTTGTGGTCAATTACGGCCAGCGCCGCGAATGCAGGGAAGAGCACGCCGGCCACCGCGGTGGGTACCAGCCACAACTTGGTCACCAGCTCAAACGGAGTGGTGTAATAGGCCACCACGGAGACGGACAGCAACGCGCTGATCACAAAGCGGTCGGTATAAACCATGAGCGGCCCAACCAGATTGCTGACAGTGATCCACGATCCGGTGCTCATGAGCTCGCCCACCGTAGCGCGATCGAAAAAGAATCCTTCTTTCAGGCTTGGCGTGGTGCGCAGGCAGAGATAGAAATGGACCAGCGCAGCCACAATGCGTCCCGCTACCAGCACCGTGATCAGCGGGAAAAGGCTGGGTGAAAAGAATGCTGCCGTCAGCGGTCCCAGAAAGCTGAACGCGCCCATGACCGCGCGCACAACATTGACCATGCCAAAGCGATGTTGCGCCTCAAGAATGCCGCGCAGTCCCGTGGTCACAGTAATCACCGGGATCGACAAGGCCAGCGGATAAAGCGCACGCGTAGTCTCCACCAGCAACGAAGGCGGAACTTTCATCAGCGAGCGCGCAATCCAGTCGCTGCGCAGCCATATAGCGATGGTAAAGATGGTTCCCACGGCGGCCATCATGGTCAGGGCCGTCCATGAGGCAGCGGCCACTTCATGATCTTTGCCCACAGCCAGTCGATCGCTTACCACTTTGGTGAGAGCGCGTCCCAGGCCAAGATCAAAGAGGCTGAAGTATCCCACCAGCGCCCAGGCAAG
>WNFC01000556.1_pt1 | contig 37614 bp, 36 predicted proteins | sample 5400541 | NCBI WGS metagenome assembly WNFC01 (sample SAMN13153342, study PRJNA577476) | soil metagenome | isolation source: 120 cm saprolite under Douglas fir tree site 2 hole 2 replicate 1 | place: USA:California | collected 2015-04-18
ATCCGTCTGACCGCGCGGTTTGCTCAACTGGCAGTATCTATTGTCCGGGCAACCTGACCCGTACCCCAAGTCCCACATAGCTTCCAGTCATGCCGGTGAAGCCCAGATCCGCAGCATTGATAAGTCCTTCTCCAAGCTCGGCTACCCAACGGGGGTTGACGCTCGATTGCCAAAATTGAGGGCCGGCAAGACGGTTCCAGTTAACCGGGGTGACGTTGCAGGTGCTGTATCCATGATTCGCTGCTTGCAGCCTGACCGCGGCAACCACTTCGTTCTCCGAGAAAGGCCCCACGCCGTGTACAACAACGATGTGCGACTTCATCGCGAATGCCCCCGTGCCGGTGATCTGGCCGTTCGAAGTCTTTGAGTTCGCCTGGGGAAGACGCTAGGGCCCGTCTAAACAACCCTGTGACCTCGCTTAGCGCGGCGCCCCTCTATGAACCTCGTCAGGTTTGGTACCCGAGCGCGGTGGACCTAGTCTCGTTTCAACCACGACCAAACCACAGGTGTCCTCGCCTCTTCGGGCCGAACAGTTTGTTGCGTAGAAAACGAGGGATGCTAGGCGGGACCCGGCAACGTTGTCAAGAGAGGTTTCAGGCTCACTGGTCTTCTTCGCGAGCCGGTCGAGAATCGTCTCGCCCAGACGTGCCCGGAGCCCAGCGGACTCAGGTCGGTCGTCAGCGAGAGTATAGACGGGATGAAGTGGCACCCACATTTGCGGGGACTTGGGGTACTGGTCAGGTTGCCCGGACAATAGATACTGCCAGTTGAGCAAACCGCGCGGTCAGACGGATAGGCCGGTCTCGACGCCTCCGTCAGCCAAGGGCGTTCAGCCAAGTCCCGAGCGAATCAAGCCGGTCGTGCCGAAGTGATTTCGTTCGGAAGGTCAGGCCTGAGAGGAAAAACAGCGCGATGATGCTTCCCATCATGCCCTGGTGCCGCATCGACCAGGAATACCAGGTCGGCGATGTCACGATCACCCCCTACTCCGGGCGAATCGATGGAGTTGACGACGAAGTGCAACGCCACTTGGCTCGCGTGTTTGGCACCTATCGGAACATCGAGGGGCGCCCGGTGGAGCGCGCGGACGTCGTCCGGTATGTGGACAAGCCTTTGAGCACAGACCTAGCGCCCGAGGAGATCGAAAGCGCCTACGAGTGGGTCCAGCTAGCCTGCTTCGCTGGCCTCGCCACTCGGGAGTTCTTTTACGCCGGAGGCACCGTGCAACAGTGACGCCTTCCTCCTGTACATGCAGCGGCTCTCGGACCCCGACGTCGTCGCGATTCGCATTCGGCGCCGCGAGGGCATCAAGATGAGGTTCAGACCCGCCGGCACGAGCCATTGCAGCCTCACCGCCGAAGAGGTCAGGGCCCCGGCTCTTGCCCGCTCTCGCCTTGAAACGCGCGACGCAGAAGCTCAGCCTCCCGGTTGGACACCGCGCCCAAGTGCTGCACCAGCCGTTCGATTTCTTCGTCCACGCTCATGATCCGGAAGCGGTCCCTGTAGATCAGGAGACCATCTTAGCGACGCCGATCGTTGTCTCAACCGCGGCCTTGAGCGCCGTTTCCACCGCCAACTCGTTTGGGTGCAGGAACCCCACCCCGATCGTGGCCGGCCCGGTGACCTGTCCATCCTGAGCGACGCCTCTCCGACGCTAAACAGTCCGGAAACGTAGGCGACTTTCTATGACCTTGGCTAGGCTCGCAGCGAGGAAGGAGTCGTTACCTGGGTCGGGGCCAGTGATTGTCCGTAGTAGAGATGGCATCTTGCGCGATATTGACAAAATATAACCTGTGACTTATTTTCCTTGTTATGATATCAAAAGAGCAACGCCGATTCTTGGCGCTCCCGCCTGCCAAATCATTAGACGGGGCTCTGGAGCAGCTCTCCACGACCCTGAATGAGGTCGAGAACGAATACTCAGGCATCCCCTACAACCCCGATGAACCCGAGGGCGATGGAAGGCTCTACCCTCCTAGTCAAAAGTATGGGCGTCCCTTCCCGCAGCATCCAAGGGTCCAACGGCTTCGTCAGGTTGGCCACAACACACTTATCGGTGACAACGGTTCGGTCGAGATTCGAGCGGTGGCCGAAGATCCATTGGAAGGAGACCTGCTCTTTTCCAAACCAGGAGCGGATGGCAAGAAGGTGATGGAGCAATGAACCAGATAGAAATCTTGAGTAGTCAGGTACAGAAAAAGGTGCCGCTCGTAAGGGCGGTGATGGATGCACCACTCCATGCTGATCAGCCATGGTTACTAGACCTCTACCTTGACGAGTATCACCTCAATGTAGAGTGGCGGCCTCATCGTGGCTTCGGCGTCTCGTCGTTATCTTCACATGCATATGGTGAGGGTTCGGACGAGTTTGTGCCCGGCGTAGCGGAAGCGACTAACCGAGTCATAGAGCTCCTTAAATCGAAAGGACAAACATCTTCACCGGCACGCATTCGTCTCTTTGAGTTGCGCGAAAGTTCCATGCTTACGCAGGCTGAGCTGGCGCAGCGGCTTGGTATAACACAAGCCGCAGTGTCAACGATCGAGAGAGAGCCGAAGCGCCTCAACATAGCTACCCTCAATCGTTTTGTAGAGGGACTTGGAGCAAAGCTTGAGATTCGGGCTGTCCTACCAGACGGACGCTCTCACTCATTAGCCCTTTCCGATCGCGGGTCACCAAATGATCCGATCGATCCACTTCCTGGCGAGGCGGATACAATTAGTGACGCAAAGTTCGGCACCCGCCTCCGTGTGAAGTGGAACGTTGCCAAGGAAAGAGTTTCGCGTTCACCTCAGTATGACGCGCATGATCTCGGAAACGCTAAGCATCAGAGAAACGAAGGCGGCAGGACCGCGGAATACGATACTAGTCTTCTCATAGTCGCGGAGGTTCTCGCGACTTTCGAGAGCCGGACCGATGCCTTCGATCTGCACGAAGTGGCTGAGGCCGTGCGGGCGCTCGGGCGGCAGTGGGAATCGTTGGGCAAGGCGGTCACGATCGACATCCGGGCGGAGTGGCTCGCTTTCACTCTCCTGGAAAACTACCGCGGCGACGCGGGTTTTACCTGGGGAACGTACTACGGCCCGGTGGGTGTCTTTCACGATGCGAAAGGCATACGGGTTGAAATGCCGCCGATCGAGGAGATCACCCCTGAGGTCATTGCCTACTGGCACGATCGCGCCCATACCGCACGCCAGCCCCTTCTCCAAGTACGGTACGCTGATCTCGCGTGGGAGTTTGGCCGGCGCGAAAAGCTTCCGGTCGGGGCTGATCTGCCGCGCGCCGTGATCGACGCCACGGTCGCCGCGGCGGCGAAGAGGCTCTTCGTGCACTCCACCCTCGGCTTCACCGGCCTCAGGCGCGCGCTCGCCCTTGCCCTCAGCCTTCGGGACAACGAGCGAGTGGTAGTGGTCCGGGATGCACTCATCGCATACGAGGACGCAGTCTCCGAAGACGCTTTCGCGGGCACGTGGGGTATTGCCTTCGACGAGCTCGTGGTTACGAAGTCCAAGCAGATTCCCATGCCGGCGGAACTCGTCACGAAGCTGGTCTCCGATCTTGAAGCGCGGCTCAGCCGGCTCGCGTTCCCGAAGGAACCCGGCGCCCTTCCCGACGGCTTCGCTGTCGAGGCCGCCGCCCTACGTCTCGCCCGCCACTACCGGACGACCGGCGACAGGGAGGGCATGCTGCGTGTGGTCCGGAGCCATGCGGAAGCGTTCCGGGCGGCAGCGGAGAAGGCGTCTCCCATGCTCGCGATAGCCTGGCTCGAACGGGTCCTCGACACCTGCCGCAGTTTTGGCCTACGTGACGAGGCTCAAGCGATCGAGGTTCGTCTTCGTGAACTCGGCCCAGGCGCCGTTAAGGAGATGAAGCTTGTCTCGACCTCGACCGAGATCCCCGCCGAGCAGATTGAGCGATTTCTCGACGCAATGACCACAGGCACCCTTGAGGAGGTGCTCTTCCGCATCGCTGTCGATTTTATCTCGGACAAGGCAGCCATCACCCATGAGGTTCACCGGCACGCGAAGACATCGCCTTTGAGCGCGATCATCTCCCAGACGCTTATCGATCGTGAAGGCCGCCCGATCGCGAAGATCGGATCGATCGACGATGATCTTGACGGGCGGGTCATCCGGCAGACGTTGCAGAACATGCAATTCGAGTTCCCGTGGCTTCGCGCGGCGATCGACCGCACGTGCGAGCGGCTCAAGCCTTCGGCGGCGGCTCTCCGCGATCACTTGCTCAAGTCTCCGGTCTTCGACAAAGAGAAGGCGCCGATCATCGAGCGCGGACTCAGCGCCTATCTCGACGGCGAAGCGACCGTCGCCGCCCCAATGCTCATCCCCCAAGTCGAGGAGGCTCTGCGCAACCTGCTGCGTCTGACGGGCGGATCGACGTACAAGCCGCACCGGATGGGCGGCCTCATGCTAAAGACCTTCGACGACCTCCTGCGCGAGGAGGCGGTGGTGAAGAGCCTCAGCGAGAACGTGGTTCACTACTTACGCGTCCTCTTTACGGACCAACGCGGCTGGAACATTCGGAATGACGTCTGCCACGGGATCACACCGCTCGCCTCCTTTTCCTCGCAGATGACGGACCGGATCTTCCACGTCCTTCTCGTCCTCGCCCTGCTCCGCACGCAGGACAAGCAGCCTTAGAACCGCGGGTGGTGCTGCGTTTAGCCATGCCCTCAGCTCGCGAGGATGACGCATATCTGCGTGGTTCTCCCAGGAGCCTGGTGCACCTGTCCGGATCCCTCCATTTCGTCATAAACCTCCCCCCAGCCCCGGTCCGAGGCTTAGCTCGGCCACGGCCCACTCCCCCCGGATGGACGTCCTTCGCGAATGGCCAGCCACAAGTCTTCGCCCCGTCCTCCATCGTGTCCCCGCGTTTCTCCAACCGTTTATTCGTCTCGATGCGTCTGTGCCAAGCTGGGTTCGACCCGGGCCAGGCCCGGCGGTGACTGAGAACGGATGTTATGTTACCTACGCTCCTTCGACACGCTGCGCGATCCCGCTATGAGGCTCGCTTGACGGAAAAAACCACCTGCTCATAACGCACCGGCTTCGCGAGCAGCCCGATATCGGCGGCGAAACGGCCGTGGAGTCTACCTGGGAGAAAGGGACCCGAACCCATCGGGCCGGCTTACCGCCGCGGCGTCAGGCCTTCGAGATCCAGCTCCGGCATGCGGCCGCTCATGAGGTCGGCTACGATGCGGGCCGTGCCGCAGGCCATGGTCCAACCCATGTGCCCGTGACCGCAGTTGAAGAAGAGATTGCGATGGCGGCCGAGACCGAGGATGGGTGGCCCATCGGGGGTCATGGGCCGGAGGCACGCGCGGTATTCTCCCCGATCGTAGTCGGCGGCGTCGGGGAAGACGTCATGGGCGAAGCGAAGGATGTTGTTGAAGTCGCGCGGCGTCCAGCCCCAGTCATAGCCGGCGAACTCGGCCGTCGACGTGAGACGCAGCCGATCGCCAAACCGCGACCAGCCCACCAGCCACTGCTCGTCGACCCCGGGGATGACGGGGGCGAGGCCACCCGGTCGGACGGGAAACGTCGAGGAGTAGCCCTTGGCCGGATAGATGGGCAGGCTCACCCGCGCCGTCCGAGCGACGATCGGACTGGCTACCCCGAGGGCGAGGACGTAGTAGTCCGCGGTCAGATCGCCCTCGCTGGTGACGACGGCATCGATGCGATCTCCACCGGCCCGGAGCGCGGTGACGCGGGAGCCCAGCTTCACGGTGACGCCGAGACGATCGCGGCACAGAGCCCCCAGACTCTCCGTGAAGAGGCGCGAGTCGCCGCTCGAGTCCCCGAGATCTCGTATCGCACCGGCGATCTTGGTCTTGACCGGTTCGAACACCGGGTCGAGCTTCGCCACCTCGCTCGCGTCGAGAATCTCCTGCTTCTGACCGTGCTCGGCGAGGAGCGCCATCTTCTTCATTCCCGCCTCGAGCTCGGCCGCGTTCCGGTAGAGATAGAGCGCTCCCTTGTAAACGGCGTGGTACTCGATCCCCTCCGCGCGCACGAGCTCGTTCATCACTCGCTGGCTGTACTGGCAGAGACGCAGCTTGACGAGGGTGTTCCGCCTCGCCCGCGCCGCCGTGCACTCGCGCAGGAAGCGGAGTCCCCAGAGGTACAGATGCGGGTCGGGTACAAGCCGGAGGCGGATGGCGGTTTCGTCACCGCGCAGCGAGCGGAGGAGCATGGCCGCCGCGCGCGGTGAGGCCCAGGCGAAGGAGTGCCCGGGCGCGATGATGCCCGCATTGCCGGCGCTGGCCTCGAGGCCGAGCCCGTCCTTTTCCTCGAGTATCGTCACGTCATGGCCGGCCTTGGCGAGGAAATAGGCCGTGGTCACACCGACGACGCCGCCTCCCAGCACGAGGGTCTTCATGTCCTAGACGTCGAGCAGGTAGCCGGTGCGCAGCGGGTCGTCGGGATCGAACATGAGCTGGCTGAAGCCGGTCAGATATGCGGTGCCGGTGATCTCGGGCAGGATCGCCATCCGCCCCTCGACCTCGGTCTCACCGCCGATCCGAGCCGTGAAGCTCAGCCCGAGCAGTCCCTGGCTGACGAACGTGGAGCCGACGCCCATGAGCCCTCGATGATGAAAGAGGGCAAGCCGTGCGCACGTGCCCGACCCACACGGGGCGGCGTCGACCTGACCCGGGCCCCAGACGAGGGCGTTGCGCGATACGCCATCACCATCCGGCAGCTCGTGGACGAGCACGTTGTCCACGCTCGTCTTGCCGAGACCCGGTATCTCGACCTGAAGCTGAGCGTTGACCGCGTGGCGGACGGCCATCCCCCGCTGGGAGATTCGCTTCGCGAGCTCCCGCCGCACCGACACGCCGACGTGCGCGGCCTCCACGATGGCGAAGACGTTGCCCACGCCGACCGCGATATCGACCGACACCTCGCCCACGCCCTCGACCTCGATCATCTGCCCGGGCAGCGCGACGAAGGATGGCGTCCACCGGAGCGTGACATCGCGCACCCGGTCGCCGTCCGAGCGCGCGATCGTCTCCACGACCCCCGCCTCCGTGTCGATGACGACCGAGGTTTCGGTTCCCGTCCGCGCCACCAGGCCGGTCTCGACGGCCACTGTCGCCGCGCCGATCGTGCCCTCGCCACACGAGACGTAGTAGCCGCCCGGATAGATGAAGAAGAGGCCGAAGTTCGCGGCAGGCGTGACCGGCTCGGTCATCACCGCGATCAGGAGGCCACGGTGCCCGCGAGGCTCGAGGCAGAGGCCCGTCCTGAGATCGTCGAGATGCTCCTGGAACCACTGCCGCTTCTCAGCGATCGTGTTCCCGGGCAGCCGCCCGAGGCCGCTCGTCAAGAGCCGCATCCCGATCCCAGCCGTGTGGAAGTCGATGGTCCCGATCACTCGATCGGATCGCATAAGCACCTCCGGGTAAGGGCCATGAGACTGCACCCCTCACGCCCTGTCAAGATCCGAGGAGCACCTCCCTCTCACGCTCTAGTGAGCTCCGACGCCCGAAGGAGGAGCGTGTTCGAAGTGTAGGGGGCCGGGAGCCAGGATCGGAGGCTCCGTCATGCCCGGATTGCTACATTTTGTTGGGTTGTGAGACCTGACCGGCGAAGAGTCGGCGGGCGCGCTCGACTGCCTGGACAAGGCCGCCGGGCAGCAAGAGCACGATGGCGATAAAGATTCCGCCGAAGATGATCAGGTGGAAGTCGACCCAGCGTATGGCGAGGTATTCCTTCAACGTGACGTAGACCACCGCGCCCAGGACCGGACCGTGGAGCGTTCCCACGCCCCCTATGAAGGTCATGAGGAGGGCGTCGAAGGTCCAGCCAGGGCTGAAGGCGTGCGAGGGGTAGTAGCTGATGTGGTAGTAGGCGAAGAGACCGCCCGCCAGCCCGGCCAGCGCCGTCGAGAGCACGAGGGCGAGGAGCTTGAGTCGGAGCGCGCCCACCCCGGAAGCCTCCGCTGCGTCTTCGTCCTCGCGGATCGCGCGCATGCCGAGCCCTGCCCGCGAGGCGCCCAGCAGGCCCGCCACGATCACCGCAACTGCGGCGAGGGCCAGCGCGAGATAGTAGCGGTGGGAGAGGCGATAGCTCCCGATGACGCCTGTGGGAAGCGTGGAGATCTCGGGCAGGACATTGGCGATCGTGGTGCGCATGATCTCGCCCAGGGCGAGCGTGCCGACGGCGAAGTACGCGCCGCGCAGCCGGAAGGCGGCCGCTCCGATGGGCAGCGCGAAGACGGCGGCCGCGACGGCGCCCGCCCCCATGGCGAGGAGAATCGGCGTGCCGATGGTCCAGAGCGTGCGCGTCACGAGCGCTCCGACGCCGAAGAAGGCGGCATGTCCCAGGTTCACCTGTCCGACGTAGCCGGCGAGGATGTTCCAGCTCACCGCCAGCGTGATCGAAAGAAGGATCAGGAAGACGAAGTTGAGGGCATCGTCGCGATGGGTGGCGAGAGGCAAGAGGGCCAGCGCGGCCAGGGCGAGCAGAATACCCGCGCCCCAGGCGAGCTCGCGTCGCTTCGCGAGAGGACTCACCGCCCGAAGAGCCCGCGCGGCCGGGCGCAGAGCACGACGACGAAGATGACGAGCCCCACCACCTCGCGATAGGGGCCGCCGAAGGCAGCCGCGCTCAGGGCCTCCGCCACCCCGAGCAGGATGCCGCCGACGAATGTGCCCATCATCGAGCCCAGCCCCGCCAGGACCACGACGATGAGCGCCTTGAGCGTCCACTCGAGCCCGATCGAGGGGCTGACCGAGTAGGAGACAGTGACGAGGACACCCGCCGTGCCCGCCAGACCCGTGCCGATGGCGAACGCCAGCAGGTAGGCGCGCCGGACGTCGATACCGGTCAGCAGTGCGGCCTGCCAGTCCTCGGCGGTGGCGCGAATCGCCTTGCCCCATCGCCAGTGGGTGAGCAGGAGCTGGAGGCCGCTGATGATTCCGAAGGCGAGGAGGAGGCTCAGGAGGCGGACCACGGGGATGGAGAGGCCCCCGATCGTGATGACGGCGCCTCCGTACGGCGTGACGATAGAGCGCTCGTCGGCCGTCCAGAGCCGCACGGCTAAAGCGTGGAGCACGAGGGCGAGTCCAAATCCGATAAGGAGCGAGTTCTTCTCCCGCGTCTCCTCGTTGGCGCGAACGACGAAACCGAAGAGAGCCCAGTACAGGACGACGCCGGCAAGGAGCGAAAGCGGCACCACGAGCAGGACCGATCCGAACGGGTCGATGCCCAGAAGGGCGACGCTCCAGAATGCCGCGTAACCCCCGAGCATGATGAGCTCGCCGTGCGCGACGTTGAGCACCTTGAGGACCCCGAAGACCAGCGAGAGCCCCGCCGCGGCGAGGCCATAGAGCCCGCCGATCAGGATCCCCAGAACGATCTGCTGGGCGATCGCGCTCACGCCCGGGCCGCCAGGGGGCCCAAGTAGGCGCGGCGGACCTGCTCGTTGGAGAGCAGGTCGGCGCTCGGCCCCTCGATAATGATCCGACCCGACTCGAGCACATAGGCGCGATGGGCGAGGGCGAGCGCCGCTTGCACGTTCTGCTCGACGAGGAGCACGGTCACGCCCGCCCGGTTGATCTCCGCCAGAGCAGCGAGAATGGCCCGGACCAGGCGCGGCGCAATGCCGAGCGAGGGCTCGTCCAGGATCAGGAGCCTCGGATTGGTCATGAGCGCGCGCCCGATGGCCACCATCTGCTGCTGGCCGCCCGAGAGCGCCCGGACGATCTGGCGCCGGCGCTCGTGCAGGAGCGGAAAGAGCGCGAAGACCCGCTCGAGGCTCTCCTGTCGGACGGCCCGCGCTCGCGGCGCGAAGGCGCCCAGGTCGAGATGTTCCTGCACGGTCATGCCGGCGAAGAGCCGGCGCCCCTCCGGCACCATGGCCAGGCCGCGCTCGACGATCTGGTGCGTGCCGATGCGCGCGAGATTCTCGCCCTCCCAGAGGATCGTCCCCGCGCGCGGGGGCAGAAGGCCGGCGATGGACTTGAGGAGCGTGCTCTTGCCCGCGCCATTTCCGCCGAGGAGGGCCACGATCTCTCCCGCGGCGATGGACAGGGTGACGCCGTGAAGGACCCGCACATCGCCGTAGGCGGCTTCGAGAGCCTGGACCTCAAGGAGAGGAATGGGATCCCTCGTCGGTGCCGAGGTAGACGTCGACCACCGCGGCATCGCCGGCCACGTCGGCAGGCAGGCCGTCGGCGATCTTCTCTCCCGCGCTCAGCACGATGATCCGGCGGGAGAGATCCATGAGCGCCCACACGATGTGCTCGACCATGAGCACGGTGATGCCCTCGGCCTGGAGCCCGCGGATGAGCGTCATGGCTAGGTATGTCTCCGCGGGGTTGAGACCGGCCATGAACTCGTCGAGGAGCAGGAGGTGCGGCGACGTCGCGAGCGCGCGCGCCAGCTCCAGGCGCTTGCGATCCATCAGGGTGAGCGTGGAGGCGGCTTGGGCCGCGCGGCCCTCGAGGCCGACGAGGGCGAGCAGGCGGAGGGCGTCGGCGGCGGCCCCTGCGGTGGGGACGCGCCCGCGACCGAAGAGCCGGCCCACGAGCACGTTGTCGAGCGCGGAGAGGCCGGCGAAGGGCCTGACGAGCTGGAAGGTGCGCGCGATGCCGCGGGAGCAGATGCGATGCGGAGCGAGTCCCGCCACGTCGTGACCGCGGAACCGGATCCGCCCCGAGTCCGGCCGGAGGGCGCCCGCGATCAGGTTGAAGAGCGTGGTCTTGCCCGAGCCGTTGGGACCCATGACGCCGAGCAGCTCGCCTTCGTCCAGCGTGAAGCTGACGTCGCTGACCGCCTGGACTCCACCGAAGCCCTTGGACAGCCGCTCCACCTCGAGGAGAGGCATGTCGCGGGTCAGGGCGATACGCGGGTCAACGCTTCGCGAAGGGAGGCGCGGGATAGGCGAGCGGAGCCGTCGCCGACTCCTTGGGCCAGACCAGCTCCTGCTTGCCGTTGATCCACTGGAGGAGCGCCTGCTGGACGATGCCCGTGCCGTCGGGACGGAATTTGACCGGTCCGATGACGGTGTTCATGCTGGTGGCGGCCACGGCGTCGCGGACCTTGTCACGATCGAGCGAGCCCGAGCGGGTCACGGCGGCGGCCACGATCTCCACGCAGGTGTAGGCCGGCCCCACCAGAGGATCGGCGGGACGCTGATACTTCTTCTCGTGCGCCTCGTTGAGCTCGCGCACGCCGGTGCCCTTCATCGCGTGGTGCCAGCCCGCGGCCAGCACCATGTAGTCGCCGTCCTTGCCCAGGTTCTTCGACCAGATCACCGCGTCGGGGGCGCGGATGAACAGCGTCAGCTTCGGCGTGTAGCTCAGCTCCTTCATCTGCTTGACCATGGTCATGCCGTCGGGCGGCGTGGGGAGCGCGAAGACGGCATCGGCGCCGGCGCCCTTGGCTTTCAGGATCAGATCCGAGAAATCCTTCGCGCCCGGCGCGTATTCGGCGCTCACCACCACCTGGTAGCCGCCGCCCTTGGCGGCTTCCGTCCACGCCGTCGCCATCTCGCGACCCCAGTCCGTCTTCTCCAGGAACAAGGCGACGGTCTTCGGGCGCTCGGCCGGGGGGATGATGGACAGCAGCCCCTGTGTCGCCTGTCCGATGTCGGGCGATTTCCAGAAGGGCGAGAAGAGGTAGCGGAAGCCTTGCTGATGCACCTTGTTGAGGGCGAAAGCCACGCCGAGGTAGGGAATGTGATTCTTCTCGGCGACGGCGGCCGCCGCGGCATGGAGATCCGATCCGAACCCGCCGAGGTAGGCCACCACGCCCTGGGCGGCCAGCGTCTCGAGGCGGCTCACGGTCTTGGTGGCATCGGATTCGTCGTCCAGGAGGATGAGCTCGATCGGCATTTTCTTTCCCGCGACAGTGACGCCACCCGCCGCGTTCAGGTGCTCGACGGCGATCTCGTAGCCCGCCCGGATCTGCGCGCCCCCGGCTCCGTAGCGGCCCGTGAGAGGGACGACGGCGCCGACCTTGACCGTCTGCGCCCACGCGGGGAGCGGGCCCAGGCCAAGGCACGCGAGAACGAGGAGTGCGAGAATCCTCATCGGGTTCCTCCTGACGGAGGGCTTGCCACGCAGCGGAACTTGGCGAAGACGTATGGGTAGTGGGCCTGGAACCAGTTGCGGAAGCTCCGGCGCACGAGCTCGGCGGCGGTGGCCCACGAGGCGCCCTTGAGCACGAAGTGCTTGCCGTCGAAGAAGTCGGCCGAATATCCTTCGTAGCCAGGAATCCACGCCTCGAATCCCGGATAGAGCACGAATGGCGTCTCCGTCCATTCCCATCCATTGCCCACGAGATCGTGTATCCCCCACGCACTCGCTCCGTCGGGATAGGCTCCCCCGGGCGCCGGCGACCAGCATCGAAAGCCGAAGTTGCCGTGTCGCTCGCCGGGAGCTGCCGCGCCCCACGGGAAAAGTCGATCGACCCCCGACGGATCCCCGAACGCCGCGCGATGGAACTCAGGCTCGGTGGGCAGGCGCATTCCGCACCAGCGCGCGTAGGCCCGCGCCTCGGCAAGGCTCGCGTAGACGGGCCAATCCATCACGCGCTCCAGCGGGAGGGCCTCGAAGAGCCCGCGGTAGAGCCGGCGGCCATTCTCGATCGTCCACGCAGCCGGGCAGGCGAGCTTTTCGGCTCGGCTCCATTCCCAGTCGTCATCGGTCCAGAGCTCGCGCCGGACGTATCCCCCGTCGTTCACGAACGCGAGAAATTGCCCGTTGGTCACGGGCGTTTCGTCCATCTGGAAGGCCGGCACCTGGACTGAGGAGGCCGGGAATTCATTGTCCCAGCCGAACGCCACAGCCGCGGTCTCGACGCCGAGCGTCGCCGTGCCCGCCGGCACCATGATCGTGGCTGGGGGCCGCCCTGGCCCCGTGACGACCGGCGGGAGCCAGGCGGGACGGATCTTCTGGTCGTAGCCGAGCTGTTGGATCATGTAGAGCAGCGTCTCCTGGTGCATGAGCTCGTGCTCGATCACCATCAAGAAGACCCGCCCATCGCGGGCCATGAGATCGGTTGCCGCCCGCTCGGCTACCGCGTCCGCGCAATCCAGCACTGCGGCCCGGACGTTATCGCGATAGGCGAGCACCTCGGACAGCGGAGGCCAGCGATCGGGGATTTCCGGGTGCGCGTGACAGTGGCTGGGGTCATCGACGTCGGGATCGATGCCGCGGGAGAAGAGCTCGCCGAATCCCGCGTTGAACGATGGGCGTCCGAGGACTCCGGCGCAGATGTGATTCCACGCGAAGGCCGGCAGGTGTCCGACGTAGAAGATGAACGGGTGGCGCAGCGCGATCGGCCGCGCGAGGAAAGCGCCCGGGGCGAGCAGCTCGAAGATCCGATCCGTGCGCGCCCATGCGGCGGCGAGGCGCTCACACACTGTCTCGGCCATGTCGTCCCTCCCTCGTCCCAGAGTGTACGTCGGGATGGGCCTCGCGGAAACCCCTGCTTGATCGTCAGGCCGAGCCGGACTACCCTCGGAGTCCTGTGACCACCGGGCGCCAGGTTCGCCCGGACTCGCGGACCCATGACCATGCGCTATCGTGCGTACGCGTATACCGACGAAGCCAACCGGCTCCAGCGGCTCGAGGAGGACGTGCGTCGCGGGCTCACGGCGAGTCCGAAGACTCTGCCATCGAAGTACTTCTACGACGCGATCGGATCCAAGCTGTTCGAGGACATCACGAGGGTGCCCGAGTATTACCTGACGCGGACGGAGGGGGCGCTGCTCGAGGCGCTGGCGCCCAGGCTCATGCTCGAGCTGGCGCCCGTGGACATCGTGGAGCTGGGGGCGGGATCGTCGTCGAAGACCCGGCGGCTGCTCGACGCCAGGAATGGCCTCCGGGATCCTATCCGGTATGTTCCCATCGACGTCGACGAGCTCACCGTCGAGGCCGCTGCGGCGCGGCTCATCGCCGACTACCCCTTTCTCCACGTTCACGCCGTGGTCGGGGATTTCGAGCGGCATCTGGAGCACGTACCCTCGTCCGCCGGCCGTCGGCTGGTGCTTTTTCTCGGAAGCACGATCGGCAACCTCGATCCCCCGGCCCGGCAGCAGCTGCTCACCCAGGTACGCTCGTTGCTCCGCGCTCCGGGGGACCGGTTCCTCATCGGTCTCGACCTGGTGAAGGACGTCGGGCTGCTCGAGGCCGCCTACAACGACGCGAGCGGCGTCACCCGAGCCTTCAACCGGAACATCCTCAACGTGGTCAACCGGGGGGTGGACGGTGACTTCCGCCCCACCGCTTTCCGTCACGTCGCCTTCTACAACGAGGCGGCGACACGCATCGAGATGCACCTCGTCCCCGACTCGACGCAGGACGTTCGGCTCCGCCGCCTGGGCCTGGACATACGCGTGTCGCCGGACGAGAGCATCTGGACCGAGAGCTGCTACAAATTCAGCCGCGCTTCCGCCCAGGCCATGCTCGAAGGCGCCGGGCTCCGCCTGGAGCGCTGGCACGTCGACCCGGACGAGCGTTTCGCCATCGCGGTCGCCGCTCCGGGTTAGCGGGCGAGGAGGGTAACCGTGCAGCCACATCTGGCCGTCGGCAACCGTTTTCCCGATCTCGAACTGCCCGATCACCGGGGCGAGCCCGTCCGTCTCTCCAAGCTGGCGGGAGAGTTTCCGCTCATCGTCAGCTTCTACCGCGGCTACTGGTGACCGAAGTGCGGGTGCCAGTTGCGGCACCTGACAGAACTCCAGGACGAGCTCGCCGTGAACTACTGCAAGCTCGCCGTGATCTCGACGGACGCGCCCGAGGTATCGGCCGCGTTCCGCACGGGCCTCGGCGCCACCTTCACGTTCCTCTCCGACCACGAGCGGCGCGCGATCTCTCAGCTCGACATCGTCGAGGTGACACCGGCCGGCTTTCGCCACGGGCTCCTCGCCCTGCCGTACACGTTCTCGCTCCTGCCCGACCTCACGATTCACCGGATCTACAATGGCTGGTGGTTCGTGGGCCGGCCGACGCGCGAAGAGCTGCGGCAGGACATGCGCGCGATGATGGAGCGCTGCCGGAGCGACTACGTCTACCGTGGCCCGGCGCCGGATGCAAGCAGCTGAAGCGCCCCGCGATGAGGGCGACCCGGAACCGGGCGCCTACCCGCAGCCCACGCCGCGGCTGCTCTATGTCCACGACGATCTGAGCGACGAGGTGGAGCGGCGCCTCGGCGCGGCGTCCCCCGCCGCCGCTCTCACCCGCGCGCTCTTCGAACTGCTGGGCGACGGCGAGCGCGTCGTGATCCTGACCGTGGCCCAGCAGGTCGAGTGCGTCATCGCCCAGGGTCCGCACGCCCCATTCGATCTCACCCTTTGCATCGGCCGCGCAGGAGATCGCGTGGCGAAGGCTCTCCACGCGAAGACCGGCTGGTTCCCACGGCTTCGCCGGCTCGGGCTCACCCGCGAGGAGGATGGAAACGGAGACTATCATCTCGTCAGCACCGAGCCGGCCACGCTCGCCGCTCAGCTCGAAGGGGTGGGGTCGTCCGAGTCACTCGCGGTGGTGGACGACACGATTTTCTCGGGTCTCACCCTCAGAAGTGTCCTCGAAGCGCTGCCTCCCGCGCTGCTGCGCCGCACCCACGCCTTCTGCCTCCGCGGCGTCGCGGAGTCCGTCGGGCCCATCGCGAGGCTCTGCCCTGTCACCGTGGGCGTCGCCGCGCCCGGACGCCTCCTCGAGGACGTGAGCTTCATCAACGCCAGCGGCCTTGTCCTCCGCGTGGGCATACGGCCCCGCGGGCAGCCTCCGCTGGCCTTCTTCGAGCGCCCCGACTGGATCCGCGCATGGTTTCCCGGCAGAGACCGCGAAGTCATCGCCGCCTGCCAACGTCTCAACGCCCTTCTCGAGCCCGGACGCTTGTTTGGCGATTTCACGGCGGGTGGGGCATAGAGACGGCGCAAAGGATGCGAGTCAGTGCGGTCCCGGGAGGGCACCCCCCAGCCCTGCCCGGTTACTTACCGCCAGCCCCGCCCCCACCCGCCGTGGAAAAAGCTAGCGGCGGAGGCCGCGAGGGATTGCGAGGCGGTCGAGGAGCTCGAAGAGGGCGTGGAAGGCGACGGCCATGACGGCGGCCGGGGCCGCTCCCGCGAGGATAGTCGCCGTGTCGTCCAGGGCGAGGCCACGCACGATCAGCGTGCCGTAGCCGCCGCCGCCGATGAACGCGGCGAGCGTGGCCGTGCCCACCGTCATGACGGCGGACGTCTTGATCCCCGCCATGATGCTGATCGAGGCGAGCGGGAGCTCGATGCGGACCAAACGCGCCAGCCGCCCGAGGCCGAGCACGAAGGCGATCTCGAGGAGATGGCGGTCTATGCCGATGATCCCCGCGTAGGTGCTGCGCACGATGGGCAGGAGCGCGTACAAAGACAGCGCGACGAGAGCGGGGCCCTTGCCTATTCCGAAGAGCGGGATCATGAAGACCAGGAGCGCCAGGGCGGGGACCGTCTGCAGCATGCCGATCGCGCCCAGCTCGACCTGACCGGCCCTCCGGAAGCGCGCCGCCGCGATGCCCATTGGCATGCCGAGAACGACGGCGGCGGCCAGGGCCACCAGGACGAGGACGAGGTGATCGAGCGTGAGGGCGTAGATCTCCGCCGCCATGCCCGGCCGGCGCCGCGCATCCGGTGACGCGGCGCCCACGAAGGCGGCCGCCACCTCGGGCACGCTTTTGCCGTCCAGATCCGCCATCGCGTTGAGCGCCGACATGCGCCGGTCATCGAGTGATCCCTCGAGGACCTCGCGCAGCCGCGCCCACGTGCGCGGAAATCGCTCGGCCATGTCCCTGCGGGCCAAGAGCACGGCCGAGTAGTCCGGGAAGAAGCCGCGATCATCCCTGAGGATCCGGAGCCGCAGCCGCTCGAGCTGCCCGTCCGTCGAGAAGACGTCCATGACATCCACCTCGCCGCCGGCGAGGGCCCGGTAGGTCAGCGCGTGCTCCATCACGCGCACCTCGGCCAGCGTCAGCCCGTAGTGGCGCTTCAATCCTGGCCAGCCGTCCTCTCGCTCGAGAAAGCCGGAGCTGAAGGCCGCTCTCAGCTCGGGGTGGCGCGCGAGGTCACCGATGCTCCCGAGCCCCCGCCGCTCGGCCGTATCGGCGCGGACCGCGAGCGCGTAGGTGTTGTTGAAGCCGAGGGGCTCGCTCATCGTGAGCCCGGACGCGCCAAGGCGGGCGCGGATCGCTTCGGGCGTGCGGAGCGTCGCATCCTTCAGGATGATCCGACTGAGTGTCCCGGTGTACTCGGGATAGAGGTCGATCGCGCCCGAGGTGATGGCCCGGTACGTGATGCCGGTGCCGCCGAGGCCGAGCTGCCGCTCGACGCGGGCCTCTCCCGTCTGCTCGATCACCTGGGCCGCGATCTCAGCGAGGATATAGCTTTCGGTGAACGATTTCGAGCCGACACGGATGACCCCGTCCGCGGCGGCGCTCGCGCCGGATGCGTGCAGAAGCAGGACCGCGAGCGCCAAGGCGCCGATGATCGTCCGCATGGCCTACCGGTCTTTCTGCGCGCCGGCGGCCAGGGTCTGTGCCGTCAGGAACTGAGTCACGAACGGCGTGGCCGGCCGATCGACCAGATCGGCGAAGGTACCCTGCTGGACGATGCGCCCGGCGGTCATGAGCGTGATGGTGGTGCCGAGGAGGGCCGCTTCGCGAATGTCGTGGGTCACCAGCACCACGGTCTTGCCCAGGGTGGCGAAGAGCCGGCCGAGCTGGCCCTGGAGCTCGGAGCGGACGATCGGGTCGAGCGCTCCGAGCGGCTCGTCGAGTAGAAGCAGCGGCGGATCGAGGACCAGCGCCCGCATGAGCCCGACGCGCTGGCGCTGTCCCCCGCTGAGCTCGCGCGGGTAGAGGCGGAGGCTTTGGTCGTCGAGTCCCACCATCGCGCCCAGCTCGGCGGCGCGCGCGAGAGTTCGCGCGGTCGGCCAACCGTGCACGTCGGCCGGCAGCGCCACGTTGTCGAACGCGGTCAGGTGCGGATAGAGTCCGCCGTCCTGCACGACGTAGCCCATGCGTCTCACGAGCGAGGCCCGCGTGGTGTCGGTGACCGGGGTCCCGTCAACTGCCACCTCGCCGCGATCCGGCTTGACGAGACCCAGGATCACGCGCAGAACCGTCGACTTGCCCGAGCCGCTCGAGCCGAGGAGGACGTGCACGGTGCCCGGCCGCACGTCGATCGATACGCCGTCGAGAGCGATGCGGTCGCCGAAGCGCTTGGAGACCTCCCGCAGCACGATCACGAGGGCGTCGTCGTGGCCGGACGCTCGTCCTGCGGCAACGCATCCCGAAGCCGTTCCAGGATCGCCTCCGGGGCGCCGGCGATGGGCAGGTCGACGCGGCGGCGCTCGAGGCTCGACAGGGCGAGGCCCATCAGAATCTCGAAGCCGTCGTAGCTCGTCTCGAGATTCGACGGATGCACCCGCTCGCAATCATCCAGCCAGTCGGCTAACAGACGCATGTGCTCGGGCTCGCCCGGCGACGTGTCGGGCGGGCCTGACTCGAGGCGGCCGCGGGATTGCCGGGTCACCGCCTCCCAGCCGCCTCCCAGGACCACGCGCGCGTAACCCTCGTCGCCCCACACCGTCACGGCCACGTCTCCCCAGAAGTCACGGTTGTCCAGGTTGCACGGGGCGAGGGAGCCGATCTCGAGGACGCCGCGGGCCCCGCTCGCGAACTCGACGACTCCCGCGACGTGGTCGGGACAAGGATGGTCCTCGCGATAGGCCTCACGCCCGTGAGCCTGGCCGAGGACCCACCGCGCGCGCGACTCCGCGCCGAGCCAGAGCATGGCGTCGACGAGGTGAGTGCCCACCCGCAGCATGGACGGGCGCGCAGTGGCGTGGATACATCGGACCTTGCCGATGCCGCCGCCCTCAACGATCTGCTTCACGCGCCGCCAGTGACCGGCGTGCTTGAGCTGGTGGCAGACCACGGCCTTCACGCCGCCCGCGCAGAGCTCGACGATCTCGCGGGCTTCGGAGAGCGAGAGCGCGAGCGGCTTTTCGAACGCGATCGCGCCCACGCCGTGCCGGACCCCGAGTCGGATGATTTCCAACCTCACCGCGGGCGGGGTGGCGAAGCAGAGCAGGGTAGGGCGCTCGGCCGCGAGCATGGCCTCGGCATCCGCATAGCGACGAGAGATTCCCAGCTTGCGCGCGAGAGCACCGACGCGCTCGGCGTCTCGATCGCAGAGGGCCACGAGCTCGAAGCGGTCAGGATTCGCGAGCAGGCCGAGCGCATGGCTCTCTCCGCGCGCCCCGCAGCCGACGAGCACGGCCCGATGCCGGGGATTCACGGTGCCATTCTACGTGACGCCCGGCGGGCGGTACGCCCCTACCTCCGGCGGAGGGAAGGTCCCCGCGTGGCGCTCGCGGTCGAGGGCGGCGACGGCCTCGGCGACCGCCCGCTGCCAGGATGGTGGAATCGTACCGGCCTCGATCTCGCGCGCGTAGTCGTCCTGGTCCAGCCAGGCGGCCCCGCCGTCCGGCCGGATCAAAAGGTCCAGCTTCAGGTCGAGGAAGGACAGCATGCCGTCGCGCTCTTCGGGCGGCAGGCAGAGATCGACGTGATGGGCGACCAGCTCTCCGCGCACGTCGTACACGGACTCGATCGCGTACCAGCGGCCGGGGAAGAGGAACATCGCCCACGTGAAGCCCGGCGTGGCCAGGACCGCGCCGCCCTTGGTCTTCACGCTGCCATTGGGCCCGATCGTCACCACGGCCTGGGGCAGGGCCGCTGGATCGTACCGGATAAGCCGCGGGTCGAGCTCCGGCGCGTGGCGGAGGTCGGCGAACTTGCGATTCAACACCCCCATACGGTAACAGAGGACATCATGCCCGTCGTCGAGTGCCCATGGTCTCCGAGTGCGTCATAATCGCCGCTATGAGCTCGTCGAGCCTGGGCCGTGCGCTGGGTCTCCTCGGGATCAGCCTTCTCGCGGAGCTGGTGGCTCCGGGTCCCGCGCCGGCCGCCGAGCCCTCGGTGGTCAACGAGGTGCTGGACCTCCTGCAGATCTCGGCCGACCAGCGCCGCAGTCTGGTCCGGGGTGAGGTCGTCTCCTTCTCCGTCACCGAGAACAGCGAGAGAGAGCTCGCCGTCGGCCTGGCCATGCTGGTGTCGGCGCCCCTCGATCAGGTCGCGGACTACCTTGGGTCGGGTCAGCTGATCGCCCGGGATGCGAGCATCTCCGAGTTCGGCACAATGCCCGAGGAGGGCTCCTCCGGAGCCTTGGCCGGTGCGCGATATACCAGCGGCGAGCGATCGGAAGCGGAGAACTTCCTCGACGCCTCGCCCGGAACGCGATTCAACCTGTCGCTGGACGAGATCGAGGCGCTTCGTGCGCTCAGGGACTCCACGGGAAGCTCCGCGAAGACCGGAGCGGTCGAGAAGGCCTCGGACGCCTATTGGCGGCTCCTCCAACAGCGCCTGCAGGCCTATCGGCGAGCCGGTCTCGCCGCCGTCGTCCCGTATGCCCGGACCGGCGGAGCCGTCAGGGATCCAGCCATCGATCTCCGGCTGGCCGCAGCCGACGCCGAACGCCTCGCACGCTACGGTCGGGAGCTCCGCGAGGCGCTGCTGCGATACCCGGCCGACCAGCCCTCGCAGATGGTCAACCACTTTTCCTGGATCAAGCGGCGGGTCCAGCACCGGCCGCATCTGAGCCTGCTCCACCGAATGGTCGTGCCGGGTCCCGGACAGGCCATCCACGTGGAGCGCTACTTCTACGTGGGGCATTCCTTCAACGCGACCGAGGTCCTTACCGGCGCCTTCGCGCACCAGGAGGGAACCCTGGTCTTCTGCATCAGCCGCGTCTCGACCGACGAGATACTCGGATTGGGCAACCAGCTGAAGAGGACCGTCGGGCGTTCTCAGCTCAGAGACGAGATGCGCACGCGATTCGACAAGCTCCGCGCCTCCCTCGGCCGGCCCCCCTCGGTGGAAAGTCCCTGAGCCGGGTATACTACCTGCATGCAAACAGACAAGGCGCTCCGCAACCTGCTCGTGGCATTCCTGGAAGGGGAGGCGCATCTGTCGCTGGCCGACGCGGTCAAGGGTTTTCCGGTGAAGGACATGAACGTCAGGCCGCCGAATGTCCCGTACACCTTCTGGCACCTGCTGGAGCACATCCGGATCGCGCAATGGGACATCGTCGACTTCTGCAGGAATCCGGACTATGAGGAGCTCCGCTTTCCGCAGGACTACTGGCCCGCGAAGAATGCGAAAGCCACGCCCAAGCAGTGGCGCGAGACCATCGAGCGGATCGAGGCCGACCGGCAAGAGATGATCGCGATGGTCAAGGACCCGAAGATCGATCTGCACGCCAGGATCCCGCACGGCGACGGACAGACGATCCTGCGGGAGGCGGTTCTCATCGTCGATCACAACTCCTATCACATCGGCGAGTTCGCCATCCTGCGGCAGGTGCGGAAGAACTGGAAGTAACGCCCCTCAGGCGAGCACGGCGACCTTCTTCCGGTCGATGAGGGCGAAGTCGATGTGGGCGCCCAGTCCCGGGCCGTCGAAGGCGTGGACGAGCCCGCGCTTGTCGACCTCGATGTCCTGGGCGAGGCCGTACTTCTGGGCTCCGGCCGGAAGCAGCACCTCGAAGAACTCGCAATTCCGGATGGCCATGGTCACGTGGAGGTTCGCCACGTTGTTGAGCGAGTTGCCGCCGTGGTGGATCTCGAAGTTCATGTGGAAGGCCTCGGCGAGATGCGCCGCCTTGACGAGCGCGGTGATGCCGCCCTTGACGGCGACGTCTCCGCGGAGAAAATCCGTCGCCTGGTGGACGAGCCAGGGCGCGTAGGCGGTGAGGCCGCCCGGCGAGTACTCGGTGGCGAGGATCGGGATCGCGAGGTGCTGCTTGAGCTTGACGTAGCTCAGCAGGTCGTCGTCGGCGAGCGGGTCCTCGTACCAGTAGAAGCCAAGCTCCTCGATGACCTTGCCCACGCGGAGCGCCTCCGGGTACTGATAGGCCCAGGTCGAGTCGAGCATCACGGTGAAGCCGTCGCCCACCGCGCGCCGGACGGCGCGGCAGACATCTGCGTCCACCACGGGGTCGGTGGGCGGGTGGATCTTGTAGGCCGTCCAGCCCTCGGCTTTGAAGCGCGTCGCCTCCTCCGCGTACGCCTCCTTGGTCGGCAGGACGGCCGAGCTGGCGTAGGCGGGGACGCTCTCGCGGTAGGAGCCGAGCAGGCGGTGAATGGGCAGCCCGGCCGCCTTGCCCGCGATGTCCCAGAGGGCCACGTCCATCGCGCCGATCGCCCGATAGGTCGTCTGACGGCTCTTGTGCCACATCGCCTGGTAGAGACGCTCGCGCGCAAGCGGATCCTGGCCGACCACGAGCGGCTTCAGGTACTGGACGAGTGATTGCCCGTCCATGTGGGCGCCGCGCATGGCCGAGCCGAGGAAGGCGTGTCCGCGAACGCCGTCGTCGGTCTCGATGGTCAGCAGGCCGAGCTGGCTCGCGCCGCTGAAGGTCCCGGTGTGCCGGCCGTACTGGGTGGCGGGGATGTCGTCCCAGGCGAAGAGCGTCAGGTGGACGTCGGTGATCTTCATCGTGTGCGTCCCTTTCGGGCATGGCGTGTGCGCCGCCGCGTGCGCGCCGTGACGGGCAGCTCGGAGTCGGCGACGGCGATGGCGGAGATTTCGACCTTACAGCTGGGATGGGTGGCCAGCCGCGAGACCTCGATGGTCGTCGTGGTGGGCAGGTGGCCCTCCAGGTACTCGGCCCAGACGCGGTTGAGATCGTCCTGCTCGCCGACGTCGGTGAGATAGCGAGTCGCGGCCACGAGGTCGCTCATGCGGCAGCCGGCGGCCTCGAGGGTTTTCTTGAGGTTCGCCATGGCGAGGGCGGCCTGCTCGCGCATGGTCCGAGGCAGGTCGAACTCCTCCTCGCGGTGCGGGTGGCTATGGTAGACGGCCGCCGCCGTCACGCCCGAGACGAAGAGCAGCGAGCCGCGGCGGACGAGGAGCGCCGGCGCGTAGGGCATCATGACGTCGCGACGGCGATCGGCGTGGTGGACGGGGCGGACGTCCTTGGCCATCGATGCTCCTTTTCCGCGGGGCCTAACGATCGTGCTCGCCGGCGATATTGTGGTCGGCTTCCCGACGCGTCTCGAACACGCGCGAGGTCAGCTGGCGCTTTTCCAGCTCCTTGGCGAACTTGAGACGCAGAAAGCCGCTATTGGTGAAGCGGGAGACTTTGAGATAGTACTTCCGCTCGACATATTTCACGGCATCCATGTACGCATGCATGGCGTCATCGTCCACTGAAAAGCCCTCGTAGTTGACGATCGAGTTCACGCGCCGGCCCAACGGTTCGAGGAGGCGGTCCACGGCCACGAGGATCGTCTTGATATCCTCTTCGCTTCGTACTCGCATGCCGGAGTAGTTCATGAATACGGTGTTGGTGACGGGATCATAGGACAGGCGATCCTCGATATTGATGTCGAGCATACGGTCGCGCAGCCCCATCGGTGGGGGCCGAAAGATCGCGGCATCCATCAAGGCGGGGCCTTGGATGACGGGACGGAACGGCAGATGGCGGAGGATATCGCGCTCGACGTCGATTCCCGGCGCGATCTCGACGAGCGTGAGGCCGTTCTGCGTCAAGCGGAAGACACAGCGCTCGGTGACGTAGAGGACGTCCTTTCTCAGGTTTGAGGCGAGGGCGCCGCTGAAGGTGATCTGGGCGACGCGCTCGACGAATTTTGTCACTCTGCCCTCCGTGAGTACTTGTAGCCTGCCGTCCTGGAGGGCGAGCGTGGCGCCACCCGCGGAGAAGTTCCCGACGAAGACGACCTTCTTGCTGTTCTGGCTGATGTTGATGAACCCGCCGCAACCCGCGATCCGATCGCCGAAGCGGCTGGCGTTGACGTTGCCGGCGCCGTCGCATTCGGCGAAACCGAGGAAGGCCGCGTCGAGACCGCCGCCGTCGATGAAGTCGAACTGCGAGGAGTGGTCGACCATGGCCTGGCAGTTGATAGCGGCGCCGAACTCCGGACCGCTTGCGGGCACGCCGCCCATCACCCCGGGATCGACCGTGAGCGTGAGCAGATCGTGGATTCGTTCCTCATTCGCCACTCGCCCGATGTTGTCGGGTATGCCGATGCCGAGGTTCACCACGCTGCCCGGCAGCAGCTCCATGGCCGCGCGGCGCGCGATCACCTTCTTGTCGTCGAGCGGCAGCGGCGGCAGCATCTTCGTCGGGATGCGGACCTCACCCGAGAGCGCCGGATTGTACGGAATGCCCCAGGTCTGCATGTGGTGCTGCGGCTCGGCGATGACGACGGCATCGACCAGCGCCCCGGGAATGCGGACGTGGCGAGAATCGAGCGTGCCCTCGGCCGCGATTCGCTCGACCTGACAGATCACATAGCCGCGCGAATTCCTTGCCGCGATGGCCATGGCGAGATTTTCCAGGATGAGCGCCTCGTGTTCCATGGTGATGTTGCCGTCCGGATCGGCGGTGGTGCCGCGGATGAACGCGACGCTGATCGGCGTCGCCTTGTAGAAAAGATATTCCTCGTCATCGATGGTCATGAGCGTGACGAGGTTGTCCCGCGTCACCTGGTTCATCTTTCCGCCTTCGATGCGGGGATCGACGAAGGTGCCGAGCCCAACCTTGGACAGGGTACCGGGCTTGCCGGCGGCGATGTCGCGGTACAGGTGGGTGATCACGCCTTCCGGCAGGTTGTAGGCCTCGATCCTGTTGGCGAGCACGAGTTCGACGATCTTCGGCGTGAGGCCAAAATGTCCGCCGATCACGCGTCTCAACAGCCCGTCATGGGCGAGATGATTGAGTCCCTTGTCCTTGGCGTCGCCCTGGCCCGTCGAGTGGATGAGGGTGAGGCCGCGCGGCGTGCCGGTCTCGAGAAAGCGTCTTTCCAGGGTGACCAGGAGCTGCTCGGGAACCCCGTGCCCCCCGTAGCCCGCGGTGGCGAGCACATCGCCGTCGTGCAGCACGGAGATCGCATCCTCGACGGGAATGATTTTCTTGAGCATGGTGTCGGGGCCCTCGCCGGCTCGGGCGCGCTCATCGTGCGCCAGCCGCTCGCATGGCGTCAAGGGGTCGTTGCGAATCGGCGCTCACCGCCCCCAGCGTGTCACCGCCCCCAACGTGTCACAGCCCGAGATAGGCCTCGCGGACGCGCGCGCTCGCCAGGAGCTCACTGCCGGTGCCCGACAGGGCCACCCGCCCCGACTCGAGCACGAAGCCCCGGTGCGCGAGTGCCAGCGCGTGCTCGGTGTTCTGCTCGACGAGGAGCACGGTCACGCCGGCGCGGTTGATCTCGCCGATGACCCGGAACATCTCGGCCACCATGATGGGCGCCAGGCCCAGTGACGGCTCGTCGAGCATCAGGATCTTCGGGCCCGCCATGAGACCCCGGCCGATGGCCACCATCTGCTGCTCGCCGCCGGAGAGCGTCCCCGCGAGCTGCCGCCGCCGCTCCGCCAGCTTTGGAAAGATCGTGAGCACCTGCTCGAGGCGCCGCGGCCGCTGGGCGCGCGCCGTCGTCGGATACCCTCCGATCAGCAGGTTGTCGAGCACCGTCATCTCGGGGAAGAGCTTCCTGCCCTCGGGCACGTGCACCACACCCAGCTCGACGATCCGGACGGGCGAGAGACCGTCGAGCCGGTGGTCGTCGAGCAGGATGCGTCCGGCCCTGGGGCGGAGGAGTCCCGAGAGCGTCTTGAGCGTCGTCGTCTTTCCGGCTCCATTGGCGCCGACCACGGCGACGATCTCGCCTTCGGGGATCTCGAAGCTGATCCCCCACAGGGCCTGGATCTTGCCGTAGCCGACTTCCAGATCCACGATGCGCAGCACGCTAGGCCACCCGAGAGCCGAGATAGGCGGCGATCACGCCCGGGTCCTGGACCACGCGGTCCGGCGGGCCGTCGGCGATCTTCTCGCCGTGGTGAATGACGACGATGCGGTCCGAGATCCGCATGATGGCCTTCATCACGTGCTCGACCAGCACCACGGTTACGCCGTCGGCCCGGATCTGCCTGACCAGCTCGCACGCCGCATCCACCTCGCGCGGGTTGAGTCCGCCCATGGGCTCGTCGAGGAGCAGGAGCTTGGGCTTCGTGGCCAGCGCGCGCGCGATCTCGAGGCGCTTCTGCTCGCCCAGAGTCAGGTCGGCGGCCGGGGCGTCCATCCTGTCGCCGAGGCCGACACGCTCGAGCGTCGCCGCGGCCTGGGCTTCCGCGCGCCGCCGCGATGCTTCGTGACTGAAGGCGGCGAGGGTGACGTTTTCCCTCACGCTGAGCTTCGGGAAGGGCTTGACCACCTGGAAGGTGCGCGCGACGCCGCGACGGGTGACCGCGTGGGGCCGCAGGCCCACGATACGGGTGCCCTCGAGAAGGATCCCGCCGGAGCTCGGTCGGAGGAAGCCGGTGATGAGATTGAAGACCGTCGTCTTGCCGGCGCCGTTGGGGCCGATGAGCCCCAGGATCTCGGCCGGCTCGACGTCGAAAGTGAAGCGCGAGACGGCGCGGAGCCCGCCGAAGTCCTTGGTGAGATCGGTGACGGCCAGGAGCGCCATGGTCAGGCTCCCGGCCGGCGCGCCCAGGCGCGGCGCGCACCGCCCCAGATGCCTTCGGGCAGGAAGCGGATGACCAGCATCATGAAGAGGCCGTAGAAGATCAGGTGGCCGACGAGGAAGCGCTCGCGGAAGAGCTCGCCGATCGTGGTGAGGAAGACGGCGCCGATCACCGGGCCGACCACGGTGGCGAGGCCGCCGACCACGGCGATGAATACCATCTCGACCGAGAGCGCGATGGGGAAGACGGCGTCCGGATCGACGTAGCGGAAATACAGGCCGTAGAAGCCCCCACCCAGGCCGGTGAAGAAAGCGGAGAGCGCCAGCGTCGTGACCTTCGCGCGCACCGTGTCGATCCCGATCGACTCTGCGGCGTCCTCGTCCTCCCGGATCGCGAGCAGATAGGCGCCGAGCCGCGCCCGCGACAACCGGTACGTGGCGAGCATCGCGCCGAGCGCGAGGACGGCGATGATGCAGTAGAAGGGCGCCTTGCTCTCCCAGTTGATCGCGCGCGCGCCCCACGCGACCCGCGGCAGCGTGGTGATGAGGAGCCCCACCGGCCCGTTGGTCAGCCCCTCCCAGTTCTGCGCCACGAGCCTCACGATCTCCGCCACCGCCAGCGTCGAGAGCGAAAAGTAGGGTCCACGGAGGCGGAAGCAGATCAGGCCGATAGGCAGCGAGACGACCACTGACAGGAGCCCGCCGGCGAGCATGCCGTACCACGGCGGGATCCCGGCCTTGAGGTAGAGGATCATGGTGGTGTAGGCGCCGACGCCGAAGAACGTCGCGTGCCCGAAGGAGACCTGCCCCGCGAAGCCGCCCAGAAGGTTCCACGCCGCGCCGAGGAGCGTCCACAGCAGCACCGTGATGGCGAGGTGGAGGAGAAACGGGTTCGACGTCAGGAGGGGAGGGGCGAGCATCAGGACGAGGACGGCGATGATCGCCGCCGCGCGGGTCATGACTTGCCCACGCCGAAGAGACCCGAGGGGCGGAAGAGCAGCACGAGGAGGAAGAGGACGAAGCCGATGGTGTCCTTGTAGGCGACGGAGACGTACACGGCGCCCAGCGACTCGACGAGACCGAGGAGAATCCCGCCCGCGATGGCGCCGGGCACGGAGCCCAGGCCGCCCAGCACCACGATGACGAAGCACTTGGCGATCAGGATCTCCCCGACGGTGGGATAGAGGTAGAGCGACGGCGCCAGGAGAATCCCCGCCGCGCCGGCCAGCGCGCAGCCGAGGCCGAAGGTGAGCATCGAGATGTGCCCGACGTCGATGCCCATGAGAGCCGCGGCCTCGGGGTTCTGGCTGGTCGCGCGGATAGCCCGGCCGGGATCGGTGCGGGAGAGAAAGAGGTACAGCGCCAGCGTGATGAGTATGGCCAAGCCGAAGGCGATGGCGAGCGGGATGGGCACGGCGATGCCGAAGGGCCGGAGCGGCGTCATCGCGTACGGCAGCTTGATCGTCCGGTAGTCGCCGGTCCACGCGAAGAGGGCGAGGTTGGCGATCAGGAGGGAAAGCCCCGCCGTGTAGAGGAGGGTGTTGAGCTCGCCCCCCGGGATGATGGCCCTGAGCAGGAACCGGTAGACCACCATGCCGCCCGCGAACATGAGGGGCATCCAGAGCACGATGGACACGAAGGGGTCCAGCTTCCACAGGGCGTGCGCCCAGAAGGCGCCGTACATGCCGAGCATGACCAGGTCGCCGTGGGCGAGGTTGATGATGCGCATGACGCCGAAGACCACGGTCAGCCCCACGCCGATCATGGCGTAGAGCGAGCCCGTCAGGACGCCGCTGACGACGCTTTGGACGAAGGTTTTCACTTAGAAAAGTAGGTACGGGAGGGGGGCAGGAGCGCCTTTGCCCAAAAGGCCATTCGCCGGCGCCCCTGCCCCCCTCCCGTACCTACCAACTAGCGTTTCACAGTGTTATCAGGGAAGACGTAGCTCGTCTCGGCGTTGGACTTGGGCCAGACGTTCTGGAGCTTGCCGTCCAGCCACTGCGCGAGCACCGAGTGGTCGGGGGAATAGATGTTCTGGTTCGTGTACTGGTCGCCGAGCGGGCCGGCCCAGTTCCCGAACTTGAGCTTGCCGAAGACCGTGGTCATCTCGGTCTTGAGCAGCGCCTGGCGGATGGCCTCGCGGTCGGCATCCACGTTGCCGGTGAGCGGGGAGCGGCGCATGGCGTCGGCGATCACGTAGATGATGGCGTAGCCCTCGACCTCGTGCTCCTTGGGCCAGATGCCGTACTTGTCGTGGAACTTCTTGTAGAACTCCCTCACCGCCGCGTCGTTGGGATTGCCGGACCACGCGGCCGAGGAGAAGACGTTCTGGCTCTGCGGCCCCAGCTCCTTGGCGAAGTCCTCGACCCCGAAGCCGCCGCCGAAGCCGACGAAGGCGCGCGGGGCCACGCCGATCTCCTTGGCGTGCCTGGTGAGCAGGATGGCGTCGGTGGTGGCCACGGCGACCAGCAGCAGGTAGTCGGGGTTGTTCGACTTGACCTTGGTCATGACCGGCTTGAAGTCGAGGCTGTTGACCGGGTAGGCCTCGTCGTTCACGATCGGCACGTTCTTCGACTTGAGGAAGGTCATGGCGGAGTTCGAGATGGTCTTACCGAAGACGGAATTGTCGTAGACGACCGCGGCCGACTTCGGCATCGCGCCGGGAACTTCGCTGATGAACTTGTTGAAGGCCTGCGGGTAGATCGAGCCGGTCGGGTTGTTGCGGAACACCCACTCGAAGCCCTTGGCGGTGATGATGTCCGCCGAGGGGTGATCGACCACGTAGGGGGTCTTGAGCCGCTGGGCGACCGATGCGATCTCGACGGCCTGCCCCGAGGCGCGGCCGCCCGTGAGGACGAGGACCTTGCTCTGGGTGATGAGCTTCTCCGCCACCGTGGCCGCCATCGCATTCTTCGCCTGGTGGTCGTCGATGATGACTTCGATCTTCTTGCCGTTGACCCCGCCCTTGGCGTTAATCTCCTCGACGGCCATGCCGTAGGCCTTCTTGAACTTGTCGCCGAAGGGGGCGTCCGGGCCGGTCATGGGCTGGGGCGCCCCGATCTTGAGCGTGTCCTGCGCCGCCGCGGGCGTGGCCGCGGCGCCGAGCAGCATTGCGAACGCCAGTCCGAAGGCGAGGAATCGTCGCATGACCAAACCCTCCATTGGGTTCACGGTGTGGTGGGGCAGGCAGACTCTAGGGTTGCGACAAAAGCGTTGTCAAGGTCGCGCTCCGAGCTCGCGGCGAACCAGCCGCGCGCCTTCCGCCAGGGAGCGGAGCTTTCCCCGGGCCGCCTGTCGCGTGCGCGGGACCATGCCGCAATCCGTACAGGGGAAAAGATGGGCGGGGTCCACGTACGGCAGCGCTTTCCTGATCCGCGCGGCGACCAGCGCGGGGGACTCGATCTCCTCGGTCCCCACGTCGATGACGCCGAGGAGCACGTCCTTCCCGCGCGCGCCCTCCAGGACAGCCACGTCGACCCCCGAAGCCGCGCATTCCACCGAGATCTGATCGATTCGCGTCTCGCGGAGAAGCGGAAGAGTCACCGCGTACTGACCCCATTCCGTGTTCTTCTGCTTCCATGCCAGGACGCGCGGGATGCCGTAGCTGTAGCAGATGTGAATGGCCGTCCTGCAGCTCACGCCGTCGATGGCGGCCTCGAGGGCGCGGATGCCCCAGGCCTTGACCTTGTCGAGGTAGATGTTGAAGCAGGGCTCGTCGAACTGAATGATGTCGGCTCCCGCCGCGGCCAGCGCGCGCGCCTCGGAGTTCAAGAGCGCGGCGAAGCGCATGGCGAGGCTCTCCTCGTCGCTCCGGTAGTGCTCGTCCAACATGGTGTCGACCATGGTCATGGGGCCGGGCAAGGCGACCTTGACCGGGCGGCGCGTGTGAGCTTTCGCGAACGCCAGCGCGGGGCCCATGACCGGCCCGGGCCAAGCCACCTCGCCGACAATCCGCGCCACGTCCTGCTCGGCGACGTATTTGCCCCCGCGCGTCCGTTTCCTGCCGAGTCGCGCCGTGTCGGTTCCCGTCAAGCCGTCGAGAAATCCCCAGATGTAATGCCGGCGACGCTGCTCGCCGTCGCTGACGATGTCGATCCCCGCCTCCTCCTGATCCAGGAGCGCCAGGCGCACCGCGTCGTCCTGGGCCTCCGCGAGCCGGTCGGCCGCCGGCACCCATGGGGCGAAGAGCTGGGCGCCCGGATCCGCGAGCCAGGCGGGCTTGGGCAGGCTTCCCGCGAGCGTCGTCTTGAGCATGGCCGGGCCACAATAGCACGCGCTATAATCCCGCTGCTCACAGGCCGCAGTGGCGTGCTCCGGAGAACGACCCACGACCAGAGGAGGCACAGCAAGATGAGACGAGCGATGGCCCTGCTGATAATCGCAGGATTCCTGGGCACGGCGTGGGGCGCGGCCGGTCCGGCGGCGGCCCAAGGCCCCGTCGTGGCCCAGTTCTGGTATTCCTTCGGGGGCACGAACCGCGAGGTGACCGAGGCGCACATCAAGCGCTTCAACGAGTCGCAGTCCAAGTACAAGATCGAAGGAACCTTCCAGGGCGACTACTTCGAGGCGCTGGCCAAGATCCGCGCTGCCGCGGCGACCAAGACGGCTCCTGCCGCGTTCCACGTGATCGGCGAGGCCATCCCGCAGCTCGCCGCCTCCGGGCTCTTCGAGAATCTCGAGCCCTATGCCAAGGGTCCGAACGGCGCCAACCTCGAGGACTACCTGCCCGGGCAGACGCAGCACACCTACTTCGACTACCTGGGCAAGCCGCAGGCGCCGTTGGTGGCGCTGCCCTTTTTCCGCTCGACGCCGATTCTCTACTACAACGCCGACATGCTGGCGGCCAAGGGCGTGAAGGTGCCGGCCACGTGGGACGAGCTGCGGGACGCCGCGGCCAAGCTCACGGTGCGCGAGGGTGACGAGACCAAGACGTATGGCTTCGAGGTGCCCGTGGACTGGTGGTTCTGGTACGCGCTCCTCCACGAGGCGGGCGGCTCGCTCGTGACGGCCGACGGCAAGAAGGCGGCCTTCCGCGACAAGGGGACGGAGGCGCTCCAGTTCTGGGTCGACCTCGTCAACAAGGACAAGACGATGAAGCGCCCGGGCGGCAAGGACTACAACGCCTGGGCCGTCACCAATACCGATTTCATCAACGGCAAGGCCGCGATGATCTTCACCTCGACGGCCTTCCTCAACTACATGACCGAGAACGCCAAGTTCAAGCTCGGTACGGCCTTCCTGCCCGGCAAGGTCAAGCAGGCGGTGCCGACCGGCGGGACCTTCTTCGTCATCGCCCGCGACGCGCCGCCGGCCCAGAAGGAAGCCGGTTGGGCCTTCATCAAGTGGATGACCGAGCCCGCGCAGACCATCTCGCTGTCGAAGGCGACGGGCTACATGCCGATCCGCACCTCGGCCGTCAACTCGCCCGAGATGCAGGCTTTCTACAGACAAAACCCGAACTACAAGACCGCGATCGACCAGCTCCGGACGGCGCAGCGCTTCCCGTACACGCCCGCGCTGATCGAGATCCAGCGGGAAGTGATCCAGCCGAACCTCGAGGCCGCCGTCCTCGGCATCAAGACCGCGGCGGAGATCATGCAGGCGGCAGAGGCCAAGGCCAACGAGATCCTCGCCAAGCAGCAGTAGGCGCTCGCGCGCGGAGGCGCGGCTGGGGTACGCCCTGGCCGCGCCCTCGCTGCTGCTCTTCGCTCTTGTCTATCTCTACCCGGTCGCCTACTCGGCCTGGGTCAGCCTGTACGAGTGGGACCTCGTGATGCCCGCGCGCTGGGTGGGCGCCGACAACTACCGCGCGCTGGTCTCCACGGAGTTCCTGGAGGTCGTCACCAACACCGTCAAGTATTCCGTCGGCGTGGTGGTGCTGTCCCAGGCGCTGGGGCTTGTCCTGGCGGTGCTTCTCAACGATCGCACGCGCGTGGGCGCGCTCCTGCAGGCGTCGATCTTCAGCTCGTATGTCGTCTCGTGGGTGGCGGTATCGCTGCTCTGGATCTGGCTGCTCGACCCTCAGTACGGCCTGGTCGCCTACCTGCTACGGCTCGTCGGTGTGCGGGGCGTGAACTGGCTCGGCGACCATCGCTGGGCGCTCTGGACGCTCGTGCTGGTGACGGTGTGGAAGACGGTGGGTTACCCGATGGTGATCTACCTGGCAGGGCTCCAGGCCATCCCCGGCGACCTCTACGAGGCCGCGGCGCTCGACGGGGCGGGCGGCTGGCAGCGCTTCCGCCACATCACGTGGCCGCTGCTCACGCCCACCACCCTGTTCCTCCTGGTCACGCTCACGATCACGAGCTTCCAGGGCTTCGACATCGTGAAGATCATGACCCAGGGCGGCCCGGTTACCTCGACTGTGATCTACGTGTACTACATCTACGAGCAGGCCTTTCAGTACTTCAAGCTCGGCAAGGCGTCGGCGGCGGTGGTGCTCTTCTTCATCGTGATCGTGGCGCTCACCTTCGCCCAGTGGCTGGCCTTCCGCCGCCGCGTCCACTACCTCGCGTGAGCCCGACACGCGTGCCGATCCGCGCTCTGACGGTCGCCGGGTTGGCCGTGGTCGCGTTGGTCGAGGTCTTCCCCTACGTGTGGATGGTCAGCACGTCGCTCAAGGACATGGCCGGCGTGACGCGGCTGCCGCCCTCGCTCTGGCCCTCCCCTCCGCACTGGGAGAACTACGCCAAGGCGTGGGCGTCGGGACCATTTCTACACTACGCCGTGAACAATGCGATCCAGACCCTGGGTATTCTCGTCTGCCAGCTCTTCTTCGGCTGCCTGGCGGGCTTCGCCTTCAGCAAGCTGCGCTGGAGCGGCCGGGATGCGTGCTTCCTGATCGTGATCGCCTGCCTCATCGTGCCGCCACAGGTGCGCTTCGTGCCGCTCTACATGCTGTTCAGCAAGATCGGGCTGCTGAACACGTACGCCTCGCTCATCGTGCCGTACGCGGTCTCGGCGCTCGGGACCTTCCTGATCCGCGATGCCTTCCTGCAGGTGTCGGACGACATCGTGGATGCCGCCCGCGTCGACGGCGCCGGCACCTTCACCATCATCTTCCGCGTGCTGGCGCCCATCGTGCGGCCGACGCTCGTGGCGTTTTCGCTGTTCAGCGTCGTCTACCACTGGAACGACTTCTTCTGGCCGCTGGTCATGACGACCAGCGAGGCCGTGCGCACGCTGCCAATCGGCGTGGCCATGCTGCGCGAGGAGGGCACCGGCGACCGCTGGCACGTGATCATGGCGGGGAGCATGTTCGTGGTGGCTCCGGTGCTGGCGGTCTTCGTCGTCGCCCAGCGCCACATCATTCGCGCGTTCACCTTCACGTCGCTGAAGTGAGAGGCTGGGCAAGTAGCCGGCCGGGTACAGAGCATCCTCGGAACCTTGACAGGCTTGGGCAAGTTTGCTAGAAACAAGGCCCATTTCGCGCTGACCGCGGTCCGATCCCGGACCACTTGAGGAGGATTCTGATGACGACATTCCTGTGGAGAGTCGCGGCCACCGCCGCCTTCGTGGCGATTCTCGCCCCGATCCCGGTCCACGCGCAGGCCCCGATCAAGGTCGGTGCGTCGCTGTCGCTCACCGGCACGTACGCCCAGCCAGGTTCGTACCAGAAGGAAGGGTACGAGTTGTGCGCGGACCACGTCAACGCCAAGGGCGGCCTGCTCGGGCGCAAGATCGAGTTCGTGTTCTACGACGACCAGTCCATGCCGGCCACCGGCGTGCGCCTCTACGAGAAGCTCATCACGGAAGACAAGGTGGACGCGGTGATGGGGCCGTACTCCTCGCCGATCACGGAGGCCGTGGCCAACGTCAGCGAGAAGTACCAGAAGGTCATGGTCTCGCCGCTGGCGGCGACCACGTCCATCTTCAAGAAGGGACGGAAGTACATCTTCATGGTCATCTCGCCTGCCGAGGCATACCTGGATGGGCTCGTCGACATGGCGGCCAAGCGCGGGCTCAAGACCATCGCCGTCATCAACGAGGACACACTCTTCACCAAGGCGTCCGCCGTCGGCGTGGCCGAGATCGCGAAGAAGAAGGGCATGCAGGTCGTGTTCCAGGAGGCATACCCGAAGGGCAACACGGACTTCTCGGCGCTTCTGACCAAGCTCAAGGCGGCGAACCCCGACGTCATCGCGGCATCGACCTACTTCGACGACGCCGTCGCCATCACCCGCCAGATGAAGGAGCTCAACGTCAACGCGAAGATGTACGGCGTCACGGTGGGCGGCGATCTGCCGAAGTTCTACGAGCTGCTCAAGCAGAACGCGGAGTACGTGTACGGCGCCACCCAGTGGGAGGGGAACCTGCCGTACCCGGGCCAGAAGGAGTTCGTCGACTCCTACCAGAAGAAGTTCGGGCACGAGCCGGTCTACCACTCGGCCGCCGGGTACGCGGGCTGCGTCATCTATGGCGAGGCCGTCAAGCGCGCCGGAACCCTGGACTCGGACAAGGTGCGCGACCAGCTGCTCAAGCTGGAGACGCGGACGTTCTTCGGCGACTACAAGGTGGACGGAGACGGCTTCCAGGTCGCCCACAAGATGGTCATGTTCCAGTGGCAGGACGGCAAGAAAGTGACCGTGTGGCCCGACGACCTCGCCAACGGCAAGCCGCGCTACCCGACGCCGGGCTGGAGCCAGCGGTAGCCTAGGCCCCAGCGAAAGCAAACTCCATTGTTCGTCATCACGCCCGCCATGGTGGGCCAGGTGGTCATCTCTGGCCTCCTGGCGGGCGCTCTCTACGCGATGGTCGCGCTCGGCCTCGGGCTCATCTTCGGCGTCATGCGCGTCCTCAACGTGGCGCACGGGCCACTGTTAATGCTGGGCGCCTATACGACGTTCTGGCTCTTCCACTGGTTCGGGCTGAACCCCTATCTCTCGCTCCTGGTCTCCATGCCGGCGCTGTTCGTCGTCGGCGTCGTCCTCCAGCGCTTGCTGGTGCGGCGGGTGGTGGACGCGCCGGAGCTGTCGTCGCTGCTGCTGCTGTTCGGCGTGGGCATAGCGCTCGTAAACGTGACCCAGCTCGCCTTCACGTCAGATCTGCGGTCGGTGGAGTACCTGACCGGGTCCTTCGTGTGGGGGCCATTCGCCTTCTCCAAGTCGCGCGTGATCGCCTGCGCCTTCGCGATCGTGATCACCGCGGGCGCGTTCTGGTTCCTGCAGAAGACGCGCCTCGGCAAGGCACTGCGGGCCGTGTCCCAGAGCCGTGAAGTCGCTCAGGTCTGCGGCGTCAACGTCCAGCGGATCCACATGCTCGCCTTCGGCTTCGCCTCGGCGCTGGCGGCCGCGGGCGGCTCTCTGGTCGCCGTCATGGTCGCCATCCAGCCCGAGATGGGGCAGGTGTACACGTTCAAGTCGTTTCTCGTGATCGTGCTCGGCGGCGCCGGCAACTATCCCGGCGCCCTGGTGGGCGGGCTCCTCCTCGGCTTGGTCGAGCAGCTCTCGTCGCTGTTCCTGACCACACAGGTCAACGAGGCGGTCGCCTACGTCCTGCTGGTCCTGGTGCTGCTGGTGAGGCCAACGGGCCTCTTCAAGGGGCGCGCCTCGTGAAGCGCCTGCTTCTCGCCGGGTTCACGGTTTTGCTCGTCGTGCTCGCGTTCTACCCGATGGGGGGGACGGGGTACGGAGTCCGAACGATGCTCCAGCTCTTCATGTGGATCGCGCTTGCGCAGTCCTGGAACCTGATCTCCGGGCTCACCGGCTACGTGTCGTTCGGTCACGTCGCGTTCTTCGGTATGGGCGCCTACACCACGGCCATCCTGGTCACCAAGCTCGGCTGGCCGTGGCTCGCGGCGTGCCTCGCCGGCGGCGTCACGGCCATGGCGCTCGCGCTCGTGATCGGTTGGCCGTGCCTCAGGCTCAAGGGGCCGTACTTCGCCATCGCCATGCTGGGGCTCAACGAGGTCCTGCGCGTGATCGTGTCCTACTACGAGGGCCTCACCGGCGGCGGCAGCGGCCTGTCCATGCCCACGCTCCACGCGAGCGTGCCGATCTACTACGCGATGGGGCTGGTGGCGCTCTTGGTCACCGCGCTCGCCTACGTCATCGTCACCTCACGCTTCGGCCTGCGCCTCATGACCATCCGCGAGGACGAGGTGGCGGCCGAGTCCATGGGGATCGACACGTTCCGCTACAAGCTCTACGCTTTCCTGCTCTCGGCTCTGGCGCCGGGGATCGTGGGCGGCCTGGCGGCTCGGGACCAGGGCTATATCGAGCCCATGAGCGTGTTTCCGCTCATCACGACGATCACGATGATCGTGATGGTGCTCTTTGGCGGCAAGGGAACCATCTGGGGGCCAGTGTTAGGCGCGGTTCTTCTGTTCACGTTCCAGGAGATCGTCTGGGCCAGGTTTATCTACCTCCACCAGCTCATTTTCGGCGGCATCATCATCGCGGTCGTCCTGCTGATGCCCAGAGGGATTCTCGGTGTGCTCCAGCAGAAGTACAATCTGCCGCGGACGATCTGATGGCGCCGATCCTCGAAGTCGTCGGAGTGGTGAAGCGCTTCGGGGGCGTGACCGCGGTCAACAACGTCACGCTCGCGCTCGATGCCGGGCGCATCTACGGCCTGATCGGTCCGAACGGCTCGGGCAAGACCACGCTGTTCAACTGCATCACGGGCGTCGACCGGGCGGACGAGGGGCAGATTCGCTTCAAGGGGCAGCGCATCGAAGGGCTGAAGCCGCACCAGATCTTCCACCGCGGAATTGGACGGACCTTCCAGATCATCCGTGTCTTCCCCGAGCTGACGGCGCTCGAGAATCTGCTCGTGGTGACGACGAACGACTATCCCGCGGCGCTGGCGCGCGCGAAGGAGCTGCTCGCCTTCGTCAAGCTCGAAGGGCTGGCGGGGGAGTTCGCGGGCAATCTCTCCTACGGCCAGCAGAAGCTGGTCGAGTTTGTCCGCGTGCTGATGACCGACCCCGAGTTGATCCTCCTCGACGAGTCCGCCGCTGGCGTGAACCGGACGCTCCTCAACGAGCTGCTGGACGCCGTGCGGGTGCTGCGCGACAGGGGCAAGACCGTGCTCCTGGTGGAGCACGACATGAAGGTCGTGATGGG
>WNFC01000982.1_pt1 | contig 37605 bp, 38 predicted proteins | sample 5400541 | NCBI WGS metagenome assembly WNFC01 (sample SAMN13153342, study PRJNA577476) | soil metagenome | isolation source: 120 cm saprolite under Douglas fir tree site 2 hole 2 replicate 1 | place: USA:California | collected 2015-04-18
CACGACGGCCCACGTCGCGGTGGCAAGCAGGACGGCAAGCACCGCGGCCGCCCCGAGCACGATGGGACGGCGCGCCCGCCTCCCCTCGGCCGGTGCGGCCCGCCCGCTCGCCGGCAGCGAGCCGTCGGGGTCGGCGAGACCCGGCCGCGGTTCGCGGAACAGCGTCGCCCGCGCGTCGGGCACCGGGAGCGAGGGCGGGGGCGCCGCGAGCGCCGGCAGGGGGGCAACGCCGGCAAGTCCCGGCACCATCGCCTCGAGCTGTCCCGCCGCCATGAGGGCAGCCGGCCGATCCTGGGGATCCTTGGCCAGCATCCTGCTCAGCACCTCCCAGAGCGGGGCAGGCAGGCCTGGCATGGGCCCCGGCAGGCGTTCGATGTGGGCCTTGAGCACGGCCATGGGATGCCCCTCGGCGAACGGCGTCACGCCGCAGAGCAGCTCGTATGCGAGGATGCCCGCCCCGTACACATCCACCTTGTCGGTGACCGGGGAGGGGACGGAGAGCTCCGGAGCCATGTAGTGCGGCGTGCCGATGAGGCCGGTCATGCGGGTGAGCCCGGGGGTAGCCGCCAGCCTCGCCACCCCGAAATCGGTCACCCGGACCACCGGGTCGCCGTCGGGTTCCCCGTTCGGGAACTCGACGAGGACGTTCTCGGGCTTGACGTCGCGGTGGACCACGCCCTGGGCGTGCCCGGCGGCCAGGCCCCGAAGCAGCTGGGCCGTGACGGAGGCGACCCGGGCGGGCGGGAGCGGGCCGTTCGCATTGAGGTACCGCCGCAGGTCCGTGCCCCGGACCAGGTCGCTGACGATCGCCAAGTTCTCGCCGTCGACGAGGAGTTCCACAACTTTCACGACGTGCGGGTCCCGGATCCGGGTGAGGATGACCCCCTCCTGGACGAAGCGGGCGACCACCGTCTCGTCGCCCGTCAGCTCGGGGTGCAGGACCTTGGCAGCAAGCTCCTCCCCCGTGTCGCGGCGGGTCGCCCGGTAGACGCGCCCCATCGCGCCCCGGCCGATGACGTCGTGCAGCAGGTAACGCTGGCCGAGGGGGGTGCCGCCGGGGTCTGGAGCTGATGTGGACATGGAACTACTTATATACCGCACATCAGAAGAACCGCGCGGCCCGAGATCCGGGCTTTCCGCCCTGTCCCGACTTAGAGTCGCACCGCATGGGTGCTGCCCTCCCAGACCTCGTCGACGACTGGATCCGGTTCAAGCGGACGCGGACGCGGCGCGGGCTCTCGGTAGCGTCCGAGACAGCGTACCGGGCAGACCTGGCGGCCGTCGCCCGGCGGGTCGCCGACGCCCTCGGGAGGCCGGTGCCCGAGGACCCCGAGGACCACAAGCTGGCTGCGGTCAGGCGGGAACTGTCCCGCCTCGGCCTGGACGACCTCACCGAGGAGAACCTGGCGACCGCATTCGCCTCCCTGGTCGAGGAGGGCTACGCCGCGGCCACCCGGCAGCGGATGCTCGCCGCCTGGCGCGGCTGGTGCCGCTGGCTTGCCCGATCCGGGCATCTCGCCCTCGACCCCACGGCCGCCCTCGAGACGCCCACCGCACGGGCGGATTCGGGTGATGCCGACATCTATTTCAGCGCGGCGGAGCTGGAACGCATCGTGTCGACGGTCGCAACGCCCGACGAGCGGGAGGCAGTTCCCTGGCCGGCTCGGGACCTGGCCCTGGTCGCCCTGCTCGGCGGCACCGGCGCCCGCGCCTCGGAGGTGATCGACGCCAGGGTGGGAGCGTTGCGCTCGGAGAACGGCAGCGACACCCTCCATGTCGTCGGCAAGGGCGGGAAGCGCCGGACGATCCCGGTGGCGCCCGAGGTGGTGGCGGCCGTCGCCTCCTACCTCGACGACCGGACGGAGCGCCTTGGCAAGCCCGCAGCGTCGGACCCCCTGTTCGTCCGGGCCGACGGCCGGGCCCTCAACCGCCAGGCCCTCGACTACCTTGTCGAGAAGTGGCTTCGCCGCGCCGGCGTCTCGGTGCGCCCCGGCGAGCTGGCCCATGCCTTCCGGCACACGTACGCCGTCCACCTCGTGCAGATGGGGGTCGCGCTCCCCCAGGTCCAGGCGCTGCTGGGCCACGTCTCGCTCACGACGACCGCCCGCTACCTGAAGATGACGGGCTCGGAGCTGCAGGAAGCGGCGCAGGTGTTGCCCCTGCGTCGCTTCCTGGCAGGCGTGCGTCACGGGTCGGGAGAAACGTCTCGATTTCCCACCGGAACTAGTCCCATTTGACTACGGTTGCCTACGGTTCGTAGTTAGAAATACTGGTATCATCTCCCTACGCCAAATCGCCTAGTCCCCGTATGCCGAAGTACGCAGGTGGCAGGCGCTATTGCATGGTCCGGTCCATAGGGGGGATTGCTGAGATGATCACTTCCGGTGTGGTAATGAGCTGGGCTGTGTGGGGACTCTGTGCATCCGTGGGAAGCTTTTTCTTCCTCTTCGTCGCTGGAGGAAGACGCAAGTCCTAGTCGGAATTCCCGGTTGAAAGAAGAGCGCCAGGGCCTTCCCGTGGTCCCCTTCGCCACGCAGGCGGCCTGGACGGCCTGGCTGGCGGAGCGCTACGCGACGTCCCCGGGGCTGTGGCTCAGGATCGCCAAGGCGGCGTCCGGGATCGACACCGTCACGTACCAGGAGGCCCTCGACGTCGCCCTCTGCTACGGCTGGATCGACGGGCAGAAGGGCTCGTTCGACGACACCTGGTGGCTCCAGCGCTTCACCCCCCGGGGGCCCCGCAGCCGGTGGTCCAAGATCAACTGCGCCAAGGCGGAGGGGCTGATCGCCTCCGGCGCGATGCAGCCGGCCGGGCTCGCCCAGGTCGAGCAGGCGAAGGCCGACGGCCGCTGGGAGCAGGCGTACGACTCCCACCGCACGGCCACCGTGCCCGACGACCTGGCCGCAGCCCTCGAAGCCAACCCCGAGGCCGCCGCATTCTTCAAGACCCTCAACAGCGCCAACCGCTACGCCATCCTGTACCGAGTCGGGGAGGCGAAGCGCCTGGCGACGAGGGCGCAACGCATCGAGAAGTTCGTCGCCATGCTGGCCCGGGGCCAGACGCTGCACCTCCTCTAGCGGCTTCAGCCCGATTCGAGGGAGAGTCTCTCGGCAAAGGCGGCGTCCCCCTGGGCGGGGGTCAGCACCCCGGTGGCCACCAGCCGGTCGACGACGTGGCGTTGCCGGAGCCGGGCGAGGTCGAGGTGGGCGTAGGGGTCGTAGGCGGACGGGGCCTGCACCAGGCCGGCGAGCATGCTGGCCTGGCCCCAGGAGAGCTGGTCGGGCCGGACGCCGAAGTAGCCCCGGGCGGCGTCGGGCAGGCCGTAGAAGCCGTGGCCGTAGTAGACGGCAGCCAGATACATCCGCAGGATCTCGTCCTTCGTGTAGGCCGCATCGAGCTTGAACGCGAGCTCGACCTGCTCTGCCTTGGCGGCGACCCCGGGCCGGCCCGGGGTGTAGAGGTTCTTGGCGAGCTGGACCTCGAGCGTCGCCGCCCCGGTGTCCCGGCTGCCCGTGAAGTAGCCGGTCACGGTGCGGAGGAGGCTGATGGGGTCCAGGCCGAAATCCTTGGAGAAGCGACTGTTCTCGGTGGCGATCACCGCCTGGCCGACCCGGTCCGGCACCGGCAGGGCGGCCAGCTGCCGTGCCCCCTGGGCGTTGAGGGCGGCAGTCACGCGCGCCGGTGCGCCCCCCACCGACGGGGTGAGCGGCCAGAGCGCCCCGACCGTGCCGGCAGCCAGGACGGCAAGGGTCAACACGGGGGCGGCGAGGCGCGCCAGCCACCTCCGCCATCGCGGTCTGATTCGTCTGGGCGTTGCAAGCGTCTCGATCATGAGCGGGCCGGGCCATCATGCATCGGTTTGCTTCGCGGGAGTTGTGAGCGGGAACCCCGCCCGAGGTTGGGACGTCATGGGTTACGGTGTGCCAATCGCCCGGCCGTGGGGTCGGGGGCCGGGGGGCCAACCATAGGGAACTGACCGTGATCGCGTTCGCGTGCCGTCGATGAGCATCTTGCCGAGCTTCACCCCGCCGCCGGAGGACCCGGGGCGGGCGCCGCGTCCGTGGACCGCCGGCCTGCTGGTCGTGGCGCTGCTGGCGACGGTCGGCGTCGCCCTTCGGGGCTGGCTGGCGATCGGGCCGGGCGCGGCGCCCCGCCCGGTGGCCATCCAGAGCCCGGCACCCTCGTCCTCGCCGGCGCCCTCGCCCGCTTCCTCGCCGACGGCGTCGGACCAGGAGAACGCCAACGGCGCAAACCCGGCGACCTCCACCGTGGTGGCGGGCGCCCCTGGGCCCTACGGTCCGACAGCCGCCTGGGTCGTCGCCGAGAACGCCAAGCCCGGCACCGGCAACTGGGCACTGAGCAACCGAGCCCGAGCCCACCAGATCGAGGGCTACGCGCACCGCGCGAGCATTGACGTCAGCGGGACGGTCAACCTGCTCGTTTCCACCACGGCTCCCTCGTTCAAGGTCGAGGCCTACCGGATGGGCTACTACGGCGGGGCCGGCGGCCGGCTCGTGTGGACCTCCCCGGACACCCACGGCGGCACGCAACCCCCGTTCACCGTCTCGCCGGGCACGAACATGGTCGAGACCGCCTGGAAGCCGTCGCTGAAGATCAAGACGGACGCCGACTGGCCGCCGGGCCAGTACCTCTTCAAGCTGATCGCGAGCACCGGGTTCCAGTCCTACGTCCCCCTCACGATCCGCGACGACGCCTCCACCGCCGCCTACCTGATCGACAGCGACGTGACCACCTGGCAGGCCTACAACCTCTACGGCGGCTACGACCTCTACCAGGGTCCGTCGGGCCGGTCGCGCATCGTGTCCTTCGACCGCCCGTACGCCCTCGGCGACGGGTCCGGTGACTTCCTCGGCAACGAGTTCCACGTCGTGTCCCTCGTCGAGTCCCTCGGCCTCGACGTCACCTACGCCACGAACATCGACCTGCACCAGCACCCCGAACAGGTGCGCAACCACAAGGCCTTCCTCTCCCTCGGTCACGACGAGTACTACTCGCTCGCCATGCGTAACGGCCTGCAGTCGGCCCGGGATTCCGGTGTCAACCTCATGTTCCTGGGGGCCAACGCCATCTACCGCCACATCCGCCTCGAGCCGTCCCCGCTCGGCCCCAACCGCCGCCAGGTGGACTATAAGGATGCCAAGGAGGACCCCCTCAACGGCAAGAACAACGCAGACGTCACCCCCGCCGCCTGGCGCTACCCGCCCAACAGCAACCCCGAGAGCACCATCATCGGCGACTACTACCAGTGCAACCCCGTCGTCGCCGACATGGTGATCGCGGACCCGTCGTCGTGGATCTTCGCGGGCACCGCCGCCACGGCGGGCCAGCACCTGGCGGGGGTCGTCGGCACCGAATACGACCACTACGACCCCGGGGCGCCGGGGCCCCGCAACGTCACGGTCCTGGCCCGCTCGCCGCTCGTGTGTCAGGGCAAGGCAGACTATGCCGACATGACGTACTACAGCGCGCCCTCCGGGGCCGGCGTCTTCGCGACCGGGACGCTGCTGTGGATCCCCAGGATGGACCCAAGCTGCGCCATGCCGTGCCCCGGGCGCATCGTGACCAGGGTGACGGAGAACATCCTGGCGGCATTCGGGGCGGGCCCAGCGGGCAAGGCCCACCCTTCGACGGCCAACTACCAGTCCCTGCCGACGACCGGGGCCACCCCGTCCGAAACGGTCACGCCGTCGTCCAAGCTCACCCAGAACGCAAGCCGCAAACCCCTGACGGGTCACTCTCTCGGCTCTCGTGCTCTGGAGCCGGTTGGCGATGCCGCTGGGGGGTGCCGTTGACGGCGTACCGCGGATCCCGTCGCCACTCTGGGTGGCGGTCTTGCCCGGCGGAGGAGAGGCTCCGAGAAACGAGTGGCTGCCTGACCGCGCATACCGCGGTGAAACAGCCGCTCCTATGGTCACCCCCCTTCTGGAACTCGGACATGTCGGTCACGGAGCCCCATCCGACCCTTGGGCCGACCACTGAGGGTGATTGAAAAGCTGAGACTCGAACGGTAGCTGCGAGAGCGGACGCGGGTGTGTCGGATTCTCAGGCGGCACCGTCCCGGGGTCACCATCCCCCGCGTCAATTCGGAACCGGCACCGGCAGGGACTGCGGGCACAGAGAAACAAGGCCAGGGCGCATGATCGGCGGCGGGCAGGGTGACGGGACCGGGGGCTCAGCGAGCGGCGACGGCGAGCAGCCCACCGGCTCGGGTCGCATCCCGGACGGGCATGGCGGTGGCGGGAGACACGGCGGTCCCCCCGGCGCCATCAGCGGCGGGCACCGTGGCAGCGAGGTCGTGGCGGCGGGCGAGGTGGCGGCGGGCGAGGTGGCGGCGGGCGAGGTCGTGGGTGCGGGCGCCGGAGTGGCACGCGACCGGGCCGGAGGAGTGGACGCCGGCGGGGCGGCAGTGGGCGACGGCGAGCAGCTCGCCGCCTTTGGAAGTCAACGGGACTGGGCCGACGTGCGGGCACTGACGGCTGACGCCTGGCCACGTCGTTACGTGTGAGTGGCCTTCTTTGTTTGAAAAACACATCGGATATCGATGTTCATTGCACAAAGAACGTCCAGAACCTATTCCGTCGCGTGGTCCTCGGCTGCGATGGCGGCGGACCAGCCGTCGTCGGGGTCCTCGACCGCCAGGTGCAGGTTCCAGCCGCCGGGCAGCTCCTGCGGCTCCCATCGGAACCAGCGCAGGCGGGCGAGCTCCTCCGCAAGCTCGGCCGGGTTCACCGGCCAGTCCAGGCCGGAGAGCTCGGTGGCCGCCCACCACGCAGCCGAACGCCCCGCCGCGGCCCCCCGCCGCCGGCCGTGGGCGCCCCCGCTTCCGGCAGCCCACGCCATCAGGGCCAGCGCCTCGCGGGGGTCAATCCGCCCGATGAGGTAGGGCCCCGCCCCAAGCGCCCCGATGGCGCCCGCCGCGTCGCCGTCCACCACGGCGGCCTCCGCCTTCCCGCCGGAGCCTGTCACCCAGGCAGCGGCGAGGTCGAGCAGTGCCCGCAGGAGCTCAGGGTCGTCGATCGGCTCCCCCTCGCCGGGCGTGCCCTCCCCGGTCACGGCGGTCGTCTCGGGTGCAGGCGCCTCGATCTCGTGAGCCTTGTAGGTGGCGACGGGGTACGGCGGCTCCCAGGGCTCGAGCCGCATGGGCAGCTCCAGCACCTCGGCATGTGCATCGGGGCGGCCGGCAAGGATCTCGCCCCGCAACACCCGCTCGGCCGCCACGACGCCGGCGACCTGGGGGGAAGGAAGGTGGGGTGCCAGCTCGTCGAAGGTGTGGGTGGATGCGGCGACTTCGGTGAGCGGGCCGAAGGCGAAGCGCCCGGCGCTCGGCGTGAGGACCTCGGCGGCGTACCGGGCCGGCGCCTCGAGAGCCAGGCGGTAGTCGATGTGCTCGGCGATCGGCCAGAGCTGCTTGCCCCGCTCGTAGGCCTCCCGGCAGCGCCCGGCGAGCGCCACCAACTCGTCCCACGAGCGCGACTCGCAGAGGGCGTCCACCCGGCGGAGGAGGGGGTTCGGCTCGGCGGCCTCGACGAGGTCGTCGAGGTTCGGGACCCGTGGCTGGTCGTCGTCGTACTCCATGACCGTGACGATACCCGGTCGCAATCTCGATCCGGGTCCCGCCCGTAGAACAGGCTGCCTGGTTGGTTCGTTTGTCCGGAGAGGAGCTACAGACATGAAGCAGAGTCATCTCACCCGCCCGGGGGCACGCCGCTGGCTGGCGGCCGGGGCCGTCGCGGCGGCAGCCGCCCTGACGCTGGCCGCCTGCGGGAAGTCCACCACCGCGGGGACCGGCACCTCGTCCTCGCCGTCGGCCACGGCCTCCTCGGGGTCGCCCAGCGCCAACGCCGACGCCGCGATCACCGTGACGACCGCCAGCGTGCCGGGGGTCCGGACCGTCCTCGTCAACGGGAACGGCAGGACGCTGTACCGGCTCAGCTCGGAGCAGGGCGGCAAGATCACCTGCACCGACGACAACGGCTGCACCGCCGTCTGGCCCGACACCGAGCTTCCCAGCGGCACGACGGCCGCCATCGCCGGGGCGGGCATCCAGGCGTCGCTGCTCGGCACGGTGAAGTCGTCCGACGGCAAGCTCTACGTGACCTACAACTCGTATCCCCTCTACATGTTCGTCCACGACACCGGCCCCGGCACCGCCAACGGCCAGGGCATCACGAGCTTCGGGGGGACCTGGTCCGCCATCACACCGGCCGGCGGTGCCGCGACGGCGACCAAGACCTCGGCGACGACATCGCCGTCGGCGAGCAAGAAGCCGAGCAGCAGCGGGTACGGCTACTAGTCCCGGAAGTAATCGCAGTTCGGCGGACAACGTTGCCCGGCCGGTGGGTTGCGACCCCCGGCCGGGACCGCGCTGACGTCCGGCAGATCCGGGTCCGCCGCGGCCTCGATCTCCACCTTCCATCTGGCACCGGCACCGGCCTCGGCCGGCGAGGTCAGGATGATCTCGAAGCGGACCGCCTTGCTGGAACCGTTCGTCGCCTCGTACGGGGAACCCAACGGTCACCTCCTCTGGAAATAGAAAACGGCCGCCCTGGATGTGGGGCGGCCGATGCAACTGTGCGTTCGACGAAGAGGGCCGCTAGGGCGACCACCAGCTTCCGAGAACCGTCGTCATGCTGAGCACGGTGCCGCGAGGATACGTCATTTCGCCGCCGTCAGCGCCCGGACGGCCGACTCGACCGCTGTCGCAACTCCTTGACCAGCCCGTCGAGCGCCCGGGCGCCGGTGAAGTCGATGTCCGAGACGCCGGCCGCGTCGAACACCACGGCGCGCACAGGGTCAGGCGAGGAGTCGACGAGGTTGCGGATCCGGTCGCTGATGTACTGGGCGTTCCCGAACCAGATGGGGGCCAGCGGCAGGTAGACGATCACCCCGGGGACACGCTCGGTGGGGTGGCCGGCGCCGGTAGGGATCCAGTGGTCGGTGCCGATCTCCCGGGCGAGGATGACGTCCCTCGGGCGGGCGGAGAGGCGGGTGCGGTCCACGAGCGCCAGCACGAGCGCCGCCACCACCCCAGCCTCGATCCCGAACACGGCGACGATCGCCATGGTGACGAGGGCAAGGCCGAACTCGACGCGTTCGAAACGTAGGATCGCCTTCAGGTCGTCGAGGTGCAGCAGCCGGGTGGCGACGAAGATCAGGATGGCGCCGAGGGTGGCCTGGGGGAGATTGCCGAAGAGCCCGGTGGCGAAGGCGACCACGGCGAGGGTGGCCGCCGCGGCCACGATGCTGGCGACCTGGGACCGGCCACCGGCGGCCGCGACCACGGCGCTACGGGGCGGGCTGGCGTTGACCGGGAACGAGCCGATCACGCCGGTCACCAGGTTGGCGGCCCCCACCCCAACGAGGTCCCGGTCCAGCGTCTCGGTGGCTCCCCCGCCGGAGCTGAGCGAGCGGGCGGTGGCCGCGGTCTGCACGACGCAGACGAACGCCACCGTGAGCGCGGTCCCCGCCAGGGCGGCGACGTGACGAAGCGGCACCGACGGGACGGCAATCGAGGGGAGCCCGCCCGGGATGCTGCCGAGCACCGGGACGTGACCCTTGAGCCCCAGCGCTGCCACGCCCACGATCGACACCACCAATCCGATGAGCGCGCCGGGGATGCGCCGGTCGATGCGCTCGCTCACGACGATAATCGCCAGGACCGTCGCCGACACCGCCAGAGCCCAGGGGTTGGTGTGGCCGATCTGGCTGGCGATGTGGCGCACCCGGTCGACCGTGGACGCCCCACCCCCGGGCAGGCCCAGGACCGCGGGAAGCTGTCGCACCAGGATCTCGATCGCGATGCCGGCCAGGATGCCCGTCACCACCGGCGTCGAGATGAAGTCGGCGATCCAGCCCAGCTTGAACAGCCCGATCAGCACGAGGACCACCCCGATCACCAGGGCGAGGAACGTGACGAGGTGCTGGTACTCCGGTGTCCCAACCGCGGCAACCGTCGCGACGCCGGCAGCCACCACCGGCGCGATGGTCGAGTCGGCCCCGACGGACATCTGCCGGCTCGCGCCCAGCAGGGCGATCATGAGCGACCCGGCAACGAACGCGTAGAGCCCGGCGATCGCCGGCATGTTCGCCAGGCGTGCGGTGGCCATCTGCTCCGGCACCGCGATGGCGACGAGTGTCAGCCCAGCGATGATGTCCAGGCCGAGCCACGCGGACTCGTAGCCCTGGAGGGTCGGGAACGGGGCAGGCCTGCGGGCGCGCGCGCCACTCACGAGGACCCCCCCAGGTGACCCATGCGGGTAGCCTACTCCCGCCGAGGACCCCTCCTGCGGTTACTGCCCTGGGGTTATTGAGTGGGGACGCTCTCCTGCGATCCCGCCCCGGCCAGCGACTCGTCGAGCCACGCCTCGAGCTCGCCGGGCGAGATGGTGGACTTCGAGATGCGCGCGAACTCCGTGCCGTCGCGCAGCAGCAGGAACGTCGGCAGCCCGTGCACCTGCATCTCGATGCAGATGCGCCGGGCCTTCGGGCCCTCGAGCTTCACGACCGCCAGCTCCGCCCGCTCGCTTGCGATCCGTTCCACGTGCGGCATGAGGGCAAGGCACGGCCGGCATTCCGGGCCCCAGACATCGACCAGGACCACGCCGTCCGCGACCAGGGAGCGGAACGTCTCACGGGTTGCCTCGACGACCCCTTCCATAGCTCTCCTCCAAACGTTGAGTTGTCGTTCCTTCGAATGTACCCGATCTATGGCGGTCTCCCCGTCCGAATAACTACGCAATTCGTACGACGAGAAATGACCCGGTTGTCTCTGTACACCCCACGAGAGGGAGCCGAATATTACTAGTAGGAAATGTCTGCCACGAGCGAGGAGGCTGACGACCGTCCTTCGCGGGTGGGGGTGTCTGCCCTCCGCGTTCTTGTCGGGGACGCGGACGAGGCGACGCTCGCCCTTCTGCAGTCCATGCTCGAGATCCAGGGTTGCGAGGTCTTCCTGGCTCGCAGTGGCCCCGAGGTCATCGCCACCGCCATCAACCAATTGCCGCACCTCATCATCTTCGAGGGGTTGCTCCCGGGCATGGACGGGTGGAGCGTCTGCGACGTCCTCGCCCACGTGATGGAGGACACGCCGCTGGTCTTCCTCTCCACGCAGTGCGGGACGGCGGACTTCCTGCGGGCCAAGGAGAGCGGAGCGTCCTGCTGCATCCCGAAGCCGTTCCGGATGGGCGACCTTCTCAAGATCATCGAACCGCTTGCCGCCGACCTGGACCGCCACTCCATGCGCGAACGCCTCCGGACCGTGGACGCCTGACGGGCTTGCCGGGGAGGGGCCGTGGGTAGACTCGCCGCGAGCGGCGAAGCCACGCCTTAAGCAGCGGAGGAGGAGCCATGGCCGAGGAGAAGAAGTGTCCGATGGAAGGGTGCAACTGTCCCGTACCGGAGGGCCAGGAGTATTGCAGCGACTACTGCAAGGAGCACCAGGCCCACGGCGGGCACGAGTGCGGCTGCGGGCACGCCGGCTGCCACTGATTGCGGGCCGATCGCTGCCGTTCTACGAGACCGGAGCGCCCCACACCGGGAACCACCGGGTCAGTTCCTGCTCCACCTTGAGGTCCTTCTCCAGGATCCCCTTCAGGTGCAGTTCTGCGACGTTGTCGCGCTTCTCCCCCGCTTGTTCCCCGTTGAGGGGGACGAAGGGGTAGAACGCCCCGCGCTTGAACAGGTACACGAGGTAGACCGTCTGCTTGGGGTGGGGGCTGTTCGGGGCGGGCTTGAACGCGAACACGCTGCACAGCAGCTGGGAGTCGAAGCCGGAGTCCTGCAGGCTCGAGTTGACCGCGTGCACGTTGGTCACCAACTCGCCGATGTCGGGCTCGGTGATCACGACCCAGTGGTAGCCCATCTTGTCGTCGAGCTCGGTGAGCTCGATCTGCCGCTGGCTCTTCAGCATGGTGAGGAGCTGGGTCATGTCGCCCTGGACCTGGTCGAAGGCTGCCTCCGCGACCGGCTTGAAGCAGACCCCCGCCTGCCCGGTCGGCACGAGCCCGGCCTCGGTCTGGAGCGTGATCGCCGCGCTCGGCAGCCCGAAGAGGGCGTCGAGGCGTGCAGGGACCGGCTTGCTGCGCCCGAGCAGGGCGTCGAAGAACTTCGTCACACCCCCACCCCTACCCCATGTGCCGCATCTGCTCTTCGAGCCGGGCCAGCTGCTCGAGGCGCTTCTCGAGCGGCGGGTGGGTCGAGAACAGCGACGAGAGGCTGAAGCCCTTGGCGAAGGCCGGGGCGAAGAAGAAGGCGTTGAACGCCTCGGCGCTGCGCAGGTCCCGGGTGGGGATCTGGCTCATGGCGCCCGTGACCTTCTGGAGGGCCGAGGCGAGGGCCGACGGTGCGCCGATGAGGATGGCCCCCGAGCGGTCCGCGGACAGCTCCCGGTACCTCGACAGCGCCCTCGTCAGAAGGAAGCTGATGGCGTAGACGACGATCGAGATGAGCATGATGGCGAGGACCGCCATTGCCCCGTTGTCGTTGTCCCGGTTGCCTCTCCCCCCGCCGAACCCGCCACCGAACATCCCGGCGTAGAGCGTGAAGCGGGTGATCAGGCCGGCGAGGACGCCGAGGAAGCTGGCGACGGTCATCACGGCGACGTCGCGGTGCGCCACATGCGAAAGCTCGTGCGAGAGCACGGCCTCGAGCTCCCGGGGATCGAGGCGCCGCATGATCCCGGTGGTGACGCAGACGACCGCCGCCTTCGGGCTGCGCCCCGTGGCGAAGGCGTTGGGGACGTCGCTGTCGGCGATGCCCACCCTGGGCTTCGGCATGTCGGCCAGCGCGCACAGACGGTCCACGATGGCATGCAGCTCGGGGGCCTCCTGCTCGGAGACCACCCGGGCGTGCATCGAGAACAGGGCGATCTTGTCGGAGAAGAAGTACTGGGCGAAAAGCAGCCCCCCAGCGATGACGATGACGATGGTGTACGACACGCCGACGGCGAGCAGCGCCCCGATGAAGACGACGTAGAGCAGGCCGAGCAGGAAGATCGTCACCGCCATCCTGGCCGAGAGGCCCGGATCCTTTGGATAGCGCGTGGTCATGAGCTTGATTGCTCCTCCGCTAGAAGCTTCTGGACGTCTGCCAGGGTTGAACCAGCGTCGGGGACGATGCCGTCCGAGGGCTGGATGTCGTCGTCGGGGAGGCGCTCTCCCTGATGGACGACGTCGATGAGCGCCGCGAGATCCCGCCGGAACGCCTCCTCGTCGCCGGCCTCCACATGGGAGATCAGCACGTCGTCGAGCTTGAGAAACTCCGGGCACAGCTCCTCGGGGAGGTCGTACTGGCCGTCACCAAGAATGCGAACGATCATTTCGCCTCCTCTGGAGCTGCGTCGACGGGAGCGGCCTGGACCGGTGCAGCGGGTGCGGCGATCTCCATGCCGGGGTCCCCTTGGGGTAGGGAGCGAGGTGCGGTCCCCTTCCCCAGCTCGCCCTTGAGGCGCTCGAGCTCGGCGTCCACCCCCACGGTGGCAAGGCCCTTGTTGAGCTCCGCCTGGATGTGGTCGCCGGGGGCGGAGAGGTCGTCGAGGGCGCCGGAGGCCATCAGCTCGTCGAGAGCGCCGGCTCGGGCCTGCATCTGGGCGGTCTTGTCCTCCGCCCGCTGGATCGCCATGCCCACGTCGCCCATCTCCTCGGAGATGCCGGAGACTGCCTCGTTGACCTTGGTCGTGGCCTGCGCGGCGGTGTAGGTGGCCTTGATGGTCTCCTTGCGGGTGCGGAAGCTCTCGACCTTGGCCTGGAGGCGCTGCGAGGCCTGCGTGAGCTGCGCCTCCTGGGCGTCGAGCTGGTCGTGCTGGGTCTTCAGATCCTGGAGCTGCGTGACGATCGACGCCCGGCGGGCCAGCGCCTCGCGCGCGAGGTCCTCACGGTTCTGGGCGATGGCCTGGCGGGCCTGCTCCTCCAGCTTCGCCCCCGACTGGGTCAGCTGGTTTGCCTGGAGCTCGAGGCGCTTGCGCGACGTAGCGACGTCGGCGACACCCCGGCGGACCTGGGTGAGCTGTTCGAGCATGCGCTGGTACGAGTAGTCGAGTGTCTCTCGGGGATCCTCGGCCCGGTCCAGCGCCTTGCTGGCCTTGGCCTTGAGGATGGTCGAGAGGCGTTTGGTCAAACTCATGTGCCCACTCCCCTTTCGATCCCTTTCATTGTTCCACGTACCGCTCCCCAGTCTGACCGTTTTGGACCCGCAGTGCCGGTCTTCTCATGGGGCGTCCAGGTGGCGCTCAGCGGACCTTCAATCTCCGGCAGGCCCCGGTGGGCACCAGTGGAAAAGAGGGCACGAAAACGGATAATGGTCGCCGGGAGGGGCCGACCGTCACGACCAGTCATCGTCGTATGGGGAACCCGGGGGCCGGTCTCCGGAGCGCTCGGGCGTTCGGCGCGCTCGTGGCGGTGCTCGCAGTCTTCGCTGCCGCCTGCTCCTCGGGGGGCTCCCGGGCGGCGGGGGCCGGCGTCCCCGACATCAACCACGTCCCGCACACGACCGTCGGCGCCCTCATCTTCAGCCCGCCCCGCGACGCCACGGAGGTGAAGCCCAGCGACCCGGTCCTGGTCCAGGCGGCGTACTCGGACGCCCACCTGACGCGGGTCACCCTCACGCGCGACGGCGGGGAGGCCATCGCCGGCACGCTCGGTGCCGACGGCTTCGTGGCCACCGGCGTCCTCCAGCCAGACGCCAGGTACACGGTGACGGCCACCGTCTCCCTCCCGACGGATTCCACGACGCCGGGGGGTGTCAACGAGCAGACGGAGACCGTCGGCTTCGCCACGGCGACGACGCCCAAGGTCCTCTCCGTCAGCCCCACCGTCGTCGGCCCCGGCGACGCTGCCGTCGTCACGCTCGATCGCCCCGCCAAGGAGGTGAAGGTCGACGGGCCCGCCACCGCCCAGCTGGGGCCGGGGGGCACGACGATCAGCCTCTATCCCCAGGGGTACAAGCCTGGGGCGAGCTTCCCCGTGTCCCTCACCGCCATCAGCCTCGCCGGCATCGCCGGGAGCCCCCAGACTGCCCACTTCGCCGCCAAGGGCGGGCCGACGCTGACGACCTCCTTCAACGATGGGGACCGTAACCTCGGCGTCGGCAGCCCGGTCGTGGTGGGGACAGGCGTGGCGCCGGCGAACCCGGCCGACTTCGTCACCCATTTCACGGTGACCGCCGACGTGCCCGCCACCGTCGCCCCGGCGATCGTTCCTCCCCCGTTCACTCCCGGCGTCGCCAACCCGTGCTTCCAGTACGCCGCGCCGGTCGGGGTGACGACCTTCGACGTGACCGCCACCTGGCTCAGCCCCACCCGCCTGTCCTTCAAGCCCAAGGCGCCGGACGGCTACTGGCCCGCCAACGCCACCATCAACGTCACGGGGGCCCTCGACGGCCTCGTCGCCGAGGACGGGGGTGCCTTCCCGGCAACCTTCCACCGCTCGTTCTTCACCGGAGACAAGCGGGTGATCGACGTCGACCTTTCCACCCAGACGCTGTCGGCGTGCCGCAACGGGCTGCTCGCCAACCAGTTCCCCGTCTCGACCGGCGTGCAGGGCAAGGAGACCCACACGGGGACCTACTACATCTACCAGCGGATCGTCGACGCCGAGATGAAGAGCGCCGAGAGCGAGTTCGCCCCCGACTACTACGACGTGAAGCATGTGCCCTGGACGCAGTACTTCCACAACGGGGAGGCCTTGCACGGGGCGTGGTGGCACAACAACTTCGGCCACCCCATGAGCCACGGCTGCGTCAACATCTCCACCCCGACCCGCAACGCTTCCTGGCCCCGGGCGGCGGCCAATGCCGAGTACCTCTGGAGCTTCGACAACCTGGGCGACCCCGTGGTGGTGCACGGCACGACGCCCTGAGCCGCTACTTCTTGCCGGTCGGGTCCGGGCCGGGCCGGCGCAGGTACGACCCTGCGGCGCCTCGGAGGTAGAGGAGCCCGATACCGGCGAAGCAGACCACGGGGATCAGCTTCCATCCCGTGTGGAGGCCCAGGAAGGCCCCGGCGGCCGCACCCAACCACATGAGGGCGAGCACGACCAGAAAGAGGGGTCTCGAGGGCCGCTTCCCCACGATCGGGGGCGGCCCGGGCCGCTTGGCGGGGCCCCTGGCGGGGGGCCGGGCCGGGGGCCTGGCGGGCGTTCGAGCGCGGTTGGGACCCTTGCTGCCGCGCCGGCGGGGGCCGCTCATGGCCGAATCTTACGTCACCCATTAGTCTCGCTGCGCTGCCATGCCCAACGCCCGGAGCCGTCTGAAGACGGCGAGCCTCGTCGCCTGCGTCGTCCTCGCCGCGGGCGGCGGGCTGCTCCTGGTCCGCCATCATCACCGGGCCCCCGCCCCGGGTCCCCACCCGGTGGCGAGCGCAACCCCGACCCTGCCCCCCGCGTCGGTCACCCCGACCGCTGCCGTCTCGCCGACGGTCTCCCTGCCGGTCAGGTCCCCCTCCCCCACGCCGTCGCGGTCGGCGGCCACGGCGCCGACGCCCTCGGCATCCCCGACGTCGCCTCTCTTCCACGGGGTCACCCTCATCGACGGTCCCTACGGGTTCCAGGTCCCGCAGGGCTGGACCGCCACGCCGCTGGTGTCCACGAGCCCCACGTCCCAGGCGGCACACTGGACCGATCCCGCAAGCCCGGCCCGCATCGACTACCTGATTGTCACCAGCACCGCCGTCTACAGCATCGACCACACGGTCAACCTGGGGGCGATCGAGGCGGCCTTGCCCTGCCAGCACCTCCCCCCCACGAGCTTCACCTACGTGCCAGGCAAGGGCCCCCGGTACACGTGCGCCCCCCAGGGGGGACTCAACGTGGGCGGGATGGTGCTCGTCAAGCCGTACCCCCAGGGGTTCCGGCTCCTGCAGGTTTCGATGCCCGCGGCGCAGGATGCCGTCGCCGCCCAGATCCTCGCCGGCTTCCACTGAGGCCTGTTGTATCCCCCCTGTTAGCATCCCTGCATGCGGCTGAAGCCTGGGGACCGCCTGGATCGCTTCGAGATCGTCGAGCCCCTCGGAGAGGGGGCGTACGCCGAGACGTACAAGGCGCGTGACACCGGGTCGGGTCAGATGGTTCTCCTCAAGAGCCCGAACCCACTCCTGTTCGCCGATCCCGGCATCCACCAGCGCTTCATGCGGGAGAGCGAGATCGCCAGCCACCTGAACCATCCGGGCGTCCAGGGAAGCGTGGACACCGGCGAGCACCGTTCCGAGCCGTACCTTGCCCTCGAGTACATCGAGGGCGAAACCCTCCGGCGCTGGTTACACGGCCACAAGACGCCTCTGCCCGTCGCGCAGGCCGTCGCCTGGGGCCGCGAGCTCGCCGATGCCCTCTCCTACCTCCACAAGCACAAGATCGTGCACCGCGACCTCAAGCCCGAGAACGTCATCGTGGCCAAGGACGGCAAGCTCAAGATCATCGACTTCGGCACGGCGCTCCTGACCGGTGCCCGGCGCCTGACCTGGCGCCACCTCACCGAGGCCCTGGGCACGCCCGACTACATGAGCCCCGAGCAGATCCAGGGCGAGCGCGGCGACCCGCGCAGTGACATCTACTCCTGGGGGATCATGCTCTACGAGCTCCTGACGGGCCGGGTGCCCTTCGAGGGCGACAACTGGCTGGCGGTGATGCAGGGCCACCTGCAGCGGCACCCGAAGCCGATCCGTGAGCTCCGCCCGGAAGTCCCGCCGCAGCTGGAGAGCATCGTCCTCACGGCGATGCGCCGGTACCCGGAGAACCGCTACCAGAGCGCCGACGAACTCCTTGCCGACCTCGACGCCCTGGACCTGACAGAAGCGCCACGCCCGGCCCCCCCGAGGACCCGGCACCCGGCGGCCCCCATCCCGGCGCAGACCGACGCGGTCCGCCCCGCCGTGCCCGCCTACGGGGCGTCCTCGTCCCGAGGGGCCACCAGCGGGCCCCCTCGCCGCAACGTCCCGCCACCCCCGGTGGCCACGGGCGGCCCGGGCCGTGGGCTGGCGGGTCCGCCCTCACGCCCGGCAGGGCGCCCGAAGGCCCCCGTCAGTGCGTCGGCACGGGACCTCTCGCCGGAAAAACCAATCGGCCACCTCCCGGCCCCCGCCTCCCAGCGGGGGTTCTGGCTCTTCGTCTGGGGAATCGCCGGCGGGTTCGTGGCCCTGGTGGCCCTGATCGTGGTCCTCACGAAGCTGGTGCACTAAATGGTGATGTGCTCATTGTCTCGGCTCCCGTCGCGCGCCGCGCCGCCCGCGCCTGAGGACTAGGGTTTGTACGCGCCGCCTCGCGGGCGGACGTCACGCACGGTCACAAGGTGTACGGCGGGATCCCGGCGGAAAAGGACGCGCCACTCCCCCACGCGGAGCCGGTAGCCGTCGGTGCCCTTGAGGTGCCGGATGTCGCCGGTCTCGGGGAGCCGGCGCAGGGCCGTCAGGATCCGCTCGCGGTCAGTGCGACTCATGCGTTCCAGAGATTTGACCGCCCTCGGCTGAAGCTCGACGTGCCACTGCGGCTCAGTCAGCCCACAACTCCCGCTCCACCTGCTCAAGGGGGATACCGGGGGACGTATCCGCTAAAGCTTCACGGTCCGCCACCGTCATGGGCTCGTCGTCATCCAGAGCAGCATCGAGGCGGGCAAGAAACGGATCCCTTGCCCGGGTCAGCAGCTGCGCCACAGGCTCGAGGGATGCCTCGGGTAGCTCATCGAGAAGCCGATGAAGTTCAGCGCGGGTCATGGTTGAACCGTAGCACCAGGTGCGACCAACCTCAATCGGCCCCTGGCAGAAGTCGCCACCGATGCTCAAGAGGTGTGGAAGTTTTGGTACGTGGAACAGCACTTTTTTACCACACCTCTGACGCCACACCCGGCCCCCCCGTTAGGCCCTGCGCGGCGGGACATCCACCCGGCACAGGTCCCTCGCGGCCACCGTCTCGGGGAAGATCGGCTGCGCTTCCGCCAGGTAGAGCTGCTCGTCGGTGTGGCGCTGGGAGAAATGCGTCAGGACGAGCCGCCGGGCCCCCGCTGCGGCGGCGATGCGGGCCGCGTCGGCGGCGGTCAGGTGCCCCCAGGCGGTCGCCAGCTCCTGCTCTGCAGTAAGGAAGGTCGATTCGGTCACCAGCAGGTCCACGCCCTCAGCCAGGCGGGCCGCTCCCTCGCAGACGGCAGTGTCCATGACGAAGGCGAACGACTGCCCGGGCCTCGGCACGCTCACCTCGCCGAGCGCCACCCTCCGGCCGCCGGCCTCGATCTCGCCGGCGGCCTGGAGGCGGCCCACGTCCGGCCCCCGCACGCCGAGCGCCTCGAGCCGCTCCGGCAGGATCCGCACACTGGGGGCCTCCTGCAGCCGCCAGCCGAAGGCGTCCACCCGGTGCCGGAGCCGGTCCGCGACGATCGAAAGGCCGGGGTCCCCTTGGGGCGAAGAAGAGTCCCCAGCCGCGGCAACTTCACCCGCCTCGAAGACCGGGTGCACCCGCAGGTCGACCTGGGCGTCGAAGATCGACGCCGTGCGGAGGCGCTCGAAGTAGGCGGCGCCGCTGGCCGGGAAGTACACGTCCACGGGGTGGCCGACCCGGTCGAGCGAGAGCCGCTGGATGATCCCCGGGAGCCCCAGGCAGTGGTCGCCGTGGAAGTGGGTGAGCAGGATCCGGGTGATGGCCGAGCCCGGGATCCCGGCCAGCAGCATCTGGCGCTGGGTCCCCTCCCCGGGGTCGAACAGGAGCCCCTCGGTGTCCCAGCGCAGGAAGTAGCCGTTCTGGTTGCGCTGCCTCGTCGGGGCCTGGCTCGCCGTGCCGAGCACGACCAACTCCCGAGCCGCCACCCCCCCGCCTCCTCACGCGCCGCCGTCCGTCCCGCCCACGATGGGCCATCATGGGCTCCATGGCAATGGATCCGCCGCTCGGCGAGACGGCCTGGGCACGGGGCCTTGCTGGCGTCCTCCTCCGCCAGCGCTCGCTCATGGAGCGCCTCGGGGAGTTGCGCAGCCGCATCTTCAGGGCGCTCGCCGCGCTCGCCGCCTGCTCGGTGGCGGCCTGGTTCTTCTACCCGGCGATCCTCCACCTGCTCGCCCAGCCGCTGAGGTCGCTGCCAGGGGCGGGGTCGGTCATCGGCAAGGGGACGCTCATCTTCACGGCCCCCCAGGAGGCGTTCTTCGTCCGCGTGAAGGTCGTCGGGTATGCGGCGGTGGCGGCGGCGTCCCCATTCATCCTGTGGCAGGTCTGGCGCTTCCTCACCGTGACGCCCGGGTCGGGCACCGGCAGGCGCGGCGCCACGTACGCCGTCATCCTGATCGCGGTCTCGGTCGTGCTGTTCGCCGCCGGCACCGTAGCCGCCTTCCTGTTCGTCTCGCCTGCCCTGCACATCTTCCTCTACCTGGGCGGCCGCCATATCACGCTCATCCCCCGGGCGTCGGAGTACCTCTCGTTCCTCCTGCTGCTCGTGGTGGCGTTCGGCGTGACGTTCGAGTACCCCCTCTTCCTGCTGGGGCTGATCTTCGCCGGCATCATCTCGAGCGGCACCCTGCGCAGGCGTCGCCGGCTCGCCTGGTTCCTGCTCATCGTGGTCTCGGCGGTCGTGACCCCGACCGTGGACCCGATCACGCCGCTGGCGCTCGCCCTGCCCCTCGCCCTCCTCTACGAGGGGACGATCGTCACCGCCCGGCTCTTCAAGCGGTGACCGGCCGGTACAATACCGCTCCCACGATGCGTTCCCCCCGACTGCTTCTGATCGTCGTGCTGGTCCTGGTGGCGACCGCGTGCGGCGGGAAGCAGAAGCCATCGGGGCAAGGCAATGGCCCGGCCCAGGCGGTCGCAGCCCAGCCAGGCGCGCCCCCCGCCGCCGGGAAGTGCCCACTCACCGACCTCGACCCTGCCACCGACGCCGCGAACAACCGCCCGGTGCTCGCCGTGAAGATCGACGGCTCCATCGCGTCGAAGACCCCGTCCGGCCAGTCCGGGCTGGACTCGGCGGACATCGTCTACGACGAGCCGATCGAGGGGGGGTTCGGCAGGTTCCTGGCCCTCTACCAGTGCGGCTCCCCCACCCGTGTCGGCCCCGTCCGGGAGGCGCGCATCGAGGATCCCGACCTGCTCGCCCAGTACGGCTCCGCCATCCTCGCCAGCGCCGGGGGCCCGGCCGACGTCATGGCCAAGGTCACCGCCACCGCGGGGCTCGTCAACGCCGACAGCGTGCGCCATGGCACCGCCTTCTCCCGGGACACCACCGGCCGCCAGGCGCCGTACAACCTGTTCGCCGACCCGGCCAAGCTCCGGGCCATCCGGGCGCCCGCCACGTCCACCAAGCCGCTGGCCGCCCCGCCCTCGCAGTTCGTCTTCGTGCCGGCGATCACGCCCACCGCCGGGGCGGGCCAGAGTCCCAGCCCGAAGGCGTCGCCGAAGGCCGGCAGCATCAAGTTCAAGCTCGGCCCGCAACTCACCTACCAGTACGACGCGGCGTCCAACGCCTACCTCCGGAACGAGAACGGCCAACCGCACCTCACGGATTCGGGCGCGCAGATCCGGGTAGTCAACGTGGTCGTCATGTGGGTGCAGATGAACCAGGGCCAGATCACCGACGCGTCGGGCACCACCACCACCCCCGAACCGGTCGTCACCGGCACGGGGAACACGATGGTGCTCACCGGCGGCGTGGAGCGGGACGGCACATGGAGCCGACCCGATGTATCGTCCTTGATGAGTCTGCTCGACGCCGCGGGCAAGCCGATACCGCTGACGCCAGGCAACACCTGGATCCATATCCTCCCGAAGGAAGAGCCCGTCTATGTCCAATAGGCACACGCCACCTTGGCGCGACCGCCTCCAGCAGGCGGCCGTAACCCCCGCGGTCCGCGTGCCCTACCGGGAGTCGACGGGTCTCTGGAAGAACCTGAAGAAGGCAGACGAGGACGAGAGCCGCAATCGGCGTTTCCACAAGCGGCTGCCCGCGTCCTGGCGCACGAGCGTCGCGGACCGCTCCATGCCCCTGTGGCTCAAAGGGGCGCTGGTGTGGCTGCTCGACGTGCCCCGCTGGATCTACTTCACATTCGGCTCGATCATCCTGCTGGGGGGCCTGACCGTGCTCATCACGGCGGTGTCGATCTACAACTACCTCTCGAAACCCGTGGCGATCCCGACCCCGGTGGTGGGCTCGGCCACCCAGACCGGCCACATCTACGCGGCGGACGGCACCCTGCTCGCCGACCTCCATGGGGCGATCAACCGCCAGTCGATCCCGCTGGACCAGATGTCGACGCCCCTCAAGCAGGCGGTCCTCGCCGCGGAGGACGGCACCTTCTACAAGCACAAGGCCCTCGACTTCGGGGCGCTGATGCGGGCGGCGTTCAAGGACCTCCTCGCCGGGCACTGGGTCGAGGGAGGGTCGACCATCACCCAGCAGTACGTCAAGCTCAACTACCTCGGCCAGCAGCGGACGTTCAGCCGCAAGGTGCAGGAGGCCCGGGTGGCCTATCAGATGGAGCGCCGCCTTTCGAAGGACCACATCCTGGAGCTGTACCTCAACACCGTGTACTTCGGCCGTGGCGCGTACGGGGCGCAGGCCGCGGCCCTCACCTTCTTCGGCAAGAACGCCTCCGAGCTCGACGCCTCGGAGTCGAGCCTCCTGGCCGGGCTCATCTCGTCGCCGTCCTCCTACAACCCCGACACCACCCCCTCGAACGCGGAGACCCGCCGCCAGTACGTCGTGGGACGGATGCAGGACCTCGGCTTCGTGAGTGCCCAGCAAGCGGCGCAGCTACGGACCGCCAGGCCGCAGATCTCCCCGCCGCCGGTGCCCAACACCATCGCCTACAAGTACCCGTGGTTCGTCGACAGCGTCCGGGCCTACCTACTCCAGAAGTACCCGGAGGCGCTGGTCCTCGGCGGCGGGCTGAACGTGCAGACCACGCTCGACCCCAAGGCCCAGGACGTGGCAGACGCAACGGTGGCGAAGCTCCTCCCCAGCTCGGTCGACCCGTACGCCGCCCTGGTCTCCGTCGACCCCAAGACCGGGTACGTGACGTCGATGGTCGGGGGACGGGACTTCGGCGCCGAGAAGTTCAACCTCGCCACCCAGGGCCGCCGGCAGCCGGGGTCGGCCATGAAGCCGTTCGTGCTGATCGCCGCCCTCGAGCACGGCATCTCCCCGCTCACGGTGTACAACGGCCCGTCGAAGATCTGCCTCGCCGGGTGGCTCCCCAGCTGTGAGGTCAGCACATTCGAGAACGAGTCCTTCGGCTCCATCACCCTCGAGACGGCGACGATCTACTCCGTCAACACCGTCTACGCCCAGCTCATCATGCAGGTGGGCCCCGCCCACGTCGTTGACGTCGCCAACCGCATGGGCATCCCCGGGCCGAAGTGGCTGCTTCCCACCATCGCCGGCTGCCGCCCTGCGGGTGCCCCGGCCTGCACCGTGCACCTCAACGCCGAGCCGTCGCTCGCCCTCGGCAGCAACGACGTCTCCCCGCTCGAGATGGCCAGCGCCTACGCCACCCTCGCCAACCACGGGGTCTACCACGAGCCGAAGTTCGTCTCCAAGGTGACCACCGGGGCGGGCGACGTGCTCGAGGAGGGCCCGAACCCTGCCCGCCAGGCCGTCGACCCCACCATCGTCACGCAGGTCAACAGGATCCTCAACGAGGTGGTCACCATGGGCACCGGCACCGGCGCGAACATCGGACGCCCCGAAGCCGGCAAGACCGGCACGGCCTCCGACTACAACAACGCCTGGTTCGTCGGCTACACCCCCGAGCTGTCCACGGCCGTCTGGGTGGGCTACCGCGACGCCAACCAGCCGCTGCTCAATGTCGAGGGCGTGCCGAAGATGACGGGCGGCACCATCCCGGCAAAGATCTGGGCCATGTACATGAAGGGGGCGCTCCCACCGCCGGGCAAGGACACCCTCAACGCCGACGCGACGGACCTGGGCCTCATCAATGCGCCGGTGTCGGCCGTCACGTCGACGGTGGTCGGGACCGACACCGTCACCTCCACGGTGACGAACGGCGGCGTCCCGTCGAGCTGTTACCTCCTACCCTCCACCACGGCGGTGCCGCCACAGCCGAGCCCGGTGACTGGTACGACCTACAACACGTACCCGTACCTGCGCTGCGGCTCGGGAGGGCCGCCGTCAACTGCCACGTCCACCGTGACGCCGACGGACACCTCCAGCCCGGGCCCGACCGACACCCCCACGGGCGCGCCCACGGACCTCCCCACGGCCGAGCCGGTGTCGCCGGCCCCCACGTCCTCGACGCGACCGCCATGTCTGCTCGGCCTCCTCTGCCCCTGAGTTTTCCAGTCGTCGTCCACTCCTCCGGAGTGTTCGACAACCCCCGAATAGGAGCTAGGGGGATTCGCAGCTCATCCCCCTCCGCTGCGCTCCGGGGGGCTGCTACTCCCCTCTGGACCCCCCTCGTCCCTCCCGGGACCGGGGCGTCAGGGGGCGAGGAGGTCGGTCATCGGCCGGGTGCATGAGCACGAGGCGTTCCCGAGTTCGGGTAGGCCCCAATTGTCCTCGATCGTACGCAGCACCGAGTAGTGGTCGTAGGCGACGGCCGACGTCGCTGCCTTCTTGACGCCCTGCCCGGCCACGATGGCGACGACATGGCCCCCGGCTGCCAACCCGGCGCAGCAGCCGGCGGTGCCCGACCCCTCGCCCTCGTCCCAAACGATGAACAGCGCCCCGTGGGGGCCGAGGGCCTGGATGAGGCCGGGGACCAGGCCGGCCAGGTAGGTGTCGCCGGTCTTCACGGAGCAGTCGTGCGTGTCGTTGCAGAGGTTGGGCGTGATCCACGTGAACGCCGGGAGGCGCCCCGCCGCGATGTCCCCCGCCAGTGCCGTTGCCGGGACGACGTGCGAGCACAGCGACGGGTTCGACACCACGCTGTCGAAGTAGACGAATGGATTGTGTTTCTTGGCGTACCGGCCGGCCGTGGCGTCCGGTCCGGTAAAGCACGCCGACGGCATCCCCTCCTGGTAGTCACCCCAGGTGAGGCCGGCGGTGGCGAGCTGGTTGGCGAGGCTGGGCGAGCCGGCGACGTGGCAGGAGGTGCAGTCGTCGGTGATGCCGAAGGTGGACCCTCCGACCAGGGCAAGGTAGTTGGGGAGCGACGGGTGGGCCACGGCGAAGTAGTTGGTTGCCAGGGCATAGGTGTGCGCCAGGGAGTTGGTGGAGGGGGCGTCGGCGCTGCCGATGACCTGGCCGTAGGTGTGGTTCTCCATCACGAGGACCGCGATGTGGTCGAGGGCCGCCCTCCCGACGGGCGCGACGGACCCGACCGAAGCGGTCGGCTCGACCGTGGACGGCGATGCGCTGGCCGTCGGCGTTGGGCTCGCCGTCTCCGTCGGGGTTGGCCCCGCCGCGGTAGCCGTCGGGGAAGCGCTCCGCGTGGCCGCGGTGCGGTGCGACGTGCAGGCATCCAGTGCCGCCACGAGGAGGATCCCCGCCGTTGCGGCGGCGGCACGGTGCAACCTATCCATGCAGCAATTCCCTTCCGCGGTGGATGAGCCGGTCCCGGGCGAGCTTGTCGTCCTCGACGATGCCCGCCGATGCCAGGAGCACCTCCAGGCCCTCCTGGAGGCAGCCGCGGGCCTCTTCGATGCGCCCCGCGCTCAGGTACAGCTCGCCCAGCTGCATCAACATCGTTCCACGAGCCAGGTCGTCGTACCCGCCCGGGAGTTCCGTCTCGCGTAGGTCCGCGATGCCCCGTTCGTAGGCCCAGACCGCCTCCGTCGGGCGTCCCAGCTCCCGGGCGACGTCCGCGACGCGTTGCAGCATGCGACCGCGCTCGCTGCGCTGCCCAGCTTGCTCGGCGACCACCTCGTCGAGGAGGCGGACCGCAGCCCGGTAGCTCTCCAGAGCCGACCGGCGGCGGGGCATCGCCCGTTGGAGGTCCCCGAGGCTGCGCAGCTCCACCGATGTCCGGTAGGTCACCAGGCCCCGCTGCGGCCCCGGGTGGTGCGTGGACGCCATCGCCGCGTCGAAGGCCGCCAGCGCCTCGCGGTGCCGCGCGAGCGACGCCTCCGGGTCGGCCGGGAGCCGGGGCGAGTAGGCGGGAGAGCCGTGCCGGACCCCGAGGGCCGCCCAGGCGCCGAGGAGGGTCGCCTTGGACAACCGCGCCTCGGCATCCCCGGGGGCCAGGGCGATGAGGTCGTTGACGGCGGCCACGGCATCCCGGTAGCAGGCGGCCGCCTCGCCCCACTCGGCGATCCGGGACCAGATCCCCGCGGCGAACCGCAGCAGCCGCACCTTCATGTCGAGCAGGGCCGACCGGGAACCGAGCGACCCCAGGCCAAGCGCCCCGTCCAGCGCGTCCACCGCCCCGGAGAGGCTGGCGATCGCATCGCCCTCCGCCCCAGGTCCCATCGCCGCGTAGGTGCCGCCCTGCGCGTCGAGCGCCTCCGCGATGCCGACGTAGGCCTCCCGGCTCGCCCGGATGCCGAGGGCGGCCCGGAACGCGTCGGCAGCCTCCGCGAACTCCTCGGCCACCTCGGCCGCTCGCCGCTGGCGGGCCGGCCGGTCCGCCCCCGCCCCGCCGCCGTCGACGGTGGCGAGGAGGGACGACACGAAGGCCCGGCTCCACTGGCGGCTGTCCGAACGGGCCTGCGCGAGGAGAGCCCTGCCCCGCCGCAGCTCGGCCCGGTGGGCATCGGTTGCCCTCGGGGGGTCCGGTGGGCTCACCCGAGCGCCTCCAGGAGGCGGGTGACCCCACCGGCGAGGCCATGGGACTGAGCGAAGTCCCAGAGCTCGTCGCTGCCGTGGGGGGCGCACCGGGCCAGGTCGAGGTCGGGGATCGGCACGTCGGTGCGGATCCTGACCACCCTGCGGGCCGCCTCGAGGTAGGCCCGGTCCCGCCGGACCTTGGCGAGGGGGCCCGCCGCAGGGCTCGCGGGGAGCGCTGCGGCGTCGAGGATGGCGTCCAGGCTCCCGTACCGGTTGAGGAGTGCGGACGCCATCTTCTCCCCGATCCCCTTCACGCCCGGCAGGCCGTCCGAGGCGTCGCCCCGCAGGACGGCATAGTCGGCGTAGACCCGGGGCGGGATGCCGTACTGGGCGGCAATGTAGGACTCGTCCACCACGATGAGATCGCTGGTCCCCCGCCGGGGATACAGGACGCAGACGTCGGGGTCGGCGACGAGCTGGAAGAGGTCACGGTCGCCCGAGAAGATCGCCACCCCCCTGCCGACCCGTGCCGCCAGGGTGCCGATGATGTCCTCCGCCTCGAAGCCCGGGTGGCCGACGACGGGGACGCCGCACAGCTCCAGCACCCTCCACAGGACCGGGATCTGGGTCTTGAGACGCTCCTCGGCGGCCACGGCCGGGCTGCCGGGCAAGGTCCGGTGCAGCTTGTAGCTGGGGACGAGCTCCACCCTCCAGGCGGGTCGCCAGTCGGCGTCGTCGGCGCAGGCGAGCTGGTCGGGGTTCCGGTCGGCGACGAGCCGCGCCAGCATGTTGAGGAAGCCATAGGCCGCGTTGATCGGCTCGCCCGCAGGGGTCCGGACGGTGTCAGGCGTGGAGAACAGCGCCCGGTACACGAGGCTGGGGGCGTCTACCAGCAACGTGAGGGCCGTGGGGTGATCCTTTCAGGGGCGGGAGGCTACCAGCCCGGTTTTGGAGTCCGCTGTTAGCCTCCTGAGGACCCAATGTCCCGTGTGATCGACTTCATTCTGCACCTCCGAGGCGGCGCGGCCTACGCGCTCGTCTTCCTGCTGCCCGCCCTTGAATCCTCGGCATTCATCGGTTTCCTGTTCCCCGGGGAGATCGCCATCATCCTCGGCGGCGTGCTGGCGTTCCAGGGCCGGGTGTCGCTTCCCTGGGTCATGGCGGTCGCGATTGGCGGCGCCGTGGTCGGCGACTCCGTCGGCTACGCGGTGGGGGCACGGTACGGCGAGCGGATCTTCAAGATGCGGCTGGTGCGCTGGCTGGTGACCCCCGAACGCCGCCGGAAGGCCGAGGAGCTGCTGCGCCGCCGCGGTGCCACCGCGGTCCTCATCGGGCGCTTCACCGCCGTGGCCCGCGTCCTCGTGCCGGGCCTCTCCGGCATGGCGGGCGTCCATTACACGCGGTTCCTCGTGGCCAACGCGGTCGGAGGGATCCTCTGGGCCGGCGGCTTCACGATGGTCGGCTACCTGGCGGGCGACGCCTGGCGCAAGGTCGAGCACATCGCGGCGCGCGCCAGCCTGCTCCTGGCGATCCTCCTCGGCATCGGCATCGGGATCGTCGTGGCGGCCCGCCGGATCGCGGCCAACGAGCAGAGCCTGCGGAGGTGGTTGCGGGCGTTCGGCCGGCGTCCGGGCGTGCTGGCGTTCCGCCGGCGCTACGGCACCCAGATCGGGTTCCTGTACCGCCGGCTCGACCCGCGCGAGGCCCTGGGCCTCTACCTCACGATCGGGCTCGCGCTCAGTATCGGGGCCGGCTGGGTGTTCGGCGCGGCGGCGCAGGACATCGCCGCGAACGACCAGTTGGGGATCTCGGACGAGCCCCTCGGCCGGTTCGTCGCGGCCCACCGCAGCATCGGGTTCACCCGGCTGCTGCGCCACCTGAGCGTCCTGGGCAATCCCATCGTCGTCGTCGTCCTCGTGGTCTGTGGCGCGCTGCTGGTGGCACAGCGGGCACGCTCCGTGCGCCCCGCCGCCTTCGTACTGGCCTCCGTGGGTGGCGGTGAGCTGCTCCGCGTGGTCGTCGGCAACCTCGTGGGCCGGCCGGCTCCCCTCGGCGGCCTGGTGCCATCACCGGGCTTCTCGTTCCCGTCGGGCCACACGGTCGTCGTCGCCACGCTGTGCGGCGCCGTCGCCTTCGCGCTGTCGCTCGGTTGGCCGTCGTGGGCGGCCCGGGTCTGGGTGTGGACCGGGGTGTTCCTGCTCGTGCTGGTCGTCGGTCTCTGCAGCGTGTACCTCGCCGTCGCCCACCCCTCCGACGTGCTCGGCGGGGCCGCGCTCGCCGCGGCGTGGCTTGCCTTCTGCGCCACGGGATGGCGCACCTGGGAGCGGCTGGCCCAGCGCTGACGTTCCTACTTCGAGAACGTCTCCATGAACCGGGTCCACGCGGGCGGCACGATCTTGAGTTCGGCGGTGGCCTCTTCGAGGGGCACGCCGATCACGTCGTTGCCCCGCAGTGCCGACATCGTGCCCCAGTCCCCGCCGGCGACGAGGTCGGCGGCCTTGTAGCCGACCCGGGTGCCGAGCATCCGGTCGAACAACGTGGGGGACCCGCCCCGCTGCATGTGGCCGATCACCGCGTAGCGCGCCTCGATGCCGGTCTCCTTCTCGAGGAGCTGGGCAAGCTGCTCCCCCACCCCGCGGTTGCGCAGGATCATGTGGCCGAAGTCGTCGAGCTCCTCCCGGCCTTCCTCGACGCCGGGCACCTTGATGCCCTCGGAGGCGATGACGAGGGCCACCTTGTTGCGGGCGTGGACCTTGGTCAGGTGGGCACACATCGCAGCGACGTCGATGTCCGGGTTCTCGGGCAGGAGCGTCCAGTCGGCCCCCGACGCGATGCCGGTGTACAGGGCCACCCATCCGGCGTGCCGTCCCATGACCTCCAGGATCATGATCCGACGGTGGCTGCGGCCCGTGTCGACGAGGCGCTCGGCGGCCTCCATGGCCAGGGTCACGGCGGTGTCGAACCCGAACGTGAAGTCGGTCGCCGACAGGTCGTTGTCCATCGTCTTGGGGACCCCGACGACGTGCTGGGAGTGCTCGGTGTACAGGCGGGTTGCGACGCCGAGGGTGTCCTCGCCGCCCATCGCCACCAGGGCGTCGAGGCCGAGGTCCCTCCACGTGGCGAGGCAACGGTCCACGTACCCCTCCTTCTTGAAGGGGTTCGTGCGGGACGTCCCGAGGATCGTGCCCCCCTGGTTGATGATGTGCTGGACCTCGTTGAGGCCGAGGGGCATCGTGATGCCCTCGACCAGCCCCCGCCAGCCTTCCTGCAGGCCGACGAATTCGAATCCGTGGTCGAGGCCGCGATAGACGAGCCCTCGGATCGCCGGGTTCAGCCCGGGGCAGTCACCACCTCCGGTCAGCACGCCAACCTTGAGCGACATGTCCTCACCTCCGTAGTTTTGTCAGAGGTCCTCAAGCCTATCGGTTGCCTCTCCGGATGGGGGATCGGTCGGAACCCAACTAATTCGGGTTCGAGCGAATATTACGGTTCTTTCAGGAGTCCGATTCGCCCTAAAGACCGCTCGGCCCCGTGCCGATTCCAAAGTGGACTAGGCGGTACTGCCTAGGTGTCGGGGGGCATCTAGGACGGCGTGTGGCTCGGGGGACGGGGGTACTCCGGGCTGCACGCCGCGTCGCCTGGCGACGCTGCGCCGGCCCGTGTCTTCCCTACGTGAAGATGCGGGCGGCGCGCGCCGTGGCCCGGTGCGGGACGACCTCGACGCCGGCATCCCGAGCCCGCCGTATCAGGTCCCCCTCCACATGGAAGGCGAAGCCGACCACCCGCACGGCGGGATGCGCCTGCCGCCAGACCGTGGTGGCGTCGAGCGCGCCCGGGAGATCGAGGTCGACCACGAGGATGTCCGGGGCCTCGGCCTCCGGGTCCGGGACCCGCCGGAGGGCCGAGACCTCGTAGCCCGCGTCGGTCGCCGCCTGCTGCAGGCGCGACCGCGCCATCAGGTCCGTCACCACCAGCACCGCACGCATTGTCTCCACACCGTAGCCGGTGCGGCCCTCCAATACGACTCCTGGTGTCGTCCCGAATGGCTACCGACAAGCTGGTACATGACGAAAGGAGAACATCCGTTGAATCGTCTCTTCAAGCCAATGGCTTTGACCTTGGCGGCAGGCACCGTCTTCATGGCGGCGTGCGCCAAGAGCAGCACCACGGCGTCGCCGACACCGACCGGCACCTCGTCGGCCTCGTCCTCGTCTTCAGCGACGGCAGCAGCCGTCGTGATCGACAGCAAGGCAGCAGACCTCAGGACCTCGGTCAACCTGCTGTTCGCTGAGCACCTCGACGTGGCGATCAAGGCGGTCGACGCGGCCCTCGGGGGCCGGACCGCCGAGTTCAACGCCTACGGGGCGATCCTGAACACCAACGGCACCGACATCGGCGGCCTCATCGGCCAGGTCTACGGCGCCGACGCGGCAACGAAGTTCAACGGCATCTGGAGCGCCCACAACGCCGACTTCGTCGAGTACACCCAGGGCCTCGCGGCGAAGGACAAGACCAAGCAGACCGACGCGGTCACCAAGCTGACCACCGTCTACATCCCGCAGTTCAGCGCCCTGATCGCCGGCGCCACCGGGCTGCCGACCGCCACGGTGACGGACCTGACGACCATGCACATCACCACCACCAAGGCCGTCGTGGACGACATCTACGCCAAGGACTACGCCAAGGCAGCCACCGACCTGCGCATGGCGACCGCCCACATGCAGAAGCTTGCCGACCCGGTGGCCGAGGCCATCGCGACCCAGCACCCCGACATGTTCCCCGGCGACGCAAAGAACAAGGGCGTCGACTTCCGGGTGGCACTGAACAACCTGCTCCAGGAGCACCTGTTCCTCGCCACCTCGGCGACCGGCGACGCGCTCGCCGGCAACTCGGCAGAGTTCAAGCCGCTCGGTGACGCCCTCAACGCCAACGGCACCGACCTCGGTGGGGCCATCGGTGGCCTCTTCGGCGCCGACGCCGGCACGGCGTTCAACGGAATCTGGAGCGCCCACAACGCCGACTTCGTCCAGTACACGACGGCGACCGCCGGCAAGGACACTGCGGGCCAGACCGACGCGGTCAACAAGCTGACCACCGTCTACATCCCGCAGTTCAGCAAGTTCATCGCCGACGCAACTGGCCTTCCCCCGGACGCGGTCACGGGCCTGGTCACTGAGCACATCACCACCACCAAGACCGTGGTCGACGACCAGGCAGCGGGCAAGCAGCCCGACGCCGCCAACGCCGACCGGATGGCCGCCCAGCACATGCAGAAGATTGGTGACCCGCTCGCCAAGGCGGTCGTGGCCAAGCTCCCTGCGAAGTTCAGCTAGGCAACGAAGCGCAGCACCATGGACCTGTGGCTCTTCCCCCGGCCGGCGCACACGATGTGCCGGCCGGGGGCGCCACCCCGGTAGCTCCCAACTCTCAGAGGTGATCTCCCCATGAAACGCGGCATGCACCACCGGCTCCCGGCTATCGGCATCGCCCTCCTGGCCCTGGCGGTCTTCTCGGCCTGCTCGTCGAAGACGTCAACGGCGCCAACGCCGGCCCCCGCTTCCGCTTCCTCGACCCCTGCCCCTGCTGCGAAGGTGACCATCGTCAGCGACGCCGCCACCATCGGGGCGTTCACCCCGCCGACCGCGACGGTCAAGGTGGGGGAAACTGTCGAATGGGTCTTCCAGGACGCCAACCCCCACACCGCCACCGCCGACGACGGCAGCTTCACGTCACCGAAGACCGGGCTTGCCAACGGCAAGACCTACGCCCACACGTTCGACAAGGCAGGTACGTTCACGTACAAGTGCTTCATCCATCCCCAGATGCTCGGGACGGTGGTGGTGCAGTGAGTCAGGGGCGGGTGCCGCGCCTGCGGCGCCCCCGGACGAGGTCCCGCAGGCCCCACATCCCGACTGCGACGAGGGCTTCGCTCACGATGGAGCGGGACATCTTCGAGGTGCCGAGCTCCCGCTCCCGGAAGGTGATGGGGACCTCGGCGATGCCGAACCCGAGCTTCCAGGCGCGGTAGGTCATGTCGATCTGGAAGGCGTAGCCGTTGGAGCGGACGCCGGCCAGGTCGATGGCCTCCAGGACCTCACGCCGGTAGCAGCGGAAACCGCCGGTGGCGTCCTTCACCCCGAAGCCGAGGACGACGCGGGCATAGACGTTGCCCGCCCGGGACAGCAGGTGGCGCCCCTTGGACCACCCCACCACCCCCCCGCCCCGGACGTACCGGGAGCCGACGACGACATCTGCCGTCCCCGCCGCTCCCAGCAGGTCCGGGATGGCCGCGGGATCGTGCGAGAAGTCGGCGTCCATCTCGACGAAGAGATCGTAGCCGTGCTCCAGCCCCCAGCCGAAGCCGCTGACGTAGGCACGGCCGAGACCCTGCTTTCCGGCCCCGCGCAGCAGGTGGACATGGGGGTCGTCCACGGCGGCCTTCTCCACCAACTCGCCGGTGCCGTCGGGCGACCCGTCGTCGACGACCAGCACCGAGGCCTCCGGCACCGACGTGGCCACCGCCTTCAGGATGGCCTCGATGTTGTCTCCCTCGTTGTAGGTCGGGATCACCACGAGGGCGCCGGCCCAGCCGCCGCGGCCGGCCTCAGGGGGCACCGGCGGCTCCCTTGGGTGCTCCCTTGGGGGCTGCCTTGGGTCGTCGCAGGCCGGCCAGCGCCGCCCCGGCCCCCCCGACGAGGAGGGCTGCCGGGAGCCAGTCGCCGTAGCGGCCGTAGACCGTCCTGCCCCTCGCGAAGCGCACCGTCGGCGTCAGCACCGCGGTGTCGAACAGGCCGGTGCGCTCCGTGACCTGCCCGTTCGGGCCGATGACCGCGGAGATGCCGGTCAGGGCGGCCTGCGCCACCCACATCCGCTGCTCGGCGGCGCGCAGCTGGCCGAGGGCCACCATCTGGGCACTGGCGGCCGTCCGCTTGTACGAGGCGTTGTTGGTCGACACCACGATCATGCGCGCTCCCTTGGCAACGAAGGCTCCCACCAGCTCGGGGTAGGCGGTTTCGTAGCAGATCACCGAGCCGAAATCTCCATGCGGCAACGAGAATACGGTGGGCGAGCTTCCCGCGATGCCATCCGCGGGGACTTTGTCGAGTTCGTGGATCCATCCGGCCAAAAGGCGCCTCGCCGGGACGTATTCCCCGAAGGGCACCAGGTGCATCTTCACGTACCGGGCGGCGAGGGTTCCGTCGGGGAGGAAGAACATGCTCTCGTTGCGAAACTTGGGTCCCGGCGCGTCGACCGTCGCCCCGACCACGAACGAGGCTCCCGTGGCCCGGATCGACGCCAGCAGCGGGCCGGCGAGGTCGCTTGCCGTGAGGGGGTCGCGGTCGAAGGAGCTCTCCGGCCAGACGACGAGGTCGACGTGGCGCCCCACGAGGCCGCTGGTCAGGGCCACCTCGCTGGCGAGGGACTGCTGCCCGGGGGCGTCCGGCGCGCCCTTCTGCGGCGGGGGCCGCTGGACGAGCCCCAGTGTCACCGGTGCCCCCGACGGGGAGCTCACCGGCAGGAGTCCCGGAAGGAGCACGAGCGCCGCGGCGATGCCCAGCCGGCCGAGGACCCCCGCGGGAGTCAGTCCCCTTGCCAAGGCCGCTAGAGGCCGCAGCAGGACGGCGACCTCGGCCAGGAGGGCGTTGACCGTGGCGATCAGCAGGCTGATGCCCCAGACGCCCGTGTAGGCGGCGAGGCGCAGGATGGCGGCGTCGTTGTGCTGCGAGTACCCGAGGCCGCCCCACGGGAACCCGCCGAGGGGGCCGTGCGACCGGAGGAACTCCCCGGCCAGGAAGGCGGTGCCGAACACAAGCGGGCCGAGCGCGGCGGGCACCCGCCGGTGGATCAGCAGCCCCGCGAGCAGGAACACGACCACGAACGCCGCCTCAAGCGCCACGAGGAGCACGTAGGCGGCCGCCCCGAACAGGTGGATCCACGGAAAGAGCAACCCGAAGAAGACCAGCCCGAAGACGGCCGACGCCGCGGCGACCCGCCGGGCTCCTCCGGCCCCCCGGCCCGCCCGGAACACCAGGGCGAGGGGGATCAGCGAGAAGAACGCCAGCGGCCCGGCGTCGTACGGCGGGAAGGCGAGGGCCGTCGCCACACCGCTGACCCCGCCCGCCGCCACCGCCCCGGGCAACCCAGCCAGGGCCCTGGCGAGGACCTTGTGGCTACGTCGGTTCAGACGCAGTCGCGGCAGAGCTGTTTGGCTGGGTCCGCGAGCTGGCTCTGGTGCTTCACGAGGTGGCAGTTGGTGCACACGAACTCGTTGGCCTGCTTCGGTACCGGGCGGATGGACAGCGACTCCATCCGCTCGTCCGGCGTGAGGTCGAGGAGAGCGTCCTCCTCCTCCTCGATCTCGGCGACGTCACCACGCTTGGAGAGGATCTCCTCGAGGCTGGCTTCTCCGATAGCCGAGGGCTCGACAAGGTCCTCTTCCTCCTCGCCGTCCTCCAGCTCTTCGTCGTCTTCTTCTTCGTCCGGCTCTGGTTCTTCAAAGATCTCGCTCATGATTCCTTCCCCTGTACCCCTGGGCGGAAGCGTGATTATGCACCTTCGCCAGACCTATGCAACGGCTTTCCCAGGTGAGCCTCAGCCCGCCACCATGCGTCCGATCAGCATGCGCTGGATCTGATTGGTCCCTTCAACGATTTGCAGGGCTTTTGATTCCCGGAAGAACCGACCGCCGACGCCGTCCCCGGTGATCTGCATCGCGTCGGTCGAGACCCGCATCGCCATGTCGGAGCAGAACAACTTCGCCATCGAGGCCTGCGTCGAGTAGCGGGCACCCGAGTCCTTGAGGCTTGCCGCGTGCTGGTACAGCACTCGTCCCGCCTCGACGCCGATCGCCATGTCGGCCAGCATGAACAGCGTGCCCCGCCCCGGAGCCTCGCCGTCTCCCTCGTCCCGGGCCGCCAGGACTCCGTCCAGCGCCGCTTGGGCCAGCCCCACCGCGCAGGCCGCGATGCCGAGGCGCCCGGCGTCCAGGGCGGCCATGGCGATCGCGAAGCCCTGCCCCTCGTCGCCGAGCCGCCGGTGCTCGGGCACGACGCAGTCCTCGAAGACCAGCTCCCAGGTAGGCGACGACCGCCAGGCCATCTTCCGCTCGGTCCGGCTCGGCCGGAACCCCGGCGTGTCCTTGTCGACGACGAAGGCCGTGACGCCGTTCGGCCCCTCGGCGCCGGTGCGGGCCATCAGGAGAAGGTGGTCGGCCTCGCCGCCCCGGGTGCAGAACTGCTTGCGCCCGGTGATGGCATAGCCGTCCGGGACCCGGACCGCGCGGGTGCGCAGGCTCGCGGCATCGGACCCCGACGACGACTCGGTCAGGGCGTAGGCCCCGAACCGCTCCCCCGCCAGCATGGCGGGCAGCAACTCGGCCCGCAGGTCGTCGTGGCCGAAGCGCTGGACGGCGTCGCAGGCCAGGGTGTGGACGCCGAGCCCCACGGCGAGGGCCACCCAGGACCGGGCGAGCTCCTCGACGAGGTCGAGGTACTCCCGGTACGGCCGCCCCCCACCGCCGTAGGCGGGATCGAACGGGAGCCCGGCGAGCCCTCTGGCGCCCAACTCCCGGTAGACGGGGGCCGGATCCTCCCCCCGCTCTTCGTACTCCGCGGCTAAATCGGACAGCAACTCTGCTCCAAAAGTGACCATTATCGGGCGTTTTGGAGCAGAGTTGCCCGGATGATTCCCAAGACCCATTCCGGACGGTCGACGACGTCGTGCCAAGTGAAGCGCAGAGTCACCCAACCCAACGCAAGCATGCGGGCGTCGCGGGTTCGGTCGTCCTGGAAGGCTTCCCGGGAGCCGTGAGCCTCCCACCCGTCCACCTCGACAGCCAACCGCCGCCGCGGCCACGCGAGGTCAAACCGGCGCCACTGCGTGCCATCCCACATCCGGTACTGGCGGACGGGCTCCGGGAGATCCCGGGCTGATGCCACGAGTTTGTACAGGTACTCCTCCAGGTCGCTCTCCGGGGGAACGTACCGCGATCCGAGGGCTCCGCGCTCTCGCAGCAATGCTCGCATCGTGGCGGTACCGGAGTGACCCGGACCGCCGAAGCTCTCGAGCGCCCATGCCATCTGGGGCAGGCTGACCAGGCGCCGCAGCAGGGCATTGTCAAGCGTGCGCCCCGCGTGGTCCAGGCCGACGAGGTGGCACACGTCAAGGAGCGTGATCCAGGGGGGCGTGACCCGGATGGCCTCGATGCGCCCAGTACCGGGGCACACCTGGTTCACCCGGTGCACATGTGCCCAGGCGGGGAGGCGTTGGTCGCGCCTTGTCGACACCACGTGGAATTCGCCTTCCGGGAAGCCCTTCAGTTGAAGGAGGCATGCGGCGGTTGTGTGCGAGGCCGCCGTCGTGCCGCCTCCCCAGAGGCAGAGTCCCATGGCGGACTGGCGCCAGCAGGGCTCCACCTCGGGCGTCCGGTACACGCCGGGCAGGAATCGCTCCCAGGCGCTGCGAAGGCCCTTCCTGGACCAACCGGCGGTTTCCGCCTGCGCAGGCGTGAGCAGTCCGTACTGAGTGAGAGCCAGCTTTCGAGCATCACTATGTATATCTGCCATGCTAGAAGCATCATGACATGGCGGGAGATGCTTTGGGGGCCGGATGCCACGGCGGCGGCGTGTACCTGGGTCCCGCCGGCCGGGGACGGGGTGTGCGAGGTCTGCCATGCCTCGGCTCGGCCGGGGAGGACCAGGTGCCTCGCCTGCTTCCGGACGGCGGCGCAGGTGACGCTGCCGGCGGCCACCGTCGTTCCCATCTCGCTGTACCGAACCGGGGACAACCTCTGGTACGCCCTGCGCCGGTACAAGGACGGGCGGGACCCGCGGCTACGCCGTCGGCTGGGGCGCGGGCTCGGGCAGCTGCTGTGCGGCTTCCTCCGGCGGCATCTGGGCTGCATCGCCCCGGGGGCCTCGCCGGCGTGGCGCATCACCGTCGTGCCGGCGACGCGCCGGCGCGCCCAGC
>WNFC01000558.1_pt1 | contig 37570 bp, 42 predicted proteins | sample 5400541 | NCBI WGS metagenome assembly WNFC01 (sample SAMN13153342, study PRJNA577476) | soil metagenome | isolation source: 120 cm saprolite under Douglas fir tree site 2 hole 2 replicate 1 | place: USA:California | collected 2015-04-18
CATCAAGGACAGCCAGACGTATCCGACCGGCCTCACCGTCAGCGACGCTGAGCTCAAGGCCCTCAATATCGTGCGCGATGCCTTTCATGGCGAGTGGAATTACACCATCACACCTCAAGACACAGCGTCACCCTAGTTCAGGAAGTTATTTACGGATGAGCCCTTAGAAGAAGATTACGAAAGCGCCGGTGGTAGTTGTACCGGCTAAAGGGGTCCCGTATACACCGCATGGGTGTCCTCTGCAATCGCACGTAACTATTTGGCATCGAGCGTTTCGAAAGCTGGTCTGAGCGATTGTGCGGTCTGAGACCAGGAGCTTGTCTTGAAGAACATCATATGTATTGTTCTTTCATCACTAGATTCGGCGGAGGTTACAGCACCTGGCACGCTTCCGCTCAGTGCCCACTCCTTTGTATCTCACCCTTGGCGACTGGCCGCTTCCTCATCACTACTATCGCTGGTATTCTGCGCGCTCGCAACAGCTAGGTAATTCCGTCTAGCGTATTCCCAGAGCAACGAAGTGCGGGAATTACACCATTTTGTCGATGTACTTCTACTGCCAGTGAGATATACCTCTTGTAGGAGATCATAGCTAGCACAGGTTCAAGTAGGAACGGAACCTCCGAGAAATCTATGCTATGAACCATATCCGGCGCTTCCAACGCCAATTGTAGAGACAAAAATACTTATGCATACATCTCTCGATTCGATGCGCTTAATCCACTGGGCCAGTGGCGCACCCATGTCTAGTGAATTACCCATCAATGACCCGCAACCTGACCCGGGTTTACTTGGCCCGGACTCCTTATCCTGGCGCTTACATGAAGAACAATGGTTGATTACGGCAGGCGCACGCGCATTTTTAATGCAAGCCGCCCATCCCAAAGTAGCGCAGGGGGCGCTTGACCATAGTGGGTTCGCCGAGGACCCCTTTGGACGCGTGTCTCATACCATTCAAGGCATGGCGGTCTTGATCTTTGGCACGACCCACGAGGCAAATGCTATGGCCCGTCATATCAATCGTCTACACGAGACCGTCCAGGGGACCCTTCCCGAGAGTATAGGACGCTATACGGCAGGGGAGACCTATAGTGCCATGGAGCCTTTAGCGCTCTTATGGGTCCATATTGTGTTCGTCGATAGCCTACTCACCGCCTACAAGACCTTTGTCGGCCCACTCTCCGAGGCCGCGTGCGAACAGTACTGGCAGGAATCCTGTCGCTATGCGCGACTCCTCGGATTAACCAATAAGACCCTCCCAGCCACCTATGTCGCTGTGCAGCAATATATTCGCGAAGCGCTTGGATCGGGAGAGATCGCCATTGGACCCGCCGCCCAATTCATTGCCCAGAAAGTTCTCTATCCCAAGATGCCCTTGCTGCGCAAACCACTCTGGATGACGGTGCGTTTGATCACTGTCGGACAACTTCCATCAGACATACGACAGGCATATGGACTGCGCTGGGGCATGAGGCAGAGGGTAGGATTTCGTATTGCCCGTGGTGTCGGGCATCTCCTCCGCCGTCTTTTCCCCAATGCACTCGGTAGCTCACCTCTCGTGAACTTTGCCAGGCGCCGTGTCCGGGGAGAACTCTGTCAGTCCACGGAGCCAGTTCTGCCGTAACTCTGTTGCCGACAGGTGGGGTGGTTCCCTTCCTTTTTCAACGAGGGAGTTGCCAGGTACCAGGTCTTGATCCCATCGAAGCCTGACCTTACAGGCCGGGTATGACTTTGTGAGACTTTGCCAAAAACTGATAAATACGACTGTATGAGACGCGCGAAAACAATGCAATGAACATTGAAAGGATTCACATAGATGATACAACCGCGAATATATACCAACCGCGCGACTTGGGTTGGGAACCGCTTGACACGACTCTTCATCGTGGCTGGGGTAATCGGTTCCATCCTCTCTCTGCTGGTGATCACCCTTGATGGCTTCCTGCGCCAAGGCTACTCGCCCCTCTATCAGATGATCAGCGATCTCGGAGTGGGGCAGAACGCCTGGCTTCTGAACAGCGATCTGGTGGTCTCTGGTCTTTTGATCATGCTCTTCGCCATCGGTTTCTCTCAAGCGATGCAAAACTCGATCAGTGGGAGGAGGTTGATTGCCAGTACCTCGCTCTTCGTACTCGCTGGAGCAGGGATAGCCAACGATGGCTTTTTCACCGAATACAATGTCGCCGACCCACATGCCGCCCTTCACGATGCGCTGCATACGCTTGGCTTCTTCGTCGCATTCATCTCGCTGGGCATCGCGTTCTTCCTGATCGGATTACAACTGCGGAATGACCGCGCACGGCGGGGCTATGGGTGGTACTCGCTCATCACCGGCCTCCTCATGTTGTCGCTCATGCTCTTCCCCTACACCTTGCCTGCGCATGGAATGCAGTTAGAAGGGCTCAATGAGCGAATGCTAGTGGTTGCAGCCTTTGCTTGGCAGGTGGTGACAGGCTACCGACTCTCCACTCTCGAGAAACCGTAGAAAGTAGGCGAGCATGCGGGTGCCTTTGCCAGTTCATTTGACCTGTCAAGAGTGGGTTCGACCTACGGTATCGGGGTACACGGGCAAACGGAGCCAGGATGGTTCCGCTTGCTCTCTCGACTCTGCTTCGTTATAGTCACAGGGTGAGCATGTGACAAGATGAAAAGGGAGGGAGGCTGATGCCTTTGAAGCAGGTCAATGAACAACATCCTCACGGGGGGGATTGGCTGCGCGAGATTGTCTTTGGACTCAACGATGGCCTGGTCACCACACTGGTGTTTATTATGGCGGTGAGCCAAATTGCTCAGGCGCGGTTACTGCTGGTCGTGCTGGGTGAAGTACTGGCCGGAGGCATTTCGATGGCGCTTGGGGGCTATCTTTCCGCTCGGACTGCCAGGCAGATTCTTGAACAGCGCATCGCAACAGAACGTTTTGAGATTGAGCACGAGCCGGAGGAGGAACAGGCAGAACTGGTCAGCATCTACCAGAACAAGGGGTTTACTGGCCCGCTCTTGCAGCATGTCGTCAATCACCTCACAGCTAACAAGGAACGCTGGCACCGGGCTATGGTACATGACGAGTTGGGGGTAGTCGAAGATACCCAGGTCAATCCGTGGTTGGAGGGGATGCAGGTCGGGCTCTCCTTTGTGCTTGGCGGCCTTATCCCGACGGTCCCGTTGCTGCTCTCCTTGCCGCAAGCCAGATGGTGGGCATATGGACTCACAGCACTCACCGCTTTGGCACTTGGGGCGATCAAAGCCCACTATACCCGTCAGGGTCCTGTGCGGGCTGGCCTCGAATTTCTCGTGGTTGTCACTCTTGGGACCCTGGCCGGTGTGGGTCTTGATTTGCTTTTACATGGAGGGTGAGTGCAGGTACTTTCTAGTGCGGACTCAGATAAGATGATAGGTGGTGTTATAGCAGAAGGGATGCCAACCTCGACCTACAGGTGTCCGCATTAGTCGGTAGCGTTCACCCCTTGCAGGATCTCGAACAGGAACCACGTGCGGCGTTCCGTCTCGTCGAGGATCTCCTCCAACGCATTGCTCGTGGCAGAGTCACGGTGCTTGTCGCACACGGCAATCGCCTCCCGTAGCATCCTGGCCATGTGACCATTGTCCTCCATCAGGCGCTTTACCATCTCACCCGCTGGCACAAAGTCGGTATTGTCATCTTCGATAGTCTGCAATTGACCGATATGGCTGATACTGCGGATGGTCGTGCCGCCGATGCGGCGGACACGCTCGGCCATGACGTCGATGGAAGCAAAAATGGCATCGGCCTGCTCGTCGAAGAGCAGGTGATAGTCGCGGAAGTGCCAACCGGCAAGGTGCCAGTGGAAGTTCTTCGTCTTGATGTAGAGAGCGAACGCATCGGCGATGAGCGGGTTGACGGCCTCCGTCACAGCTTGCGCCTCCTGCGGCATCAGGTCAGTCACTGTCGCCAACTGCGCGGGCGCGGGGAACGACTTGACGTGGGTTTTCATTGCTTGCCTGGTTGTCATGGTTTCACTCCTCCTCTGTGGAATGTGCACAGTGTTCACGAACGTTACGGTTCTGCTGCTAGAGACGCTCTAGTACACTGAGGGAGAAATAGTTCCGTGATAAAATAGGGCTATCCGGCAAATCGTGTGGAATCCTACTCAGTCTTCTGGAACCAGCACGACGAATTTCGGGATCTTGCTCGATGAGCAAGGTTACTGTCGTGACAAAATTGGGACAGTTTTGACACACTTCCTCCTTATTTCAGGTATAGGATATGCAGAGCTACAGTAGCTATCCTGAAAGGAGGATACAAAAGTATGCGCAAGTTTATTATAGGAACCAGCCTGATGGTCGCACCTTTTGGACAAATAGCAGCAGGGATCATCCTGGCTGTCCAAGGATCAAACCAGGGGTGGGTGCTTGCTCATCTCTTCATGTTGGGGAGTCTCTTTGTCTACGTGGCAGTCATTCTTGGAGCCAACCAACTCCTTGACATCCAAAAAGGGCTTTGGGGAGTGCTAGGAGATGGAGCAACGGCCCTGGGCCTTTTAGGTCTCTTGCTCTTGGTGAGCCAGATCACCATCGACATTACGGTGGGATTGCTCGCCTCGACCCCTGTTGAGATGGAGCACATGTTTGGGACAATCCGAGCGATTCCAGGGATGGAATATGCTTTTTACAGTATCGGTCCGTCTCTCTTCTTTCTGGGATTTTTCCTGCTTATTCTTCTCCTGGCACGCTTCCGCGTGATAGCGTTCTGGAGTGCTGGCGTGGCTGCTGCTGGAATCATCGTCGGGGTAGCCGGGAGGGGGCTGAACGTTCTCCCTTCTTCCCTGCTTGCTCCGCTGAGTCTGGGGAGTATATGGATCGGCTTCCTGCCCGTCGCCTGGAAGCTGCTTATGAATCGGTAAAGGAAGTGGGGGCGAACCGCAGTCGCCAACGCGGTTCGCCCCCACTTCCTCGGCAGACACTCCTGCCGCACCATTCGGCTGTCTCACACTCAATCTGGTCGCCCGATCCTTATCCCATCGTGTTTCCTCGCATGAGGCGATGGTCTCATCGGTTGCGACTCGCTTCCTCACATGCCACACACTTTGCCGAATAGCCTAAAATAGGAGGAAAAAAGCCGAGGAAAACAGAACCATGCCGAAACGCGCCACCAAAGTGATCCTCAGTGAGAGAGAAAAGGAAGAGTTAGATCAGCTCACCAAGCGTCATCGGAGCGAACAGCAACAGGCACAGCGGGCGCGGATGGTCCTGGCTTGCGCCCAAGGTCATTCCAATGCGCAGATTGCCCGCGAGTTGCCAGTGAATGTGGATACAGTGCGCTTATGGCGGAATCGTTGGGGAGGACTGCAAGGCATTGATCTGGAGACGCTCACGGTGGCAGAACGCTTACAAGATGCGCCGCGACCGGGAGCGCCCCCAAAGTTCACGGAAGAACAGCGCTGTCAGATGGCCGCCTTCGCGTGTGAAACGCCGATGAGAGCAGGGCGTCCCATCAGCCAGTGGACAGGCCGAGAGATCGCGGACGAATTGAAGAAGCGAGGCATCGTTGAGCAGATCTCGCCACGACAGGCGAGCTATCTGCTGAAAAAAGGGGGCTTCAACCGCACCGTTTCCGGTATTGGTTAACCGAAGAATCTGATCCCAAACGCGACGAGAAGATTGTCGAAGGCTGTGAGTTGTATCGGAGTGCGCCCCAACGGGCCAAGCGGGGTGAGCGTACCATCAGCATGGACGAGATAACCGGAGTGCAAGCGGTGCAGCGCAAACATGCTGACTTGCCGATGCAGCCTGGTCATGTCTTGCACCGCGAGTTTGAGTATCTCCGGCATGGGACGCTGACATGGTTCATCAACTTCGAAGTGGTCGACTTCCCAGGTCATCGAACCCTCGTGGGGACCAACCCGTACGGAGGAAGACTGCCTGGCACATCTCAAGCGTCTGGTTGAACGCGACCCGCAAGCCACCAAGTGGCACATCATCCTGGATAACTTGAATACCCATCAATCCGAGTCGCTGGTGCTCTGGGTCGCCGCATGTGAGGAGATCGCGGTAGAGACGTTGGGGGTTAAAGGCAAAAGCGGGATTCTCTGCTCGATGGAAAGCCGCGCGGCGTTTTTGCATAATCCAGAGCATCAGGTCGTGTTTTCTTACACGCCCAAGCATGCTTGCCTTCATGAATCAGGCCGAGATCTGGCTGAGTATACGGGTCGCGCAAGTTGCTCAAGCGCGGGAATTTTCTCTCATTGGATGACCTGCGTACTCAGATCCTGGCTTTCATGACGTATTACAATACCACGATGGCTACACCCATCAAGTGAACCTACACCGGTTTGGCCTAATCATGGAGAGATTTCTCTCTCAGTGTACTAGTTCCTCCCTGGTGCGCACTCGTAACCCCTGTTTCTCAATTTTCTCACGCAGCTTGAGCAGGCCTTCAATGAAGGCCTCGGGACGGGGAGGACAGCCAGGTACACGATGCCAATGGAGAACGCCAGGCGATCACCCCTGAACGCAAACTGATGCGGCAGAAAACCATCACGCGCCAGCAGTGAAGCCAGGCGGGGAAAGTCGGCATAACTCGTATTGGCTGCCAGTGTGAGGATCAACAGCGTTGCGAGCTGGAACACCGGATACAGAAAGAACAGCGGCCCTGTAAAGACCTGCTGCGCGATCTGGCCGATCACCGTTGGATTGCCTGCCGGATTCGCCTCGATATGATAGGAGGATGCCAGCAGCGTGATACCAAGGAAGAGCGTACCGAGGATCACAGCCATCCAGGTCAGGGTGGTGGCAGCATTGCGGGCCTCTGGTTTCTTATAAGCAGGCACTCCATTGGAGATAGCCTCAACGCCCGTCATTGCAGTACAGCCAGCCGCAAACGCTTTGAGGATCAGAAAGAGTGAGAGTGGCCCAGTAGCAGCAACGAATTAGAAGTGGCCGATAATCGTCTGGTGCACAAGGAAAAAGGATTTGATGGCACCGACGACAATCAGTAACAGGGCACTCACAATGAAGATATAGGTAGGGAGAGCAAAGATTGAGCCCGATTCGCGCACACCACGCAAATTAGCGATGCCGATCACCATCACTAATACCACGTCGATGGCGACAACGTCTGGCGTTGGTGATAAGGCGGGGAAGAGTGTCGCAAGCGCCTGCACTCCAGCGGCAACACTGACCGCGACGGTGAGCACGTAATCGATCATGAGCGATGCGGCAGCAACCAGCCCTGGCACTGTCCCCAGGTTCTCTTTCGCCACAATATAGGAGCCCCCACCATAGGGATAGGCAGGAATCGTCTGGCGGTAGGACAGGCCAACAATGCCGAGCAGAGTGACGATAACAAAGCTAATCGGCAGGGTGATCCCTAGATTCTCTGATCCAGCAGCGACCAGGGTGATAAGAATGGCCTCGGTCGCATAGGCAACCGACGAGATCGCATCGGATGAGAGAACTGCCAGGGCTTTGAATTTAGTCAGTCGTTCGTGTTCCGCCCGAGCGGTGGGGATGGGTGCTCCAATGAGCAGGCGTTTGATGCGCCCCAAAACGCCGTGTGGAGCCTCGGTTACTTCAGTCGCTTCAAGCAATCCATAGCCTAGACGCCGAAATGCGGGATGAGTGGGGCGCACAAAGCGAATTCGCTGATCCCCAGGGAAACTCCCCTGGCGCACCTCAGGACGAATGAGCTGGGAAGGGTCCTCATCTGTGTTCGTGTTCGATTTTTCTTCGTCAGTGCCTTGTTTCATATTCCTCTCGAGGAACTGTTTGTGTTTGTCAGGCATAAGGCCCGCTTCCTTTGGAGTTCGGTTTGATTAAAGAGGTTCTCAGGAATAGCATTAAGTCTCATCTATCTCCAGTTAGTTAGTTTCAAGTGTAGATGCCTAGCCCAGTACAAAGAAATATACATTGAGGGGAGTGGTAGCACATCGACAGAAACGTGTAATTTATCCTCTACATTGCTATGGAAGGCCTTTAGATAGAATTACCTAATGCGTATAAGCCATCAGCTCTTCACCAACATCCCCAACGCGCAGAGTCCAGCTAAACCGAAGCAGAACCAAGAAGCTCCGAGCTGGTGCGCATCAATCAGGAGGAAGATACCCCCGGCCAGCGATGCAACGAACATGAAAAGCCAGGTGAAGGGATGTACACCGGACCATTCGCTGTTGTCTCTCCCACGCCTGCGCCCACGAAACCCATTCCATCCACTCGGCCCATTACTGGCAAGCTTGACCTCGATCTGCCCGGCTTCGAGCCTCGTTATGAGCTGCTCCAAAGAATGTGGCAGCGTCAGCAGCACTCTGCCTGTATCGAGCAGCTGGCTGAAGAGCTGTTGCAGTGTTTGTTGCGCACCTTCGGCGTCAAGACCCAGGAACTTGCGTGCGTAGGGGGTAGCGATCTCGACAAAATTGAACTCTGGGGACAGTCCAGTCGAAATGCCGACTAATGTGCCAACAGCCCGCCCGGTGAAAGCAAACTGCGCCGGGATTTGAAATGGTTGCCCATACAGCAGATACGCGACATCCTGTACCATTTCGGGAATCTCTAGTTCACTCACCTCGCCCAGCGTCATGCCGTAATAGCGCTCTATCATCAGCGATATAGCCCGCTCGATAGAGGCAAGGTTTGCACCTTTGTCAATGAAGCCAAGCTGGGAAAGGGCATTCACGAGCGATCGCGAATCGCGTGCTATAAAAGCCAGGAACGCATCTTTCATGAACCTCTCCATATTTTTCGTGAGGGACCCTACCATGCCGAAGTCGACAAAGGCTACTATGGGTCCATCGCCTGTTGACCCCTTTTTGACAAAAATATTGCCTGGATGCGGGTCAGCATGGAAGAAGCCTGCCTTAAAAAACTGGTAGAAGTAAGCGCACACCGTGCGTTTGGCCACCTCTAAACGATTGATTCCTGCTGCTTCGAGGGTGGGATAATCATTGATCTTGATGCCATCGATCCACTCTAGCACCAGCACGCGGCGTGATACATACTCATCATAGACACGCGGAATGTAAATCATAGGATCATCTTTGAACATCTCTTTGAACCGTCTGGCGTTCGCGGCCTCTCGAACGTAGTCTATCTCTTCATAGATCGTGCGTTTAAACTCGTGGTAGATCCCCATGAGATCAATAAAGCCGTTCATGTCTACGAATCGCGTGATGATCCAGAGAACGAGCTTGAGGGTGCTCAAGTCCATACGAACGAGTTGCTCAATATCGGGGCGCTGGATTTTGACGGCAACCGTCTCGCCGGTAGAGGCGAGGATCGCTTTATGGACCTGACCAAGCGAGGCGGCAGCGGTACATTTGCGCTCCAGCACGCTGAACACCTCCTCAACGGGCTTGCCTAGCTCAGACTCGATAACAGATACGACATGGGCAAAGGGTGCAGGCGGCACTTCGTCCTGCAATGAACTCAATAAAGCAATAGCTTTCTCCGGCAATAAGTCAGGGCGAGAACTGAGGAACTGTCCGAGTTTAATCATCAGAACGCCGAGTTCTAGCGCAGTTTCGCGGAATGCAGCAAGCACCTCGATCAACATGTCACTATCGGGTCGTACCGCATAGTTGCCATGCGCATATGCATGTACGACCCGACGACGCTCGCGGTAAATAACCCAGATCGTCCAGAAGAGAAGGCGTGAGACTCGGAGAAAGCGTACAATCTGAACGAGCCGATTGATCCGAGGAGTTTTCGTTGGCATAGCATGCCCTTTCTTCGTGAAATAGAAGCTTTGGATACTTGCATCGACAGAATCGTGTAATTCCTTCTCGGTCTGAAAACCTGGCGTGCATCGTGGAGAGGAACTTCCAGGCGCCCTGAACTGCGTACCAGGCGTGAAACTCATCATTTATCCATCTCGAGCCTGTCTAGCAGTTTCTGTGCAAACACGTAGGCATCTTCTGGATATCGTGCCGTACTCCCGTAGTACGGAGCGCGAGGAACCTGGAAAAGGCTGCGTTCACGTGCATGGTTACCTGACTATCGAAGTACGCGGAGCAAATTCCCTTAAGAGAGGGAGCCTGCATAGTTCTCAAGCATGCCAAGAAATAGCGAGCAACGCTCAACTAAACATGAACTATGCGCCTTCTTCATGCATCGATTGCAGCGTCGAGAGCGCTTCGGTGACGTGTTTCTCAGCAGTGAATTGCGAGAAGAAGATGCGGCGGACTCTTCCTTGTCGGTCGATGATGTACGTCACGCGCCCCGGTAGCCCGAAAGCCGTCGGCACGCCGTAATGCTTTCTGATTATGCCATCCGCATCACTCAATAAGATGAAGGGGAGTTGGTGCGCTGCGGCGAACTGCCGGTGCGACTCCACCGAGTCCGAGCTGATGCCGATCACTTCCGCCCCAGCTTGTTTGAAAAGTTCGTAGCTGTCGCGAAAGGCACAGGCTTCTGCGGTGCAGACCGCCGTGTTATCTCTCGGGTAGAAGTACAGCACAATGTCTGTCTTACTGAGAAGCTCCCCCAGGCTTACTGGTTTGCCCGATTGATCAGGGAGGGTAAAGTCTGGGGCCGAGTCACCCACCTGCACCTTGCCTTGTACTGGTTGTACCTGCTCCTCATGCGTGCTCATTACGAAGTCTCCTTTTAGCGTACCCTTTAGAGAGGTAGAACCACACTCCATCGTGGTCAAGCTCAAACAAGCCATCCACATGACGCTCGATTGACCGGGTCTCCACCACTTCATGTGCTTCTACCCTGTATTTACATGAGTGAAAGCAATGCCAGCGCTGTGGCTGTTTTCACTCAGGTCCTCAGTGAGCTAGCCAGAGTGACCTCTCACTACTCACCTCAGCAAAAATATACCTTGCGGGGCAGCAGGAGCACATCGACAAAATCGTGTAATTCCATGGCTCATTGCTCAGGGGACTCTCTAGACAGAATTACCTACTTCTTTCGTCTTGCCTGAGCGAAGCGCACTCCTTGCACTTCATCTGACCCGAAGATGAAACGCGCTAGCTTCGTTGATGAAGTGTTTTACAAAGAAGACGCGGCAGCGTCGGAAGTCCAGCCTGGGAAGCAAGCAAGACGGATAGGTGCTGATCTGTTTCGCTCGCGTGTCTTTGCCTGGAAAGCGTGAGGAAGCGGCCAGTCGTCAGCGGTGAGGTACAAAGGAGTAGACACTGAGCGGAAGAGGGCCAAGTGCTGTAACCTCCACCGAATCTAGTGATGAAAGAACAATACACTCTGGTGTTCTTCAAGAGAAGCTCCTGGTTTCAGACTGCATAATCGCTCAGACCAGCCCTCTGCGACGGGTTCTCGCTTTGACACTGGCGTCGAGCAGGTGATTCTGTCTCTGCTACCAGGAGCTTCAGTGATCATGCACATGATCCAAGTGGTCAATGATCACACAGAAAGCAGATCAACCTATGGATACTCAAGTCATACAACTGTACCAACGCAACTCCAATGATCAAAGCCCGTCTGGACCGCAACGCTCCAATAATGGAAGCAATGGTAGTAACGGCGGGAGCCCACCCAATAATAACAGGCGAATATTGAATCTTGTCCTCCTCATCGCTGGCATCGTGTTGATTTTCTGGGTCTTGCCGCAACTCTTCTCTCCAGGTGCCAATGTCCACGGTCCAAATGTCGGAGAGCTCACTTACAGCGCGTTCTACCAGCAAATTCAAGCGGGCAATATAAAAGATGCCACGTTCCAGGGACAGGACGTCACCGGTGACTTCAAGCACCCCGTCTCCTTGAGCGATGCCAATGGGAACCCGGTGCTTGCGTAAGCTCCCTCTACTCGAGGCAATTGAGGAAAGAGCATACGCCACAGAAAGATTATATTCTCAGAATTGCTGAAGATGTCGGTCGGGCCTTAGCCCAGATCATCTATCATCAAGAAATTCGGGATTATCAAGGAGCCCTCTCGCTGATAGACGAGGTACTCAAGGCAGAAGGAGACATCTATGAGGAGCAGGGTAATCCCGATGCCGCTTATGAGAGCTATCTCATCTCCCTCAACCTGTTGCTCGAAATCGTCCTGCGCGATGACCATTTGCACGACTTACACGTCTCCCCAGAAGTAGAAGACCTGCTGGGCAAGCTGGACGCCTACGAACTCCCACCCAATACCAGGCACCTCCTTTTGCGGTATTATGAACAAGGATGAGAGTTGTCGGCAACAGTGACCATTTGCTCAGTATTCAGTGGTTCTTTCCAGCCGAAGAGTCCTGAGATGTGGGACGCACGATGGTCGAACGGGAGGAGGTGGAAGAACATGAGAGGCCCTTTCTTTAGGAGCGATCTTGGGCAGGAGAGACAGTTTGAGCATCGTGTGTGGAATGCATGAGAGATACCCCATGCTTGATTGAAAGTGCAGGTAACGCGATCAACGCTGCCAGCACCACGAGCGCGCTACCAAAGAAGAAAGGTGCTCCCGGACCTCCGAGCGCGAAAATACTGCCTGCGGCCAGTGGACCTACTGCACGTCCCAGTCCTGCGACACCTTGTGCAAGGCCGAGTGTTTCGCCCTGCGCCCCGGGCGGGCTAGCAAATGAGAGGATTGTCGATACCATCGGCGTCACGACTCCATCGCCTGTGCTTACTACGCCCAGTGCAATCAGCAACAGTGCCAGGTTTGTACTCCATGAGAGCAGTGCTAGCCCCACAGCGAGCATGAGTAAGCCAGCGATCAACAGGCTACGTTCACCCCAACGCTTGACGAGTCGCCCAGCCAAACCACCCCGCATGAGAACAATGGCAATACCTACATACGTGAAGATGTACCCATTTTGTAGAGCCGTCCAGCCGAAGGAATGTTGCGTAAATAGCGGGAAGACCGCCTCCATCGCGGTGAATGCCAGCGTGAAGAGGAGGTTAATGACCACTAATCGTGCCACCGCTGGATGCCGCAGTACCTGCCTCCACCCGGCGAGCATGACTCCTCTCCCATGATTGGTGAAAGGCATTGGAATGGAAACCTCCGTCGTTGCCCGCATATGACGTGTCTCTGGTAGGAAGCGCAGCACGAGCAGGGCGTTGGCAAGCGCTATGCTCATGGCAACCCAGAAGGGTAGGGTTGGACCAAGAGGGGCGAGTACGCCCCCCAGAGCTGGCCCCACGACGAATCCCAACCCAATAGCTGCGCCGATGAGGCCCATACCCCGTGCTCGCTTCTCAACAGATGTCACATCAGCGACAACCGCCTGCGCTGAGCCGATATTCGAGGCGCCAAGACCACCAATGAAACGCGCGACGAATAACATGGGAAGTGAACCAGCCAGTGCCGAGAGGGCCAATGAGAGCGCCTCGATCAACAACGAGGCGATGATGATCGGTCGACGACCGTAACGATCAGAAAGAGCCACTAGCACAGGTATAAAGATGAACTGCGCCAGTGCATAGATTGTGAGAATCAGGCCGACTCCCAGAGCACCAGCCCCTTGTCGCTCTGCCCAAAATGGGAGCAGAGGGAGGACGACGCCAAACCCTGCAAAGTCAATCAAAATGGTCAGTGCCATTAAGTATAAGGGTGAACGTTTCGTTCGATTCATGCGTACTGCCCCTCGACAGGCGCGTCTACAAAATCATCTTCTGCTGCAACAGAAATTCCGGCTGCGGGTTCGTCACTTGTGAGTGTTCCCATAGCTTCCAATTTCCCTTTATTTCTGGGCTACTTCTGTCCCTTTCTCCGGAACGTTCAATGCAGGATGCTTGCCCTTGAAGACATGGAACAGCAACCAGAGCGAGGGCAAGAGCAATGCCATCCCGATCAGTGTGCCAATCAGCAACGCTAAAAGTGTGGCAGGGGGACTGGCCGCATTGGTGATGGTCACCGCAACCGGCACCAGGTATGGAAATTGCGACAACCCCCAGGAAGCAAAAATGAACGCCGTGACGGTAAAGGCCAGCACACGCGCCAGGCGGTAGCGCCTCAGGAACAACGAGACGACGGCTCCCACACCGAGCAGCGCCGTCGCAATGGCCAAGGGCAGCGCGTGATCGAGCAGTCCGTGCCAGAGCAAGGGTGCCTGGAAGGGTGAGAGGATGAAGGCAACGGTATCGAGCACCAGGGTGATTGCGCCCGCGATCATGGCACGGCGGCGAAAGGCTTCCACAAGCTCAGCATCATTGTTGTTCTGCGCTTCTACGATCAGATTGACCGCCGCAAGAACAGCACACAGCGCGAGCGCTAATGCGCCGATGGTGAGTGCGAAGGGCGTGGTCCAGCCTGCCAAGAGATCGGTCTGCACAAGACCATCCTGGACGCGCACCTGGCCACTAGCCACTGCCGCAGCGGCAGTCCCGAAGAAGAACGGCGTGATGGTGCTGGCGGTGCTGAAGACACGGCCCCAGATCTTACTCAGGGCGCCAGCCTCCTCCGTCTGGGCGTGAAAGATGAAGGCGGCTCCCCGCAGCACGATGCCAATTAGCGCCAGGGTGAACGGCACGATGAGCGCCGTTGAGAGGACTGCAAAGGCGGACGGGAAGGCAGTGAAGAGGCCCACGATCAAGAAGATCAACCAGACGTGATTGGCCTCCCAGACCGGCCCTAACGCTTGCCCGATCAAACGGCGCTCTCGTTCCGCCCCTTGACCAAAGGCGAAGAAGTCCCAGATACCGCCCCCAAAGTCCGCCCCACCCAGGACCGCGTACACGATCAGCGATAGCCACAGGATGATCAGTATCGTGTAGGTTAAGATCATTTCGTGTCGGCCCTTTCTTCACTGCTACTACTGGCGAGGACTGGCCACTCCTGCTTGGGCAGCGGCGAACGCGCCAGGCGCAGCAGCAGCAGGGTCAAAGTGATCGCCAGCACCACATAGATGCCCGAGAAAATCGCGAAGCTGATATCCAGCCCCGGAGCGGTCGTCACCGCGTCCTTAGTGCGCAAGATGTTATAGATGACCCAGGGCTGGCGTCCCAGTTCAGTAACCATCCAGCCCAGCTCGGTGGCGATGAAGGAGAGCGGGCCGCTGAGGACGATGCCCCACAGCAACAGGCGATTCTCGGGCACCACCCGTTTGCGCCAGAAGTAGAGCAGCCAGAAGACCCCTCCAATGAACAGCGCGAAGAAGCCGCTACCGACCATGCCGTCAAAGGAGGGATGGACAAAGAAGGGATCGGGCCGTGAGCCGGGCGCGAAGGCATCGAGACCGATTATGGTGGCATGCGGATCACCTTTGGTCAGGATGCTCAACAAATCAGGGATTTCAATGGCATACAGGACCTGCCCTGTCTTATCATCCACAATGCCACCAATCTTGATGGGGGCACCTTTCTCAGTATGGAAGACCCCCTCCATCGCGGCTAACTTGGCAGGTTGGACATCATCAAGGGCACGGGCAGAAAGGTCGCCATCGAAAATCTGGAAGGGGATCGCAATGGCGCCGAGGGCCATCGCCAGCACGAGTCCTTTGCGATAGTACGACTCACGCTTGCCGCGCAGGATCTGTACGGCATAGACAGCGGCCACACCGAAGCCGGTAGCCACGTAGGCCGCCAGCAGCATATGGCTCGTCTCATAGGGCGTGCTCGGATTGAGGATCGCCTGGAAGGGATTGATGCCGGTCACCTGCCCATGCGTGATCTGGAACCCGGTGGGCGTATTCATCCAGGAATTTGCGCTGACGATAAACCACGCGGACGCCGCGCCACTGATCCACAGAGGAAACGAGCAGAGCCAGTGCGCACGCGGGGAGAGGCGCTCCCACCCATACAGGTAGAGGCCGAGGAAGATGGCCTCTATCAAAGAAGGCGAAGCCCTCTAAGGCAAAGGGTAAGCCGATGACCGAGCCAGAGAACTTGGTAAAGGTGGGCCAGAGCAGGCCGATTTCAAAGGAGAGGATCGTGCCGGAGACGGCGCCGATGGCGAAGAGCAGGGCAAAGGCTTTGGTCCAGCGGCGAGTGAGCGTCATCCAGCCACTATCTTTGCGCCGCAGGGCCAGTCCTTCGGCAATACACAGCAGCAGAGGCAGTCCGATTCCCAAGGAAGCAAAGATGATATGGAAAGCGAGCGATGTGCCCATCTGAGCCCGCGCAGCTAAGAGATTAGACATGAAGAAACCTCCTTATATGTACCAGGGTGATTGCTAGCTAGATATGGGACCGCATTTTCTTGAGCGCTACCACTTCGAGCTGTCGAACACGCTCGCGTGATATGCCCAGTTCTGTGCCGACTTCGAGCAAGGTGCGACTTCGTCCATCGCCGATGCCGTAGCGCAGGGTGATGACCGCACGTTCACGTGGAGTAAGGAACGTCAGCGCCTGGTGCAGCCCTTCGCTGAGGAGATGCTGTGAGGCGGTTTCAACGAGAGCGGGAGCCGCATGATCTTCAAGTGTGTCGGCGAGCGAGTAACGAGCTTCATCGTCAACGGGCGCGTCAAGAGAAACGGGCTGCTCGATGAGACTGAGTAAATGTGTGACTTCATCCAGGTCGATATGGGCAGCCTCAGCGATGTGCTCTGGCAGGGGCTCCACTCCGCTTGCTTGCGATAGTTGTGCCGCGACACGGCGTACCTTGCGCAAACGCATTGCCACATGTTCTGGCAAATGAATCAAGCGTGACTGATCGATAGCGGCACGATTGACCGCCTGACGAATCCACCAGGTAGCATAGGTGCCAAAATGACAGGCGCGCCGGTAGTCAAATTTCTCGGCTGCGCGCATCAACCCCAAGTTTCCCTCCTGGATGAGGTCGATGAGCGGTACACCGGTGCTGGTGTAGCGACGCGCAATGGTGATGACCAGGCGCAAATTTGACTCGATCAACCTGCGGCACGCCAGGTCATTGCCAGCGGCAATCTGCCGCGCCAGGTCAAGTTCCTCGGCATGGGTGAGGCGGTCGAATGTGCGGATGTCACGCAGGTAGCTCTGCAAAGCGTCTTCGGGGCTTATAGCACGGCGAGCAGTGGTTGCGCGAGTACGACGCGCCTGGATGGGAAGTTCCTCCAGTATGTCGGCTTCGCTGCTCTCTTCCACATCTACCGGATCGTCAAGGAACGCATCATCTCTCTCGTATACAAGTGACTCCATCTCAATTGAGGGTTTTGTAGTGGGCTTCGAAGCAGTTTCGGGAAGCCTCGCATGCACATCCACTTCAAAATTACGTTCTTCACGGTTGGATAAGCGCGAACACTGCGCCTTGCAGCCTGCCTGACCGAAGGTAGGAGCGCTAGCTCCGTTGGCAGGCTGGCTTAATTCAGAGGCTTCGCCTTGTTTCCAACCGTCTTTCAATCTTCGCCTCGGTTCATCAGACATGGGAAGCACGGCTGCGGCAGCACATGTCTTCAATGGCGTTTCACATACCTCATGTATTGGGCTGAGTATTGTCATAATTCCCCACTCCCTTCGGAAAACTTACCGCTTCCATCAACAAGAGGTATACCTTAAATGCGAGCAGGAATACATCGACAGAATCATGTAATTCCTCTTGGGTATTACGCAGGGCACTCTAGACAGAATTACCTAACCGTTGTGATCATGAGGTTTTTCGTATGTGCTAGTGGCGAGGAGGTATCCATCAGCCGTCAATAGGAAGAGGCGGAGGCGTGACACCTAGCACGTCTATCAGGAGTGCATGTTGGGAAGAGAGTGTAACCTGCTGCGAATGTAAGCTTGTGAAAGGCGTTCTGATGAGACTGCTCTTCAGATTAGGAGACTCTTGTTCTGAATAGTAGACACATTGAGGGAGAATATACCATGTTTCTGAAACGCTCTTTGGTAATCGCTCTTAGCATCTTCATAGCCATGTTTTTCGCTGCCTGTGGTAGCTCCACCACGACCGGGGGCGGTCCGTATGGCGATGGCACTACCAATCCACCTGCCACTCCTCCAGCCACTGGGGGCAATGTTTCAGCCGTGATTCAAACAGCCACCGTCACCGTCAATGGTCAGTCGGTGACGGTGCTCACGAATGCAGCGGGCAGGGCCCTGTACGACCTGACCGCCGATACGCCGACGAGCACGGCCTGTAGCGGTTCGTGCACCACCATTTGGTTCCCGCTGCTGACCACCGGCGCTCCCAGCAGTGCCACGCCACTGCCGCACCAGGTGAGTGTGCTCGCAGATGCGAATGGCCAACAGGTGGAGTACGACGGCCACCTCTTGTACACCTTCTCGGGCGACACGGCTACTGGTCAGGCACAGGGTGAAGGCATTCAAAGCTTTGGCGGCACCTGGCACGTGGTCACACCCACTCTGTCTGTCCCAAGCGGCGGATCGAATAGTGGTGGGTACGGGTATTAGAACTGCTTCTCGTGTGCTGACTACCTGTTGATGTTTCAACCACGGTCAGGTGATCACTGCGCAGGAGCAAAGCTCCATGCGCATTTTGAGGCTGGTGCCGACCATGTCTGCATCCAGGTACTCGGGAGCGAGCAGGGAACTTCCTCGATCCAAGCGTGGCGGGTCTTAGCCATGCTCCATTAATGGTTCAGGAAAACAACTAGTAACGCAACGCGACAGACCTGTTGTCATGAGGGCAACAGGTTTTTGATTGCGAGAGAGGTGAAACCTCATCTGAGCAAACGCCAGGACCTCATCGCAGTTTTGCACTCCACTCTTGTATGCACATACGCAACGAAATCCCGCTCAAGCCTTCTCACTTCATCAGTTTACCATGGCAGCATTGTAGGCTGATGGGGAGGGACTTCCCGTTCTTGACGCTGCTCTTCACGTTTTCTTGACGCTTCCTGGTCATACTAGCACCAGAGAGGACGAGTGTAGTCGGTTGTGGAAGGAGTGATGAGGTTACCTGTCCCCCAGACAGAGTGCCCAACATAGGCATAGGGTCTCATGGAACGCGTCGAACCAGGCGAGATGGACACAGAGAGCAAATAAAGGAGTATTGCTGTATGGCGCGGTTACAGATCGTCTACCTCCTGCGACCGGGAACCCAGGAGCAGTGGCGACGCCTGTACCAGGAGATAGCGGAATCACGCAGAGAGGAGTTCGAAGCGTTCTGTCGACGTATTGGGATTACCCAGGTGCAGGTCAGGCTGGTGCAAATGCTCCACAGTGACCTGATGCTCGTGACCCTCCACACGCAGGAGCCGCAACTTGACGCGGTGGAAACCCTCTAGACATTTCTGTCTAGAGGGGGATGTAGAAGTATGAAGTTGCTCTAGGCCCACCAAGGATTGGCCTGTTCGAGTGTTGCGGCGCGTTTGAGCGCACGAAACTGCAATACTTTGATATTTGCCTCGGTCAGCCCCATCCTTAAAGCGGTGGCCTTGATCGAGAGATTGAGCAGAAAACGGCAGATGAGCACCTCTCGATACTGTTCAGGGAGTGCCTGAAGGAGATGCTGTACTCGCTCTGCTGGCCCGCTGCTTATTGCAGCCACAGCAGGCTCTTCTTCAGCCGGGCCTTCCCAGCCAGCCTCTAACAATTCATCCAGTGAATGCGCTGGAAGACGGTAGTGGGTGCGCCAGTAGTCTGCAACGGTTGCACGCGCAATCAGAAAGAGCCATTTGTGCATACTGTGCGGACCAAACTCCTGATTGAGGGTACTCACGGCTTTGAGAAAAATTTCCGATGTCAGGTCTTCGGCATCTTCTCGATTGCCGACCTTCCTATACACATAGCGATAGATCAACCCAAGCTTCTCGCGATACAACTGTTGAAATTCCTGCACATCCGTAGCATCTTTCATGGCGGCAGGTGAAGGTGACAGAGTTAGCTGAGACATTGCATTGCTTCCTGTAACGAGCATATGTTCCTGCTTATGAGAGAAAACCAGAGTAGTTACGCATGACCATGTGGGCATCAAGCTGCCTGACGGTATCCAGCACCACGCCAACCACAATTAGCAGTGCTGCGCTACTGAGCAACTGGTTGCCACCCACCCGTGCGACGAATGGCAAGATGGCTGCAACACCCAGGAACAGGGCACCACACAACGTAATGCGATTGAGCACAGTGCTCAAGTATCTGCGCGTTGGTTCACCTGGTCGATAGCCTGGAATAAATGATCCGTGCTTTTGCAGGTTTTCAGGGATGTCCTGTTGCTGCCACAAAACATAGGCATAGAAGTAGGTAAAGAGGACCACTAAGGCAAAGTAGGTGAACCAGTAGTACCACAGCGAGGTATTGGCAAGATAGGTGCCAACCCACAGCGCAGCGCTCGACAGCCATGTGATTGAATTGCCTACGAGATATTGTGAGAGCAGAGCCGGGAAGATCAAAATGGACTGCGCGAAAATGAGCGGGATCATCCCTGTGCTATTCACTTGCATAGGTATATAGCTGGTTTGCGAGGAACCGGCGAGCATGCCATGTCCGACGGCGCGCTTTGTTGGATGCTGCACAGGCACACGTCGCTGTGCCTGATAGATGGAGACAATCCCCAGGATGGTCAGCAGACCTATCAACAGGAAAACGGCGATACTGACAATGCCACTGCCATTGCCTCCGTTAGAGGTGCTCGCCAGGAAGCCCTGCTGTATCAGTTGAGGAAGACGACTCACGATTCCTGCGAAGATGATCAATGAGATGCCGTTGCCGATCCCATGCTCAGTGATCAACTCACCGATCCACACCAGTATCATCGTACCAGCAGTCAATGACAGTAGGATAGAGAGGGTTGCCAGCCAATTCGGGCCAAAGAGGTTGAAGCTCGTAGCATCGAGAACTCCTGCTCTCACAAAGATCGCTGACTGTCCCAACGCTTGCAAGAAGGCCAGCGGTATCGTGATCATACGCGTCATCTGACTGAAGCGGAGGCGTCCGGCCTCTCCCTGCGTCGACAGATCATGCAACGCCGGAATAATTGGTTGCAAGAGTTGCATCACAATCGTCGCTGTGATATAGGGAGCAAGTCCCAGGGCACCGATAGAAAAGGTTTGCAGGGACCCACCGGAGAACACATCCAATAGGCCAAGCAATTGACCAAGGTTTTGGCTCTTGTTGCTCCCAAAAAGATTGACCAGATTGACCTGTTCTTGATGGGTCAAAGGCACAAGAATATGGGCGAGGACGCGGTAGATCAGCAGCAGCCCCAAGGTGAAGAGAATCTTGTTGCGTAGATCAGCAATCGTCCAGAGACTGCGCAAGCGTTTCCATGCGAAAGACCATGTCGTACTCATTGTTGTTCCGTTCCTTCTCACTATGATGTGGCTCAAGCGTACTTTCATGCTGCTCACCACAACACTAGATATAGCTGAGAAGGAAGCAGAGCACATCGACAAAATCGTGTAATTTCTCCTTCTTCGTGCTTCGGGAAGCAACTAGACAGAATCGTCTACGCTTGCTTTCAACTTCGTTTTTCTTGAGGCCCTTATGGCCGCCCGTTGTGAGGATGAGGGCACTTCACCTAACGAGCACGTTGTAACCCGCTGCGAATCTATTGGTACCAATTTGATAGAGATTGAATGGGGTAACTTTCATGGTAAACAATCCAATAACGTCACTCTTGCGCAGAATTCCGGTCTCACCACGTCGTTCTCTGCCAGTGAATTGGCGAGAGCGTGGGCATCACGCCTATCATCTTCGGTCTGGTCGTTGCAACTTCCTTTGCTTACCTCCTGGTTGCATGAGGACGGTTCACTGAGGGAGAGACACCAGTGGAAGGCCCGGCTCTGGAAAAAAAGATCGAGGAGTATAAGGCGTTCCTGCGTGACTTTCAGCGGGTGATGGGTCCAGCATGGTTTGCACGGGTGGGTGGGATCGCCACCATTGACCGCCAGTTGATCATGATTGATGCGCTGGTGAGCACCGCGCAGGCTGAGCTACAACAGTCCTACAATGCTCACACTCTGGCTCACTATCTCTCGAGAGCTTTTCTCGCGGTCCGTGACAACCGCCTGACGACTGATGCGAGGATTGTGGCGCTAGAAGCCGAATATCAGCGCCGCGGGGGCACCGGTCTCAATCGCAGGCATAATGTAGTGCTCTTTACCACTGGCAACTTGTACGAGCATATCAGCGGTAAAGAACTTTCTTCCCTGGGAGGGCTAATCACTCCAACGAAGTAAGGAAGAGAAATTGGAAGGATCAGCCATGCTGCTCGGCACCTATCCGATTTGTCTGAGCGAAGTTAGACGCTCGGGCGTAGCCTACAGCGTTGTTGGCAAGACGACAGGAGTAGGTAATTGTATCTAGACGGTTCCCAGAGGCATGCAAAGAAGGAATTACACGATTCGGTCGATGCATTCCTGCTCCCCTAAATGTATTCTCTTACAGATGAGAGTATGCCTATACGCTCAGCACGATGACAAGTAACTCTGATAGTAATGAACAGGTAGGAAAGCACATGATAAACAGTCAAGACAAGGAAAAGCATGTACGAAGTATGCATACTGAACGCGAAGAACTCCGGCAAGCCACCGGGTACTTCATACGAAGTATATTTCGGGCTGGGGTAAGTTTAGCGCTTTTACCGATCAATAGGTTGCCACCAAGGCCACGGCAGCATTTCCATACTGCTGGTCGTGAATTCACCCGCGGGTTGGCTAAACTCGTCCATGAATTCGGTGATGGTCTCGAAGAGATGGCGAGTGATGTCAACGTCTCGACTCACTTCGAAGAAGACCCTCAAACTGATAGAGAATTGGAATGAAGCCGTAGCATTATGAGACTTAATACTGTTCCTGAGAACCTCCTGGAGAGGATTGCGCTCCGAGCAGGCGTTGTGCCAACGCCTCTAGGAGACACGATCGTAGCCATGACGCTTGCCCGTGCCATTATGGTGGCGACGAAGCTCGGCATCTTTGAGGTATTGGCAAAGCAAGCATGTACGACGCATGAGGTTGCAGCACTCTGTGGGCTTGATCAGCATGCAACAGAGGCGCTGCTCTTTGCGTTAGCGGGCGCGGGCTATGTGCGTTGCAACGAAATGCGCTATACACTCGCGCCAGTCGCCAGGAAATGGCTCCTCAAGAGTAGCCCGCAGTCGCTGTACGATTATATGTTGTTCAACTTCCTGAATTGGACCTGGGATGAACGCTTTGAGGACTTTCTCCGCACTGGCAAACCCGCACACATACACCAGGAGATGTCAAATGATGAATGGCGGGTGTACCAGAGGGCGATGCGCTCCCTGGCTGGCATCTCTGCGTTTGAGGTAGCCCGGCGCATCCCGGTGCCGCGAGGCGCACTACATATGCTCGACCTTGGTGGTTCCCACGGATACTATTCGGTGATGCTCTGCCGTCGTTACCCGGAACTCCGCTCGGTCGTCTTCGATCTGCCGGAAGCTGTTGAACACGCGGCGACGATCCTTGCACACGAGGGCATGGGTGAGCGCATCATCCATCGTGCTGGAAACGCGCTGATAGACGAGCTGGGAAACGAGGAGTACGATCTCATCTTCATCGGGAATCTCCTCCACCATTTCGATGAGGTGGCGAATCGCGATCTCGTGAAGCGCTGTGCGCATGCTTTGCGGCCGAATGGTTCGCTCGTGATCGAGGAATTGGACCGCTTTCAATCGTCCAGAGAAGTTGGGGAACTGGGTGCGCTGTCCAACCTCTACTTCGCAGCCACCAGCGAGGCGGGAACTTGGTCCATGCAAGAGATCGCCGAGTGGCAGCGAGAAGCTGGCCTGCTCCCCCGCAAGCCAATTCGCTTGCTTACTGCGCCTGGGGCAAGGTTACAGGCAGCATTAAAGCCGGATTTCAAAGGTTAGAATGGGTACGGGGCATTGCGCAAGGAATGAGTGAAAATGTGAGCAAAAGGTTTGCCGCTTTCCCTCCACTCTACAACTATATCGATATGCGATGGAGCGTCATCGGCAAGCCAGAGCGCGGGCGCAGCGAAAGGAATGCCTCGGGCTCTACTGGGTGACCGGGGACCAGGCGCAGCCGATACTGCTGCGCTATAGTAGCCAGGACCAACTGTGTCTCCATCAGTGCAAAGTTGTTGCCGATGCATATGCGTGGGCCACCTCCGAATGGGAAGTAGGCGTAGTGTGGGCGAGCGGCAGCTTGTGCTGGGGCGAAGCGTTCGGGGTCGAACACCTCCGCGTGCTCCCAAAAAGCAGGATGGCGGTGGGTTATGTAGGGGCTCAGCACGATTATGCTGTTCGCAGGAATGACATAGCAACCGATTTCGTCATTGGCTATTGCTTTCCGTCCGAAGATCCAGGCTGGCGGATAGAGCCGTAGTACTTCCTGCGTTACCATGCGGGTGTAAGAAAGCCTGTTGAGATGCTCTACCGTTGGTAGATGCCCGCCAAGCACCTCGTCCAACTCACTATGGAGGTGACGTTCAACCTCCGGGTGCTGGGAAAGGAGGTACCAGGTCCACATGAGTGCGGTTGCTACCGTCTCATGACCTGCGATGAGCAGCGTCATCACTTCATCGCGTATCTGCTGCTCATTCATCCCCTGACCCGTCGCCTCGTCACGAGCTAACAGCAGCATGGAGAGCAAGTCACCGGTGTCGGCATGCTGCTGGCGACGCTGGACAATGATGTCATGCACTACCTGGTCAAGGGTGCGACGTGCTGCCTGAAGGCGGCGACTGCGCGGCGTAGGAATGCTGAGAGGCGGGAAGGGGCAGAGAGATATTCCGAGAGCAGCTTGTTCACGGTTGCCACTGCCTGGCCGACAGTATGTGACTCATCGCTCAGCTCGATGTTGAAGAGGGCCTGGCCAGCGATACCCAGCGTCAGGCGCAACATCTCTGCTGCGATATCCAGAGGTTGATCTCGCTCGGCGAATCTCTGCCACTGATCGAGCATGGTAACTGTAGCATCAGTCATGAGCGTACCAAAGGCAGCCAGGCGCTTCCGATGGAAGGCCGGCTGCATGAGGCGCCGTTGCTGGAGCCAGGATTCCCCGTCGTTGGTGACGAGCCCCTGGCCGAGTAACGGTTTCAAGACCCTGTAGGGATACAGGTCTTTGTGATAGTTCTGCTGGTTATCCTGGAGTACATGTTTGACGCCATCCGGGTGGTTGACCAGGTAAACGGGCCAGAAAAGCAAGCGTATCCGAAAGATATCACCGTAGTGACGGGCCATTTCCAATCCAAAAAGCAGCGGGTCGTGCCGAATATCTCTCGTACTCCCAAGCAGGAAATGGCCAGGCGGCCCTGGTGCCATCTTGTAGTGAGGCAATTCTGCTTTCCTGTTTCGCTTGTATCTCAAGCCGAAGCTTCCGCTGCTTGGACAGGTGCAACCGCTTCCGCAGGACTGGTGAGTTCGAGGTCAATGATTAAAGTGATCTCGTCACTGGCAACCAGGCCGCCTCCCGCCAACACCATGTTCCAGGTCAGTCCCCAGTCTTTGCGGTTCACCTTGGCACGCAGACTGAACCCGGCACTATAGGTATTCCAGGGGGTCTGGCTCACTCCGCTATATTCTCCATCCAGCACTACTTCTCTGGTAATGTTGCGAATGGTCAAATCGCCAATGAGTTGCCCGTGATGCTCATCATGCATGAGCACTCGCTTACTCTTGAACGTAATCGATGGATAGTGTTCCACATCGAAGAAATCCGCCGAGCGGAAGTGCTCATCCCGCTGGACGTTATGCGTGTTGACGCTGGCTGCTTCGATCTGGATGTCTGCCTTTGAGCGCGTCAGGTCATGCTCATCGAATTCCACTGTCCCGCTAAACTTCTCAAATTGTCCTCGCACCGTTGCCACCATCAAATGTCGGCCTGTAAAGCCTATGTGTGTATGCCCGGCATCAAATTGCCAATTCATCAATTCCTCCTTTTGTTGTGTGAAAGTGCATGGGCTTGTCCAGCATGGTATCAAGCCCAAACCGATGGTGAACAAGCGTCAAAAAGCGATGGCGTACCATTCCTCCTTCCACTTGCTCTACAAGAGATATAGCTCAAAGGGAAGCAAGGCGCATCGACAGAATCGTGTAATTCCTTGCCATGATTGTTCTGGGCACCCGCTAGACAGAATTACCTAGCGGTTGTGAATGTGGAGGTCCGCATGTTTGGCTGCCGTGAGAAAGACGTGCAGCCGCAGTTGAGCACGGAGCAGAGAGGGAGTAGGAAACTCTTTCGCTCCTATCAGGTGAGGTGGTGTTCGATGGCATAGCGAGTGGCGGCACTGCGTGAGGTCACACCCAGCTTGCTGTAGATGGAACTGATATGGGCGTGCACAGTGCGCGGACTGAGCACCAGCTTGTCGGCGATCTGCTGGTCGGTCAAGCCTCCTGCCAGCAAGCGTAACACCTCCACTTCCCGTGCCGTCAGCCCCGCCGGATAGGCCTGCGGTGATGGGGTCGCGCTGGGAGTTGGGGTGGGTTTGTGCCCCTGTGCCGCCAGTGCCTGCCGTGGGGTCATGGCTCGTCCCTGGGCCCAGGCGGCAGCGAAGGCGCGTTCTCCCAGATGGACACGGGTCGCCGAGAGCAAGCGTTCATACTCAGCGCGTTCAATGGGCGGGATCGGCACACCAAGCGTGTCGCGTAAGGCATCCGCTGCTCCCCAGAGCTGTGCAGCCCAGGCGAGCTTGTGCTCTGCCGCAACGACTTCCCCCAATCCCACCAGACCTCTGGCGACCATCCACTGCTCGCCCAATTCACCCGAGATCGCCAGGCTCTCCTCATATTGCCTGCGCGCTGCGGCGTAGTCACCTTCGACTGCGAGCACCTTTCCTAACACTGCCAGCGACTCAGCGGTACCATGCCAGTGCCCCATTTCTTTGTAGAGCACGACACTCTGCTCCACTTGTGTGTGTGCTGTAGCCAGGTCGCTCTGGCTAAGCGCCAACTGGCCCAAGAGACACTGGGCTGCAGCGATGCCTTCCTTGAAGCCCACCTCCTTGGACAGTGCGAGGCATTCCTCCACAAGGGAACGGACGCGCGCCTGGTCAGCTTGGCAATCAAAGAGCGCCTGGGCCAATTGCGAGAGCGAGTGGGCAATGCCCCTCTTGTTGCCGAGCTCTCGGTGTATTGCCACGCTCTCCTCGTACAGCGCGCAAGCCCTGGCGTACTCACCCTGACTACTGGCCACAAGTCCCAGGGAGAAGAGCGAATAGGCCACGTACTCCCTATGATCCACCTCCCTAAAGAGTGCCAACGCCGCCTCGGCGATATTACCTCTCACCCAGGCACGTTCCCCAACCGATAGAGGGAGAATGCAATGCCATAGTGGTCTCCGAGTCCCCGGTACAGTGCCAGGCTCTCTTCACACAGCACCTCTGTCTGCGCATAGTCGCTTTGGACGAAGGCCAGGTTTGCGGCAGCCATGAGTGCCTTTGCACGCACAGATGGATCGATCCGGGGACCCGGAAGGGATCTCGCAGCGGCTAGTGCCCGCTCCAAGGACGCTCGCCCTTCACTCCAGTGGCCACGCCCCCACCAGAAGGGCCGCAAGGCTCCACCCAGGCGCAAGGCCATCTCCATGCTCTGCTGAGTTTCTCCCCGCTCAACCGTCCATGAGAACGCCGCACGCAGGTTGTCATGCTCCCGCTCTAATTGCTCCAACCACGTGGCCTGCTGTGGTCCCCCAAGTTCCAGCTCCGCTTGCTCCGCCAATGCTAGACAGTAGGTGGCATGTGCCTGGCGGGTGCGCTCCATCTCTCCGCTTGCCGCCAGAGCCTCCAGCCCGTACTCACGAATCGTCTCTAGCATCACCAGGCGGGGTTCCTCGTCATCCTGCTCCGTTCGTTGCAGCAAACTCTTGTCGATGAGTGAGGCCACTCCATCCAGCACGTCTGCTGGCAACTCACCGAGTGCCGTGTAGAGGCCCTCCACCGCTTCCAATGTGCAGCCACCCACAAAGACGGAGAGCCGCCGAAAGAGCTGCTGCTCCTTGGTGTCCATTAGATCATAGCTCCATGCAAGCGTGTTACGCAGCGTTTGTTGTCGTACGGGGGCATCCTGTGCCGCACTCGTTAAGACGTGCAGGCGGTGTCTCAAGCGGGTCAGAAGCGCTTGTGGGGGAAGCAGTTTGCTACGTGCGGCTGCCAGCTCAAGAGCGAGCGGCAACCCATCCAGGCGAATGCAGATCTCCGCGATGGTGCGGGTATTGGCTGGAGTCAGCTGAAAGTCAAGCTTGACCGTTCTGGCACGCTCCAGGAAGAGGGCCACTGCCGCATAGTGTGAAAGGGCTTGGCTCTCTGGAAGATGGGTAAAATCGGGCAGCGCCAGTGAGGGAACAGGAAATTCGTGTTCACCAAGGATATGGAGCACCGCACGGCTGGTCACCATGACCTTGAGAGACGGACAGGCGGCCAGCAGGTCCGCCAGCCAGGGTACTGCGCCCAGTACTTGTTCAAAGTTGTCGAGGAGCAGCAGCAGACACTTGTCCTGGAGTGACGCTTTTAAGAGGTCAAGCAAGGGTTGATCGCCGGGTTCTTTCAGTCCAAACATCTGGGCAACCGTCGGGGGGACGAGGTCAGGATCGCTAATTGGTGCCAGGGGGACGAAGCAGATGCCGTCGGCAAACTCATCGAGCAGATCAGCCGCCACTTGCAGTGCCAGGCGCGTTTTGCCAACACCCCCGGGACCGGTGAGGGTGACCAGGCGCACCTCCGGTTGTCGCAAAAGTGAACACACCGCCCGAATCTCTTGTTCGCGTCCGATCAGCGAAGTGAGTTGTGCGGGTAGGTTGTAGAACCGAGCTTTCAATTGGTCTAACATAGGTTCAACTCCGGCTGGGTGTCCCCTGGAGGCAAGAGATGCTTGTTGCCAAGCTGCTGTTCCAGACGGCAAGCCAAAGTAGCACCACCTCTTGGAAGTCTTCCACAAGCGTACCCGGCAGCCAGAGCGTACCGAATCCGAGAGACAAAAGGAAGACTGCTCTAAAGATGAATGTCGATACTCTCTCGAGAATGTCGCTGCACCTACTATACTCTTATATGCTATCAAGTTTCAAGTGATGTGTTGGGGCTGTCAATCTGGGAGACAGGTAACTGTTACATTTCGCCCTTCACTCGAAGCTTAACAGTCCACTCATGCAGGCAGAATTTCAACTCTGCGCATGGCTTAATGAGATCACGAGGGGAAGTAGTGAGTAGGGGAGCATGCGGAAGGGATATGACTACATTGCAACTCGTTGTCGTTCTGTTACAAGGTCTTCGAGATCAGCGGCGCGTTTGAGCGCACGAAACTGTAATGTTTTGATCGTTGCCACAGTTGTTCCCATGCTTACAGCCGTGTCTCGTAACGAAAGCTTGAGGAGAAAACGGCAGATCAAGACCTTGCGGTACCGCTCAGGCAATGCTTGAAGGATGCGATGTACGCGTTCGAGAGGTCTCTCACTGATTGCAATCGGCCCTTCTTCAGCTGGGCCTTCCCAGCCAGTCTCTAACAATGTATCCAATGAATTCGTTGGAAGACGGTAGTGGGCACGCCAGTAATCAGCGACAGTAGTGTGTGCAACGAGAAAGAGCCAATTGTGCATGCTTTGTAGGCTACGTTCCTGATTGATGCTGCTTACTGCTTTGAGAAAAATGTGTGAGGTGAGGTCCTCGGCATCTTCCCTATTGCCGACCTTACTATACACGAACCGATAGACCGGCCCGGCCTGCTCCTGATAAAACTGTTGAAATTCCAGCACGTCCATAACAACTCCTCCTCAGAGCATGGCAGAGACATCATCGTAGTTCATTATTTGCCATACCCGATATAGTGCATAGTGTCTTGCTTTTGACAGAATATCGGAGTAGTACTGGAGCAGGAGAATATTTCTTTGCTCCTTGCTACTACATGAGATATACCTCAGAGGAGAGCAGAAGCACATCGACAGAAGTGCGTAATTCCTTCTTCAATTGCTCCAGGGAGGCTCTAGACAGAATTACCTAGCTGCCTTCATCGCGCGGGCTTTTTCCAATTGGCCATCATGAGGGAGATTTTCGGGTGCGGCTTCTGCAGACATTGTTCTGAAACCAATGAAGTAGTACATGTCTAACGTGCAAATTCATTGAGAACATGCTTGTGAGGAGAAGAGCTCCCCCCTGACCAGTCTACTGTAACCCGGTACGAATGTATTGGTGAAAGAACGATATTACACAGCATCATGCAATAGGAGCCTCAGATATTGGGCGATATGAGTTCACTTCTCTCCATCCTGCTCCACGAGCTGCACCAATACGGCTATCCCGTGCTCTGGTTGATCATTTTCATGGCAGCGGTTGGCCTCCCTCTGCCCGCCAGCCTGGTCTTGCTGGCGGCGGGAGCCTTTGCAGCACACGGCTACTTCAATATAGCCTTGCTCATTGGCATTACAATCATCGCCTCATCCTGTGGCGATAACGCGGGATATTTCATAGGCAGACGTTGGGGGAGTAAGACACTGCACTGGCTAGGGCAGCCAAGACGGCTACAACTTATTTCTGCTCGCACTATTACACGATCGCACCTCTACTTCAAGTGCAAGGCAGGATGGGCAATCTTTTTCAGCCGCTTCCTCTTTTCCGCCCTGGGTGGGGTGATGAATCTCCTTGCGGGAGCAGAACGCTACCCCTATCGCCACTTCCTGCTCTACGACCTAGCAGGTGAGACGCTGGGTGGAATCATCCCACTTTCGCTCGGCTTTGCATTCGCAGCTTGTTTAAAAGCCGGAGGCAACCTGCTCACCATTTTTTCGGTGTTTGCCTTGCTGCTTTTTCTGACCACTCTCCTGATCAGGCGCATCGTGAGGAAGCTACAGCACCCAAAAGAGGCATTTGCAGCGGGCGCGGCAGTGAGTACTCAGAAGTTGACGGGGGATAGTATGCTCCCAGAAAGTGCACTACCCATAATGACTCAGTGCGTTGAAAAAAGCTCTTGCTGAGCCTCGTGAGAGACGAGTTTGTTTGAGCTATTCTGGCCCAGCTTGAACCTTGGATTTGTAAACATGCTATTCTTTTTTTAGTCAGTCCTAACGCTTCTTTCAAACGTGCAAGTCGTCTAGGTTTTCTCCTGCCTCACAAGAGTATTGGCCGATTTCTTGTTCCTTCATTGAAAGTCTCAACCTGCTAAAAGCATCTTGCTCTTCTAGCCGTTCCAACTCGGAGAGGTCTTTGTATGGCAGTATCAAGTTGCGTCAGTACTAGAATTGCCGTCAATGGCAGACCTTGTAGCAGGAGGTGCTGCGATTGGACATGGTGGATAAATCGACCAGTCCCCTGCAAACCCACTTCGGCCGGTTTTTTGGACATGAGGCAGTCCAGACAGGCTCTCTCTTCTGGGAGCGAGGTTCCATCCGAGTTTTTCTTAAGAGCACATTCACCAACCTCCCCGCGACATACTACTGCGCCCATATCTGGCTTTGGTGCCTCTCAAGCGGACATCTTTGGCAATGGGCAAGAGAGCATCTCACAAGCCGTCCATCGTCGGTGGGTTCTTCCCGTTGCCATAGCTGGCGTCCGTTGTCGATAGCGTTGCGCCAAGCGTTTGCCCCCTCGTTTTCGTGGCTGTATGAGCGCCACGCGCAGTGAGTGGTGAGGGCGGACAAAATGATAGTACGCGCGCCACCACTCCAGATGGGCAAGCAGGCATGAAGACTGTTGTGCCGTCGCCCACGTGCGACGTGCCAGCGCTGCTATGCCATGGCGGATGGTAAGATTCACCCGCTCGATGAAAGCGGTGTTCAACCTTCCAGAGAAGCCCAATCCCTGTAAGGCGATTTTGAGAGCGTCCTCTGTCCCAAGGCGCATCACGTGCGTGACACGCATGAGCTTGCGCCAAAGGTCAGCACTTTTTCACCTGGCCGTCGATCAAGCCCATCGCCACTTGCCATCGAAGGACTTTGCGCCCTCGACGATGCACTTGGTACCAGTGTCCAAAATGGGCTGTGAGTGCATAGAAATAGAGATTGAGCCCATCACTGGTAAAGAGTGGGAGACAGCCAGGGGTCAGGAACTGTCGCAAGGAATGGATGAGCACATGAGCCGTCTTTTGTGTACGAGGACCAAGCTCAAGCACCGGGATGATCTTGGTGAGGGGATCTATGGCCAACCACAGCCAGAGGATCTGCGTTGCCTTGCGCAGCCTGGTTCGGAGTTCGTCCAACTGCAGATGCGGAATGTGCAGGTTGCGAAAGGAACGCTCGTGCAAGGTCTGAGCATGCTCGCCAGCACGAGTGAGCCACCTCGTGATCGTCGCCTGACGGTAGCCCTGCGACCCGTTCGGCGGCAGAAGCATCCAACCCCTCGGCCAGCGCGGACAGCACCATGGCGACCTGATGGGAAGGGGTTTTCAGGCGGTACAACGGGGTGTGGCGCCGGGCAGTGAACGTCGCATGGCAAGCCTGGCAACGGAACGTCTGGATGTGCTCGGCCTGGCCGTTGTGCTGGCTACTTGAGACATCCGTTCAAAAATCAAGCCCATTTCAGTGAGATCAATTGATCCGGTCTGCTTGCAAAGACACGGAAGATTGCAGCATCACCGTAGCGTATACTATATTCAGCACTGTTGCATGCGGGAAAAAGACCGCACGGACGTGGTTCCACTGAGGAAGCATGGTCAGGCGAATCAATGAGCGAGCTCCTAGTATCGCTCTGGCCCGACCTCAGTGGAGTCGATTACGGTCTAGCGGCGTGACCGATGACCAAGCCACTAGACCACAGGAGGGAAGCGAAGAATGGGACAACAAGAAGTCCGGCAGTATGAGCTTCAAGCTCGCTCCACGGAGACCTTCGGGCGGGTGCTCTGTAGTGCGCGCACCCACCATTTCGTGGTAGACGGACCCGTCCAGAACGGTTGCCCCGGGGAGGCCATCACGCCTGGTGAACTCTTTCTCTCAGGTGTTGCCGCCTGTGGCGTCGAACTCGTGCAGGTATTGGCCAGGGCACAACATGTGCCGCTGCAAGCGGCCACAGTCGGCATTCGTGGGGTGCTCGATCCTAACAAGCCGATTCGGCCCGAGCTGAGCCTGTTCAACGCGGTTCGGTTGCACTTTCACCTCAAGGGAGTGACGCAGGAGCAAGGCGCCCAGCTCATCGAAGCCTTCAAGCGCAGGTGACCGCTTTACGGTACAGTCGCAGTTGCGACCCCGGATGTCCAAGTCGAGCTTGATACTGAACCATAGAGCGGAGACACAAACGAGCAGGAGAGCAGCCAGACTGGCCTTCTTAGCCGCTCACTCCGACCAGATCGAGTTGGTGACGCTGCCAACCTATTCGCCTCAGCTCAATCCCGTTGAGCGGTTCTGGAAACATTTGCGGCGCAAGGTGACTCACAATGCCTTTTTCCAAACCATCGATCGGTTGCTTGATGCGGTCACTGGATTTTTCCAGGATCTGGCGGCTCAGCCTGACACCGTTCGCTCGGTGGCGGGATTAGCCGCATAAGTTTCGCCGGTTTATTTAGAGCGATTGCTTGCTCCATCCTTTTCACCAGAAGCACGAAACGTTCCACCGAGACAAGGTTCAACACCCGTCGGTTCCGCTGAGATTATTTATGGAAATTTCTAGAATTAATAGAACATACGTTCTACTACCTCAGCTACTTCCTCTCAACACACGCTCCTCAGTGATGCCTGACTGATTCGTCGTCAGTTTCCGCGTCCCTTTTCGCTGGGCTACCTCTGTCCGGTTGCTTATGGACAATTGATGGGTGAGCCCGAATGTTTCGGGCCTCCACAAAAGCGGGTGAATTTCAGAGCAGCATGGTTTCCCAGGAAAGACCTGCACTCGGGGTCAGCATACCTGTTCCATTAGCGAGTCTCAATGGCTGCTTCGGGGGTCTGTGGACTCACGCCAAATGTGGTTGTCGGCACTGGCTTCTGAGTGCGACGCTGCGACCTCAGGAAAAACGCGAGCACAAGGATGGGGAGCGTGACCAGAGCAGAAAGCAGATACACATCCTGATAGGCCAGGGCTTGTGCCTGCCGGGTGATGGCCACACTGACTGGACCATGGGGTGCGAGTCCTGCCTGATGGACCAGGCGTTGCGCTTGCACCAGATTGACTAATCCCGCCACGGCCAGGGAAGAGATCGCCGAACGCGAGACACTTAAGAGGGTATTTGCTCCTGGTAAGGCCGCGCCCCCAATGCCTGTCAAGGCGGCCGTGCCGGTGGTTTGCACAAGGAGGGGCAGGGCCAGTCCCTGGACAATGAGCAGCGGAATCAACAGCGCAAACGGGGAGGTGAGTGTTGCCCAACGACTGATCAGATAGATATTGATGCCGACGGCGATGCCCCCGACCAGGACAAGGGGACGCGCCCCCACGCGGCTGTAAAGCAGGCTCACCACGATGGTTCCGACCATGGCGGCCAGTCCCTGTGGGGCCAGCAGCAGACCCGCCTGGTACGACGACAAGCCTCGGAGCACCTGCAGGTATTGCGGCAGGAGAAAGGTGGAGCCGAACAGACTGGCCACGGTGACCCAGCCGATCAGGTTCCCGACCAAAAAGTTCCTTCTTTGAAAGAGTCGTACATCCAACAAGGGGCGGGCCGTGCGAAGCTCGAGAGGAATGAAGAGCAGCAAGAGCAGCAGGGCCAGGATGACGGGACCCGTCACCGAGAGCCCCGATCCCCAGCCATCATAGAGGTAGGACTAGGATCACTGCAAAAACCACTCATAAGATAAAATGCTTGTGATAGATTTTCGCAGTGATCCTAGTCCTACCTCTACTTATGTAGATCAGGAGCTGGCTCAGTATCGAAGTAGCAGGGGGATTGCCCTCGTTCATCAATGAAATACTGGCTCAGATGCAGGTAGCGTGTGTTGCCCGTCACTCGATAGAGCTTGACCAATGCAAGCTCTATCTCCTCATGCCCGCAGTAGCCGCGTTTCTTTCCAGCTTCTCTCCCAAAGACCGTATCAATATAGTCGGCATAACGGCAGACGACATCCAGCAGTTTAGATTTGCCGGTTGCCTGGAAGTGCGCCACTCCTGCCTCGATCATATGCCCTGCACAGTAGAGTTCGTGCCCATGCCGGAGATTCGTCCATCTCTTGTCCGGCTCGACAATGGTATAGTGCGGATTGAGGTAGCCATCCGGCTGCTGTGCAGAAGCGATCAACGCAATCACCTCATCGAGAAGGCCATCAAGTGTTGAATCAGGATGTACTGCCAGGCTATAACTGGCAGCTTCTATCCATTTTGCGACGTCCGAGTCCCAAAACTGGTGAGGCGCTTTCTCCCGTCCAGGCTTCCATTGCAGAGTATACGCGTCGACGCACCCGGTCTTTTTGAGTATTGTGAAAATGTGCGGTATCGTCTTTTCTCGATTGACCCGTAAGCGTGGCGCCCAAAAAGTATCCTCTATTGTTACCCTTGTAAAGGGCACAGGATCAAAGATTCGATAGGCAGTATTCTTCACGCTGAACGCTTCCTTTCATGACACCCATGAGCGGACGTTTGTATGTACATTTATCTGCAAAAGCTCATCTCGGAAACTGCCTGTGGTACAGATCCGCGTATTTTCCATTGCGTGCCAGCAATTCTTCGTGAGTGCCGCTCTCGGCAATTTGTCCTTTGTCTATGACGATGACTGTGGTGGCGTCGCGGATAGTCGAGAGACGGTGCGCAATGACGAACGAGGTGCGCCCCTTGAGTAATCTTTTGAGGGCCTCCTGGATGAGTTCCTCTGTACGGGTATCTATGCTGGACGTCGCCTCGTCGAGAATGAGTATGCGCGTGCCGGCGAGAACGGTGCGGGAAAAGGCCAGAAGCTGGCGTTGACCCTGGCTCAGACCGGAGCCGCGCTCACCTAAAATGGTCTTGTACCCATGTGGTAACGTCATGATGAAGTCGTGGGCGCTGGCGGTTTTTGCCGCCGCCTCAACCTCTTCGTCGGTGGCATCGAGCCGCCCATAGCGAAGGTTGTCGGCGACACTGCCGGAGAAAAGGTACGTGTCCTGTTGGACCAACCCGATTTGTTTGCGCAAGCTTGCCAGTGTCACATCGTGGACATTGTAGCCGTCAATCGTCACTTTGCCACTGGTGACATCGTAGAAGCGCGGTATCAGGCTAATCAGGGTGGATTTTCCTGCGCCGGTCTCGCCGACAAAAGCGATAGTCTGTCCCGGTTCGACGGTGAGGTTGATGTCGCGCAGCACAAAGTCGGGTTTTGCGTCGTCAGCGTTATAGGCAAAGTTCACGTGATCGAAGACAACGCGCCCGACTACCGGTGGTAGCGGTTGCGCTCCGGGAACATCTTTTTGTTCCACTGGCTCGTCCACCAGTTGAAAGATGCGCTCTGTACCGGCTACGGCGCTCTGCACCTGCGTATAAATGTTGCTGATAATTTGGATGGGGCGGAAGAACTGCTGGACATAGAGGAAGAAGGCGACCACAACACCAACCGGTATCTGATGATTGATGGCGAGCCAGCCGCCAAAACCCGCGACAATTGCCGTTGCGAGGGTACTCAACAGGTCAATTGTCGGTGTGAAGGCGGAGGTGATGGCGACAGCTCGTACATTGACATCGCGGTTAGCGGCGTTATGTTCGGCGAAATGCTCAATGTTGGCCTCGGTGCGGTTATAGGCTTGCGCTACGCGGATGCCTGTCAACTCCTCTTCCAGTTCCGAGGAGACGATGCCGATAACAGCGCGAGTCTGCTGGAAGGTGACACGTGATCGCCGCGCGAAGATGACCGTGATCCCTATCATGATGGGCAGAACGATGAAACTTACGAGTGCTAACGGAATACTTAGCACAACCATCGCCACCACAATACCGACCAGTGAGAAAACGCTGCCGATAACCTGCGTCAATCCCTGGCTGAGCAACTGGTTGATAGTGTTGATATCGTTGAGCAGGCGCGACATGAGGTCGCCCGCCTTGTGCTTGTCGAAATAGGCGATGGAGAGCGCCTCCACTTTGTCGAATATCTGAGCCCGTAGTTCTGATAGGAAGCGTTGCCCTATCGAGCTAATCAGGTAGATTTGTCCGCCTTGCGCGACCAGTCCCACGATATAAATACCCAACAGGAGGAGCATATCGCGTGCCAGGCCGTTTTGATCTTTGCGTACGATGTAGAAGTCAATGGCTTGCCCAATCAGCGCCGGTCCTGCTGCTTGCACAAGGGCGGTGACAATGACCAGAACAAATGCGAAGTTAAGTTGCAGGCGGAATGGGGCGAGATAGGGTAGTAAGCGTTTCAATACCGCGCCGCTGCTGGTACGCTTTTCATTGCTGTTGCTTGCGCCGCTTGTCGGGCCGTAGACATGTACCTTGTCTGTTGTTATGCGTTGTGCCATAGTTCACTGTTTGTTCTATGCGACGGTTGCCACTTGTTGGTCGTTCATGAGCTGCGACTCGAGCAGTTCGCAGTAGAGGCAGCTCGTTTGTTGCAATGCTTCGTGCGTTCCCTGTGCGACGAGATGACCGCCATCTATGAGCAGAATTTTGCCGGCATTGCGCACGGTGCTGATACGTTGGGCAATAATGAATGAGGTGCGGTTCGCCATCAGGTGTTGCAGCGCCTGCTGAATCCGGTATTCGGTCTCTGCGTCCACCGCCGACGTGCTATCGTCTAGAATCAGCAGTGGTGGATTGAGCAAAAGGGCGCGGGCAATAGCGATACGCTGGCGTTGCCCACCGCTCAGCCCGACGCCGCGCTCACCTACGATAGTAGTGTAGCCGTCAGGGAAGCCGATGATGAAATCATGGGCCTGAGCCGCTTTCGCCGCCTCTTCAACCTCTTCCTCGGTAGCGTTGCTCCTTCCATAGGCGATATTCTCGCGGATGGTGCCGCTAAAAAGCGTTGACTCTTGTAATACGATGCCAATTTGTGACCGCAGACTCTCTAGCGTCACATCGCGTACATCGAATCCATCAATAGAGATGCTGC
>WNFC01000559.1_pt1 | contig 37538 bp, 29 predicted proteins | sample 5400541 | NCBI WGS metagenome assembly WNFC01 (sample SAMN13153342, study PRJNA577476) | soil metagenome | isolation source: 120 cm saprolite under Douglas fir tree site 2 hole 2 replicate 1 | place: USA:California | collected 2015-04-18
ATCGATCCGTCTTATACCATCGCCTGCCAAGGCTGTTCGAAGCCCTTGCGCTGGCCCGCGGCGACGGACGCTACGCGCGGCTCCTCAAGACGCTATCAAGGGTCGATTTGCTCATCCTTGACGATTGGGGCCTCGCGCCTTTCGCCGGCGAGCAGCGTCGCGATCTCCTCGAAGTCGTCGATGATCGCCACCAGCGCGGATCGGCCATCATCACCAGCCAGGTGTCGATCGAAAATTGGCACGATGTCATCGCCGATCCGACCATCGCCGACGCTATCAATGGAGACAGCATGCGAAAGATCACTGCGCAGCGCGCCAAACTTGACCCAACCAAGAAAATCTGACCCCAGTCCTCATGCCGGCAACGCCACCCGGCCGCCTCCGTCGAAACAGGTGGCCGCCTTCGATCGGACTGTATGGTCGCGTTCAATCGGAATCCACGGCCGCAATCCCCGGAATCCGCAATTCCGGCCAGGTCCCAGATTCGTAGCGAACATATTAGACGGCGATTCCCGCCCGCCATTCTGAACGGACCCGGTGGCGCTTATGTAGCCGGACCTTCGATCACCCGCCTCCGCGTTACCCGGAAAAGCCAGATCCGTCCCCCGGCGGTTAGACCGGGACGGTGAGTGAGTTATAACAAAAGTGGTTGCGGGGACACGCAACCACCGATTCTTGCGATTGGTCGAAAGCGCAATCCCGAAGCTTGCCGCGTGACAATGTTCGGGCGGCTCTCAATGAGATCGAGAATTCGTGCTAACCCGTCTTCGCGGATTGGCGGGTTTTTGAGGACTCCGCTTCAAATGAATCAATGGCTTAGGTCAAAAGGTCTTCACTACAGCGGTTGGCCTGGTTGACGTCGGCCGTGGTGATCCTGGGCGGAGGCTGTGGCGGCAGGCGCAGCTTGAGCCGGTCGATCAAGAGCTGAAGTTCGGGTTCGGGGTGGGTAAAGCGCGTGAGCCTGATCTCGCGCCCGTCTGTTGTCGGCAGATGAACATCGATCATCTGCACGGCGGCGAACTTGTCGAGCGCGCTGCGCGCGGTCAGCCCAGGCGCCAGGGTATGAAGGCGACGGGTCAGCGTGATCTGCATGCAGTAAGCCAGAAAGGCGATGAAGATGTGGGCTTCGATCCGCTTCTCGTCCTGATGGAAGACCGGACGAATCGCCAGATCCCCCTTGAGATTGCGGAAGGCCTCTTCGACGGCGACGAGCTGGACGTAGTATTGCCATAGCTGCGCTGGATCATTGTCGGTGAGATTGGTGCGCAGCAGATAACGGCCTTCGCGTCGTCGCGTCTTTTTCAGTTTCGCGCGGTTGAGCGCGAAGCTGAAGCACGGGCGCTCCTTGTCGACCGCGACATCGACCAGACGCCAGGCGGCCGGTGCGCGTGTGCGTGCCCCGCCGAGCTTCATCAGCAGTTCCTCGCGCGACAGCTCCATGGCGGCGATCTGGCGCAGCCGCTTCCACAGCCACTTCATTTGCCGCCGGCGCATCGCGCGTTCTTTGCTGACCCGATCATGGCTTTGCGCGAAGACATAGAGCTCGCCGTCCTCGGCCAACAGCTTGACCTTCACGCCCTCGCGCGCCTCCTGCCAGGGCTTTTCCAGCAGATGTTTCTCCAGCCGGTTCAGGCGTCCCTTGGGCGTTCCCACCAGATACTGCACCGGCGGATCGCTGTTGCGCATCTCGGCCAACACGACCTCGGTCGGCACGCCGTGATCCATCACCCAGACCCGCCGCGCCTTGCCATATTGCTGCTCGATCTTGGAAAGGAACATCCGCAACGTCTTGCAACCTCTTTCGGATAGACGTTGAATCCACCCGAAATAATCAGATCCTTTCCTCGGCCAACAATGTGCACGTAACCATTCTCGTCTAATTTCCCGAGGTCGCCGGTCACGAAGAAACCATCTGCGCGAAACTCGCTCGCGGTCTTGTCCGGCATGCGCCAATATCCCTTAAAAACGTTGGGTCCGTGCACCTCGATAATCTCAATTTTCTCCCGCGGCAGTTCGGCCATCGTGTCAGGATCGGTGATTCGCACAGATACGTTGGGAAGAGGCAACCTTCGCGAGGAGTTCGCCGCAGAAATCGTTACGGTGGTTTGAGCACACTTGGCAGAGTACATGCGCGCGCATTACTACATTCCGAAGCCTAAATCAAAGTCCAGCCCACCGATGGTTAGTGGAACGGCTCTACCGAAACCTTTTAAGCCAACGCTCGACATCGCCCTCGTCGGCCTTCAGCTCAACCGCGAAATCCCCCGCGAAGTTTCTCCAGGCTTCCAGGTTACGTTTGGGAACGCCGATGATCACGGGAATGCCGCGGTCGATGGCGCTTGCGATCAGGTCGCGCAATCCACGACCCTCACATTCGGCCTTGCCGAACTTGTTGAGCACGAGAAGATTCGGGCCGCGTTCCAGTGCGCCCTCGATCCGCACACTCGCTTCCGCCAATGCCGCTTCATCGAGACGACATCCACGCGCGCCGGCACCGCGATCTTCAAACAGCGCGGTACGGTGACCCGAATTCAGGTCCTCTAGCAGTACATCACAGCGGCGGTCGGCTTCAGCAGAGACCAGATGCTGGAGCACCCCCGCGAGCGACAGCCCCTTCGCACGACAGCGTCCGACCAGCGAACGGAAAACCGCATCTGGAAAGGCCTCGTCCGGATAGACGATGGCCGCAACGGACGGGGCGTCATCGTGGGAGAGTTCATGCAGCAGGACGGAAGGCGCGACAGACATCTGGGTTTACCTCTATTGGACGGGCACCTATCAAATCGAGACAGTATGCAATCGCTGGAAAGACGACGCTCAAACAGACATCGATCGCCGAGGGCCGTCCCGGCAGGTTGACGATCAGGCACTTCCCTCTAGTTCCAGCGGTCTGCCGCGAAAGGATAGCGGTCGGTACCTGTTCGAGGCTGATCCGGCGCATTAGCTCGCCAAAGCCTTCCAGTTCGCGTGTGATGACCATTCGTCAAATCCCGCGGCGCCGGCCCGGTACCGCCGGTCGTCAGGATCAGGTCACAACCTTCTCGCTCCACCATGTCGATCAGCGCTTGCGCCACGCTGTCAGCGCCGTCAGGCACAATCCTGACAACCGCTACCCAATTCGACTGCAACGCGCGCTCAAGGAAGTCGTTGATTGCCTTGCCGCTGATGTCTTCATATTCGCCGGCACTGGCGCGATCGGATATCGTCAGCACGCCGATCCGTGCCAGCAGATTGTCCGGCATCTCAACCTTCCTCCAGCAGCTGTGGTTCCAGCATCGACAGTTCCACGAATGCTTTCTCAGCGCCAATCGCGATCCAAAACCGGCGACGCCGGAGACCTCACGAACAGTTTCCGCCGCCGCAGGTACATCCGGCACGGGAGGGTTCCGGCGCCTCGTCCTTCTTCAGCGACCAATTGACCATGTAGACGAGGCAACCGGTTCCGGGATCGTCGGTACGTTCGACGACATTCATCAGGCCGAGCCAATCCTCGCTGCCGGCGCGGTTGGCAAAGCGCCTGACGGCACCGGAGGCATATTCGCCGACGGTTTCTTCATATCGATTGGCCGCGTCGCCGACACGGGCGAACAGCACGATGTCGTTGCAGGCGAGCAGCGCCTCGCTGGCCGCCGCGTCCTCGCTGAAACTGCAAATGATGTCGCCGAGTTGCATCGGCCGCTTCTATTGCAAGAGTGGCGACAACGCCGCGGCCAGCGTGACACCGGATATCTCGGCCCGGCCCGCCAACACCGAGACGTACTGCGCCAAGGCGCGGTGCTGGACGCTGGTCGTCAGGTAGTCTGCAATGCGGTCCCGCGCGAGTTCGAACGGTAGAATTTGCCCCGGCGCATGATGATCGAGCCGCACCACATGGAAGCCGTAGCGGGTTTCGGCGATGGCGAATTCGCCGGGTCGCATGCGCTGCAATGCGGCCTCAAATTCAGCGACGGTCTGCCCGCGCGTCAACTGGCCGAGATGACCGCCCTCCTGAGCCGAGGTCTTGCAATCGGAATAGCTGCGCGCGAATTCCGCGAACAGTTTGGGATCGGCGCGGACGGCGGACAGGACGGTATCGGCCGTCGTCCGCGCCGGCGTCCGTGCGGCGACATCGGTATGCGAAGCGGCGATGAGGATATGCGCGGCCTCATAGAGATCACCGGAGCGAAAGCGCTGACGGTTCTGCTCGTAGAACCGGAGGCAGGCCGCCTCATCCGGCTCGGGGGTCGCGACCTCGCGCTCGATCAGCGCCCGCATCGCCGCTTCCTCGTTGGTCTCGAAGCGTCCCTCGGCGTCGCGAAGGGGCTCCGCTTCGATCCTGAGCCGCTCCGATTCCTGCAACAGCAGTTCGCGCACCACCAGCGCCCGGGCCGCCGCCTGCCACGCCAGGATCGGCTTTTCCGCCGGATGGTTCTGCACCTCCCGGGCAATCACCTCGCGCGGAATGACCTTGCCATTGACGCTGATCGTCTTGGGCTTCGGCAGTGTATTCGTCACCGAGCAATCCATGACTTACTCCGCCGGTTGAATGGGCCGGATCGAACCGTCGCGGCTTCGGACCACTTGATAGCCGCGGCGACCGAGGTACCAGACCGGTGCGCTCCAGATGTGCACCAGCCGCGTGAACGGGAAGACGAGGAACAGTGTCATGCCGAGCAGCAGATGCGCCTTGAAGATCGGATGCACGTCGAGAACATTAGCGGCGACGCCCGGCTGCAGCGTCAGAATGCCCTGCGCCCAGGCCATGAACTTCACCATCTCATGGCCGTCGAGATGACCCATCGACACCGGAATCGTCGCCAACCCCAGCAGCAACTGGGCGAACAGCAGCAGCAGGATCGCGGTATCGCCGAAGGAGGAATTGGCGCGGATGCGTGGGTCCAACAGCCGGCGATGCGTCAAGAGCGCGATGCCGACCAGACACATCAGGCCGGCGATACCACCGGCGACGATCGCCAGCATCTGCTTGAAGCCGTGCGAAATGCCAAGCATGTCGAACACCCAGATCGGCGTCAGCAGACCGACGAAATGACCGACAAAGATCGCGAGAATTCCGACATGAAACAGATTGGAACCCCACACCAGTTGCCGGCGCCGCAGCAACTGGCTTGACCCGGTTCGCCAAGTGTATTGCTCACGATCGAACCGGAACAGGCTGCCGAACAGGAATACGGTCAGGCACAGATAGGGATACCAGCCGAAGACGATTGAATTGAGCGTTTGCATGACGCTGGCTCCTCACTGCGGGCGTGGCGCGGGATCGACCGCGCGTCTGGCATGGCGAAGCTTGGCGATCAGCCCCTCATGACCGCAGGCACCCTGACCCTGGCTGCCGGGACCGAACCGAACCTCTTCCTCTTCCCAGGCGGCATCGAGCGCCTCAAGATCCATCGGGTCGGGGTCGATACCTTTCAGCAATTCATCGACGATCTCGCGCGATGGCGCCGCAGCAGAGATCGCGACCAGCGCATCGAACACCGCCTTGTAGTTTGATTTCCGCCGTTCGAGCCGTTCGGCGAGGGCTGCGAAAATATGGGCGGTCTGGCCCAGCAGTTCACGAGCCTCGGCGACCGGCTGCATCGACAGGAATTCGAGAAACAGCGGCACGTAATCAGGCAGCTCGTTCGCGGCGGCGAACAGGTCGGCCTTCTCGTACATCGCCTTGAGGTCGACCATCGCCTGGCCGCGGTCGCGGCTTTCGCCATGGACGTGCTCGAACAGGTGCAGCGCCAGCGTCTTGCTGCGATCGAACAGCAGGCCATAGCGCTCCTGCAGATCGTAGAGCTCGCCGACGGCGATTTCCTCGATCAGCAGATCGAGCGTCTGGCGACAGGCGACAGGAACCATCTTTTCGGCGTCCAGAATGGCCGGAAAATCCGGCGCCGCATCGATCAACCCCTGGGTCGGATAGCTCAGCAGAGCCGATAGGATCTTGAACGTCTTCATCACGCGATCTCCATCGGGTTCTTGGCCTTGCGCGGCGAGCCGAACAAATTGGTTTCGCTTTCGCCGCCGGAACAGCCATTGCCGAAGGTGAAGCCACAGGATCCGCGCATGTCGTAGGCGTCGGCGCCAAGTTCTCGGTGCGCGGTCGGAATGACGAACCGGTCCTCGTAATTGGCGATCGCCATGATCTGGTACATCTCGTCGATCTGTTCGGGCCTGAGTCCAACCCGCCTTGCGATCACTTCGTCGACGACACCGTCGATGGTCTTGGTCCGCATGTAGGCGCGCATCGCCAGCATGCGCTCAAGCGCCAGCGTCACCGGTTTCTCGTCGCCCGCGGTGAGCAGGTTGGCGAGATACTTCATGGGTATGCGAAGTGACTTTACGTCGGGCATTGCACCGTCGAGCCCGATCTTGCCTGCGGATGCAGCCGCGGTGATCGGCGACAGCGGCGGTACGTACCAGACCATCGGCAGCGTGCGGTATTCCGGATGCAGCGGGAACGCGACCTTCCACTCCATCGCCATCTTCCAGATCGGTGAGGCTTTGGCCGATTCGAGCCATGCATGCGGAATCCCTTGCCTCTCCGCCTCGGCGATAACTTTGGGATCGTTGGGATCGAGGAAGACGTCGAGTTGCGCCTGGTAGAGGTCACGCTCGTCGGGCTTGCTTGCGGCCTCCGCGATCCGGTCGGCGTCGTAGAGCACTACGCCGAGATAACGGATGCGTCCGACGCAAGTCTCAGAGCATACGGTCGGCTGGCCGGCCTCGATGCGCGGATAGCAGAAGATGCATTTCTCGGATTTGCCCGACGACCAGTTGTAATAGATCTTCTTGTAGGGGCAGCCGGAGACGCACATGCGCCAACCGCGGCACTTGTCCTGGTCGATCAGGACGATGCCGTCCTCCTCGCGCTTGTAGATCGCGCCCGACGGGCAGGCCGCGACGCAGGCCGGGTTGAGGCAGTGCTCGCACAGCCGCGGCAGGTACATCATGAAGGTGTTTTCGAACTGCCCGTAGATGTCCTTCTGGACGCCCTCGAAATTGTAGTCCTTCGACCGCTTGGCAAATTCGCCACCGAGAATCTCTTCCCAGTTCGGACCCCATTCGATCTTCTCGATCCGTTCGCCCGACACCAGCGAGCGCGGCCGCGCGGTCGGCATCGCCGGCATTTCCTTCGACTGCTGCAGATGCTGGTAGTCGAACGTGAACGGCTCGTAGTAATCGTCGATCTCTGGCAGATCGGGGTTGGCGAAAATGTTCGCGAGCACGCGCCACTTACCGCCGATGCGCGGCTCGATCTTGCCGTCGTGCTTGCGTTTCCAGCCACCTTTCCAGCGCGCCTGGTTTTCCCAGTCCTTGGGATAGCCGATACCCGGCTTGGTTTCGACGTTGTTGAACCACGCGTATTCCATGCCTTCGCGGCTGGTCCACACGTTCTTGCAAGTGACACTGCAGGTGTGACAACCGATGCACTTGTCGAGGTTCAACACCATCGCGATTTGAGCGCGGATTTTCATTCTGCGGCCTCCAAACGAGGGGTACCAGGCTGATCTGTTGTCGGCGTGTCGAGCCAGTCGATTTTCGACATCTTGCGGACAATGACGAATTCGTCGCGGTTAGAACCAACCGTGCCGTAATAGTTGAAGCCGTAGGACTGTTGCGCGTAGCCGCCGATCATGTGCGTCGGCTTTGTCACGACCCGGGTCACCGAGTTGTGGATGCCGCCGCGCTGCCCGGTTTGTTCGGAGCCCGGCACGTTCACGATCTTCTCCTGGGCATGGTACATCATGCACATGCCCTGCTTGACGCGCTGGGAGACCACCGCGCGTGCCACCAGCGCGCCGTTGGTGTTGAAGGCCTCGATCCAGTCGTTGTCGACGATCCCGGCCGCCTTCGCGTCGATCTCGCTGACCCAGACGATCGGCCCGCCGCGTGACAGTGTCAGCATCAGCAGATTGTCGGTATAGGTCGAGTGGATGCCCCATTTCTGGTGCGGGGTGATGAAGTTCAGCACCACCGACGCGTTGCCGTTCGGCTTGCGGTCGATCACCGGCTTGACGGTCTTGGTGTCGATCGGTGGCCGGTAAACGCAGAAGCCCTCGCCGAAGGCGCGCATCCAGAGATGATCCTGGTAGAGCTGCTGGCGGCCGGTCAGCGTCCGCCACGGGATCAGTTCGTGGACATTCGTGTATCCGGCGTTGTAGCAGACCTTCTCGGATTCCAGACCCGACCAGACCGGCGAGGAGATGATCTTGCGCGGCTGCGCCACCACGTCGCGGTAGCGGATCTTTTCGTCCTCCTTCGGAATCGCCAGATGGGTGTGTTCCCGCCCGGTGAATGTCTCGAGCGAGGCCCAGGCCTTGACCGCGACCTCACCGTTGGTTTCCGGCGCCAGGCTCAGGATCACCTCGCAAGCGTCGATCGCGCTGTCGATGCGGGCAAGCCCCTTGCTCGCGCCCTCCTCGGTCACGACGCCGTTGAGCTTCTTGAGCAGATCAACCTCATGGTCGGTATTCCAGCTCATGCCCTTGCCGCCATTGCCGAGCTTGTTCATCAACGGCCCGAGCGAGGTGAAGCGCTTGTAGAGGTTCGGATAGTCGCGCTCGACCACGGTCACCGCCGGCATGGTCTTGCCGGGGATCGGATCGATCTGGCCCTTCTTCCAGTCCTTGACGTCGAACGGCTGCGCGATCTCGCCGGCCGTATCGTGCATGATCGGCGTCAGCACGACGTCCTTCTCGACGCCGAGAACTTCCGGCGCCACCCGCGAGAAGGCTTCCGCGATACCCTTGTAGATGTCCCAGTCGCTGCGCGACTCCCAGACTGGATCGATCGCCGCCGACAGCGGGTGGATGAACGGATGCATATCGGAGGTATTGAGATCGTTCTTCTCGTACCAGGTCGCAGTCGGCAGCACGATGTCCGAATACATGCAGGTGGTGGACATCCGGAAATCCAGTGTGACCAGCAGGTCAAGCTTTCCTTCTGGCGCTTCCTCGTGCCACTTCACATCGACCGGCTTCTTCAGGCCGTGCTCGCCCAGGTCCTTGCCCAACACGCCGTGCTTGGTGCCGAGCAGATGCTTGAGGAAATACTCGTGGCCCTTGCCCGATGCGCCCAGCAAGTTCGATCGCCAGACGAACAGGTTACGCGGCCAATTTTTCGGGTTGTCGGGGTCCTCGCACGATAATTGCAGATCGCCCGACTTCAGTGATTTGGCAACGTAATCCTTGGCCTCCATCCCTGCCGCCGCGGCCCGTTTCGAGACTTCCAGTGGATTGGTCTGCAATTGCGGCGCTGACGGCAACCAGCCCATCCGCTCGGCGCGCACGTTGTAGTCGATCAGCGCGCCGTCCCACGGACCGGCCGGCGCAGTTGGCGACAGGATCTCGCTGACGTCGAGCGTCTCGTAACGCCACTGGTCGGTATGGGCGTAGAAAGCGGACGTCGAGTTCATCTGCCGGGGCGGACGGCCCCAATCGAGGCCGAACGCCAGCGGCGTCCAGCCGGATTGCGGCCGCAACTTTTCCTGGCCGACATAATGCGCCCAGCCGCCGCCGGACTGGCCGATGCAGCCGCACATCACCAGCATATTGATGATGCCGCGGTAGTTCATGTCCATGTGGTACCAATGGTTCAGCCCTGCGCCGAGGATGACCATGGAACGGCCGCCGGTCTTCTCAGCGTTGAGTGCGAACTCGCGAGCTACCGTGATGATCTGGTCACGCGGCACGCCGCTGATCTTCTCGGCCCAGGCCGGCGTGTAGGGCTGCAGATCGTCGTAGGTCTTGCCGATGTTCTCGCCGCCGAATCCGCGATCGACGCCGTAGTTGGCGAGGAACAGATCGAACACCGAGGCCACCACGGTTTCGCCGTCGGCGAGCTGCAGCGTCTTGGTCGGCACGTTGCGCTTGAGTACGTCGGGGTGATCGGTGCCTGCGAAATGATCGTGCTCGCGGTTTCCGAAATAGGGGAAGCCGACCGACGTAGTGCCGTCCTTGACCTCGCTCAGCGACAGTCGGAGTTTCGTTTCCTGATTGCAGGACGCCTTTTCCTCCAAGCTCCATTTGCCCTTCTCACCCCAACGGAAACCGACCGAGCCCTTGGGCACGACGACTTCGCCGGAGATTTCGTCGTAGGCAACCGTCTTCCATTCCGGATTATTGGCTTCGTCCATTCCCTTCACGAAGTCCGATGCTCGCAGGAAGCGCTCGGGTACATAAGTGTCGCCTTGCTTCACCAGGCGCACCAGCATCGGCATGTCCGTATACTGGCGCACATAGTCGTTGAAATACTTGGCCTGACGCTCGACGTGGAATTCCTTCAGGATGACGTGGCCCATCGCCATCGCCAGCGCGGCGTCGGTGCCCTGCTTCGGCGACACCCAGAGATCGGCAAATTTCGAGGCTTCCGAATAGTCCGGACTGATCACCACGCTCTTTGCGCCCTTGTAGCGGACCTCGGTATAGAAGTGCGCATCGGGTGTGCGGGTCTGCGGAACGTTCGACCCCCACAGGATCAGGAAACCGGAATTGTACCAGTCGGCGCTTTCGGGAACGTCGGTCTGCTCGCCCCAGGTCTGGGGCGAAGCCGGCGGCAGGTCGCAATACCAGTCGTAGAATGACATGCAGACGCCGCCGAGCAGCGACAGATAACGCGCACCGGCCGCGTAGCTCACCATCGACATCGCCGGGATCGGCGAGAAACCGAACACGCGATCGGGGCCATAGGTCTTGGCGGTATAAGCATTCGCAGAAGCAACGATCTCGTTGACCTCGGCCCAGCTGGCGCGAACAAAGCCGCCGAGACCGCGCTTCTGCACGTAGGCTGAACGCTTCTTCGGATCCTCGACGATCGACTTCCACGCCGCCACTGGCGTCATCAGCACCCGCGCGTCGCGCCAGAGCTTTAATAATCGCGAGCGCACCAGCGGGTACTTCACCCGGTTGCCCGAATAGAGATACCAGCTATAGCTCGCGCCACGCGCGCAGCCTCGCGGCTCGTGGTTGGGCAGGTCCGGCCGGGTACGCGGATAATCGGTCTGCTGCGTTTCCCAGGTGACGATGCCGCCCTTGACGTAGACCTTCCACGAGCAGGAGCCCGTGCAGTTCACGCCGTGGGTAGAGCGGACGATCTTGTCGTGCTGCCAGCGTTTCCGGTAGCCGTCCTCCCAGGAACGGTCTTCAGTGGTCATCACGCCGTGCCCGCCAGCGAATTCGGCCTTGGGGCGGATGAAGAACGACAACCTGTCGAGAAAATGACTCATCGTTCGCTTCCTTATTCGGCAGCTTGTGTGACGGGTGAAATGCGCGGGCTGCGCTCGACATCATGGAGCATCCCACCTTTGCGGCTGTAGACAGCCCAGGTGATCGCGATGCAGATCACGTAGAAGATGAAGAATCCCCACAGCGCGCCCTGGACGCCGCCCGTCAGATCAATCGAGGTCCCGTAGGATTTCGGGATGAAGAAGGCGCCGAAGGCGGCGATCGCCGACGTGAAGCCGGTGATGGCAGCCGATTCCTTTTCGGCCTGGCGCTGCCGGGTCAAGGCGTCGGCGGTCGGCATCAGCCGGTCCATTTCCTTGCGCATGATGTTGGGGATCATCTGGAAGGTCGACGCATTGCCAACCCCTGTTGCGAAGAACAGGACGAGGAACATTGCAAAGAAGCCCCAGAACGCTCCCGGCTGTTCCTTGATACCGATGAAGTAGAGAATGCCGAGCACGCCGAGCATCATCAGGACGAATACCCAGAAGGTCACGCGCGCCCCACCCCATTTGTCCGAGATCCACCCCGTGGCTGAGCGCGACAGCGCGCCGACCAGCGGGCCGAGGAAGACGAATTGCAGCGCGTCTACCGTCGGGAACTGAGTCTTGGCGAGCAGCGGGAAGCCTGCGGAGTACCCGATGAAGGAGCCGAAGGTCCCGGTATAGAGCCAGCACATGATCCAGTTGTGCTTGCGCTGGAAGATCACCGCCTGGTCAGCGAACGAGGCCTTTGCCGAAGCAATGTCGTTCATGCCGAACCACGCTGTGAATGCGCTGGCTATGATGAATGGCACCCAGATGAAACCAGCATTCTGCAGCCACAACGACGATGTCTTCGTTCCGCTGGTGACCGCGGCCGGATCGCCGCCGAACCAACCGAACACGCCGACCGTGATGATGATCGGCACCACGAACTGAACGGTGGAGACGCCGAGATTGCCAAGGCCGGCATTGAGCGCAAGCGCGTTGCCCTTCTCAGCCCGCGGGAAGAAGAAGGAGATGTTGGACATCGACGAGGCGAAATTGCCGCCGCCAAAGCCGCACAGCAGCGCCAGCCCCAGGAAGACCGGATAGGGTGTCGTCGGATTCTGCACGGCATAACCGATACCGATGGCCGGGATCAGCAACGACCAGGTCGCGAGCGTGGTCCAGAGCCGGCCGCCGAAAATCGGCACCATGAAGGAGTAGAATATCCGCAGCACCGCGCCGGAGATGCCCGGCAGCGCCGCCAGCCAGAACAGTTCGGCAGTGGTGAACTTGAAGCCGACCGTAGGCAGCTTCGCCACCACCACCGACCACACCTGCCAGATCGCGAACGACAGCAGCAGGGCCGGGATCGATATCCAGAGATTGCGCCTGGCGATGGCGCGCCCGCTGGTCTCCCAGAAGGTCTTGTCCTCGGGCCGCCAATCGGTGAGGACCGCGCCGGACAGGGCACCGACATGCTCGGGCTTGTGGATCTGCTCCATTTCGGGGAGTTCGGGGAGTTTCTTAAGCGCTTCGCCGACGACGCCACGCTCCATCTGCCGGATGGAAACATGCATCCAGACAAGGGCGCCCGTAACCAGCAGGAACAGCAGCATGAAGCAACTGGTCCACAATCCCGTCAGATCGACGAGCGCACCGAACGCGATCGGAAGCACGAAGCCACCGAGACCGCCGATCATGCCGACCATGCCGCCGACGGCGCCGACATTGTTCGGATAGTAGACCGGAATGTGCTTGTAGACGGCCGCCTTGCCCAGCGCCATGAAGAATCCGAGCACGAACACGGTCACCGTGAATGGCACCAATCCCATCTCAAGGTGGAAGCCGACGGTACCGTTGACGGTCTTCACCAGATAGTCGGTCGGCGGGTAGGACAGAACAAAGGTCGCAACGACTCCGACGAGGAAAGTCCAGTACATGACGCGCCGCGCGCCGAAGCGATCGGAGAGATGCCCGCCATAGGCCCGGAATACGCTGGCCGGCAGCGAGAACATGGCGGCAACCATGCCGGCGGTCTTGATATCGACGCCGTAGACCTTGATGAGGTATTGCGGCAGCCACAGCGCCAGCGCGACGAAGGCGCCGAACACGAAGAAATAGTACAGCGCGAAACGCCAAACCTGGACGTTCTTCAGCGGCTCCAGTTCCAGCCATGCGCTGGTGGGCTTCTCGTTCTTCTCTCGCCGCGCACGGACAACGGGATCTTCTTCCGAGAAGAGCCAGAACGCGATGCCCATCAGACCGATGACCAATGCCCAGACCTGCGCAACGGTTTGCCAGCCATAGGCCACCAGTACGAAGGGCGCCACGAACTTGGTCAGGGCCGCGCCGACGTTTCCGGCGCCGAAGATGCCAAGTGCGGTGCCTTGCTTGCCCGCCGCATAAAAGCGTGAAACGTAGGCGATCCCGACGGCGAAGGAGCCGCCAGCAATACCGACGAACAATGCGGCGACCAGGAATTCGGGGTAGGTGTGCGCCCAGGTCAACAGGTACGTGGCAACCGCGGCGGCGAGCATCACAACGGTGTAGACCCGCCTTCCCCCATACTGGTCTGTCCAGATCCCGAGCACCAGACGGATCATCGATCCCGACAGGATCGGAGTGCCGACCAGGAGACCAAACTGGGTATCGTTCAGCCCCAGTTCCTGCTTGATGCGGATGCCGATGATCGAGAAGATCGTCCAGACCGCAAAGCAGATCGTGAACGCGATGGTTGAAAGCCAGAGTGCTCGACTTTGATGCACGGTGGTTGTTGCGTCCATGATGGTCCCCTCGCCGACACGTGTGCTGAGGGTACCGATGGCCCGGAATTCGGCCTCGATATTTGCGCCATGTCAAAGAGGACGGCGATTGGGCACGAATTGTTGCCGCCGCGCGGCTGATCTCGCGAGCTGCTATTTGATACAAATCAATGCGCACGCAGCGAAACGCATGGAATATCAATTTACATGCGGGACAACGAGGTCCGGCATCATGCGGCGATCTCGCCGCTCTCCCGATACTGCCCCGCCATCGCCGGTCACCGACCAGGCGATGCGGGGCGCCTCTTTCGATTGCAGACCTCCGAGGTCGCCCCCGGCTTGTGCCATCATCTTGTCGGGGCTTCCACTCGGCTCGAAGGTGATCCGCACCTCGACGATGCCATCATCGCTTCGGCTGCAGGCAGCGAATATAGCGCAGCAACAACCACCGTTCAGCTGGAAAGAGCGTTTTCGATCAATGCAGCTTTTCCTTCTTCTCTTGACCGATCCACATCGACTCTAGACCCGAACACGAGCCGATCGGGATCTAGTCGCGACGCCGTAGCGTATTTCGAATTGATGCCGCAGGGGCTTCGGTGCATGGTCAACGATCAGTTGCAGCGCAAATTCGGGCATCAGGTTCTCAAACAACTGGGGGATGATCTGGTGACGGAATCTCGGTTCGATTTCCCTCACGTCGACGATGCGTTCCGATGGACTGCTGTTTGGCAACATTTGGATGACTCCTGAAGGATTGAGAAATCGGAACTTGCAGTGACGCCGTCACAGCGGCGCATCCGCGAAAGATAATCCGGCCCTCAACCAGCCTCTTTGTCGTAATTAACGACAGAGGGCGAAGGCCACGGGCCTGCCAAAGGTTCAAACCGGGGACACGCAACACCCGATACCGACGTTCGCTGGTGGTAGATATTTGATGCGGGATCGGCGTCACTTAAACAAAATTAGTGGAACCGACACAACGGACATAGTCCACAGAGACGACATCCGCTCCTGTATCGAACAGACGCAGCCGTTACTCGTCAATAGCGACAGGCACGGCGGCGCCAGGGATCGAGGCCGAAGGCCCGAGACCGCGATAGCGGGCTCGGTTCACGAAGAACCCGGCCGCGCGAAGCGTAGGGAGACTTCGGGATGCGCGCAGCAGCTCTCTACTCTGCTTTACGACAGGATCGTCAGAGCAATCTGCGGGTCTTAGCCTCGGCTCGTCCCGATGGTAAAAGCTCCCTTTCCGCAAGTTCGCCAAACGCGTCAGGGACGGAACAGGAAAGTTCAAGTGCAACCGATCCGTATCCGACCGCCTTCCATCCGAAGCGGTCGCGGATCGCATCGATCGCGCGGTCGGCCATCCAGCATGCCATGCCCTTACTCCCGTCAACCAAAGCATCGCCGCTTACTTCTTCACCCTATCGACTTCGTTGCTTGCGCGTCAGTTCGCGCATCGCGCCTTGAGGGCGTCGACCAAAGAGCGATCCCACTGGCTCTCGCCTCAATGCTCATAAAGCCTGTGACGGCCCTAAAGATCGAGAGGCCATCGAGTTCAGGCTCGACGACCTCTTTAACGCCAGGGAAGCCTTGCAGAAACATCCAAAGCTAGACCAAACCAAATTCTTTGCGCTGGGGCAAAGTCATGGAGCAACTGTTGCCCTTTGGGCGGCGGTCAACACGGTCAACCGTGAGCGGTTTCGGGCTAGATGTGTGAACATTCCTAGGGTCAATTGCGGGACGCTGCCATTCACAATCGGATCTAGTAGCGTCAATAGAGGCATTTGTGCCGATTGGGACTGATTAAATTCCGTCCATGCCGGATTTTCGATTTCACTGTCACGAGGTCAACGACCCAGCGTTCCTGTCTTTATTGAGAAATGCCTCGACCACCCCAATCTGATCCGGCGCTATCAAAGCCGGCGCATGGCCGCAATTTTGTACGGTGTATGCCGTCGCATTGCGGTTCCTGCGCAACATGTCTGCGAGGACATCTTCCGGAAGAAGATCAGATGCTTGTCCTCTCACCACCAAAATGGGGATGTCGATAGCATCCCAGTATTTCCAAAGGTCCATGCTGTAGTGCCAAGGATTTCGGAACGCGTGCGCGATGCTCGGGTCACATAATGACTCGTAATGCTGCCTCTGTGGCTTCCATTCCACACTGTGGACCGTCAAATGACGCCAATGCTCGTCCTCCAGTTCTCCGAAGGGAGCCAAAACGCGCCGAAAGTACAATTCTGCTTCTCGGATGGTTTGGAAGCCCTTTGGAACATCATTAAGATTGGCGCCGAGGCGAAGCAATCCAGCCCACGGCAGATACGGTCCGATATCGTTGATGACTATGCGGCGGATGGGGCTGCCGGGTAGCGCCGCGAGGACCATGCCGATTAGGCCACCCAATGACGTCCCGACCCAGTCAATCTCGACAGCCCCTAGCGCAGCGATCAAAGCGGTCATATCGCTGCAATACTGAGGCAGCACATAGTCGCTGCTGTCTGTCAATCTTTCGCTCTGCCCGCGGCCCGGCAGATCGAGACAGACAACACGACGTCCCGTGCTCGCAAGGGCGTTCGCGAGATGATCAAAATCGCGTCCATTGCGAGTGAGGCCATGAACACATAGAACGGGCCGGTCAGAAGCCGCCGGGCCCCAGTCGGTAAATGCGATTCGATGAAAGCTCCGCCGCGACAGTCCCCGCACTGATCCCGTTCGATCCGGGACTATCGGTCCCTTTGCACGATGGTCCCCGGAAATAAAATCCATCGACGACCGTCACGGCTTGGAGCGATTGAGCACCATCTGCTTATTCGACCACAAATTGGTGGGCGTCAGCCGACGTCTCAAAAATGTGCGGCGCGACGTTGCGGCGCGTTAAAGCATCACCAAGTTTGAGGCGCATGAATGCGCTAGTCGTATAGCGCGAAACGTGATCGTAACAAGTGCGCTCAACGTCCGCCGCCATGGAAAACCAATCGTCCGCCATTTCAGAAGCGATATCCGACGAGTCATAGTTGATGATCGCAGAAAAGCGATGTCCGACGCGGGCGAAGATCGCAAACACACCTTCACGTATAGCTTCAATATCGGCCAACTTGTGAACCCGGTAACCATCGAGGCCCAGAAAGAGCGTATTGCGCTTCTCGTCGAACATCAGTCGTTCTGACAATGGACGATTGAGAAGCCGGTGATCGAGTTGCATCAAAACTTCGTTGAAAAGCGAAGCATCCATGGTTTTGAGCGAACGGATGATAGGACGAAATCCCATAAGAGCAAGAATGTCACGCTCAATATCGACACCGGGCGCTACCTCTATCAGTTCGATGCCTACCGACGTTAGCTTGAAAACACATCGTTCAGTCACGTAGAGAACTGGCTGTCCGTTATTCGCCGCCAGACGCCCCGAAAATGTCACTTGATCGATCTTCTCGATGAATTTCGATGATTTTCCCTCGCTCAGTATTTTCAACCGACCATCAGCAACGGTGGTCTTGAGACCGCCGGTCGTAAACGTTCCCGCGAAGATTAGTTCACGTGCATTCTGGGATATATTGATAAAACCGCCGGCGCCGGCAAGGCGGCCGTTGAATAGGCTGACGTTGACATCACCATTCGCATTGACCTGAGCCATGCCGAGGCAAGCAAGGTCCAGGCCGCCGCCGTCGTAGAAATCGAACATCTGGTTCTGATCGATGATCGATTCCGCATTGATTGCCGCGCCGAAGTCGAGACCTCCCTGGGGAATTCCGCCGATGATCCCGGGCTCTGCCGTCAACGTGACGAAGTCGAACAGCTTTTCTTCCGCAGCAACCGAGGCGACCCCTTCGGGCATTCCGATGCCGAGGTTGACCACGCCACCCATCGGTAATTCCAGCGCGCACCGACGCGCAATGATCTTACGGTTGTCCAGCGGCAGTGGAACCTTGCGGTCCGCTGGCGCGCGTAGCTCACCCGAGAACGCGCCGTTGTAACTGGTGGCATATGTCTGGACGTGGTTTTCCGGCTGTGCGACGACGACGCAATCAATCAGCACGCTTGGAATCTTTACGTGCCTGGGATTGAGCGAGCCGGACGCCGCGATGCGCTCGACCTGCGCAATGACGAAACCCTTGCAGTTCTTGGCGGCTGTGGCGAGCGCAAGGTTGTCGAGCGTCAACGCTTCCTTTTCCATCGAGACGTTGCCGTTGTGATCGGCAGTCGTTCCTCGAATGATCGCTACGTTGATCGGAAACGCCTTGTAGAAAAGCCATGGCTCGCCGTCGATCTCCATCAAGCGCACCAATTCCTCGGTGGTGCGTTCATTCAGCTTTCCGCCGCCGTTGGCCGGGTCAACGAAGGTACCGAGACCGACCTTGGAGAGAAGACCCGCCTTGCGTCCTGCGATCTCGCGAAACAGATGCGAAACGCATCCTAGCGGCAGATTGTAAGCCTCGACATGGTTGTCAACCGCCATCCGGGCCAGTTTCGGCACCAGCCCAAAGTGCCCGCCCACCAAGCGCTTGATCAGGCCGGGATGAGCCAGGCGATTGAGGCCACGATCGGCGCCATCCCCTGGCGCCGCGGCAAACACAAGCGAGAGATTCCGAGGCTCTCCAGTCTGGACAAAGCGCCGTTCCAGCGCCTTGATGATTTCGTCGGGCGTTCCCACGCCGACAAAGCCGGACGAGGCGACGGTGTCGCCGGAACGGATGATGGCGACCGCCTCCGCGGCATCGACGATCTTGTTGCGCATCAGATCTTACTCACAGGATCGGCGTCGCGGGCGATCAACCAGTCGGCGATGCTCTGGCTGAGTTTTCCCTGCGATTTGCTCGAGACGAAGAGGCCTACATGGCCGCCCGGAAGGGGGATTTCGGTATAGTCCTTGCCGCCGACCTTCGCGCCCAGAGCACGCGAGCAGTCGGGAGGAATGATGTGATCGTCAAGCGCAAAGACGTTGAGAACCGGCGCCGTGATCGACTTCAAGTCAACGCGGCGGCCGGACAGTTGGAAGCTGCCCTCGACCAGACGGTTCTCCTGATACAGCTCCTTAAGCCATTGCTTCGCCGCCTCACCCGGATGGTGCGGCCGGTCCGCCAGCCACTTTTCCATCCGCAGGAAGTTCATGAACTTCGCTTCGTCGTCGACAACGTCGATGAGATCGACATTGTACTTCGTCAATGAGCGCATCGGCGTCATCATCGAAAATACGGAACTCATGAACTCGCCCGGCAACGTCCCATAGGTATCGACAAGCTTGTCGATATCTTCCGGACCGAGGCTGCGGGTCCAGATATTCAGAAATCCGTGATGGGCGGCAGTGCCCTTGGTGTCCGCATGAAAATCGATCGGAGTAATCGTAAGAACCAGATTTTTCACCTTTTCCGGATGCAGTGCAGCATAACAGGTGCTGAAAACTCCGCCCTCACAGATCCCAAGCAGCGTAACCTGGTCGTGCCTGGTTTCCTGACATATGCGATCGACGGCGGCGTCGATGTAGTCATCCACATAGTCATCAATCGTGAGCCAACGTTCGGTTCGGCCCGGTTGGCCCCAGTCGATCAGCCAAAGATCGAGCCCCTTCGAAAGCAAACTTCGCACAAGCGAGCGATCCGGCTGGAGATCGGCCATGGTGTACCGCCCGATCAGGCCATAGGCCAGAAGTACGGGCGTCCTCGCCGTCGCTTCCGCCATAGGCTCGTAATGGAACAACTCCACCTTGTCGCGGCGCATGACGAGATGTTTCGGCGTCGTGCCGATGTTGACATCTTCATCCCTGGTATTCGCGATGAGCTGCGTCGCCTTGAGCATTTTTTCGGCGTTGGCCGCCATGTCGCGGGCGAAGCGCGAGGCCTGGTTTTCCTGATTGCTCATTGTGCGCCTTCGATCTTCTGATCGCGCACCTGACGGGTGAGCGCGCGGACCTCGCGCCGGAGCTCCGTCAACTGACGCGTCACATCATCGAAATCCTTGCGCGTCGGCAGACCGAACATGGCTGAGGCGGCCTCCGCGACATCGTCTTGTCGGCTTCGCAACTGCAACCCGGCCTGCAGCAGCTCCTTCTGAGCCTGGAGAAAGCCGTCGGTCCGCTGGTTGCGAATCAGTTCCTCGTTGGAGATTTCGCTCCATTTGGCAAACGCCTCGCGCCAGTCGGGAGCGGGCACCTCGCTCTTGCCGGTTGCGGACATCGTCTCGAAAAATCGCTTCGAGGCCTCGGTCCACGGCGCGGCAGCGACCGCATTGTAGCTTGCAAGACGCTGACGCATCTCGATCCAGGCGCCAAAGGCCAGGGCCATTTTCCGGTCGATATCCCAGACATCGGCAAGTTGCGGCCCCTGTGCCATCCGCTCGATGGCAGCAGACAGTTCGTTGCCATTGCCAAAACCGGCAGGCTTCTCCGACAGACGAGCCAGCATGAACGGAGCCATCGAACCCGACCACGCCTCAACCATGCGGTTCGACGATTCAGCCATCGTCTGCCACAGCTTCGCCCATTCAAAGGCAAGATCAGGGTTCGCGGCTGGCGATTGTTCTTTCTCGCTCATCGTGCTCCCCGCACTAAAACCTCAGTAAAATCAATTCCATCCAGCGTTCCGATCAGGTGGCCGCCCTGTTTCCAAAAGCTTCCGTGTAGATCGCCAGCGCATCGTCGAAGCTGACCTCCCGCGGATTGTTGACGAGCAGCCGCGTCTGCTTCATCGCGTCCTCGGCAAGCTTCTTCAGGTCACTCCTTGCTATGCCGACGTCGGCGAGCGAAGCCGGCACGTTACAATCCCTGCAGATCGCCGCGATGGCATCGACGAAAAGCCGCGCCCGCTGGCTGACGCTCATTCCCTGCGACTTGGGATCGACAATCGGTGCAAGTTCAGCATAGAGCCCTTCCGCTTCCTGCAAATTGAACCGCAGCACCTGCGTCAGGACCAGGGCATTCGACAAACCGTGCGGCACGTGGAATATCGCGCCGATCGGATACGCCAACGCATGAACCGCGGCGACCGGCGAATTGGCGAATGCCATCCCGGCCAGCATCGAGCCTAGCAGCATCTGCGATCGCGCTTCGAGATTTGACCCGTCCGCGCAGACCGCACGCACATTCGCCGACAGCAGCGCAAGGGCCTGACGCGCGAGCTGATCAGACATCGGGTTCTTCTTGTGCCGGCTGGTATAGGCTTCGATCGCGTGCACCATGGCATCGATGCCGGTCGCGGCGGTGACGTGGGCGGGCAGACCGAGCGTCAATTCCGGATCGAGGATCGCCCAGTCCGGAAGCAACCGCGGCGAGACGACGCCCTTTTTTTCGGTTGTCGGTGTCGTGACGATCGCGATCGGTGTCACCTCCGAGCCGGTCCCGGCCGTCGTCGGCGCGAGCAGCAGCGGAAGGCGTTCGCCCTTGGCAAGACCGACACCGTAGATATCGTCGAGGCGATCAGGTGTTTTGGCGAGATAGGCCACAAGCTTCGCGGTATCGAGCGCGCTGCCACCCCCGATCGAGGCGACCAGTTCGATCCCCTTGTCGCGGCATAGCGTGACCGCCCGCTCGATGACATGCGACGGCGGATCCGCCTCTACGTCGTCGAATACCGTGAGTTCGCAACCGCCCGCGACCAGGCCCGACTCGGCGCTCCCGGTCAGGCCTGCATTGCGTACGCCCTTGTCGGTGACCAGAAGGACACGCTTCGCCGCGTATCCCGAGACCAGCTCAGCCAGCTTCTTCGATGCACCCACTTCAAACAGAATGTTCGGCGGCGCCTGGAACGTGAAAGGTTTCATCGGACATCACTCCTGATCTGATGGCACGGTAATGCTGCGAGCGCAGCAGTAAGTTGTTCGCTCACGGCGTCGATCGATTGCAGACCATCAACGATATTGAGTAACCCCTGTGACCGGTAGTATTCGGTAACTGGCGCGGTTTGCGCCCGATAGACGTCCAGCCGGGTCTTGAACACCTCGGAATTATCGTCACGGCGCACTGGCTCGCCTTTACTTGCCGCTTCTTCGGCGCGGCCCCTGATGCGGTCGAGGAGCGCCGTTTCATCGACCTCCAGCTCCAGCACCGCGTCGAGTTTGATACCCCTGGCGGTGAGCTCCTGATCGAGCGCTTCCGCTTGCGTCACCGTCCGGGGAAAGCCGTCAAGGATAAAGCCGTTTGCGGCATCGGAATGATCAATACGGTTGGCGACAACCGAAACCACGACATCATCGGGCACGAGCTCGCCAAGATCCATGATATGTTTGACGCGCAACCCCGAAGCCGTGCCTGACGCCACCGCTTCGCGCAGCATGTCTCCGGTCGACAATTGCGGAATGCAAAAGCGGTCGACAATTCTCGTTGCCTGAGTGCCCTTCCCCGCGCCTGGCGGTCCCAACAGAACCAGTCTCATCAACTCTGCTCCTCCTGTCCTTGCGGATCTCAGTTCTTTGAGCGGATGATGCCATCGTCCGCGCTCCAACCAAGCGCAGACAACTTCCTATCATCGAACGATACGATCTTCGCTTTGACGCGACCGGCTCTATCTATTATTTATTCAGGTCAACTGCCGGCGGTTGGCTCATTGCACTTCCGAGCTCACGAAACTGCGCGTTCATTTTTTCCATCTGCTGTTTGAGATGGTCTTGATAGACAGCGCCCATTTCTTGCGGGTCTTTTGCATGCAACAGCCTTTGCGCAAGCTCGAATCCCGCGGCCACATTTGCTTCGGCGAACGCCACCGCCTTGTCGTTCATCTCTTTCGCAGTTGAATAGGTTGCGCGGACGCCGGAATCGGCCTTCTCCCTCAGCTTCTGGGATTCGGCCATGTACTTCGACACGGCGTCCTTTGCCTTATCGAGCGTGGTTTGCGCCATTTCACGCATCTTCTCGGCTTGTTCGTTGATCTGCTCAGTCATTGCACTCTCCATTTCAACCGTTTGCGACTTCGGTGATTTAGTTTATGAAGCAGTTAAGTTTGCTCGATTGCTCACGCTATCGGCTCATCGACCTGTTTCAACTTCTCGCGAAGTTCATCCACCAGCACGCGCGTATTTTCGGAGTAATCAATAGGCACCACGACGAGGTGCACGCCGCCGCCTTTGAACGCGTTTTCGAGCGTCGGAATTAATGAGTCCGCGCTTTCGACTCGTGAGCCTTTCGCGCCGTAGCTCTCGGCATATTTGACAAAATCGGGATTGCCGAATGTCAGGCCGAAATCCGGAAAACTATCGACGGCCTGCTTCCAGCGGATCATGCCGTACGCGGAATCTTCCAGGATCAGCACGACGAGATTGAGCTTGAGACGAACCGCGGTTTCCATTTCCTGCGAATTCATCATGAAGCCGCCATCGCCACAGACTGCGAGCACCCGGCGTTCGGGATACAACATCGCTGCCATCATGGCGGACGGCAGCCCAGCGCCCATTGTCGCCAGCGCATTGTCCAGCAGAAGCGTATTCGCCACATAGGTCCGGTAGTTGCGCGCGAACCAGATCTTGTACATCCCGTTGTCGAGAGCGACGATGCCGTCCTCGGGAATGACCTTTCGCACATCGTGTACGATGCGCTGCGGGGTCGGCGGCCAGCGATCCTCGGTGGCCCGGTCGGTAAGGCGTTTCAAAATGCCCTCGCGAAGGCCGAGCAATGCCCCCGCATTGTGCAGTCGCCCCTCGACGCGATCCGCCAGCAGCTCCAGGCTCGGCCCTACATCGCCAACCACCTCGCATTGTGGAAAGTAAACTCGCTCCACATTAGCAGGCGTGTAGCTGACGTGGATCACTTGTAGACCCTTCGGGCCCATGATGAACGGCGGTTTCTCGATCGTATCGTGACCGATGGCGATGATCAGATCAGCGCGATCAACGGCTTCATGCACGTAGTCACGTTCGCTGAGCGCAGCCGTCCCCATATAAAGGTTGCCACCCCCGGGTACTGTTCCCTTCCCCATCTGCGTCGTGAAGAAGGGAATTTGCGTACGGCGAACGAACCCCCCGATGCCTGCCGTGCTCCGGGGCCGGGACGCGGCGGCGCCGAGCATGATTAAAGGCCTCTTTGCCTTGAGGATCATTTCAGCGGCGCGGTCCAGCGAAGCGCGATGTGCGACCGGAATTTCGATCGGATGCTGTTGCACCATCGCGACGTCTTCTGCTTCTTCGCCCGCGACGTCCTCGGGCAATTCCAGCAGGACAGGTCCTGGTCGCTCTTCCATTGCGATCCGAAAGGCATCGCGAACGATCGTCGGAATACTGCTCGTACTGACGATCTGGAGGGAAAGCTTGGTAAGTGGCTTGAAAGCACTGACCACATCGACAATCTGGAATTTTGCCTGACGACTGCTCATGATGCCCTTCTGACCGGTGAGCATGATCATGGGCATGGCGCCGAGCAGCGCGTAGGCTGCTCCCGTCGTCAGGTTCAGCGCGCCCGGACCGAGCGTGGTGATACACACACCGGGCCTGCCGGTCAGGCGTCCGTAAGTCGCAGCCATGAAGGCTGCGCCTTGCTCGTGGCGAGTCAGGATGAGCTTGATCGACGAGTTACGCAGGCTTTCCACGACATCGAGGTTCTCCTCGCCGGGCACCCCGAAAACTCGGTCCACGCCCTCGTTCTCGAGCGCGGCAACCAATAAATCTGATCCCTTCGGCATCTTGTCCTCCTGATCTTCCAATTCAACGTAACGGCTCAATTGCACTTCGCGGTGTCGTCCACCAAAGACGCCGATAGCGTCGCAGGTGCGAACGGGCTTTGCGGTTCCCGGCTAGCCCAACCGACGGATGATGCTTTGCGTGAAGTCGCTGGTGGATGCTTTGCCGCCCAGATCCGGCGTTCGAACTCCGTCCTTGCGCAAGACCTGATCGATCGCGGTTCTGAGACGGTTCGCGAGCCCCGGCTGATCGATGTGTTCCAGCATCAAGCCGACGGCCAGCAGCAGCGCGAGCGGATTGGCGATGCCCTTGCCGGCGATGTCCGGAGCCGAACCGTGCACGGCTTCGAATATCGCAGCATCCGGTCCGATATTGGCGCCGGGAGCCATGCCAAGGCCGCCCACCAGTCCGGCGAGCTGGTCGGACAGGATATCGCCGAACAAATTGGTGGTGACGATGACGTCGAACTGCCAGGGATTCATCACAAGCTGCATTGCGGTAGCATCGACGATGCGATCGTCCATCTTGACCCTGCCCTCGTATTTCTTGGCCACCTCGTGGCCGACTTCAAGAAACACACCGGTCAACGCCTTCAGGACGTTGGCCTTGTGCACGACGGTAACCTTCTTGCGTCCGTTCCTGAGCGCGTAATCGAACGCGAACTCGATGATCTTGCGTGACCCCTCGCGGGTGTTGACCCCGGTCGAAATGGCGACGGCGTGCGGATCGTCGCCGATCGGGATGTAGTGCTCGAAGGCGACATAAAGACCGCCGAGATTTTCTCGCACCAGCACGATATCGATATCGTCGAATCGTCCCCCGGGAACCATGCTTCGAACCGGGCGCACATTGGCGTAAAGGCCGAATTCCTCGCGGAGGCGGACATTGATCGACCGGAACCCTCCGCCGACAGGGGTCGTCAACGGGCCTTTCAGGGCAAGCCGCGTGCGCCGGATGCTATCCAGCGTCGCCTGCGGTAGCGGATCACGACTTTGCTCGATAGCGGCCAGACCGCCCTGCCGGACGTCCCACTCGAACGGGGAGCCGAGCGCTTCGAGAATATCGACGGCCGATTTCACGATCTCCGGGCCGATACCGTCGCCAGGAATGAGTGTCGCGGGAAGCTTTTGCAGCGGCTTATCAGTGGTCATCCCAAATCCTCATGAAGTAAACGGCCAATGTCAGCCGGCGTTATCGAAGCGTTGGCTGGCCGCTCACGCGGCCGGCTCGTGAACAACAGCGATGCCTTGTTGCGGATTTCGACTGAGGGCCAACACCATGATGCAACCGACACCCGACAGCACCGCGAGAGGGAGCAGCCCCAGCGAATAGCTGCCCGTGGCGTCCTTGATAACGCCAAGAAGGTAGCTACCCAGGAACCCGCCGATGTTTCCGATCGCGTTGACCTGCGCTATCGCCGCGGCGGCAACGCCAGCCGACATCCATTCTGTCGTAAGCGCCCAGAATGGCCCCTTGACGATGTAAGTGGCCGTGACGGCGACACACAGCAACAGGACCACAGGAAGCAACGCGCTGGCGAATGGCGCGACTGAAAGACTGGCCGCCAATAGCAGAAGCGGAATCGCGGTATGCCATGTACGTTCGCGGGTGCGATCCGAATTCCGGCCCCAAAGGATCATGAGTACCGAGGCGATTCCGAACGGAATCGAGTTAATCAGCCCGGTTTGCATGTTGCTCAGACCAAATGACTTGATGATCTGAGGCTGCCATAGCGAAAGAACCTGGCTTGAGCCGGACGCGCCGGCATAGATCAGCGAGGCAGCGAGAACATACTTGTTGGATACGACCTGCCAAAGGGACAGGTGCTCCACGGCCTTTTTGGGCGACGAACTGTCCGCGGCCAGGCGATGGGCCAGCCAGTCCCGCTGCGTATCGGTGAGCCAACGCGCATTGGCCGGACCGTTGGGCAGCACGAAGAAGGATGCGATGCCGAGCAGCACGGCGGGTACCGCCTCCAGCACGAACATCCACTGCCAGCCGTGATAGCCGAGGTATCCCTCAAGCTGAAGCAACGAGGCGGAAATCGGCGAACCAAGGAAACTCGAGATCGGAATTGCGACCATGAAGATGGCTACGATCCGGCCGCGGTATTCGGCGGGGAACCAATAGGTCAGGTAAAGAATCACGCCGGGAAAGAAGCCTGCCTCGGCGGCGCCCAGCAGCATTCTCACGAGGTAGAACGAGTTGGGCCCAACCACCAGCGCCATGCAGGCTGCGACGATGCCCCACGTGATCATGATCCGCGCGATCCAGAGCCTCGCCCCCACCTTCTCCATCGCCAGGTTGCTCGGCACCTCGCAAAGGACATAGGTGATGTAGAAAAGCCCACCGCCAAGTCCGAATGCAGCCGACGATAAACCGATATCATGGTTCATTTGCAGCGCGGCGAAACCGGCGTTCACGCGATCGACGAATGCGATGAAGTAGCAGACCATCAGGAAGGGAATGATGCGGAACGTCACCTTCCGCATCGTTTCCGTCTCGATCTTCGATGGTTGCGCAGAAATTGAAGGCATGGCGTCCTCTCGATCGCATGGATGATTGACGGTCAGGCCGCGAGCTGGCGCAGGACGTACTGGAGGATCCCGCCGTTGCGGAAATACTCCAGCTCATCGAGCGTATCGATACGGCAGGTCAGCGGAACGACAGCCTTGCGTGCGCCACCGGGTCCGTAAATTTCGATCGCAAGTTTCTGCCGAGGAACCAGCCCACTCTCGATCCCGCGCAGGGTAACGATTTCGTCACCCTTCAGTCCGAGTGACCGCCAGGATGTACCCTCCTCGAAGACCAACGGCATCACGCCCATGCCGACGAGGTTCGAACGGTGAATACGCTCGAAGCTCTCGGCGACCACGGCCCGGATGCCGAGAAGATTTGTGCCTTTCGCGGCCCAATCGCGCGACGAACCCGTGCCGTATTCCTTGCCGGCGAAAACCACCAGCGGCACCTTGTCGGCCTGATAGCGCATGGCGGCATCATAGATGGACATCCTGTCGCCGCTCGGCTGATGAATGGCGTAGCCGCCCTCGACCACCTTTCCGGCTTCGTCCTTCACCATCTGGTTCTTGATGCGGATATTGGCGAACGTTCCCCGCATCATCACTTCGTGGTTGCCGCGGCGGGTGCCGTATTGATTGAAGTCGACGACGCGGATCTGGTGGTCGCGCAGATAGTGCCCGGCGGGACTGCTTTCCTTGATCGATCCCGCCGGCGAGATATGATCCGTGGTGATCGAATCGAGGAACATGCCAAGGATGCGTGCATTGCTGATGTCGGTGGGAGGTATCGGCTCCTTCGTCATTCCGACGAAATAAGGCGGGTTCTGAACATAGGTTGAAACCTGGTCCCACTCGTAGGTTTGTCCCTTGGTGACGCCGATGCTTTTCCAGTTCGCATCGCCGCTGAAGACGTCCGCGTAGCGCGTCTTGAACAGTTCGCTGCCGATGGTGCGGTCGATGCAATCCTGCACTTCCTGGCTCGAGGGCCAGATATCCCTTAGGTACACTGGCTTGCCGTCGCTCTCCAATCCGAGCGGCTCCTTCGCCAGATCCAGCGCCATCGATCCGGCAAGCGCGTAGGCAACGACAAGCGGCGGCGACGCGAGATAGTTCGCCCGCACGTCCGGATTAACCCGTCCCTCGAAGTTGCGGTTTCCGGAGAGAACCGCGACCGCAACAAGGTTGTTGCCCGAGATTGTTTCCGAGATTTCTTCCTGCAGCGGTCCGGAGTTTCCAATGCAGGTCGTGCAGCCGAAGCCGACGAGATTAAAGCCGAGTTTGTCCAGATCGGTTTGGAGACCGGATTTCTTGAAATATTCCGCTACGATCTGCGAACCCGGCGCGAGCGACGTCTTGACCCATGGCTTTGTGCTCAGCCCCCTGGCGACGGCGTTGCGCGCCAGCAGGCCGGCGGCCAACATGACGCTGGGGTTGGACGTATTCGTGCACGACGTAATCGCCGCGATCACAACATCGCCATGACCGAGATTGAAGTCTTCGCCTTCAACGCGATGCCTTTTGTCCATCTGCGCGGCCTGGCGGAATTCCTGGTCCATGGCGCTCAGAAAAGCGGTCTTCGCGGTATCGAGTGTCACGCGATCCTGCGGCCGTTTCGGTCCAGCCAGCGACGGCACCACGTCGGTCATGTCGAGCTGCAAGGAGTCCGTGAACACCGGATCCGGCGTGTCCGCGGTGCGCCACATGCCCTGGGCTTCGGCATAGGCCTTGACGAGGGCGACGCGTTCGGGATCGCGGCCCGTGGTCGTCAGATAGTCGATCGTTCGCTGGTCGATCGGAAAGAAGCCACAGGTCGCACCATATTCCGGCGCCATATTCGCGATCGTGGCGCGGTCTGCGACGGTCATGTCATCGAGCCCCGGACCGTAGAACTCGACGAATTTTCCGACCACGCCGCGCTTGCGCAACATCTGCGTCACGGTCAGCACGAGATCGGTCGCCGTGACGCCTTCCTTCAGCCGGCCGGTCAGCCTGAAGCCGACGACTTGCGGCAGCAACATCGAGATTTGCTGACCGAGCATGACGGCCTCGGCCTCGATTCCCCCCACGCCCCAACCGAGCACAGCCAGGCCGTTGACCATCGTTGTGTGAGAATCGGTGCCGACGAGCGTATCGGGATAGGCAAGCTCGGCACCTCCGCCTTCAGGGGTACGAGTCCAAATCGTCTGGGCGAGGAATTCGAGATTGACCTGATGGCAAATGCCCGTGCCGGGAGGAACCACCCGGAAGTTCGAAAAAGCACCCTGCCCCCATTTCAGAAAGCGATACCGCTCGCCGTTGCGCTGGTATTCGAGCTCGACGTTCTTGGCCAGCGCCTGACCGTTGCCGAAGGCATCGACGATCACGGAATGATCGATAACCAGATCCACCGGCACGAGCGGATTGATCTTCTGCGGATCGCCGCCGAGATTCTTCATCGCGTCCCGCATCGCGGCGAGATCGACGACTGCCGGAACGCCGGTGAAATCCTGCATCAATACGCGGGCCGGCCGGAAGGCGATTTCCTTTTCGGCCGATCCCTTGTTATGGATCCACTGCGCCGCATCCTCGATGTCGGCCTTGCTGGTACTGCGGCCGTCGTCATTGCGCAGCATGTTCTCGATGATGACTTTCAGAGAGAACGGCAGCGGGGAGAGGTTCGACAAGCCATTCCTCTCCGCCGCGTGAAGCGAATAGTAGCTGTAGGTCTTTGCGCCGACCGAAAGCGTCTGGCCGGAGTCAAAGCTATTGAGGCACTTTACTGTCATGACGATGGTCCTTCCGTACGAGACCCGCTCTGAACGTGGTGAGGCCTGAGCAATTTCCATATGTAAACTGCCGACGACCTCGGTTCTCTTCGCTAGGTGGTGCGCGACAGGATGATCAATACGATCGTCACCGTGATCGCGCCGCCGATCCGCGTCGCGATCTGGGCGAACGGCATGAGTTGCATCCGGTTTGCGGCGGTCAGGATCGCGACGTCGCCGGTTCCCCCCTGCCCGCTGTGACAGGCGTTGATGATCGCCGACTCGATCGGGTACATGTTGAGAAACCGGCCAACCACCGCGCCGATCGCCATCAAGGTGACGACAGTGCTGAAGATCGTGATCATGTTCGGGACGTTGAATGCCGCGACCAGTTTGTCCCACGGCGTCAGCGAGACGCCGATGGCGAACAGAAGCGGATAGGTGACCGCGGTGGAAAAGAACTTGTAGACCACGAATCCGCCGCGTTGCAGATGGGGCGACACCGCGCTCGTGAGCTTCGCAAGCACCGCAAGGAACAACATCGCCACCGGCGCCGGCAGACCGAACAGGCGGTGGCACATCACACCCAGAAGATACAGGGTGATGGCGGCCAGCCCAGCCGCAGCAACCGTACTCCCGTCCATCGGACCGCCGGTTTCGGAGGCGACTTCTTCCTCGGCCGGATCCATGTCGTCGTGCTCGGCCGGCTGAAGGCGTCCCTCTCCCGTCAGGCTCGGGTATTTCTTGCCGACATAGTTCAGAACACCTGACAGGATGATCGCGGTCAGGCTGCCGAGCATGATCGGCGGCAGTATCTGGGCGAACACGTCGCCCTGCGGTTGGTGGAGGATTTCCGAATACCCGATCGAAAGCGGAATCGCGCCTTCACCGACACCGCCGGCCATGATGGGAAGTACGACGTAAAAGAAGCTGTGGTGGGCGCCAAGGCCCAGCAGGGTCCCTACCAGGGTTCCAACCACGCCCGCCGCGATCGAACCGAGGGCAAGCGGCACGAATATCTTCACGAAGCCCTTCACAAGAACATTGCGATCCATTCCCAGGATGCTGCCGACGATGATGCAGGCGATGAAGAGGTACAGGAAGTTGGTGTACTTGGTGAACTCGATAATCGATTTCTCGATCTGGGGCGGGATCAGCTTGTAATAGGCAAGCGCGGAAGGAATGAAGGTCGCGAAGATAGCCGCGGAACCGATGTTGCGCAGTATCGGGATGCGCTTGCCGATTTCGGCACAGGTGAAACCTCCGACCACGAGCACAGCGATCATCATCGAGACCTCACCCTTGATGTCGCCGGTATAGGTGAACCCCACGAGAAGCGCGAACAGGATCACGAACACCGGGACCGGAATGATCCCGATCCTTGTATCCATGATCTTCCACCAGCCGCGCGGCCACCAGGGTTCGGCACCTCCGCCGGAATTCGACGAAATGTTCACTAGTTCGGGCGCTGTCGGGACCACGTCACTCATTTGCATTCCTTCCTGCCGCCGATTCCGTTCGCTCCCCTTGATCGAGACGGCATTGCGGAGCCTCGCCGCGCGTCATCAATCCTGCGTCGCCCCGAGGTCGACCTCGGGCCGCCGGTCGTCATTCTCCAAAGTGGCATTGTTCGGGTCGTCGAACAGGACGGCCGCTCGTTTCACGAACCGATCTTCGAATGTCTGCTGCAGGTCGATCTTGGCCGCCTTGAGCTCCGGATCGAAGGTGGCAAGCATGTTGAACGCGCTGTTCATGCCCTGGGACGTAATTACCCCGGTCTTCGAATAGATCAGCAAGTTCGACCTGAGGGACTTCACATAGATGTCGCGGTCACCGAGGAAATAATCTGACGGCACCGTGTCCACGACTTCATCGGTCGTCGCCGTGGCAATCCATTTCAGCGTTTTATAGAACGCGGTCACGAGCGCCTGCATGGTGTTCGGATTCGCGGCGATGAAAGCCTGTTTGGCATAGAGCACCGCAGCCGGATTGGTGCCGCCGAAGATCTCATAGTTGACTCGCGGAAAGCGGGTATCGGTCACGATTCGGATAATTCCGTCCTGCTCGAGCCGAGTGATCACCGGATCGAAATTGGCCGTCGCGTCGATCGCGCCGCTCTTCATCGCCTCGACCGCAGCAGCACCACCGCCAACGCCGATGAATATTGCGTCGGCCGGCTGAAGGCCCGCCTTTGCCATCAGATACAGAACGAAGAAGTGCGACGAAGAGCCCGGAGCGGTCACGCCGATCTTCATGCCCTTGAGATCGGCGGGCGACTTGTAGGCCCGGTCCCTGCGCACCGCGAGCACGATGCCCGGAAACCGGCCGAGTTCGATCAGTGCGCGGATGTCCTGGCCTTTGGCCTGCGTGTGAAGGACGTGCTCATAGGCGCCGGTCACGAGATCTACCGAGCCGCCGAGCAGGGCGTCGAGCGATTGCGACCCACCCTCGAAATCGGCGATCGAGACGTTGAGCCCGTAATCCCTGAAATAGCCGCGGCGTTCGGCCAGCGTGACTGGGAGATAATAAAGGTGCGACTTGTTGGCCACCCCAAGCCGGAGTGACGGCTTTTCAAGTTGCTGGGCGCGGCTCGCCCGCGGAAAGGCCGTGCACAGAGCCAAGCCAACCAGACCGGCCGCAAATGCTCGGCGATCGCAGTTCATGCCGCGTTCCCGCCGTCTGTGTTGTCAGCATGGTCAGAGTCCAGCATCACCGTCACGGCTGCCGGAAACGCAGATGCGTCGACAGCACTCACTTTCCCGGTCGCGTTCGCTGGCATGCCCACCTCCCTTTTGACGAATTCATTTTTTACTTTTGGTATGCAAGATACGCTTTCTGGACAGCTATCTGTCCTGAAGAGCGCGACGCCACTCCTTCAGAAAACTCGCACGTTTCGACTGATCGAGATAAGTCAGCAACTCCGGCCCGATATGGATTGGCTTTACCGCGTCACTTCGGTCTGCCGGTATTACGCCATCAGCGCCGATACCAAGGCGGACAGAACCAACCGATCGAGCCAGGAGAAATTTCTGGCCACGTTCCGAGAGAAGATAATCGAGAAACTGCTTCGCAGTTTCCGGATGGCGTGCGGCGACAGGGATGAAAGCGATGCGCGACATCAAGATGATGTAATCGGAAGGAAAGATGACTCCGATCGAAGCGTCTTCCTTGGCCCGCTCGATCGCATAGGAGCCGATCATATTGTAGGCGATCAGATGCTCGCCGGATGAGATGCGATCGAGGACCGTTCCGGTTGTTGAATAGAGCTTGATGCCGGCGCCGCCAAAAGCGCGAACCATATCCCACGTCGTCTTGGTGATCCGGGCATCGCGCGTAATGAACAGGAATCCGGACCCGCTCTGCTCGGGATCGTAGGACGCGATCTTTCCTCGATAAGTGTCCGGCTTCTTGTTCAGAAGATTTGTCAACTCCGCACGGGTTCGAGGTATGTCGGACTCCACAACGAGGTTTTTGTTGTAAACAATGACGATCGGCTCCGCAGTGATCGCGTAGGCTTCATTCTTCCAGACCGCCCAGTCCGGGATTTTCGCAATTTCTCTTGATACATAGGGTTGAGCGTAGCCGTCATTGACAAGCTTGACCTGCAAGTCCATCGCCGAACTCCAGATGACGTCACCGGACGCCTCGCTGGAAGACGGGGGTTCTACAATTCGATTAAAGATGTCGTTTGAATTTACTTTTGAATAGACGGTCTCAATACGCGGATAAAGCGCACGAAAATCGGCCAGCAGGTCGGACACTTCTGACGCATCGGTCGTCGAAACGATTTTGAGCTGGTCTCTGATTTCGGCGACAACCGCCACCTGGCCCTTGGCAGGCGCAACGTCCTGCGTTTGCTGAGCGTTGGTCGCCGCAGCAAACAGCATTCCAACGCACAAGACCAAGGCGTTCGCAGCCTTCATCGTAACGTTTCCCCGCAATGAGCCGCTTTGCGTGCTTTTGTTATTACGGACCGTAGGCGCCGAACCTGTCACCCTCCTGTCGCGCGTCCGGTTTGTGACAGCGATCTGAGGCGATGTGGTGCCCGTATCCAATGCCTCTCGGCAGGCACAATCAAGTTTCAGATGCGACTTTCGCCATCGCGATGGGCGAGAGGAAAGCTCACCGAAACCAGAAGACCCCGTCCTTCCGCGCCCCGCGAAAGCACAATTTGAGCTTCGAGACGGTCCGACAGCGCTTTCACGATAGCTAACCCAAGACCGCTACCTTCAGGACCGTTCGTCGTGGGAACCCGATAGAAGCGCTCGAAGACTCGCGCAAGATGAGCATCCGGAATTCCGGGACCGTTGTCCTCAACTTCGACGCGTGCGGCGGTCGGGCCAACGACCGTCCGAACCAGAACCATACCACCAGAGCGGTTATAGCGGATGGCATTGTCGATGAGGTTTGCCAGCAACTCGCCAATGAGCAGGCTGTTTCCGGGGATCGGGGCCGGTCCGTCAAATCGATCGAACTGTACATCGATATCCCGCGCGAAAGCTTGTGGCGCGCGCTCCGACAAGACGTTGAAGGCGATCTCGTTCAGATCGACGTTTTCGACGACCGGTTGCGCAATGTTTTGTTCATCCGCCCGAGCCAGCGTAATCAGTTGCCTGAGAAGTCTTTCAAGGCGGTTGATCGCGTTATCCACTTCGTTAAGGGCAGATTGGCCCGCAGGCGTCTCCGACCCCAAGCGCCGCACGAGATCCAGATGCGTCCGCAATATCGCCAGGGGCGTTCGCATTTGGTGAGAGGCATCGGCCGTGAATCTGCGCACCAGTTCAATTGCCAGATCCAGTCGCTGCAGCAGGGAATTTACGGCGATCGCCGGCGCCAAAGCCTCCTGCGGCACCCGGGACAGATCGAGCGGACTGAGATTTGGACCGCCTTGGATACCACGCGCGTCGATTTCCTGCTTGAGTTCGCCAAGCGGCCTCAGCCCTCGTTCGACCGCGTACCAGCCGAGGCAAGCAACGAGGCCAATCAATCCGGCCTCAAGAAGCGCGAGACCAGTAAGCATCTCACGCTCGACTGCGCGGCGCGCCTGCACTGTTTCGGCGACCGCGACGAGGACCAAGCCCGGCCTTCCGTAAACCTGCCGCGCCTGCGCGCCAATACGAACCGGCTTGCCGCGGTATAGGCCGTCGCGATGACCTGTCTCGCCGGCCTTCAATTGATCGAGCCCGGACAGCGGAAGATCCTTGTAGCCGGTGATCAACTCGCCAAGGTAAGTCACGCTGTAGTAGATGCTGTCGTGCGACTGGCTCTCCAGCATCCCCAGTGCGACCTGAGGCAAGTCGACAGTCAACTCGCCGTCCTCCACGCCGACGCGTTCGGCAATAGCGAGAACCGATCCATCGAGCAAGCGGTCATGGGTTGTCTCGACAACTCTCTGGATCAGCACCATGCCGCCGATTCCCAGAACAACGGCGAGGACGATGGCGGGAGCCACCAAATTCGTCAGGAGAGTTCGTCTCAACGACGGCCGCCAGGTGGCGATCACTAAACCTCCAATAAATAGCCCAGGCCACGAACCGTTCGAATCCGCGGCCCATCGGGACCGAGTTTTTGGCGAACGCGAGCAACATAGAGTTCAGCCGCGTTCGGCGCTACCGGTTCGTCGAAGCCAAACACCTCCGCGATCAGCCGGTCCTTGGACACGAGCTTGCCGGCGCGGGTCATCAGCACTTCCAACACGGCAAATTCGCGCCGTCGCAATTCGAGAGGCCGGCCACTCAGGGAAATCGTGCCCGCAGCCCGGTCGAACGCCAGAGGACCACAGACCAAGGTCGGATTAGGCAACCCCTGCCCTCTTCTCACGAGGGCACGGACACGGGCATCAAATTCGGAGATGTCGAAGGGCTTGGAGAGATAATCGTCAGCGCCGAGGTCAAGCCCGCTGACCTTGTCGTCAATCGCATAACGGGCCGTCAGAATCATGACCGGGACGGTTGATCCGGTTTGCCGTATCTTGTGCAGGACTTCAAAACCCGACACATTCGGCAGATTGATATCCAGAATGATCAGGCTGTAAGGTTCGAGCAACGCGGTCTGCGCAGCCGAAGCACCGTCGGATTCTATATCGACCGCAAACCCGGAGAGCTTGAGCCGCTCGGCAAGGCCCCGCGCCATGGCGGCATCGTCCTCGACAATCAGAATTCTCACTGAACAAGCCTTCGCGTTCGCGCTGCCCATGCTGTCAAACCGCCAAGCTCTTTTTTCGGACGAACAGCATATCGTGTCAATCTCGGGGTTAATGCATTCAAGAATGCATCTACCCTGATGACGCCAGAAGGGCCGTATTGAAAGACTAAACCGGAGCGGCCCGATATCGCAAATACCGAGGTTATGAGCGCTGGCAGAAATCGCTCGCCGGCGACCCGTATTGCGCAAGATCCAGCGAACCGATGCTCCAATCACAACGAGCGCAAGACCACCATACTCGCGTCTATCGACGGGGACGCTGGATCGGCCCAGGGGGTGTAAACTGAAACGGCTGCAATTCGCCTATATGCTACGCGCAATTCAACTTGAGACCGCTCACCTGGCAAATTTTGGATTTCTTTGATCTCGCGGTGCGCACATCGTGCACACGCGGGCTTCCTTGAGAGAATTGATCTCTCTCGTTCCAATCCATCATCAGGCAGTTTGAGCTAGGTCCAGAGCGGGAGATAGCCAAATCTAACATCCAGCTTCAATGTCCGCTTTGCGCGGCCAGAAGCGGACGTCCAGAGCTGCTGTTGACCCAAGCTGACGAATTACAGTGCAAGCCACAGCGCTCGCTTCAGAGCCAGCGAACAGGGCAGGCAGCGATACGCAGCACCGAGACTTCCGGTTAGCGTCACCGCATGGGGAGCAATACACTAATTCATCGGCGCATTGCGGCGGCCTGACGAATGCCCTGCTCCTGCACCTGACTTGTCGCTCGTGCAGACGTGATCTAAGTATACGGCCGGCGGACGTCCAAAGCGAATAATAAGCGCGCGAGCTTGATCCGCCTTCGAGGGAGGAGACAATGAAGACACTCTTGATGACCGCGGCCATGGTTGTCGGCATCGTTATCAACGCGGCAAATGCCGCGCCGTTGCCTGAGGCAAAGCCCGACGACGTCGGATTCTCGCAACAGGGATTGACGCGGTTCGACGAATTCTTCGCCCGCGAAATCGCCGCCAAACGTGTGCCCGGTGCCGTGGTCGCAATAGCCCGGGACGGAAAGCTCGTCCATTACAACGCGTACGGCCAGCTTGATGCGACCAAAGGCACGCCGATGCCGCCGGATGCCATTTTTGCGCTTGCGTCCATGACCAAGCCGATGGCTGCGGTCGCCGGTCTGACGCTCATGGAACAGGGCCGCCTGCCTCTCCAGGCCAAGGTCACGGACTACTATCCAGCGTTCTCCGATATGAAGGTGGGTGTCCAACAGTCGGACGGTTCGCTGAAGCTCGAGGCGCAGGCTTCACCGATCTGCATACACGACCTTTATCGCCACACATCTGGCCTTATGTATGGAGGACGCCCGGACAGCTCGAGCCCGGTCGCGCGCCAGTACCCGGAAGGGACGGCTCCGGCCATCGAGGACGATACACAAGCCTTCATCGATCGCATCACGAAGCTGCCGCTGGCGCACCAGCCGGGGACAGTTTTCGAGTACGGTTTTTCGATTGACGTGCTGGGCGCGGTCGTCGAAAAGGTAAGCGAGCAGCGCCTCGGCGACTACCTGGCTGCCAATGTGTGGCAG